>WNGR01003711.1_pt1 | contig 34300 bp, 28 predicted proteins | sample 5407581 | NCBI WGS metagenome assembly WNGR01 (sample SAMN13153383, study PRJNA577476) | soil metagenome | isolation source: 80 cm soil or saprolite under Garry oak tree replicate 2 | place: USA:California | collected 2016-06-15 | reverse complement strand
CCTGGGCGTCGAGCTTCTTGATCTGCGCCTTGAGGAGCATCGTCTCCTCTTCGAGATGCGTGAGCTGCGCCGCCGCGTCGGAGGTCCAACCGCTGTCCGCCGGCCCGACGCTCATCGGCGGCCGCGGCGCGGCAGCCGGCGCGGACGGCGGCAGCGTCTGCGCGGACGGGTCCGGCGCCGCCGCGCAGAGCGCGGCGGACCAGCTCAGTGTGACGCCGGCGGCGGCGCTCAGAAACGCGGCACGCAGGCAATCAAAGGCGCTAGTTTGCATAGACGACTCCTTCCGCGGACCACTCGCCCGCCTGATAGGTCAGTTTCACGAGGCGAACGCCGGCGGCGCTCAGCATCGGCATGAAGTGTTCGGGCGGCAGGCCGCCGAACTTCACCTGCATCCGCCATTGATTCCACGAAGGCGCGGCGGACGCGGAGCCGCCGACTGGCGCAAGCGCACCCTGCCCGGCGGGAGCCGCGATCGGCGCGAGGGTCATCGGCACATTGAGCATCTGCGAGCGGGTGAACAGAAACGCTTTTACACTGCGGCCGGGCAGTAGCGGTTCATCGCGCGTCGCACCCATGTCGAATGCTTCGCTTAACGAAGCATGGTCTCCGGTCGAATCGAACTGCGCCATCGGCGCGCGCGCGAGCAGCAGCGCCGCCGTCGAGCCGTTGCGCGACCACGTGTAATCGACGCCCTTCGCCGCGCACACGTAGCGCTCGAGCGACCAGCCGGCCGGCGCGATAAAGCGGAAATGACGCTGGCATTCGCGGGCGAATTCCGTGGGCACCGCCTGGCTCGCCCACGGATGCATCACCGACGGATGCGCACCCAGCTTGAGCCGCGCGCGCGCCAGCGCCAGCGCGCGCTCACGCCCGGCTTCCTGTTGCGCGCGATAGTGCGAGAACCAGGCCGAGCCGCCGATCGCCGCCACGGCAACGCCCGCCGCGAGGCCCACGACCGGCCACGACACCGTCGTTCTGACCGGCCTGAGCCGGGTCCAGCGCGGCGCGCTCACACGGCCGTGACGGCTCTCGATCAGATCGCCGATATGGCGCGGATAGAAGTTGTGGAACCCCATCGATTCGATTTCGGGGTCGCCGATCACGGTGTTCCAGCCGCCCAGTCCGTAATCCGAATTAAGACGCTCGAGCACTTCCTCGCCGCTGCCGACCCAGTCACCGTTCGGCAGGAACGAGCCGTCACGCACCGCGAAATACGCCCAGCGGCCATCCGACAGCTTGAACGCGCCGAGCCAGTTCGGCGCGGATTGCTGACGGCCCTCGTAGAACGCGCCCTGCTGCGCGATCGTCTTCGCGACGATCACGCCGAGCGACGGCAGACCGGACTGCGCTCCTTCGCGCGCGTTCGCGAAGCCGACCGCGGCGACGCCACGATCGATACGCAACACCATCAGGTCGAAGTTTAGTTTCTTCGCGAGCTCGAGCGCCTCCTTGCGCAACTCGTGCCGGCGCGATAGCGATTGCCAGAACAGTCCGCAGACGAATCGCTGACGTCCGATCTGGATGACATGGGTAGTCATGGCGGGAATTCCGGTGCGTGACGTTCGGGTGACGTGCCGGCGCCTTCAGGCGCCGTTCATCATGATCGGCGTGATCAGGATCACGATTTCCTGACGATCGTGCGTGCCCTGATAGCCGCCGCCGAACGCATAGTTGTCCGGCGTGCCGACACCCGACTTCGTCAGGTTGTCGTTGGTGCCTTCATAGCCGCTCAGCACGAGCGTCTGCCCCGACTTCATCGAGACGCGCTGCAGGAAGTTCCGCGTGTCGACCTGCGGCGTCTGGATTTGCTGGCCGCCGCTCTGCACGGTCTGCAACTGCAGCAGCGACGAGATGTTCGTATAGAACTGCAGCAGCACCGTGCCGTTGTCGAGCACGTGCGGCAGCAGCGTCATGTTGAAGCCGGTCGTGATCGTGCCCGGCGTGAGCGCCGTCTGCGAGCCGACGTTCGCGGTGTTCGTCGTCGATATCGAGGCCAGATAGCCTTGTTGCGTCGCGACCTGAACCGGCACCGGCTGATCGTTGAGCGTCGTGATCGACGCGGACGTCTTGCGCCGCACCTTGCCTTGCCCCGACAGCGCGCTGATCACCGCCTGCGTGCCCGAGGCGCGGCTCGACGGCGTGATGACCTGCGCGGTGAACGTGATCGGATTCGTCGCGGTCGTCGAGAACGTGTTGGCGAGACTGAACGACGTGCCGAGCGCCTGATACACGGCGCCCCAGTTGATGCCGTAGCTGTCGTCCGCCGACAGATCGACCGACAGCACCGTCACGTTGATCAGCACCTGCTTGGACAGCGAGCGGTTCTGCATCTCCATGAACTGCGCAACCGCTTCGAGCACGTCGGGCGTATCGGTCACGGTGATCGAGCCGGTCGCCGGCGACGACACCACGCTGCCGTAGCGCGACAGCATCGACCGGATCGACGCGCTGAGGCTGCTGAACACCGAGAGCTGCGAATTGACGACAGTGTTCGCGGTGTTGTTCGCCGAGACACTCGGCATGTTCGAGTTCGCGCCCGATCCGGACGACGTGGCGCCGCTGCTGCTCGAGTTGTCGCTCGTCGCGCCGCTCATCACGTTCGCGTTGACCGTCGCGTCGCCGGGAATCGCGCTCACCTGGAACGTGCGCGTGTCGGTGAAGTAGAACAGGATCGTGCCGTTGGCGAGCTTCCACGACACGCCGAAACGCGCGGCGGCGGCGTCGAGCAGGCCGCGCAGATCGCCGTGGCGGTACGAGATGTGCGTCGGCATCGCGAGGCCCGCGACGGCGGCCGCCGCGGACGAAGCGCCGCGCGACTGGCCGTCGAGACCGGGCAGCGTCGGCAGCGGCGGCACGTTGCCGAGCACCGGCACGCTCGCCGTCGCGGCGCCGCGCGAGGACGGCTGCGCATCCGCGTTCGCGTTGGGCGACACGCGGGTCGGAATATGCGTGAGACGCGCGATGTGCTCCGCGAATTCGGACAGCGAATTGACGTCGCTGTCGAACGTCGCTGCTTGCAGGAACACCGGCGGCAGCGTGCCGCTGCGATCGAGCTTGATCGTCGTGCCCGAGAGCCACAGTTCGTTTTTCACGATGACGCTGTCGGCGCCGCCGCGCGGATGCGCGTCGCCCGCATGCGCGGCGTCCATCATCTGCTTCGACTCGGCATGATCGTGATCGACGGCATTCGAAATATGCTGCGACAGACCGGTACAGCCGGCGAGAATGGCCGCGGCGAGCGCGAGGGTGGTGACGATATTGCGCATTAGCCTGCTCCCTTCTCAACGATACGAAGTACTTTGTTGCCGCGATACAGGATGGCCTGCACCGGGGATTCGGTTCCCGCGAGCGCGCCGACGACGGATTGCAGCGCCTCGTCGAACGTGCCGGTCAGTGTTGCGGGCGCGTCCACCGCGAAATCGACGGGCGCCTCCCAGATCAGCCGCCAACCCGACTCCTGGGTCCAGCGCGTGAGCGCGCCGCGCACCGTGCGGTCGGATAGCGTGATGCTCCAGGTCTGGACGGCTGGGGGTGCGGGTTCCGGTGTTGCCGGTGGCAGGGTGGCCGCTGTATTTGCCGCTGCGTTTGCCGACGTATTTACCCGCATGCTTGCCGGCACATTCGCGGCCACACTCACGGGCGTCGTCGTCGCCACCGCGCGCGGCACGTTCGCAACCGCGGCACGCTCGCTGCCAGAAGCCGCCGCCGGCACGGCAACGGCGCTATCGTTGGCGCGCTCCGCCTGGGTGGCCGGATGAGCCGCCTTCGTCGCGGGCGCCATCGCGGAGACGAAGGGTTGCGAGGTAAGACGCGGCGCCATGCTGATGGGGCTCGCGCCGCTGTCCGCAGGCGTCTGCGCGGACACGACGGGTCCGGCGTCGAGCGCTTTCGGTTTCACCGCATTGCCGCCGATCGGACCGCCGACCTCGACCGTCGCCGCGCTCGCCGAAGTCCGCGATGCAAGCGCGGGTGACGAATACGGCAATGAAGCCGGCGACGCAGACGAAGAAGGAGCCGGCGACGGCGAAGACGCAACCACCCCCACCGTATCCGCGCCGAACGGCGGCCGGTAGCGAACGGTCACGAGCTGAAAATCCGTATCGACTTGCGCCGCAAGTTCGGGATGACTCGACAGCATGTCGCGCAGCGTCTGCGAGAGCGAATGACCCGCGCTCCACGTCACGGGCGTCGCGGCCCATGCGCCGGCGTTCGGCAGATTGATGCTGTACGCGGGCGGCACCATCTGGCGCAGCGCGGCGCGCAGCGGCACGCCGCTGCCGCTGACCGTCACACGCGGCGTGTCGTGCGCCTCGCCCGCGATCTTCACCTGATCGTCGAGGGCGGCGACACCGGTTTGGGCCGCGCTCGCACACACGGCAAAGCCACCGCCGAGCGCCGACAACGCCGCCATCCATACAATGAACGTACGCATCCAGAATTGTCCTCTTGGCCGAAGGCATCTTTAGACGCCGTTTATTTTTTCGGCCACCGCATCGCGTGGATGACCGACAAGCTGCTTCACACGCGGCTTCGCCTGCAACCGCGCTTTATGCCGATGTTCATGCCGATGTTCGTACCGCGACCTGCGCACTGGACAATCGTGTCGTTGCCTGAGACGATCACGACACCATCCATGCCCTCACCGGTGCACGATATGCCCAGCCATCCCACTGAACTTCGCGACCTCACCCAGGAAATCCTCAACCTGGTCGATCAACGCCGCTCTTTCTCGGACCTGCATATCGAGCAGGACCGGCCGATGATGATCAAGACCCCGCGCGGCTGGATCGAAGCCGAAGGCGGCCCGGTCGTCCTCGAGGAAATGGAGCCGCTGCTCAGCTCCATCGACGAGGCATGGGACACCCGTCTGCGCGAAGGGGCGCTCGACCGCCAGTTCGTGCTCACCAGTTGCCGCCTGCGCACGCACGTGTTTCGCGCATCGGGCGGCCGCAAGACCGTCATCTCGATCCGGCGGCTGCCGCTCGCGCCGCTGCCGCTCGACAAGCTCGGACTGCCCGCGTACGTCCGCACCATGGCCGAGAGCAGCAAGGGGCTCGTGCTCGTGACCGGCGTGACGGGTTCGGGCAAGACCACCACGATCGCGTCGCTGCTCGATCACATCAACCGCACCCGCAACTGCCACATCGTCACCATCGAACAGCCGATCGAATATGCGATCGACGGTCAGCAGTCGATCATCTCGCAGCGCGAGGTGCCCACCGACACCCGCAGCTTCTCCGCCGGCATGCGCGAAGTGCTGCGTGAGCGCGCCGACGTGATCATGGTGGGCGAGATCCGTGACTTCGAAACGGCCGAAGCGGTGTTGCAGGCAAGCGAATCCGGACACCTGGTGTTCGCGACGATGCATACCGGAAGCGCGCTCAACACCGTGACGCGCCTGCTGTCCTTCTTCCCCTTCGAACAGCGCGAGCGTCATGCCGCGTCGCTCGCCAACGCGTTGATCGGCATCATCTGTCAAAGCCTCGTGCCGAGCGAAAGCGGCGAACAGCTCGTGCTCGCGAGCGAGCTCGTGTTTAATCACAATCAACAGATCAGCGCGCTTCTGACCGACCCGGCCAAAACGCATCTCCTGACGGATTTCGTCCGGCGCAAGGAAGACAACATGTCCCGCCCGCTGAACGAAAACCTGATGCAGCTCGTCACGAAGAACGTGATCACCGCGCGCGATGCATTGCGAGCCACCTACAACCGCGTCGAACTTCACGAGATGCTGCAGCAACTGGGAGTCCGGTAAGCGCATTGTGACCAGGCGTTTTCCGCGCGCTTGAAAACTGTGACAATCTGTTACGATTCGCGCGGACTTCGCGAGGCAATGCCCGCGGCAATACATTCAGCTGCGCACGCAACAGCACACGCAGCAGCGCACGTGGCAATGTGTGCACGCACGAGCGCGGGCACGCCGTCGTGCACAAGGCACGAGGCGCTATCAAACATCTGCGAATGCGCCATGCGACAAAACGCCTGGTGACGGTCGCCGCAGCGAGTCAACCAGGCGTGCAGGTCGAGCGGCGACGCGCGCGGTCTTAGGGCACCGCGCGCCCGGCATGGGAGGACGCTTCGCCGCGCGCATACGCGACGCAGCGCCTCGCGAGAATCCCGGTCGGGTCCGCGAGCCAGATCGTGCGGCCGCCGCCCGTCTGAAATTCGCCTTCAGGCAGCAGCAACGGCAATTCCGTACAGCCGAGAACGATCACCTCGACGCCGCCCTCGACCAATGCATCGACCGCCGCGCGAATATCGTCCATGCATTCGCCGCTAGTAAAACCGGCCTTGACGCCGTGGGGCCCGTAGATCGCATTCATGACACGCGCCTGCAGCGCCGGATCCGGCACCACCTGCGTCAGGCCCTGCGCTTCGAGCGCTTTTTCGTAGACACCGCTCGCGATCGTGCCCGACGTGGCGAGCAATCCGACCTCGCGCAACGCCGGAAACGTGGAACGCAGATAATCGACCGTCACCGTCAGCATATTGATGATCGGCACATTCAGATAAGGCTGGATGCGTTCGACGTAGGCATGCGCGGTATTGCATGGAATTGCGATGATGTCCGCGTCGCCTTCCTCGAGCTTGCGGCACGTCGCGTACAACGAGATCGTCGGATCGGGACCGTCGCTGATCAGGTTCTCGGTGCGGTCCGGTATCTGCGGATTCTGTTCGACCAGCACCTTCAGATGATCCTGGTCGCGCACGGCGGGCGTATTGCGCACGAGCTTCTGCATGAAGTCCACGGTCGCCGCGGGCCCCACGCCTCCGACCACGCCGACCTTGAAGGCGCGCTCGTGCCCGCCGTATTCCCCGCTCACCACATATTGGGCATAAATCAGGTTCGAGTCGATCAGCGGCGCGCCGAGCAGATCGATCTGGCTCACGACGAGTCCGATCTCGGTCAGACCCGGCACGAGCACTTCCGCACCCTGAGCGATCAGATCCTCGCAAGCGTCGCGTAATAGTTCGACCGGCCGGCCGTGAAGATTGCCGGCCTTGATGCCGTCCTCGCCGTAGACCGCTCGGGTCACGCGATCCAACTGGCCGTCGGCGGCCGGCCTCGCATGCAGCACGTCGAACTCGGGCAGCGTGAAATATTTCTCGAAGAGCCGCTGATTGCGTACGTAATCGGACGTCAGTACGCCGATGCGCCGCGCACCGGGAAAACGCCGGTGGATATGCGCACGCAATGCCTCGATCATATCGACGATCGGCGTGCGCACGTTCTCGCGCAGCTCGTCGATGAAGATATGGCTCACGAAGCTCGGCAGCACGATCGTCGCGATTCCGCGCTTCTCGAAGTCGCGGATCGTGTTGTAGATCTGCAGCTTGCTTTCGGCGCTGACCGGTTCGGCGCCGGCCGCCGGCCCCTGATACGGATGCTGCTCGAACACGATGTCGAAGTGTTCGCCGTCGCTGCGCGCGGGCGTCGATTTGACGAGCTTGAAGAACACGTCCGCGCTCGCGAGCGGCCCCAACCCGCCGATGACACCCAGCGAACGGCGCACCGGCATGCGAGCCTCGCTCATCGCGTTTCGCCCTGCAACTGGTCGAAACGCCGTGCGTCCGCGTGTTCGGCGCGAGCCGCTTCAGGCTCCGCGCCGGCGGCCACGCGCCGCGCTTCCCACTTTGCGATCACCGCGGTCGCTACGCTATTGCCGATCACGTTGGTCATCGTGCGACCCATGTCGAGAATCTGATCGATCGCGAGCACCAGCACGACGCCGGCAGCCGGCAGGTGGAAGATCGGCGCGACCGCCGCGACCACCACCACCGAGCCGCGCGGCACGCTCGCCATTCCCTTGCTGCTCAGCATCAGCACGAGCAGCATCAGGATCTGCTGCGACAAGGGCATGTCCACGCCGAACGCCTGGGCGATGAAGATCGCGGCAAACGACTGGTACATCATCGAGCCGTCGAGGTTGAACGCATAGCCGAGCGGCAGCGTGAAGCCGACGACCTTCTTGTCGACGCCGAATTCCTCGAGCTTTTCGGCGAGCCGCGGATACGCGGCTTCGCTGCTCGCCGTCGAGAACGCGATCAGCGCCGGCTCGCGCACGCCGGCCAGCAACGCGAACACGCGCTTGCCGAGAAACAGATAGCCGACGCCGATCAGCACCGCCCACAGCAGCACGAGTCCCAAATAGAAGGAGCCGATCAGCTTGCCGTACGTAAACAGCACGCCGAGACCGCGCAGCGTGACCGCCGACGCGATCGCGCCGAACACGCCGAGCGGCGCTGCGCGCATCACGTAGTCGGTCAGACGCAGCATGACCGGCACCATGCCGTCGATCGCATCGACGACGAACTTGACGCGCGGGTTGGACTTGAGCGCGCCGAGCGCGGTGCCGAAGAACAGCGAGAACACGAGGATCTGCAGAATGTCGTTGCGCGCCATCGCATCGAGCAGGCTGGTCGGGAACGCATGCGTGACGATGTTCTTGACGTTCAGGCCTTGGGTGTCGAGACCCGTGCTCACGTCGGACGCGCCCGCCACCATGTGCAGGCCGGCGCCCGGCTGCAGCACGTTCGCCAGCACGAGACCGAGCGCGAGCGACGCCAGCGAGGCGCACACGAACCAGCCGACCGTGCGCGCGCCGATGCGGCCGACCGCCGAGCCGCTGTCCATGCCGGCAAGACCCGACACGAGCGTGGCGAATACGAGCGGCGCGATGATCATTTTGATCAGCCGCAGAAAGATATCCGTAATGATCGAGAAATAGCCGGCGAGCGATTTGGCCATGTCGGCATCGGCATTGGCGTGGCAGAAATAGCCGACGATCACGCCGAGGATCATCCCCGCTGCAATCGCATAAGTAATCCGTTTCTTCACTGTTTCCCCCTGTTAGGTCGTCGATGGTTTCAGGTGTTCGTGGTTTCAATGCCCGTGATGCGGCCGCGTGCACGCCGATGCCGTCGAACGTGTTCACGAGGCGCCGGCGGACACCGTGTGCGGATAGTAGCGGCGAAAAAAAAATCGACGATGCGGGTCGGGCATCGACGTATGCGCAGCTCGCATAACGTCGCGCAAAACCCGTTACGCAAGGCTCGCGGTAAGCGATCCGCAAGAAAAAAACCGCTCCCGCAGCCGTTTGAGTGGCATGCATGGAGCGGTTCGGATCGCGCTGACGCGGCGACGGAACGCGCACTGGTGGCCGGTGCTCAGCTCGACGCCAGCGCCTTGCTCCCGGAAGCCGCGGCAGGCACGGCGGGCTGCACCGGTCTGCCGGCGACATCGAGCTGTGGACTGATGTGCTGCTCGTGCAGTTGCATCGCCGCCCAACCCGGACTGTCGAACACGATCTCGCGTTCCGAGCTCATTTCCATCAGGCTGAACCTGCCCCGGTAGAGGAACGCGAATCCCACGCTGTTCTGGGCCAGCTGCGGCGCGTACGTGATGCCCGACACCTTCTGCGTCGAGCCCGGCGCCACCGCCATCGCCGCGCGGCTCTGCTCGAGTTCGGCGCCAAAGCGCCCCATCTCGGGCGGCACCAGTTCGCCGATGCCGCGCAGTTCGTCGTGACGCGTTGCGTACGGGCCGATCATCCGGGCGCGCGCATAGTTGACGTGGTTGGTCGAACGCACCCCGGCCACCAGCGCGCGGTGATCGTTGAGATCGCTCATGCCTTGCTCGGGATCCTGGCCGTGACGAAAGCTGAACGCCTCGCTGAACGCCTGCGCGTGCTGGCCCAGATAACTGTCGTACGAGTTCTTGTCGGGGAACTCGGCGTCCGAGAAACAGAAACGCGGCACCAGCTTGTCCTTGTGGAAGATATGACGCACCTTGGCGTTGCTGCCGATTTCGCCCATGTGCAACGTGCCGCCGAGCAGATCGACGGACGGCAGGCCCCCGCTCAGAATGTACGGATTGACGCTGAGCGATGCACCGGTGCGCCCGCGCAGATACGTCCCCTGGCGGCGGCTCACCACCCGCACGGCGCCGGTCGTCTCGTTCTGTTCGTAGCGCGTGCGCGCGACTTCGCCGGTGACGTTGCCGCCCAGGCCAAAGCGCGCGCCCGCGGACCCCGGCGTGGTGACCGACCCGCTCAGCAACCCGGCGATGTCGCCGCGATTCGTCGTGGTTTTCTGATGGGTCAGTCCGAGCGACAGGCCCGAGGACATCCCCGTCGACGCGAGCAGTTCGAGCATCCTTTGCCCGGCATCGACGTCCTCGCCGGCCACCTTCGCGCGCTGCAGCTCGACGGCAGTCGCCCGCACATCGAGATGCAGTTGCGACGACTCGGCATGCACCGCCGCGTCGTCGTGCTGAAAGCGCGGCGGGGTGCCTTGCAGATCGACGCCGTCTTCCTTGATCCGTCTGAACGAGCGGATCACGATACCCCTGAATTCCGTCGAATCGTGGCCGCCGCCGAAGTCGCCGCCGCCCGCGATCCGGCCGAGCCCCGGGTGATCCTCCGGTCCCCATGAGTGCCCGCCCTGCTCGCCCACGCCGCCATAGGTGGAGCTGCGCGTCTCCTCGCCGACGAGCCACTCGCTGCCGTGCGTCGCGACGCCGTTGCGCATCACGAAGGACGTGCCGTTTTCATGCGAGACGTTCAGGCGTTGCAGAAGCGCGCCGTGCTCGGCTTCTTCCGGGTCGTCGTACGCGTACGGCGCGGCGTTGAAAGCGGCGCCGCGCGTCGAGCCGCCGTGCACCGAGGTGGACGAATAGCGGAAGTTGTTGCCGAACTGCGCGTCCTTGTAGAAGTCGCTGATCATCGTGACCGCTTCGTCGATGTGGCCGGTCGAAGCCTGCTTCGTCACACCGTCGATGACGCGGCTCGCGTGATCGAAGATCTGCGCGAGCGGCGGGTCGTTGGGCGCGCGGGTAAGCCGGCTTTCGTCGATGCCGTACTCGTTGGCGAGCGTGTGCAGCTTGTCGAGATTGATCTGCGTTCGCGCGAGTTCCGTCTCCGTCTTCATGCGCAGCGAATTCAGACGCTGCGGCGCATCGACCTCGGGCGCGTCGCCATGTGCGCCGTCCAGCGGAATCGGCTGGCCGGCGCAGACATGGCGGCAGTACCGGTCGATGTCGCGCGATTCCACGACATTCGGGTTCTGCAGGTTGAAGCCGCGGCCGTTGACCACGTCGTTGAGTTCGAACTGGCGGCTCTCGTGGTTTTCCGGCTTCCAGACGTCGAGTGCGACGAGTTGCGCGATCAGTGGCGCCCTGACGCCGTCGTTCGGCGCCTGCTGGATGCGCTGCTGGGTCTGCGCGCGCACCTCCTGCACGAGCGAGCGGACCACCGTGGAGTCGGCGTTGCTGAACAACTCGGCGGCTTCCTCCTTGAGCGTGCGCAAATCGGCGCCGCCCAATCCCAGTTTCGTCGCATGAAGCGGTGCGGCGCGCTCGCCGTCTTCCTGACCGTAGACCTCGGCGATCTTCGCGAGCCACTCCTTGGCCTGCGCGAGTTCGCCGCCGGGCAGGTCGTCACGAAAACCGTTCTGCCATGCGAACACATGCGCCTTTTGCCGCGCGCTCAGGCTTTCGTCGCCATGAAGGAGCCGCGCCGTATTCGCGTGCATCACGCCGCGGGCGAACGAGATCGGGCCGCCTTCCGGCTCGCCTGCCTCGGCTCCTTGCACGCCCGCCCTGGCGCCCGCCGGCTGCTGCGACGCCCGGTATGCCTGCATCGTGTGACGAAGCGCATCAACCTCGCGCTCATCGAGATCGCCATGGCCGAGCATGCGCAGCATCTCGGGAAACTGATTGCTTTCGGCGGCGTGCCCGAGGACATCGAGCAACAGCTTCGGCTCGCCACGCAGCGGACGCGTCGCGCCCGGCCCAAGGTGGTCGGATATAAGTTGCGGCACCTCCGTTGAGATGTCGCTTTGAACCAGGCGTTTGAGCACGTTCAACTGTGTCGCGTCGATATGGCCGGGTTCGAGCGCCCGCTGGAATGCAAACGACAACCCCAGCGCGGTCAGCTTCTCGTCGCCGTTCGCGCGCTGGTCGAGTCGGCGGAGCACCTCGCCCGATGGCCGAAGCACACCTTGCGGAATGTCCGCGTTGCTCCAGAACGAGGAGATCGGCGTTTTGCTGTTGCCGGCCATGGCAGGCAAATGGCTGGAGGCCACCGCCGACGGATGCTGTTTGAAATCCGCGCCGACGACGGCGCTTTGCATCCGCGACAACTCGGCGTCCATCTTGCCGGGTTGGGCGACGAGGCCAGTCGCCGCGCCCGACGAGATCGACGTCATCAGGTCCATCCCCCGCGGCAGGCCGAACATATCCGCCACCGCGGCAACGATGCCTTTCTCTTCGCCCGACATCGACAAAGCCGATTGGCGGGCCGCAAACAGGCTCAAGCCGTCTACGTTCCTCACCCTCGAATGTTCGGTGAGCGGCGTGCGCACATCGACGCGCATGCCGTGGGGTGTCGCCGGTATCGACGCCAGCACGCCGGCGTGCGGCAGACTTGTAGATTTGGTCTTACCCTTGCCCTTGTCAGGCGTAGTAACCGCCGATGTCGACGGGTGGGGCTGGATACTGAGTTCGTACTCGTTCGCACCGGGCGATGAGTCCGGGACTTGCGTTGGGTTCATGATTGAGTTCTCCAGGGTGCCGGCAACGGCGCGACTGTTGTTGTTCAGTGCAGCGTGTTGAGTCTGCGGACCATGCGTGCGACCGCGACGGCGCGCGACATCACGAGCTGAAGGCGTTCGAGCATCGCGTCGGGGTCCGTCGCGGGCTCGCTCCACATCAGCGCGACGAACGGATCGATCACCGCGAAGCGCATCGATTCGCCGTCGACGCCCCAGTTCGCGGCTTCGGTCAGCATGGCGACCCAGGCTTTCGGGCTCATCTGCGAGACGTCCGCGATACGGCAGAACACCGACAGCCGATCGCCGTCGGCAGCGATGTTGACCGCGACCTGGTTGTCGATAATGAACGCGAGGACCGGCTCCTGCGAGTCGCCGAGCACCGCGCCCAGACGTTGCGACATGTGCGCCATCACGTCGCGCGGCGACAGTTTCGGAGCGGTTTTTTCGAGCATTTCCATGGTTTTCCTTCGGTGAGATCGAGTGAGAGTCATGCCGAGCACCGCCCGTCCTCACGGGCGATGCTCTGTTTCAGATCAGGATCAGGCTGCCTCGCGATCCTGAATATCCGGATGCGCTCGTGCCAGCAGAGCGGCGCCGATCCGGACGTTCTCCGGCGTGAGCGCCACCGGCGAGTCTCCCGCCGAAAACAGCCGGCGTGCGGCCGAACTCATCGGGTCGACGAAGGTGACGCCCGGCCAGCGTTGACGGAGTTCCGTCTCGTCGAAAGGCAGCGGAAGTTCGGTGCAGCCCATCACGAACACCGCCGGTTCTCCCGGATGCGCGTCGTTGTGCTGAGCGAGTTGGTGATCGATCACCATCGCGAGCTTCGTTCTCGCCAACTCCATGTCGCCGACCTTGACGCCTTGATAGATCACGCTCATGGTCATGGCCTGATGTTCAGGGTCGGGCGTGACCCACGACAGCCTGTTGTTGGCGTGGTTCTGATAGAGCCCCTGGGCGACCGTCCCGTCGGTTGCGAGGAGCACGACATGGTTGGCCCCCGGCACCTGCTGGATGTCCTGGACCGCGGCGCCGGCAATGTGCTCGATATGCATGTCGTAGCCTTTCTCCTGGATATAGGCCGTGGTATTGGCGTATTCGTCGTGCGCCGTGTTGCAGATCTTCGAGAATCGGGTGATGCCCATCGCGTGCATCCTGTCGACGCTCTTTTGCATTTCCGGTTGCGGATCATGCGCATCCGCCATCGCGGGGTCGCCGTTGCGCTTCTTGATCCAGCTCGTACGGTCGGGCACGTGCGTCGCCTGGTGCAACACCATCTCGCCCTTGGCGTTTTTGCCGTAGATCCTGACGAATTGCGCGCCGGCGAGCGCGCCCATCCCGCCCATCGCGCCGACCTGCGGATCGTGGCGTTCCACGGGCTTCGCGCGGAGTTTGGCGATCGCGTGGTCGAAGTGATCCATCGACAGTTTCTGCAGGAACGGCAGACACCCCGCGCAGCCGAACTGCATATCCTCGACGTGGTCGGTGTGATCGGCGCTCGACAGGTGCAGCGCGCGCGACGCGGCTTCCTTGTTGCTGTCGATGATCGGGATGCGGCGCTCGCCCACCATCACGTGGTCCATTTCCAGCGCGCTGGAAATGGCGGGATAACCCACCACGATGGCGTCGACGTTCGAGTGTTCCGCCATGTGCTGAACCGCCGCGCGCAGTTGCTCACGGCCGGCGGCAATTTCCCCCGGTGTCGCATCGCGATGCTCGGCGGCATCCAGGTGCGACGTGTCGCCTTGTGCCTGGACCCAATGCTTGTCCTTGCCGTACCGTTGGAACACCCGTGCCTCGTACACGTGGCCCGGAACGAGCAAGCCGACGTTATACGCATCCGGCGCGCGATCCGCGACGCGCTGCATGGCGATTTGCGGAACGTCGAGCAGCTGCATGCCGGGATTGAACTTCTCGACGTGCGCGCGCAATTCGCCGAATCCCTCATGCGAATGCAGATCGGTGACGACCGCGATCTCGGTGCCGCCCCGGTGCAACGTGTCGAGGGCCTGCCTGGTGCCGCGCAGCGTTCGGGCAAGACCGTGCTCGGTCACCGGCGGCACGTGATGCGCCATGTAGTGGATCGACTCTGCCTGTTGCTGGTCAGTCAACCCTTTCCCCGGCAAGGTGATGAGATCCTCGGCGAACCTCGCGCCGGTCTCCCAGTTGTTGTTGACCGAGCCGATGATCTTTTTGAACGAGTTCGGCTTCGGCGCCGCGCTCTGGCGAGCCGGCGGCACGTTGCCCATGTGTTCGGTGCTCGCCTGCGGGCTCGAACGGGGGACAGCGCCTCGGCGCTCGCCGCTCGCCGACGATTCGGGTTGCTCATGCGCGGCGACGTCGTGCATGTTTGCGCTCACTGCTCCTTCGTTTGTCATTTCAATGACCTCCGTGAAAAAACCGAGAATAGGCAGCTTGCGTGGCGCTCACCCAAGGCACGCGAAGCGAGCGCGCCACACGCGAAGCGCCGTGCCACGCGTGACCGGCGCTCAGTTTTGCGCCGGGCGGACGATGCGCCGCAACTCGTCGATCACGTGCGGTGCCGCATCCGGCGGCGCGATCGACAGCGCGCGTTGCGCGTGCCCGGCGGCGCCGCGATGGTCCCGCGCGGCGTCGTAGATTCGTGCGACGTGACGCAATACGTCGAAGCTGTCGTAGCCGCCTTCGAGCGCGGCCATAAGGAACGGGAGTGCGGCGCGGGGATCGCCGTGGTTTTCTTTGCTGCCGTTGCCGTTGTCATTGCCGAGCAGCATCCGCGCATGTAGATAGCTCCACTCGGGCAGCGCCGGCGGATCGTTCGCGAGCGTTTCGAGCACGCCGCGCGCGGCGCTCATGTCGCTGCCCGCATCCATCATCTGGCGCAGCATCCGCGCGACCGCGCCGTGCTGCGTGCGCATGCGGTAGACCGCGCCGATCAGCGCTCCAAACCGCCCGCAGCCGCTCGGCCATGGCTTCGGTGGGATCGCCGCGCACCGCATCGCCGGTCCAATCGACGATGTCGTAGAGTTCGGCGCCGAACGGGCTCAGATCGAGCCAGCGCGAGACGCCCGTCGCCGCGTCGGCCACGTGCAATCCGCAGCCGCCGCCCGTCTGGGCGGCAAGCGTGTCGTGCATGCCGCTTGTGCCGTATGCGGCGTGCGCGGCAGGTGCGGAGGATTGCGTCGCAAGATAAGCAGCCTCGCTCACACCGCGGCTCTTGCTATGCGTGCGTGGCATGCTGGTGCCGACGAACAGCTTGCCGCCGGCCGCCAGCGCGCCGCGCACGTAGCCGTCGAGTGGGCGGTCCGCGCCGCGCGGCGCGCCCGCCACATGGATGAGACTGCCGTCGCATGAACTCAGGCACAGAAGCGTCGCGCGATCGACGAACAGCGAATGCGGATGACGCAAGCCGCGCCGCACGACCTCGCCGCCCGCGGTGAGGTCGAGGATCTGGCCGTCGCGTGCATCGCGCCACGACGCGCCCGGCTTGCAGCCGAACATCGACAGGTACACTCGGCCGTTGAACGCCTGCAGCGAATTCATATGCAGCGTGTCCGCGCCCGGCTCGCGCTCGAAGAACAGCCGCACTCGCGGTGCGCCGTCATGCTGCCAGTCGACCGCGAAAACCTGATTCGAGCCGCTGCCGACGATCAGCAGTTCGCCCTGCCACGGCAGCAACGAGTGCGCGTCGAACACCTCGGCGAGCCGCGCGACGCGGCGCACGCGGCCGGCACGGTCGAGTTCGGCGAGCAGCGTGCCGACCGTACCCGGCACGCGGATCTGCAACGCCGCGTAGTAACGCTCGCCGACGCGGCACAGCCCCGTCGCGCCGACCACCGGCAACGCGACGTCGCGCAGGTCGACCCATTCGAAGGCATTCGTTTGCGCGTCCATACGCGCGAGCACGTAGCCGGACGGCTTCGCATAGCAGAAGCTCAGGAGCAGTTGTGTCATAAGAAATTCCGCAGTGGCAATTCGGGAACACGCGCGCGGCGTGCGTGTCAGGCAACGGAGCGGACCGGCCGCACGATCATCGGCAGCAGCCGCGTCAGCAGTTGCTCGGTGCAGAGCGTCCGGTCGCGCGCGCCGGTGTCGACGACGATCGACGGCGACGCCGGCGGCTCATAAGGTGCATCGACACCGGTGAAGCCCCGCAGCTCGCCGGCCCGCGCGCGCCGGTAGAGCCCCTTCGGATCGCGCGCCTCGCATACGGCGACGGGCGTGTTCACATAGACTTCGACGAAACGCGACGGGCCGACGATCGAACGCGCGAGCGAGCGTTCGCGCCGGTAAGGCGAGATGAACGAGGCGATCACGATGAGCCCCTGCTCGTTGAGGAGCCGCGCCACCTCGGCGGCGCGGCGGATGTTCTCGTGGCGCTCATCGGGCGTGAAGCCGAGATCGCTGCAAAGGCCCTTGCGCAGCGCGTCCCCGTCGAGCATGCAGCACATCTTGCCGAGCTCGCGCAGCCGCTCGCGCACGTTGCGCGCGAGCGTCGATTTGCCTGCGCCGCTCAGCCCGGTCAGCCAGACGGTCACCGGGCGTTGACCAAGCGTCGCGCAATAGCGGGCGGCCGCGAGCGCGTCGTGGCGCTGCGCGGCTTCGTCGACCGGATTCATCGCGGGTCTCCCGCCGGCGCGTCGCCGGCCGAGGCAATCAAACCCCACCGCACGAGCGTCATCTTGATCATGCGAGCGTAGGCGTCGCGCAGCCGCGGGCTTTGCGAGTGATAGGCGCCGACCGCGTTCCACGTATTGCCGTACGCGATCATTTTTTTCTTCAGATGCCACGCCGCGACATACACGTTCACGCATTCGTCTAGCAGGTCCTGCTCGTGAATGCCATAAGGCGCGAGTTCACGCAGATGTATCGAGTTGATCTGCAATTCGCCGATGTCGGTCGTGCCGTTGCTGTTGCGATGCAGGGCGTGCGGATTGCCGTGCGATTCGACCGCGGCGATCGCGCGCAGGATCAGCGGATTCACGCCGTGATACGACGCCGCGGTGTCGAAGCAATCCGCGAATGCCGGCGCGCTCATGCAGGGCAGCAGGATGAACAAGGACACGGCGAGCGCGTGCTTCAGACGACGCGTCCCGTGCGTCGAGGCTGGACAGATCGACGGCCGTCCCGCCGGATGTCCGTGATAACGATGATTCATCGTGGGCCTCCGTTGGAAGGAAGAACGCCGGCGAAGCCCCCTGCATCGCGCGGCGCGGTTCGGCGGACGCCGTTGCCGCGCTCCGCCTGGAACGCAAATTAGTGGCGCGCGCGCGGCGCGTCCAGCGTCCACAACCGCTTTACGGCCGTACGCTTCGGATTCGCGCCGCTTGCTTCGGCGGCTTTGCGCCGCCGCGAATGCCGGGCGGCGCGCGCTTCGCATTCGTTCCGCCGGCTTCGCTTCGCCAGGCGTCGAACCGGGCACGCGGGCTATAAACGCCACGTACAGGCGGCCGTGGTCGAGTCGATCCGGCAGGCGCCGCATTCATCCGGAGAGCCAAGCAATGACAGACGACGCGAGTATTTCGGGGCAACACTATTCAAGCCACGTGGATGCGAGCCCACAGCCGGAGCTCGAGATCGGGCAAAGCTCGCCGGGCGCGATCTCGCTGAAATCGACGAAGCAGGCCCATCACGCATCGCTCGATATGCTTTCGGAATCCAGTAACGCGCAGCGGCGGGGAGATAGCGAACAGCCAGCGTCGCCGGTGTCCATGGCGAGCGGTACGACGCCGTCGCTGTGGCGCTCGAAAAAGCGTTCGCTCTCGAGCGCTTCGACGATTTCCGCGTTCGACCTCACGTCCGACGATGAGCGGCCGTCCGCGATATCTCGGTCGCTTCGCTCGATCCCGTCGCACATGCAGCCGGCTCGCCATCCGGCGCTGTCCATGGTCAGTACGGCCGGCGACGCGGATGGGCCGCCGGGCCCGCTGCTGTCGCCGACGTCGACCTTTACGGAACGGCACAAATACGGCGTCGGACAGTCGCGTCTCGCGAAACCGTCGGCGCTGATCGACGGACATAAACCGGTGGAAGAGCCTGCGGAAAAACCGACGGAGAAGCTCACCGAAAAGCCCGTCGGCCGGCATCCCGGCGACATCAAACGACCGACCAGACCGCCGCCACCGCCGTATGCGCCGAACCCTTATCCGATGCCACAACCCGGTCGCGCCGAGCGCTGGATGCAGACGTTCGGCCAGCTCAATCAGATGGGCGGCATGGCCGCGCAAATGATCATGGGCGTGCTCCAGACCTGGATGCAGACCTTGATGACCGCAATCAACTACGCCGTCGAGAACTCGAAAAAACGTTCGTAAACGGGGGGAAGGCAGCGTAAAGACGGCATGGCACGCTGGGCCGAACGAAGGATGCTTCGCGTCGTCGCGTGTCTGTGCGGCGCTTCGCACCTTCGGCTTCGCGCTCGTGAGGACCACGGCATAGTGACGACACGCGGCGCATGCACTGACGCGTCGCATGACGATCAGGTCATCTCATGACGAGGACTCCATGCTGCTCACCGAACCCGGCACGCTTGCCCGCAAGACGCTCTTCGAACTGCTCACCGATCCGGCCGACGACCGCGATGCGCTCTATAGCGGCCTCGCGGCGGCCTGTCCCGTCCACCGCGACGCGAGCGGCGCATGGATGGTCAGCACGTATCGCCTGTCGCGCGCGATCCTCAACCATCCGGGGCTGTCGACGCGTTCGCCGCTCGTCGCTCACGGGCTGCTCGACGACGACGCGGGCATCCTCGACATGATGCTGTTTCAGGACGACGCCGCTCACGACCGGTTGCGCCAGGCGTTCGCGCCGCTGTTCTCGAAGACGCGGCTCGCGTCGCTGCGCGAGGGTCTGCGCGCGGACCTCGGTGCGCTGCTCGCGCGGTTGCCCGACCCGCATCGCTTCGATCTGATGGCGGAGATCGCGCAGCGTCTGCCGTCGATGACAATCTGCCGCCTGATCGGCATCGACGTCGCCCATGCGCCCGACCTCGTCGCGGGCTCGATGTCCGCAATCCGCCTGATCAGCGCGGCGCCGCTGCGGCCGGACGAACGCCGCCACGCGATCACGCAAACGATGGCTTTCATGCGCGAGCTCGAAGCCCACGTGCCGGCCGTGCGTGAACTGCTGCGGATCGACAGTGCCGCCGCGGCGAACGGCACGCCGCGCGACGGCGAGCTCACGCCGCATCAACTGCTCGTCAACGTCCTGCTCATGTTCATCGCGGGGTACGGCACGACGATGCTGTCGATCGGCAACACGCTTGCCCACGCGCTCGCATGCTCCGGCCTATGGCAGCGGCTCGCCGGCGAGCCCGCGCTCGTGCCGGCGGCGGTTCGCGAACTGATGCGCGTTGAACCCGCCGTTCATCTGCTGTTCCGTTATGCGCGGCGGAACGTCGAACTCGACGGACTGACGCTCGCACCGGGCGACGTGGTCGCGATCGTCGCGGCGGCCGCGAACCGCGATCCGGCCGAATTCGATACGCCGTCGCAAGTGCGTCCGGAACGCGCGCACAACGGCCTCGTGTTCGGCGCGGGTTCGCACGGCTGCATCGGTGTCGCGCTCGCGCGGATGCAACTCGAAGTGGTGTTCGACACGCTGCTGGCCCGCATGCCGGGGCTCACGCTCGAATCGGCGCGCAATCCGCGCCTACAGGAAGGCAGTTTCCGTGGCTACCGGACGCTGTGGCTGCGCAACGGCGCGGCCCGCCGAGGAAAGTAACAGAACGTCACAGTTTGCCGACCGCGGCGGAACGGGGTGCAACGATACGTCCAACGAAGACATTTCGTATTCACCCTTTTCAAGCGGAGCGCACCATGTCCTCATCCATCTACTTTGCCGTCGCCTCGACTCTCGCATCGGCGGAGCCGGCCTCCACGTTCTTCACCAAGATGCTGGCCGGTCAGTTCCGCGACGCGCTGGTGGTCGCGGCGGCGCGCGCCGATCGCGCCCAGCCCGGCATCGCCCCGGACTACGCGAGCCTTCAGGCGTATGCGGACGTTCAGCTCGTGCTGGGCCGCCATGAAGACGCCGAGGACACCTACCGGCGCGCGCAGAAGTCGATTCGCGGCGAACACCGGACGATGCGCGCCGCGCTGTCGCGCAACGCGGGCTGGCAGGCGTTGTTCCAAAGCCATCTGGGCACCGCGCTGAAATGCTTCAAGCGCGTTGTCGAAGACGACGACGCGAGCGAAGGCCAGCGGCTCGAAAGCCTGGTCGGTTCGATCCTGGTGCTGTTCCAGCTGGGCCGCCTCGACGGCGTGCGCGCGCTGCTCACCACGCTGCGCGAGCAGGCCGCGCAGGCGCGGGACAGCCGCTGGCTGCGCGTCGCCCACGTGCTGAGCCGCGACGTGATCACGCAATACAAACTGCGCTCGTGCGCCCAGCTCGCCGATCACATCTACTGGCATTCGGCGACGCTCGAAGCGCGCTCGACCGATCTCGACGATGTAATGACCGCCGCGCCGGCGGACCACGCGCCGTCGATCGCGGTGCTCACCCGCCACGCCGACTACATGAATCATCTGCAGGCGCTGTCGCGCGGCAGCCAGGCGGCGCTCGCCCAGATCGAGCTGCACCTACGCTGGAGCCAAGGCGCCGGCCTCGACGACTATCAACGTGAACTGCGTCTGGGCGTGACGCTCGCGTCGCTCGCGGGCAAGCTGCCGCATATCGCCGAGACGATGCTGCACGTGTTCGGCGAACGGCCCGCGCACGGCAGCCAGCACTCGCACTGGTACAACGAATTCCTCTATTGCCAGGCGAAGGTTCGTCAACAGCAAGGGCGTTTGCAGGACTACGCGCAGATCTACGCGCGCTACGCGCTGCAGTCGCTGCGTCACGTGCGGGCGGACAGCGCCGCCGTGCCGACCGCGCCCGCCGAACGCGCGCAGCCCGCCGCCGACGACATCAGCGCGCGTCTGCCGGGCAAGTATCGCCGCGCCTACCGCTATCTCATCGAACATCTCGAGCGCGCGGACCTGTCGGTTCGCGAGGTCGCGAGCCATATCGGCGTCACCGAGCGCGCGCTGCAAGCCGCGTTCAAGGCGAATCTCGGTTACACGCCAAGCCAGTTGATCCGCAACCGTCGCATGGAGCATATCCGCGAGGAACTCCTGTCGGACGACACGCATGCGGCGAGCGTATTGCGCGTCGCGAACCGCTGGGGTGTCCAGCATCGCTCGACGTTGCTCAACGGCTACCGTCAGCGTTTCAAGGAAGCGCCGTCGGAAACGCTCGAACGCTGAACGGCGCGATGGGCATGCGGCAGGACAGTCGAGAACGAGAGCGCCGCGGGCGCGGCTGGCTGCACGCGCACCGTAACCGAACCGTCCGTTAGAAGTAGAAAATCCAGCCCGAGTATGTGAAGCGTTCATCCGGAGAGCGAACCATGTCCGAGTTTGTCGCCCCGCGCATCATCGAAACCGACGCGATCCGGCTGCGGCCGTTTGTCAGTGAAGATGCGCAGGCGCTCTTCAGCGTGCTGCTGGGCGATCCGGAAGTGACCGCATGGCTGCCGATGCCGACGCATGCCGACATCGAGGAAACGCGCGCGTTCATTCGCCGCTGCGACGCCGGCTGGCAATCCGGCACGCGCTACACCTGGGCGCTCGAAGACGCCGCGAGCGCCACGCTGCTCGCCGCGATCGAATTGCGGCCCGAGCCGCCGCGCGCGGAAATCGGCGTGGTGATCAGTAAGCGCAGCGGGCATCGGCGGCGGCGCGCGAGCCTCGCCGCGTTGCTCAAGCTGATCGGCTGGCTGCTCTCGCAACCGCAGTTGTGCCGGATTCACGCGTACTGCGCTCCCGAGGGTGCGGCCGCGAGCACGATGCCGCGCCTCGGCTTCAAGCTCGAAGGGCGTCTGACGAACTGGGAACCGCGTCCGAACCAGGGGCGCATCGCAGGCGACGCGCTGCTGTTCTCGATCACCCGGGACCAAGCCGATCCGCAAGCTCCGTCGATACACCGGCTCGGCCACGCGGATCGCGTCCGCGCGTTGCATTGCATGGGATCGCGCTTGCAAGCCGCTTCGCAGGTCGCATTGCTGGTCGCCACGCAAACCATCACGCAGACAACCACGTCAACGACGCACGAGCCGCGCGCAAGCAACCGCTTCGCGTGATGCGACAACGCCTCGCATCGCGCGTTCGGCGCCGCGCCGTGGCGGCTATCGTCGATCCTGTGGACGACTCTTCGGCCACCCACCCGACTGAACCGTTTGAACGCATGCCATGGGTCTCCTGGACAATCTCGACGCGATGATGGACTGGTTCGACCGCCGCGCATACGGCGCCGAGCGCGGCAGTGCCGGTCCTCACGACCATCGCGGCGCGCCCGTATACGGCGCGCCTCCGTACGGGTCCGGCGGCCCGCCGGCGGCGGGCCTGAGTCAGCCGCTCGCCGGTCTGATGCCGTTCAGCAACATGGCGAATCCCGATGCGTATCAGTCGCTGATGTTCGGCCAGTCAGGTCCCTTCAACATGATGAACGGATTCGTTGGTCCGATGCGGCCCGACGCCTATGGCGACGGCAGGGTTGCATCGGCGTATCCGAGGTGGATGGTCGCGCCGCCGGCGTCGATGGCGAACGAACAGCACCGGACTCACGCACCGCGCCGGCACGACGACCCAAACCACCACCCCGCCGCGTGGCGTGCACCCGAAGAAGGCCACTGGCACGTTCCGCCGCGCACCGGCGCATCGTCCGCGCCGTGCCGGCTCGAACCCCTCACTGCCGCGGAAGAAGCCGCGCAGTTGACGGAAGCACTGCGGCGCAGCGTCATCGATGTCGCGGCAACGACCACAGCCGCATCGACGGCCGATCCCGCGCCACGCCTGCACGCGCCGGCGCACCAAGACCTCGAACGCGAAGCGATCGATACATTGTTCGCCTGCATGGACAGTCTCAACATGGCTCATGCGTCGGCTGCGCCGCACGAAAGCGCCCGTGACTGGTCGCTAGAAAATAGCGAGTTCGCGCATCTCTATGCGTCCGACGAGGATCGCCGCATTGGTGCGGAAAGCGTCGCCGCTACGCGCTCCGCCAGCGCGCACATCAGGCAGGCGATGCACACGGCCGGCGCGGCCCCGGTGCCGAACGACGGCAAGGCGCACGACTCGACCAACAACTGCCTCGTGATCTCGCTATTGCAGCATGCGACGCGCGATTATGGCTCGGACCATGCGCAGTTCGTCAGTCAGTACCGCGAAATCCTGGCCGACCAGGAGGATGCGCCGCTGCCGCGCAACGAGCCTATCTCGGCGCTTTCGGACGCGGCGAAACGGCTGATCGATTTGATCAACGCGGACCCGGGCGTGTCGCCCAAGTTGCGCGTTGCGTTCATCAGCGAATTCGACGGCCGGATGCGCGTCGACGAAGTCGGTTCGAAGGAACCGGACGCGCGCACCGTCGTCATCTGGGATCAGGGCGGACACTTCGAGCCCGTCGTGCCCGAGGCGATATTGCATGCCGCGTTCGCCGGCACCAACGTTCCTTCGCATGGAACGACCAGCTGACGCACAATTTATTTAGGATGCCATCTGACCATCGCAATTTCCACCATGCGACGACCCATTGGCAAACAGGACGGCTCCATGAAATATCAACTCAGTCAAAGTTTCTATTTCGATGCGGCGCACACGCTTGAGCGCGAAATAAGCGCGGAGATCAGCCGGCGCATTCATGGACATACTTACCGGGCATCAGTCACCGTGTCCGGCTTGCCGCACCCGGTAACCAGAATGATCGTCGACCTGGAAAGGCTTCAGCAGAAAATCGAAGACGTGCGCAGCTTGCTCGATCATCGATTGCTCGACGATGTGGCCGGTCTCGGCCCATCCACGCTAGAAAATCTTTGCACCTTCATTCTGAGCAGACTGAACAACTCGCTGGAGCACGTCATTCAGGTGACGGTCGAGCGCCCCCATACCGGCGACAAATGCACGCTGAGTGTCGAGTAGTCTCGCTGGCCGCGCTCACCCGACCGGGCGAAGCGGCTCAATCTACATAGCAGGCCTCGCGTGACGCGTGAGCGCGCGCGAAGCTCGCATCCCACGCCGCTGCCGGGCATTACCGCTCGGCCACTCGCGCGCCGCCATGCATCGCCGCGCGCCGGCGCTTGAACATGTATCCGCCCCACATCACGACCAGCCACGCAGACACGAGCCACACCGAAGCCGACACGCCCGGCGTCATTGCCAGAATCACGAGGATCATCGCCATGAACGCGAGGCAGATCCAGTTGCTGACCGGGAACCAGAACGGCTTGAAAACGAGCGTCTCGCGTCGGGCGCTTGCAGAACACCTGGTACCATGGCTTCAATGCGTCTGCCGTAGCCGGATCTCTTACCAGTTCGTCAATGCGTTTGCGCAGTTTCTCGCCCTTGCGAAAGTCCGCAATTTCTGAAAGGCGAGCCATTTCATCCGGAGGCAATGACGAACCATCACGCGGCAACCATGACAGCACCATGTCACGAAACAACTCGGTCCACCCATCTCGCACAAGATCGCGGTCTGCCCACAAGCTCGAGATCAGAACATTGAAGTTGTCCATCCGCTCGCGCTGCCAGCCCGGCTCAAGCGGCGCTTGGAAAGCGCAACATTCGTAGCGCAAGCGGCTAGGGGGTCCGCTGCAAATCGCGCTGGATCAGAATGGCATGACCGCATTTCCCACAATCGAAACAGAAGGTTCTCAGAACGATCATCGCCATTACACGCACAACGATAGGCGTCTTCCTACACACAACTTCACCAACAACGATCAGATACAACGGACTCCGAACGTGAACATTTATTGAGACATAAAGACGTGCAATGATCGCCGCCGGTCCGGCTAAACACGCTGTGATTCTGCGTGAGCAGACGCCCTGGCAACGCCGCAGCCCCCTGCGCTTTCATTCCGTCGACATGGCCAATTTCCTGTTCAATCTCGTCTCAAACCTCGCGTTGCTGGCAACCGTGCTGATTGTTTGTCATCTGTGCAACCGGCTGATACCGGGCCTCGCGCTCAATGGTTCGCATATCTTTGCCGCGCTTGCGCTGGCCGCACTGCTGCTCGATGCCGCGCTGACCTTTCTGGTATTCGCCGATGCGCAAAACCGCTACGGCCAGTTCAGCACCCCGTCTGCGTTCTTTCAACGCGCCAGCGCATATGGGCTTGCAGTCGTCGCCGCTTTCGGCTGGCGCTATCTGTCGCGCCGCCCGCGCCCGGCAAAAACCGGCGACTCGCTCGTCATCCGCACCTCGCCGTATTCGGAATCGCATCTGCCGATGTAGTGCGACGCCCGTTGAGATCAAGTGTTTTACGGGTCACAGAAACGCAACATGAGATAGCGGCAAAGACGCTGCCGAAGCGGGCAGCGCCTCTCAAGTACAGCAAAAGCAAGCTCTTCAACCCGGCCGCCACGCCGCCCGCTTTTCTTCCCACGCGATCCGCATACGCAGCAGGAACGTTCCTTGCGCATGCGCGCGCCGTCGCCTATAACTTCCCAAGACCGAGAGTTACCGTTTTGCGCCCGTCGCCGGGCATTTGCCGCTGTATTGCGCCACCGCAGTTCAATCAGTCGAAGGCAACTTACTCAACGAGGAACACCTTGAATCTCGAAACCGTACGCGTCTTCATCATGACCCGAGGCATCGACCTCGGCACCAAGGTACTCGGCGCGATCGTCTTGTGGATCGTCGGCCGCTGGGTCATCGGCATGATTACCGGCTTGCTGCGCAAGGTGCTGGCGCGCAACGGCCATGTCGATCCCACGCTGGCGCATTACCTCGGCTCGATTCTCGGCGCGCTGCTGAACCTGCTGCTGATCCTCGCGATCCTGCAGGTGTTCGGTGTCCAGACGACTTCGTTCGCCGCATTGCTCGCCGGTCTCGGCCTCGCGATCGGCACCGCCTGGGGCGGCTTGCTCGCCCACTTCGCCGCTGGCATCTTCATGCAGGTGTTGCGACCGTTCAAGGTGGGCGATTTCGTCACGGTGGGCGGCGTCACCGGCACGGTCTCCGAACTGGGCCTGTTCGGCACCACCATCGTGACGCCGGACAACGTGACGACCATCGTCGGCAATAACAAGATCTTTTCCGACACGATTTCGAACTACAGCGTGTTGCCGGTGCGGCGTATCGAGCTGACCGCGAAGATCGCCAACGGCGTCGATCCGACCGATGCGATGAGCCGGCTGAAAGCGGCCGTCGCGAAGATTCCGAATGTGGCCGAGAGTCCCGCGCCGGATATAGAAGTGTTGAGCTTTACGCCGGAAGGACCGCTGCTGTGCGTGCGGCCCTACACGCACAATGCGAATTACTGGCAGGTCTATTTCGACACCAATCGCGCGATCATCCAGACTTTCAAGGAAGCCGGCTATCCGACTCCGGAAACGCCGCTGGCACCGCGTGCGGTCACGTCTGAGCGCGCTGGGATCGAGGCCCGCTGAAGCGAAGGGTCCCGCTGGCCTCGTCGACGAACACGTCTGCGAGATCCGGCGGCGCGAAATAAAAAACGGCGTCGCGGGATTCGCGACGCCGTTTGTTCTTCCGGCTACACCGGCGGTGAAACGTCAGCGGGTGCCGGGCTTGGATGCGTTCTTGCGCATCATCTTCCACAGCGCGCCGAGCAGAACCGGCACCACTGCCGCGCCGATACCCACCAGCACGATCACATTCAGATATTGGCGGATGAACGGAATGTTGCCGAAGAAGTAACCGAGCAACACCAGCAGCAACACCCACAACAGCGCACCGAGAACGTTGAAAAGCTGAAACCGGCTCACCGTCATTTCCGATGCGCCCGCAACGAATGGCGCGAAAGTCCGCACCACCGGAATGAAGCGCGCCAGCACGATGGTCTTGCCGCCATGCTTCTCATAGAAGTTATGCGTCTTCTGCAATGCGCTGCGATCGAGAAAGCGCTCGAGAAAAGGAATGTGCGAATTGAACACCCGTGGTCCGATGGCCCGCCCGATCATATAGTTGACCGTATTGCCGCCGACCGCCGCGACGAGCAGCAGCACGATCAGCAGGCCGACGTTCATTTCGCCGGTCGCGCAAAAAGCGCCGCCGATGAACAGCAACGAGTCGCCTGGCAGAAACGGCAGGATGACCAGCCCGGTTTCGCAGAACACGATCAGAAACAGCACCGCGTAGACCCAGGCGCCGTACACGTGGATGAAGTCTCCCAGAAACTTGTCGATGTGCAAGACAAGATTGGCGAAATGTAGCAACGTGTCCAAAAGGCGTCCTTTATTGAGCGAATGTGAGCATGGCGGGAATGGCTGTGCGAGCCTGCGAGCGGTGGCAACAAGCGCTCGCTCGCCGCCGGAACTGACCGCGTCATGATACCGAAAGTGCCCGGCCGCGATTAAAAAAGTCCAGTCCTTCGGACGCCTCGGGGCTTGCCGTGCCGAATCGTTATAATTTCGCCATGTCCGAATTCTCCGAAACGCCTGCCGGCTCCCCTGCCGCGGCCACAGTTTCCGCCGCCGCGCCCGTCCCACGCCCGTTGCGCGCGATCCAGCCGCTGCCCGACCAGTTGATCAGTCAGATCGCGGCCGGCGAAGTGGTCGAGCGGCCCGCCTCGGTGGTCAAGGAGTTGCTGGAAAATGCGCTCGACGCGGGCGCGCAGACTTTGCGCATCATGCTCGACGAAGGCGGTGTCAAACGTATTTCGATCACCGACGACGGCTGCGGTATCCCCGAAAACGAACTCGCGCTCGCGCTGATGCGCCATGCGACCAGCAAGATCCGCTCGCTCGCCGAACTGGAAGCGGTCGCCACGCTGGGGTTTCGCGGCGAGGCGCTGGCCTCGATTGCATCGGTCGCGCAGATGTATATCACGAGCCGCACCGCCGACGCCCCCCATGCCGTGCGCGTCGATGCGCAAACCGGCGTGCTGAGTCCCGCCGCCGGCACTCAGGGCACCACGATCGAAGTGCGCGAGTTGTACTTCAACACGCCCGCGCGCCGCAAATTCCTGAAGAGCGAGCAAACCGAGCTCGGCCATTGCCTCGAACAGATCCGCCGCGCGGCGTTGGCACGGCCGGACCTGGCGATTTCGGTGCTGCATAACGGCAAGGCGGTCGAACACTGGAACGCCAGCGAGCCGCCCGTGCGCGTCGCGAAGATTCTCGGCGAGACCTTTGCGACGGCGCATCTGCCGCTCGACGAATCCGCCGGGCCGCTCGCCGTCTACGGCTGCGCCGGGCTGCCGACCGCGAGCCGCGGGCGCGCCGACCAGCAGTACTTCTTCGTCAACGGCCGCTTCGTGCGTGACAAGCTGCTCACGCACGCCGTGCGCGCCGCTTATGAAGACGTGCTGCACGGCGACCGTTACCCGTCCTATGTGCTGTTTCTCGATCTACCGCCTGAAGCGGTCGATGTGAACGTGCATCCGTCGAAGATCGAAGTGCGGTTTCGCGATTCGCGCTCGATTCACCAGTTCGTGTTCCACGCCGTACAGCGCGCGCTGGCGCGGCATGCGGGCGCGTCGCCGGAAACGACGGCGGGCGGGCATGCGGCGCATCTGGAAGCGTCGGCGGGCGGGCCGGCTTCGTTTGGCGCTACGCCGCCAGGCGGCGCGGTTGCCGCTGCGGGCAACGGCGCCGGCAACCTGGGTGCGGGCGCAGGCGGCTTCGGTGGCGGATTTGGGTCGTCGTCACAGCCAGGCAACACATGGATGCGCCAGGCGCGCATGACGCAAGGCACGCTGCCCGTTGCGCAACCGCTGGCGTTTTACGACGCGCTCTTCGGCCGCAGAGACACAAATGCAGGCGCAGTGGAAGGCGCTACGCTCTTCGAAGCACGCGACTCGGCCACGGAAACAACGGCGCCGTACAACACGTCCGCGCCGTATACCTCGCCCGCTTTCAACCCCGCCGACGAACAGCCGCTCGGCTTCGCGCTCGGCCAGATTCACGGCATCTACGTGCTCGCGCAGAACACGCACGGTCTTGTGATCGTCGACATGCACGCCGCGCACGAGCGCATTCTGTACGAGCAGTTCAAGAACGCGCTGGCCGATCGCACGATCGCCGTGCAGCCGCTGCTGATCCCGCAGACGATGCAGGCCGATCCGATCGAAATCGGCACCGTCGAGGAAGAGCGTGACACGCTCGACGCGCTCGGCTTCGACCTCGCGGTGCTGTCGCCCACCACGCTCGCGATCCGCGCCGTGCCCGCGCTGCTGAAGGACGCCGATCTGCAGGCGCTGGCGCGCGCGGTCCTCTCCGACCTGCATGCGTTCGGCGGCTCGCGCGTATTGACCGAGCGTCAGCACGAACTGCTCGGCACGCTCGCGTGCCATCACGCGGTGCGGGCGAACCGGCGTCTGACACTCGATGAAATGAACGCGCTGCTGCGTCAGATGGAGGCGACCGAGCGCGCCGATCAGTGCAACCACGGGCGTCCGACGTGGTATCAGTTGACGCTCTCCGATCTCGATCGGCTGTTCATGCGTGGGCAGTAACGGTGCGCTTGATGACGCTCATTCGCCGCGCGCCGGTTTGTCCATGACTTCACGCACGCCCACGCCGGTCGCGTGCCTGCTGGGGCCGACCGCATCCGGTAAAACCGCCGCCGCCCTCGCGCTGGCCGCGCGGCGGCCGGTGGAAATCATCAGCGTGGATTCGGCGCTGGTCTATCGCGAGATGGACATCGGCACCGCGAAGCCGACGGCGGACGAGCGCGCGGCGGCGCCGCATCATCTGATCGACATCGTCGATCCGGCCGACGCTTATTCAGCCGCCGAATTTCGCGCGGATGCGTTGCGCCTGATCGGCGAGATCAGCGCGCGCGGGCGGCTGCCGTTGCTGGTCGGCGGGACCATGCTGTACTACAAGGCGCTCACGCAAGGACTGAACGACCTGCCCGGCGCCAATGCCGAGGTTCGCGCCACGCTCGACGCCGAGGCCGCGCGCGGCGGCTGGCCGGCGATGCACGCGCGGCTTGCCGCAGTCGACCCCGTTACGGCCGCGCGTCTCGCGCCGAACGATTCGCAGCGGATTCAGCGGGCGCTCGAGGTGTTCATGTTGACCGGCCAGCCGATGTCCGCGTTACTGGCTGCGCCCGCTCGCGTGGACGCCGCCGCTTCGGCATGGCGATTCGTGCCGATCGCGCTCGAGCCTTCCGATCGAAGCGTGCTGCATGCGCGCATCGAAAAGCGCTTTGACGCGATGCTGGCGGGCGGCTTCGTCGATGAAGTGGTGAAACTGCGCGAGCGCGGGGATTTATCGCCGGAAATGCCCTCCATGCGCTGCGTGGGCTATCGGCAGGTATGGGAATATCTCGACGGAGCGGTCGATTATTCGACCATGCGGGATAAGGGAGTGTTTGCCACGCGGCAACTGTGCAAGCGGCAGCTCACGTGGCTGCGGAGCGTGACTGAGCGGGTAGTAGTTGACTGCTGCGACCCGCACGCTACCGCGCGGGTGCTTGATGCGATTGAAGCGTTGATTTGATGCGGTCCCGGACCCGCGCGGCGCTTGAAGTTTCTACGCCGCGCAGGCAAACCAGCCTTGCGTTAAACCACGACCGTTTGAGCTTCACCCGCCGCGCTTTCGCGAATCACGCCGATCTTCCAGACCTGCTCGCCTGCCGCGGACAACAGCCCGATCGCCGCATCGGCATCAGCCGCGGACACCACCACCGCCATCCCGATCCCGCAGTTGAACACGCGATGCATCTCGGCATCCGCCACGCCGCCGTGCTTTTGCAGCCACGAGAACAGCGGCGGCAACGGCCAGCCGCGATGATCCAGTTCAGCGGTAAGACCTTCACGCAAAACGCGCGGAATATTCTCGACCAGCCCGCCGCCGGTGATGTGCGCCATGCCCTTCACGGCGATCTGCTGCATCACGGCCAGCAACGGCTTCACGTAAATATGCGTGGGCGCCATCAGCGCGTCGGCGAGCGTTCGGCCGTCGAAATCCGCGTTCAGATCAGGTTGCGCGCGCTCGATGATCTTGCGCACCAGCGAAAAGCCGTTCGAATGAATCCCGCTCGAAGCCAGCCCCAGCACCACGTCGCCGGGGGCGATCGTGCTGCCGTCGATAATCTTGCTCTTTTCCACCGCGCCGACCGCGAAGCCGGCCAGATCGTACTCGCCGTCCGGATACATGCCCGGCATTTCCGCCGTCTCGCCGCCGATCAGCGCGCAACCCGCCAGTTCGCAACCATATGCGATACCCTTCACGACCGTAGCCGCCGTGCCGACGTCCAGCTTGCCGCACGCGAAATAGTCGAGGAAGAACAGCGGCTCGGCGCCTTGCACAAGAATGTCGTTCACGCTCATCGCCACCAGATCCTGGCCGACGGTGTCGTGTTTATTCAGTTGAAACGCGAGTCGCAGTTTGGTGCCGACACCGTCGGTGCCCGAAACCAGCACCGGTTCCTTGTAGCGCTTCGGCACTTCGAACAGCGCGCCAAACCCGCCGATGCCGCCCAGCACGCCGTCGCGCATCGTCTTTTTGGCAAAGGGCTTGATCGCGTCGACAAGGGCGTCGCCTGCATCGATGTCCACGCCGGCGTCGCGATACGACAAACCTTGGGCGTCAGGGGCGGATTTCGGTTGAGAAGAGCGAGAAGGTCGGTAAAATGCGATTTTACCCGATGCCGGCCGGTTGGCTGGAATTTGAATCATCCGGTCCCGACGACACCTGGGAAACAAACTTGCAACAGAACTCCTCGATTCTGACACCCGTTCAGCGCCGCGCCTTCATCTGGCTGGCGATCGCGCTGGGCATTGGCATTCTGCTCTGGCTCCTGAGCCCGGTCCTCACGCCGTTTCTGCTCGGCGCGATTCTCGCGTACATTCTGCAGCCGGGCGTCGCGTGGATGGTGCGCCGGCGCGTGCCGCGCGGCCTCGCCGCATTGCTGATGATGCTGCTCTTCACGCTGTTGATGACGATGCTCGTGCTACTGGTGCTGGCCGTCATCCAGAAAGAAGGGCCGCAACTGAAGCAGCAGGTTCCGGTGCTGTTCACGCATATCAACGCGTGGCTACAACCGAAACTCGCGCTGCTGGGCCTCGCCGATTCGCTCGATTTCGCCAGCATCCGCGATCTCGTGATGGGGCAGCTGGAAGGCAGCGCGCAGACCGTCGCGCTCTACGTGTGGACCTCGGTGCGCACCAGCGGCAACGTGATGATGACGGTGGTCGGCAACATCGTGATGGTGCCGCTCGTGCTGTTCTATCTGCTGTACGACTGGAACCGCATGCTCGCGCGCATGCGGATCGTGGTGCCGCGCCGCTGGCTCGACAAGACGCTGCAGCTCGCGCGCGACATGGACCAGATGCTGTCGCAATACCTGCGCGGCCAGTTGCTCGTGATGGGCGTGCTCGCCGTGTACTACGCGGTCGCGCTGACCATCGCCGGCTTCGAAATCCGCTGCTCGCGGCGCTGCTGCAGTTCGGCGACTGGTACGGTTTCGGCGCGGTCGCGCTGATTTACGGCGTCGGCCAGATCGTGGAGAGCTTCTTTCTCACGCCGCGCCTCGTGGGCGAACGGATCGGACTGCACCCGCTCGCGGTCATCTTCGCGTTGCTCGCGTTCGGCCAGCTGTTCGGCTTTTTCGGCGTGCTGCTGGCGCTGCCGGTCAGCGCGATTCTGTCGGTGGCGATGCGCGAGTTGCGTCAAAGCTATCTGACGAGCACGCTCTACAACAACTGACTGCTCATTCACTGTTTAGGGCTCGAGGTTCGGGCCATTTGCGGCCCAAGCCTCATTTTCGGCATTAACCTACTGTGCTTCGTCAACTGACGCTCGATCTCGGCACCCCGCCGCCATCGACATTCGACAATTTCTTCGCCGGCGCGAACGCCGAGCTGGTCACGCGGCTGCGCGAGCTCGACAACGCGCTCGCGGTCGGGCCGGTGGCCGATCGCACCTTCTACATATGGGGCGAGGCCGGCAGCGGCCGCACGCATCTGCTGCAGGCGCTGGTGCACGAGGCGCCGCCGGGTCATGCGCGCTATGCCGGTCCGCCAAGCAGCCTCGCCGCGTTCACCTTCGACCCGCGCGTCGCGCTCTATGCGATCGACGATTGCGACGGTTTGTCGGCCGCGCAGCAGATCGCCGTGTTCAATCTCTTCAACGAAGTGCGCGCGCATCCCACGAGCGCGCTGGTCGCCGCGGGCAACGCGCCGCCGATCGGTATGACGGTGCGCGAGGATTTGCGCACGCGGCTCGGCTGGGGCCTCGTATTCCATCTCGCGCCGCTGCCGGACGAAGGCAAGGCCGCGGTGCTGAAGCACGCGGCGCGCGAGCGCGGCATCATGCTCGCCGACGACGTGCCCGCCTACCTGCTCACGCATTTTCGCCGCGACATGCCGAGCCTGATGGCGCTGCTCGACGCGCTCGACCGCTTCTCGCTCGAACAGAAACGCGCCGTTACGCTGCCGCTTCTGCGCACCATGCTGGCCAAGCCGGACGCCGACGAACGGCGAGCGGCGCCCGCTTCATCTGCGTCACCCGCCGCTTCAAGTAAAATAGGCCCCCATGGCTAACCTCGCACTCTTCGATCTCGACCACACGCTCATTCCCACCGACAGCGACCACGAATGGGGCCGCTTCATGGTGAAGCAAGGCATGGTCGACGCCGACAATTTCGCCCGTGAAAACGACCGCTTTTACGCCGACTACAAAGCCGGCAAGCTCGACATTCACGCGTATCTGATCGCCATGCTCACGCCGCTCGCCAAGTACACGCGCGCGCAGCTCGCCGACCTTCATGCGCAGTACATGCACGAAGTCATCACGCCGGCGATCCAGCCGGTCGC
>WNGR01003450.1_pt1 | contig 34316 bp, 28 predicted proteins | sample 5407581 | NCBI WGS metagenome assembly WNGR01 (sample SAMN13153383, study PRJNA577476) | soil metagenome | isolation source: 80 cm soil or saprolite under Garry oak tree replicate 2 | place: USA:California | collected 2016-06-15 | reverse complement strand
CTAGCTAACACGGCTTAACCCCTGGGCGCGGGCGGCCGGTGTCAGCACGTCCCCGACGGCCTCGACCAGCAGGGACATCTCGTAGGCGACCAGATCCGTGTCGCAGTCCAGGGCGGCGAGGACGGCCAGGCTCGACCCGTCGCTGATCGCCATCACGAACATCAGTCCGCGCTCCATCTCCACCAGGGCCTGCGTCGGCTGGCCGGCCTCGAAGATCCGCGCGGCGCCCGCCATCAGGCTGGTCAGCCCCGAGGTGATGGCCGCGAGCTGCTCCGCGAACTGGTGAGGGATGTGCTCCGACAACGCCAGCGGCACGCCGTCCGCGGACACCACGACCGCGTGCGCGACATCGGCCACCCGGGTGGTGAAGTCGGTGACGAGCCAGTTCAGGTCCTGGCGGTATGCGTAGCTCAACGATCGGCTCCCTCTCCTGCATGGGGTGTCTGGCCCTTGGCGCGGCGGGTTCCGCGCTGGAAGCCACTGAGCCGGCTGCGGGCCAGCTCAGGTGATCGCGGTGCCCGTGCGGCGGAAGCCGCCTGCGCTCCACGGCCATCGGCTGGGCGGCTATCGGCTGGCCGGCCGTCCGGCGGGCGGCTGGTCGCGCCGCTCCCGGCCCGGTGGCCTCCGGCGGAACCGGGGATGAGGTTCGCCCGCGGGACCCGCACCGGCAGCCCGGCGGCCGTGTGGTCGCCGCGGACCGGGTCGGCGACGATCTGTGCGGCGTGCTTGCCCTCGGCCCACCCGTCGGCGGCCCCGGCCCGCCAGCCGCCGCCCGCGGGCGAGGCCGCCGCCGGCGATCCGTCGCTGCCCGGCACGGCGGACCGCGAGCTGCGGAACCAGTCCGACACCGCCGAGTCGGCGGCCTGAGCGGGCTCGCGCGGTGCGGCCGCAGCCTGAGCCGCCCCCGCGGCTCCCGCCGGCATGGTTGGCACACCCGACATCGGCATCGTGGCCGACGTGGGTACGGCAGCGGCCTGCCAGCCGTTAGCCGCCTGGTCATCCGCTGACCGGCCCGGCCGGCTTCCCGGCCATCCCGACCGGGCGGCTCCGCGCTCGGCTACGTCGTCCGGCAGCCATACCAGGGCGGTCAGCCCGCGCGGGGATCTGGCCCGGAGCCGGACCCGGACCCCGTGCCGCTCGGCCAGCCGGGCCACCGCGAACAGGCCCATGTGCCGGGAGACCGATACGTCGATGACGGGCGGGTTGTCTAGCCGCAGGTTCATCTCCGCCAGCCGGGCCTCGGGGATACCGACCCCGCTGTCCCTGACCTCGATCAGCACGCCCCCGCTGGGTATTTCCTGGCCCGAGATGTGCACCGGGGTGTCCTTGGAGGAGAAGATCGTGGCGTTCTCGACGATCTCGGCCAGCAGATGCACGACGTCGGATACCGCCGGGCCGGTGAGGGAGATTCCCGGCTGGATCTTCATCGCCACCCTGCCGTACTGCTCGATCTCGGACGTCGCGGCCCGGACCACGTCGGCGAGCGGAACCGGAGCGCTCCACTTGCGCGTGGTCTCGTGCCCGGCCAGCAGGAGCAGGTTCTCGGAGTTCCGGCGCATTCTGGTGACCAGATGGTCCATCGAGAATAGGTTGGACAGCCGGTCGGGATCGGCCTCGTCCTGCTCCAGGGAGTCGATCACCCGCGCCAGCCGCTCGATCAGCGACTGGCTGCGCCGGGACAGGTTCACGAACATCGCGTTGAAGCTGCTGCGCAGCATCGCCTCGTTGCCGGCCAGTCGCACCGCCTCCGCGTGCACCTGGTCGAACGCGCGGGCGACCTGGCCGATCTCGTCGGCGGACAGCACATCGATCGGAGCCACGTCCAGGCTCACGGCCGGATCCATATCCTCGCCCAGTTGCCGGACCCGCTCCGGAAGCTGCACCGTCGCGATGTCGAGCGCGCCTTCCCGCAGCCTGCGCAGCGGCCGGACCAGCGACCTGGCCACGGCCAGCGTCGCGATCAGCACCAGGAACAAGATGACCGCGGTGAGGACGCTGTTGAACAGCGCGGACTCTTCCGCGCCCCGCCGCAGCACCTGGCTGCGCGCGACGATGTTCCTGGCTAGTTGCAGCTCGACGGTCTGCATCTTGTCGATCTTGTCGGACATCGCCGAATACCAGCGCGCGGGCGCCTTGTTCAGGCTGATGCCGTCTACTTGCGTGATGTCGAGCGGGTTCCCGTCGATGAGGATCAGATCCTCGATGCCCTCGGCCAGGTCCACCCCTGGACCGGCGACGACGGTGATGAACGACTTCTGTTCCGCGGGCGTGGCTGTCGTCTCGAACGACGCCGTGTCGCTGAGTTCCTCGGACTGCGCGGTGGTCAGCGCCTGCTGCTCGCCGTCACCGAAGAACTGGTCCGTGAACGTGTGGAAGAAGAGCGCGCGCTGCTGGGCGGCCTCGTCCTTGGCTAGGGACAGCGAGTTGAGCGTCCGGACGTCGTTGACCAGGCTCGGGTCGGAGATTCCCTGGGCGATCAGGTCGTTCAGGGTGGTCATGTCGCCGATGGGTGCCGCGTAGTTGGCGATCACCGCCAGCGCGTCCTGGCTAGCCTGGGCCGTCTTGCGCAGGTCCCCGAGGTCGTTGATCACCGACAGCACGGTAGTCACGCTGGCCTGGATGTTCGCCGGGAACGAACCGCCGACCCCGGCGGCCAGTACCCGGACCCTGGCGGCCGCCGCGTCGGTCGTGTGGTACCAGGGCTGGAGTGCGCCGGGGTTGCCGCCCGAGCTGACCCCGGTCGTCTCGTCGCGCTCGTCCTGCAGCGCCTGCACCAGGCGGGTGACCTGCTGCCCCAGGCTGGCGAGCTGTGACACGCGGCCGAACTCGGCCGCGCTGTCCGCCGCCGAGGCCACCCGCAGGCCGCCGAAGACCAGGCCCATGATGAGCGCCAGCACGATCACCGCGACCAGCCGCCAGAGGACCGGCCAGTCCCGCAGCGTGCGCCTGCGCGGGTTCCTCAGCTGGGATGCCGCCGGCTCCCTGGCGTGCTGGCTGGTCTTACCGGCGCTCAGTCTGGCGCTCGCTACTCCATGGCTTCCCATTGCAACGTCCTCGCTGGCGATGCGCTCTGTCTGAAACTGCTGTTCGAACGGGTGCCCGGCCAGCGCGACTGATCCTCCGGACCAATGGCCTCCGGCGGCACAAATATAGAGCTACGTCACTTTAATGCGATAGAGGACGAAATATCTGGCAGTTGATGACCTCGTCGCCCCGCGTGGCACATTGGGTCTGATCTGGGCGGGCGGCCGCGGATTCGGGCCCTGTCGATCATGCCGCGGCGCGGCCCGAGCCCGCGCTCCTGGACCCCGGCGCCGGCCAGTATCACGGCGGCTGGCCGCACCCGCCCGCGAGCCGGTCGGCCGCCTGCGGGAAGACGCTAACGGCAGGAATTCCGGAAATGGCGAGGATAATCGTGAATGACTTTCCGGTCGGCCCGGCGAGAGGTGGCCGGGACAGTGCGCCGACTCCGGCGGCCCAGATTGCATGATCGCCCGCGAGTTCGCTGCAAACGATACAACCTTGAGATTCTCGCGACGATGTGCCGGGGGCGGGCCGCCGCCCCGTACTTCGCCAGCCAGGAACCTCGCCAGGACATTCGAGTTCGCCGGGGCGGAACAGGCCAATAGCCCGGCGTCACCCCCGGGGGCGCTGCCAGGACCTGCCGTAAGGGCGAATTCCTGTCGGCCGGCGCCGGGCCGTTTCTCCCATGTTCGGGTGGAAATAATTCGCGGTGCATCCGGATTGGAATTCGTATTCATTAATGCTCGGGTCGGCTCGATCGGCAAGACGCTGAATATAGCGCCGTGCCGTAATGCACCCGGGTCATTCGATGTGCGAAGCCTATTAAAAGGCAGATAAGCGGCTGGCCGCGGTGGCCTCCGCGGAGATCATGCCATTTCTGGCGTGGTTCCTGCCCGTTGACGCGCGACCGCGGACTCAGCCGTTCCAGGGCGGCTTCGCGGCGGCGATCGGCACCGAGCCCGTGGTGGCGGGCGGCAGGACCTGCTTGTAGTCGCCCTTCTGCCACTGGAAGACGAAGGCCGCCGCGGCCCCGTTCTCGCCGAGCGCGTCGAACTTCACCGGACCCTGCACGCTGGTCAGTGCCACGCCGCTGTGCAGGTAGGCAATGATCTTGGCGTTGTCGGTGCCCTTGGTCGCGGCGATCGCCTGGGCCATCACCTGACCCACCGAGTAGGCCTCGGCCACGTCGGCGTTGACGCCGGACGCGGTGCCGCCGTACTGGGCCACGTACTCCCTGACCATCTGCCGGCTCGCCGGATTGGCGTACCCCGGGTACCAGCCGTTCGGCACCATCATCCCGTTGGCGTTGCCGGTGCCGACCGCGGAGGTGAACGCGTCGCCCTGGTCCGGCCCGGCCGCCGCGATAAACATCCTGGGCGTGTAGTGCTGCTGCTCGAACGCCTGCATGAAGGACTGGACGGTCGGCACGTCGGTGGACCCGAGCACCACGAGATCAGCGCCTTTCGCGGCCACCTGGTCGGCCGGGCCCTTGTAGGCCGCGACCTCCGAGGGGAAGACCTTCGTGTACACCGTCTGGACGCCGAGCTTCTGCAGCTCGGTCTGGGCGAGCTGGACCGGCGGGTCGGCGAAGGGATCCTGGGCCATCGGGTAGGCCGCGGTCTTCGGCCGCTGGTCGGCTGGCAGCGAGGCGATCCACTTCACGAACGGGAGCATCTCGTCCGCGATCGGCAAGCTCACGTCGAACACGTTGTGGTCAGCCTGGTTGGACGGGGTGTCGAAGACCGACGGCGCGCCGCCCGCCCCTTCCACCATCGCCATGCGGAACCGCGCCGCCACCGACGAAGCCGGGCTGGTGAGCAGCGAAGAGAACGGCCCGAAGGCCAGCTGCACGTGGTCCTGGCCGAACAGCGTCTGGTAGTTCGTGACCACCTGGTTCGGCGAGCTTCCGTCGTTGAGGATGGTCAGCTTGACCTGGCGGCCGAGAATACCGCCACGGGCGTTCACGTCCTTGACCCACAGCAGGTACCCCCGCTTGAACGCCTGGCCGTCAGCGGAGAAGTCTCCGCTCAGCGACAGCGACGCGCCGATGGTGACCGGGCCCGTAGGCTGGCTCGTCGGGGCGGGAGTGCCGCTCGAGGTGCTCGAGCTCGTGCACGCGGCCAGGGCACTCAATCCGAGCACGGTCGCGGCGGCCATGGCGAACACGTTTCCCGAGAACCGAGGGTGACCAGGTCTCACGCCCAGTTCCTCCTTCCGCTTCAGGCCTAGTCGGGCAGGAGCCGGCAGGATGCGTCCGCGTCCTCGCCTCCGCTGGTTATACCGGCCGGACGCGCTCCCCGCCGTCGAATACGGCGAATTTTCCTATTCCGGTAATAAGGGCCTCGGCCGCCGATCTTCATCTGGCCACCACACCGGCGGCATCCGCCGTCCACAGCACGCGGGTTGGTTTGGCGGCAGTGCCGATCAGCCCAGCGCCGGCCAACACAGCGCCGGTCAACACAGCGCCGGTCAACACAGCGCCGCCGTGACGTTCGTCCACGTCTGGCTGCCCTCCGGCCCCGGGTTCGCGGCCTGGCCGTTCCCCTCCGATCCGCTGGTTCTGCAGTGGCAGGACGATGCCTGGCAGCGGATGTGGCACGCCCTGGACACGGCGTTCGGCGGGCTCCCGCCGGACCTGGAAGCCGAGCCGCTGGTCATGCGGGGGGACCCGGCCCGGTCCTGGTCGGCGCGGCCCGCCGGGACGGTGACAGGCTGGTCGTAGGGGCTGGCCGTCGCGGCCCGCGCGGCGCGCGCGGGCGCCATGCGCGCGTTCCGGACTTGACGACCGCTGGCCGGCCGTCCGGGGCCCCGGTTCCAATACCGTGGTTGACCACGGGAGGATGCCATGGCAGAGCTGCGATTTGGCGTGGTCAGCGAGTCGGTACCCCAAGGGCGGGCGTGGCTGGACCACGCGCGCCGGATCGAGGACGCCGGGATCGACGTGCTGCTGATCCGGGATCACTTCTCGGCGGGCGCGTTCGGTCAGCAGTTGGCGCCGTTCACCGCCCTGGCCTCCGCGGCCGCGGTGACCACCCGCCTCCGGGTGGGCACGATCGTGCTCTCCAACGACTTCCGCCACCCGGCGATCGTCGCGCACGAGGCCGCCAGCCTGCACCTGGTGTCCGGGGGACGGTTCGAGCTCGGCCTCGGCGCAGGCTGGTACCAGCCCGAATACGACGCCGCCGGGATCGGGTTCGACCCCGCGGGGCAGCGCATCGGCCGGCTCGAGGAGTCGCTCGGCATCATCAGGGCCCTGCTCGCCGGCACCGAGGTGCGCCACGCCGGCACCTGGTACCGGGTGGAGGGCCTGGACCTCGACGTGCTCCCGGCGCCGCGCAGTTCCCCGCGCCTGCTGGTCGGCGCGGGCGGCCCGCGCATGCTGCGCCTGGCCGCCCGCCATGCGGACATCGTGGGGGTGCTTCCCGCGCCGATCAGGAACTCGCAGGATGATGACGACGACCCCGCCGACCGGCTGCCGCCGGCGTGGGACGCCAAGCTCGCCGTGCTCCGCGAGGCGGCCGGCGACCGCTTCGGAAGCCTGGAGATCAATGCGTTCGGCACGTTCATCATCACGGACACCCGGCGCGCCAGCACCGAGGAGCTGATCCGGCAGCGCGGCTGGAGCGGCATCGACGCGGAGACCGTGTGGGAGATGCCGACGACCTTCATCGGCAGCCCGGCCCAGATCAGGGACGACCTGCTGGCCCGCCGCGCGCGCTTCGGCCTGTCGTACCTGGTCGCCGCCGAGAGCGCGCTCCCCGCGCTGGCCGAGATCGTCGGCGCGCTCTAACCCAGGCCGAACGCCCGCGTCACCCGCCCGGTCAGGTCGTCCTCGGTCATCGTGGTGTCGACGTCGATGACGGGCAGGCCGAGACCCGTGGCCTCCTCGCTGAGCCGGTCGGTGAACATCCGGTCACGTTCGAGCAGGTTGGCTAGGGCCTTGCCCGGATCGCTGGTCTTCCCGGCGATCCGGAGCAGCGAGCCCCGGCTGGCGAACGCGGCGCGGCGGAAGCCGTGGGTCGGGCAGAGCCAGACCGCACGGCCGGGCCCGGCCAGGAGCGGCCGCACCAGGCGCGGCAGCAGCCGGAAGCCCTCGGCGATCACGCCGGGTCCGGCCCCCAGCCTGAGCAGGTCCTCCATGATCAGCCCGAAGCCTTCCCCGCGGAACCAGCCGAATGTCTCGAGCATGGTCTCCGGTGACCGGCTGACCCATCGCTCGTCCATGTCCATGGCCGCGAACCCGGCCGTGAGCGGGCTGTCAACGGGAGAGCTGCGGCGGCCGTGATCCGCCATCACCTCGTCGGTCGCGTACAGGCGCAGGCCGTGCCGGGCCGCCAGCCGCCGGGCGATGGTCGACTTGCCCGCCCCGCTCCCGCCGCCGATCCAGTAGACGTCGCGGAGCCGGGCCCGCAGCGCCGCCTGCTCCTCGCCGTCCGAGCCGCCGGATCCGTCCGAGCCGCCCGAGGTCGAAGGGTTCAAGCCGGCTCACCCGCCCGGGCCGGGGCGGGCCCGAGGAGCCGCCGGGCGGCCATGTCCGCCACCGCGACCCTCGCCGCGCCCTGATGCCTGCCGAACAAGGAGTCTCCGCTGATGACGCCGCCGATGCCGATCCCGATCGCGCCGCCGGCCAGGGTATCGCCCAGCCATACCTCGATGCTGTGCGCCCAGCCGTCGGCGTGCAGTTCGGCCAGGGTACGCAGGAAGCGTGTCGGTGAGCCAGCGCGGCCCGTTCGGCACTCCTCGGCGACCCGGCCGAACACGGTGACGGAAATGATCCCGGCGGGCCCGGCGCTTAGCGGGAGCCTGCCTTGCGCCTCGTCAGCCAGACCGCGGAACCGAGCAGGACCACGCCCACCACGAAGATCGCCACTGGCGTCGCGGCCGACATGGGCAGGTACCGGGTCGTGATCTGCGGTGTCACCAGCAAGACGCCTAGGGCGCCCAGCACGACCACCCAGGCCTGGCGTAGCAGCACCCCGGCGGCGAGCAGGCCCGCGACCGTGGCCAGGGCGAGCGCGCAACCGGCCGCCACCTGCATGGCGAGCTGAACGCCGACCAGCACGCCGATCCCGGCGGCGACGTACCCGGTAGCGCCGGGCGGGAGGTAACCGCGCATCACCGCCACGCCCCACAGCACCGACAAGGCCCAGATCGCCAGGCCCGGCTCCCACGCTCCGAGGCCAGGATCCAGCCGGGCCACGGCGGTGCCGGCCAGGACCGCCAGGCTCGCGAACACCGCCAGGTGCTGGAGCGCGGCCCGCGTTCGCCGCCACAGCGCGGCGCCGTACGCGGCGGATACCGTCGCCGCGACCAGGGTGGTGCTGGCCGGGCCGAACCCCCAGACCTGGTCCGCGAGCGTGCCCGCGAACACCGCCAGGCTCACCGTGGACATCAGCCACACGACGCTGCGCAGCCGCCTGAGGGCGGGGTCACTGGTGGTGCGCACCGCCGCGCCGCCCGCGCCGAGGGCCGCGCAGGCGGCGGCCGCGAAGGCGAGGACGACCCCGGTCGACAGGTTCGGCCAGAAATCCCTGACCGTGTAGAGCCCGGCCGCGATGGCCAGGACGCCGCCCGCGTAGCCGAGCGCCTCGGCCACCAGCGGCGCCCGCGCCCCGGCGGCCGGCGGCGCTGTGGCCGGCGGCGCTGTGGCCGGCGCCTCGGCCGATTCGATCCGGGTCGCCTGGGCGGTGTCGATCAGCCCTTCGGCTACCCAGCGATCAAGGTGCTTGCGCAATTCCGCGCCAGATGAAAGTCCAGTCATGGCATCTCCCCGAGCTAGAGTCCGATGGTCATCAGCCTCGGGGCCGACGGCGCGCGCGGCATCGGCGCTCGTACTCATCTAAGACGCTATTGCTACTCATGAGTAGCTTTGTATCGGGGGTGCGGGGGTGGTCCCCCGCAAGCCAGCGGGGCTAAGGCCCAGGCTCACCCGTGAGGCCGTGCTCGATGGCGTACCTGACCAGCTCGACCCGGTTGTGCAGCTGCAGCTTGCCCAGCGTGTTCTGGACATGGTTCTGCACTGTGCGGTGGGAGAGCACGAGCCGGGCGGCGATCTGCTTGTAGGACAGGCCGGTGGCCACCATGCGCAGGATCTCGGTCTCCCGCTCGGTCAGCCGCGGCGTTTCCGCGTCATCCCGGCCGGCCCCCTGAGCCAGCCGCCGGAACTCGCCGAGCACGAGCGCGGCCAGCCCTGGGGTGAACACCGCGTCGCCGCCTGCCGTGCGCCGCACCGCGTCGAGGAAAGCCGGCCGGGCCGCGGACTTCAGCAGGTAGCCGACCGCGCCGGCCTTCACCGCATCCAGCACGTCCTGCTGCTCGCCGCTCGCGGACAGGACCAGCACACGCGCCGCGGGATGGGCCGCGCGCAGGCCGCGCGTCACCTCGACCCCGGACATGTCCGGCAGTTGCAGGTCGAGCACGACGACGTCCGGCCGGGCCGGCCCGGCCACGCGCAGCGCCTGCGCGCCGTCGGCGGCCGTCGCGACCACGTCGTATCCGGCTTCGGTCAGGTCCCGTGCCACCGCGTCGCGCCACATCGGGTGGTCATCCACCACCATGACCCTGATCGGCGCGTCCTGCCCCACGTCCGCACCCTAGCCCGCCCCCGGTGCCCGCGCCACCGGCACGGCTGGCCCGCGCGGCAGGTACAGCTCCACTTCGGTGCCCTCACCGGGCACGGACCTGATGGTGGCGCCGCCGCCCAGGTCGCGCAGCCGGCCGCAGATGGACTGGCTGACCCCGAGCCGCCCGGCGGCCGCCGCCTCGGCTAGCCGGCCCTCGGCGATGCCCGGGCCGTCGTCCCTGACCGTCACCGTGACCAGCCCCGGCTCGTCCTCGACCAGCACCCAGGCCCGGGCCCGTTCGCCGCAGTGCCGCCGTACGTTGTCCAGCGCCGCACGGATCGCCGCGGTCAGCTCCATGGCCGCCTCTTTTTCCAGCCGAACGGACTGGGCCGGTGCCGACACCGTCACCTGATCCGACTGGATGGGCAGGACCAGCGTCCGCAGATCCACGTCTCCCGACGGGCTGACCGCGGCGCCGCCGCCCCCGACCAGGGAACGCAGCGCGGCTTCCTGCTGCCCCGCCAGCCGGCCGAGCTCGGCCGCCGCCCCGCCCGCCTCCGCGCCCCGCCGCTGCACCATCGCCAGCACCTGCAGCACCGAGTCGTGGATGTCGCGGGCCAGGCGTTCCCGCTCCCGGCTGGCCGCCCCGACCTCGACCGCGTGCTGGCGCTCGGTCTCCACCTCGGCGGCGAGCCTGGCCAGGTGGCCGACGACCACGCCGGCCAGCAGCAGGAGCACCACGCCGTTGAGTACCACGGTGATCGCCTCGCTGCGCAGCAGGAAATCGCAGCCGGACAGGATCAGCGCGGTGATCGCGCCCGCTCGCCTGCCGTACCGCACCGCCCAGGCCAGCACCGGCCCCGCCACCCAGATCCCGGTTACCGGCATCACCCCGCGCGCCATGGCCGACGGGTACTGCAGGGCCGCGGTGGACAGCAGCAGGCCGGCCGTGACCACGAGGTCGGTGCTCAGCAGGAGCCTGGTGCGCCGTTCCGGGCGGGCGTAGGCCATGGTGGTGGCGACCGTCCACGCCGCCATCACGGCGATGACCACCCACGCCCAGCCCAGCCGGGCGTAGTCGGCGCGGTTGATGACGGTGAGCAGCACGGCATAGCCGAGGCCGGCGAACCGGAACACCGCGATCGCCCGCCACAGTGGCTCAGCGCTCTGACGCCCGCGCGGCACGCCCCTATCGTGCCACGGCGCGCAGGCCGGCGGGAGCGAGGCCGTAGCGCCGCCGGAACAGCCTGCGGAAGTGGCTGATGTTCGAGAACCCGACGGACAGGGCGATCGCGGTCACGCTGGCGTCGCCGCGCAACAGCCGGTCCCGCGCGACCATCAGCCGGTGCTCGGTGACGAAGGCGTGCGGCGTCATGCCGGTCGTCGCGCGGAACGACCGGGCGAAGTGATACGGGCTCAGGCTGACCGCGCCGGCCAGGTTATCCAGGGTGATCACGTCGGCCAGGTGCGCGCGGATGTACTCGGCGACGACGTCGACGGCGCCCGGGCGCAGTTCCCCGGCCGGCCCGCGGTATGGCGCCGGGCCGGTGCCGTACCGGCGCAGCAGGTGCCCGGTCAGCAGGTGGGCGAGCGTGCTGGCCTCGATGTCGGTGAGCGCCCCGGCTCCGGAGTCTAGGTGCGCCCGGCGCAGCCGGGAGGCGACGGCGAAGACAACCCCGTCGGGTTCCGCGAACGACGGCCGCACCTCGCCGGGAATGGGCCGCGTGTCCCGAAGACCCCCGGCCAGCCGCCGCACCAGGTCGCGGTCCGGGTAGATCTCCAGCGCCTCGGTCGGATCGCTGACCTCGAGCCAGGTGATCGGGCTGCGGCCGGTCACGTAGACCGCTCCCGGCGGCGCGTCGTGCCGCCCGGCCCGGCCGTCGATCTCACGGACAAGACCGAGGTGGCCGCTGAAGTCGATGCCGACCTGGTGCGCGCCCGTCGTGGTCACCCCGGTCTGCGGCCCGAGCACGGCGTACACGGACACCATGCCCGGCCACCGGATCGTCGAGCTTCCCGTATACCGCAAGTTTGGACCCTCTTTTCCGCGGTACCGGCGTGACAAGCTGCCGGAAGAAGGCGGTACCGCCAGGCTAACGAGAGAAACGGATCCATGACGATCGAGTTCACCCGCCGCGTAGAGGTCACGCTGCGGCTCAACGGCCATGACCTGACCACCATCGTCTCGCCCCGGACCACCCTGCTCGACTGGCTGCGCGAGGATACCGGCCTGACCGGTGCCAAGAAGGGATGCAACGAGGGCGCGTGCGGCACCTGCACCGTGCTCGTGGACGGGCGCCCGATGAACGGGTGCCTGACCCTGGTCGTGCAGTGCGACGGCCGGTCCGTCACGACCGTGGAGGGCCTGGCCGGCGCGGGTGGGGAGCTGCACCCGGTGCAGCAGGCCTTCGCCGAGTTCGACGCGTTCCAGTGCGGCTACTGCACCCCGGGCCAGCTGCTGTCGGCGGTGGCCTGCATCGCCGAGGGGCACGCCGCGGACGACGCCAGCGTCCGCGAGTGGATGAGCGGCAACATCTGCCGGTGCTCGGCCTACCCGCAGATCACCGCGGCCGTGCTGGCCGCCGCGCGGGAGGAGCCGGGCCGGTGAGGGACTTCGCCTACGCCCGGGCGGGCACGGCCGAATCGGCGGTGGGCACCCTGGCCGACCCCGGCACGTCGGTGATCGCGGGCGGCACCGAGCTGCTCAACTGGTTCCGGCTGGGCATCGCCGCCGCGGACCGCGTGGTCGACATCGGCGGCCTCGACGAGCTGCGCGGCATCGCCAGCGACGGAGACGACCTGCGCATTGGCGCGCTCGCCACGCTGAACGAGGTCGGCGAGCACCCGCTCGTCATTCAGGCGGCCGGCGCGCTCGCCTCGGCGTGCCTGCAGGCGGCCTCGGCCCAGATACGGAACCGGGCCACGATCGGCGGGAACGTGCTGCAGCGCACCCGCTGCCCGTATTTCCGAGCCGAGGAACCGCTGCCCTGGCCGTGCCACAAGCGCGATCCAGGCAGCGGCTGCGCCTCGCTGGCCGGCCGGCACGAGCGCCAGGCCATCTTCGGCTGGACCCAGGACTGCGTGGCCGTGCAGCCCTCCGATCCGGCGGTCGCCCTGGCCATGCTCGACGCGCAGGCCGACGTATTGGGCCCGGCCGGGCCGCGGACGATCCCGATGCGGGAGTTCCACCTGACCCAGCGCGAAGCGGCCGAGGCCGGCCAGCCGACGCGCGAGACCCGGCTCGAACCCGGCGAGCTGATCACCGGCTACCGGCTGCCGGCCAGCGCCGACGGCCAGGCCTACGTCAAGGTCCGCGAGCGGGCGTCCTACGAGTACGCGATCGTGTCCGCCGCGGCGGCCGTCCGGCTCGACCGGGGCCTGATCACCACGGCACGCGTCGCGCTCGGCTCGGTCGCCCAGCGGCCGTGGCGGCTGACCTCCGCGGAGGCCGAACTACCCGGCACCCCGCTCACCCGCGAGGCGCTGATACCGGTTATCGAGCGGGCGATGGCCGACGCCGCGCCCCTGCCGCAGAACGGGTTCAAGGTGACGATGGCGAGAAACGCGGCCGTTCGGGCCCTTCTGACGGCGGGCGGCGCGTCGTGACCGCCACCCGGTCCGCCGACCCGGGCCAGACACGGGTCGAGGCGCCGCTGAAGCTGACCGGGGCGGCCCGCTACGCCGCCGACCACCGGCCCGACGGGGTGCTGCACGCGATCCTTGTCGGCGCGCCCGTGGCGGCCGGGCGGCTGCGCGGCGTGGACGCGGCGGCGGCGCTGGTCCTGCCCGGCGTCACGGCCGTGCTGACAGCCGCCGACCTGCCCTCCTTCCCCGAGCTGCCGCCGCCATCCGCGGTCCGCGTGATGCCGTTCTCCGATGACCGGATCCGGTACGAGGGCCAGCCGGTCGCCATCGTCCTGGCCGAGTCGGTCGAGGCAGCCGAGGCAGGCCGGGCCGCCGTGATCGTCGACTGCGAGCGCGAGACGCCGGTGCTGATCGGGCATGGCCGCCGCGAGCCCGCGATGGGCGAGGATGAGGTCCGGGGCGACGTCGGCGCGGCGCTGGCCGCCGCGGCGATCACCATCGAGCAGACCTACCTGCAGGCCCCGCGGCATCACCACGCGATGGAGACGTCCGGGACGGTCGCGCGCTGGGACGGCGGCCGGCTCACCCTATGGGACGCGGTGCAGGCGAGCTCGACCGTCATCGGCGTGGTGAGCACCGCGTTCGGCCTCGACGCCGCGGACGTGCACGTGGTGGCGCCGCACACCGGCGGCGGGTTCGGCGCCAAGGGCTACATCTGGCCGCACGAAATCCTCGCGGCCGCCGCGGCCCGGGTGGCAGGCCGCCCGGTCAAGCTGCACCTGCGGCGCCCGGACCAGTTCAGCAACGTGGGCTACCAGCCGTGGATGGAGCAGACGATCCGGCTCGGCGCGACCGCCGGCGGCGTGCTGCTCGGCCTCGAGCACGAGGTCGTCAACAACACGGCCCTGGCCGACACCCACGTCGAGCCGGCCACCGAGGCCAGCAAGTCACTGTACGCCGTGCCGGCCCTGCGGCTGCGGCAGCTGGTCGAGCGGGTCAGCCTGAACATGCCCACGGCGATGCGGGCGCCGGTCGAGGGGCCCGGGTTGTGGGCCCTGGAGAGCGCCATGAACGAGCTCGCCGACGCGGCCGGCCTGGACCCGCTCGACGTCCGGCTGGCCAACTTCGCCGAGGTCTCGCCCGCCGACGGCCGGCCGTGGTCGAGCAATGGCCTGCGCGAGGCGTACGAGGAGGGGGCCCGCCGTTACGGGTGGCGCACCCGGCACCAGCGGCCGCGCCGGGACGGTCCGTGGGTGATCGGCCACGGCATGGCCACCTGCACGATGGGCAGCTTCCGGTTCCCCGGCGCCGCCCGGGTCCGGCTGCGCCGCGGCGGCGCCGTGGTCGAGGCCAACGTGCACGACATCGGGACCGGCGTGCAGACCGTGCTGAGCCAGATCGCCGCCGAGGAACTCGGCATCTCCCCGGACCGGGTGGAGACGCGCTGGGGGGACACCGACCTGCCCGCGACCGGGCCCACCTACGGCTCCTCGACGACGATGGGCACCGGCAGCGCGGTCGCGGCCGCCGCCCGCGACGTGTCCAAGCAGCTCGCCGAGCTCGGCCAGGGCGGCCGCGACCCCCTGGACGCGCTCGACCGCGCCGGGATCGACGAGCTGGTCGGCGAGGGGACCTTCGAGCTGCCCGGGGGCGCCGGGTTCAACGCGGACGGCGCGGGCACGCCGTACGCGATCAGGACCTGGGGCGTGATCTTCACCGAGGTCGGCGTCGACCCCGACTTCGGGCTGCTGCGGCTGCGCCGCGCGGTCGGCGTCTACTCAGCCGGCCGGATCGTCAACCCGGTCACCGCGCGCGCGCAGATGACCGGCGGCATCATCTGGGGCTGGGGCAAGGCCACCATGGAGGAGAGCGACCAGGAGCCGGTGCACGGACGGTGGCTGGCCAAGAACCTGTCCAACCTGGCGGTACCGGTCAACGCCGACATCCCGGCCGACATCGACGTCTCGTTCACCGACGAATACGACGAGACGGCGAGCCTGATCGGGGCGCGGGGTATCGGCGAGCTCGGCGCTACCGGGGTGGACGCGGCCGTCGCCGCCGCGGTGCACGACGCCGTCGGGATCCGGGTGCGCGACCTGCCCATCTTGCCGTGGAAGGTGCTGGCCGGCTGATTTCTGCCGAACGGTCCGGCGACATCGCACCCGTCACCGGCCAGCCCGGATCCCGGCGTCGAGCGCGGCCGCCTCGTCCCGGTCTAGCGTGACGTACCCGCGGGACCGGCCGTCGCGCTCTCGCTGACGTGCTCCTGCCAGCTCCACCGCCGGTCCTCGAACCGCAGGCCCGGCTCCGGGCTGCCCGCCCGGGCCAGCAGCAGCCCGGTCACGGTCGGAAGCGAGGCGGGAACGCTCACGGCCATCCGGCTCCCCATGCTGACGTCACTCACTGGCGAGAACTGAAACGTGTTCTACCAGATGCTAGCCCTGGCCCCTGCGTCCGCACGAACCTGAAGATGGCCGCCAGGCGCGACCGTTCGGTACCGCGGCCGCCTGCCGCCCGGGTCTGCGCCGCCGGCCCGGAGTAGGTTTGCTGTCAAACTGGGATCAGCGTGATGGCTGCTCGGGAGGAGGGGTGGTGGCCGGAGAATCCCCCGTGCAGCCGGGTGGTCCGCTGGCCGGGCTTGCGGCTGGTTCCCGGGTGGCCGGATACCTGCTGGAGAAGCTGGTCGGCGTGGGCGGGATGGCGGCGGTGTTCCGCGCGCGTGACGAGCGGCTGGGCCGGGTCGTGGCGCTGAAGCTGCTGGCCGGCGACGAGGTGGTCCGTAAGCGGTTCGTGCGGGAGGCGCGGGCGGTCGCGGCGGTGGATCATCCGCACATCATCCCCGTCTATGAGGCCGGCGAGGCCGAGGGCGTGCTGTTCATCGCGATGCGCTTCGTGGCCGGGGACGACCTGCGGGTGGTGGTGAGCCGGGAGGGCGCCCTGCGGCCGCGGCGGGCGGCGGCGTTCATCTCCCCGGTGGCATCGGCGCTGGATGCCGCGCACGACGCCGGGCTGGTGCACCGCGACGTCAAGCCCGCGAACATGCTGGTGGACGTGGGGCCCGGCCGGCCAGAGCACGTATACCTGTCGGACTTCGGGGTGGCCAGGGGCGTCATGTCATCGAGCGGGCTGACCAGGGCCGGGCAGTTCCTCGGCACGCCCGACTACGCGGCGCCCGAGCAGATCAGCGGCCGGGACGTGGACGGCCGCGCCGATCAGTACGCCCTGGCGTGCGTGGCGTACACGCTGCTGAGCGGTACGGTGCTGTTCCGCCGCGAGGTGCCGATGGCGGTGCTCTACGCCCACCTGTCCGTGCCGCCGCCGCGGCTGACCGCGGCCCGGCCGGAACTGCCGGATGCCGTGAACCAGGTCCTGGCCCGGGCCCTGGCGAAGGAGCCGGACGACCGGTACGACACCTGCGGCACCTTCGCCGACGCGTTGCGGGAGGCGCTCGGCCTGGAGCCCTACGATCCCTCCCGGCCCGCCGGGGCGCCCGCCATGCCTCCCTCCCGGAATGCGGCGACGGCGCCGCTGACCATCCCGCCGGACTCACCCCCGACCAAGCTGCTGCCCGCCTCGCCCTCGCCCTCGTCGATGGCGAGCCTGCCGTCGCCCGGTTCGATGGCAGGGCCAGGCTCACCGTCCCGGCCGGCCGCGGCCAGAACCTGGACCGCGGTGGTGGCCGCGGACCGCGCCTACTACGACAGCGTGCAGGCGGTCAGCGACACCGACAGCGCGTCGATCGCGTTCCCCGCCTTCGTGCCCGAACGGCGGTTCCGGCTCTCCGGGGCCGAGGTCCGTATCGGGCGGCGCAGCGTATCCCGCCACATCGAGCCGGAGATCGACCTGACCGGCCCGCCCACCGATACCGGGGTCTCGCGGCTGCACGCCGTGCTGATCGCCGGCCCGGACCAGAGCTGGTCGGTCGTTGACGCCGACTCGGGGAACGGCATCGTGGTCAACGGGAAGGACGTCCCGCCGGGTCAGGCCGTGCCGCTGCGCCACGGCGACCGTATCCACCTGGGCGCGTGGACCGTGATCACCATCGCCCGCCCTGGCCGGCCTGCCCTGACCGGCGGTCCGCGAGCGCGGGAACTGTGGTGGCGGAGGTGCGCAACCCCGTGCTTCCGAAATCCGTCAGCTGACCGATGTCTTGCAGTGCAAGTTGCAGCACTATTTTCTTGCAACTGGTACCGAGCATTTCAGCACAACGCCCGGCCCGCGACCGATAAGGATCCCGATGAACGCGATGGCGCCGACCCGCCCCACCGAGCTGCAGGTCTGCCGCGTCCGGCTGACCGCCAGCCCGGCCGCGGCGGGCGAAGCCCGCAGCCAGGTCCGGGCGGCCATCCGCGCCTGGGACATCCCGGTCGACCCGGACATCGCGGTCCTGCTCACCAGCGAGCTGGTGACCAACGCCATCGGTCACGAGGCGGGCGAGACCATCACGCTGGCCGTCACCTGCTCGTTCGGCCAGCTGCGCGTCGATGTCCATGACACGTCGCGTACCTTGCCGGTGCTGGTGGACGCCCCAGCCGACGCGGAGGCCGGACGGGGCCTGATGCTGGTCGCCACCTTGTCAGCCACCTGGGGCGTCTACCGCACCCCGGCGGGCAAAGCCGTGTACTTCACGCTCGCGTTCGAGCCCGGTCCTCCCGGGGGCGACGGACGCGCTCAGACGTGGGGACTGTGAGTCATTACCCCGGCGCCTCACAGTTCCCACCGAATTCCCCTGGAACCCCGCGCCCCGGCCGCGGGGTTCCAGGGGATATCAGTTTTCCGGGCGGGCCACCTCTTTCCGGTTTCCGGGCCGGGCCACTTTCCGGGCCGGGCCACCTCGCTTCCCGGCTGCGTCACCTCGGCGGGATGGTGCGCAGGGCAGATTCCCTGGCTATGTCGATCCGCGAGTTGACGTTGAGCTTCTTGAGGATGTGCGAGACGTGCGTGGCGACGGTCCGGCGGGATAGCAGCAGCCGGGCGGCGATCTCCGGGTTGGACAGCCCCTCCTCCACGAACGCGGCGATCTTGATCTCGGTCGCCGTGAGGCTGTCCCAGCCGCTCTGCGCCCGCCGGTGCTTCGCGTGCGGCCCGCGCCGGATGCCGTGGGCCCGGAACGCCGCCTGCAGCCGGGCCGCGTCCGCGGCCGCGCCCAGTGCGGTGTAAACCTCGACGGCGGTGGTGAAGGCGGCCCGCGCCTGGACACGATCGTCGGCGTCGACGAAGTACCCGGCCGCCGCCTCCAGCGCCTTCGCCCGCGGCAGCGGCCGGCCGGCCGCCTCATAGCGCTCCGCCGCCAGGAGCAGCCTGGGGCCATCGTGGTCGAGCAGGCCGCGGCAATACATGGCGTTCGCCTGCCGATGGGGGATCTCCGATTCGCCGGCGAGTGTCTCGGCATGGCCCGTGAGGGTCTGAGCGGTGCTCAGGTCGCCGGTCCTGGCGGCCAGGCGGACGGCGTCGGCCAGCAGGTCCTCGGTCTCCTCGAGTTGTTCGGTACTGTCGTCGAACGCCTCTGTCAGCGCGGCAAGCGCCTCGGGCAGGGCTCCCTCATGCTCGCGGTCCAGGCTGCGGGCGACAGCCAGCCCGCCGATAAGCCGGTGCCCGATCCGCGTGGCGTTCGGCACGGCCGCGGCCAGGTGGCGCCGCGCCGCGCCGGTCTCGCCGCGATGGAAGCTGATCACGGCGGCGATGCCGAGATCGATGCAGGCCGCGGCGGGCTCCTTCAGGTTATCGGGCAGGCTCTCCACCTCGGCCAGCGCATCGTCCCATCGCCCCGTTTCGAAGAGCAGCTGGCCCAGGGCGCCGTGCGCCTGCACCAGCCGGATCGCCGTGCCGACCTGCTCGGCCAGCTGCCGCGCCTGACCGGCCGCGGTCAGCGCCTCCTGGTATCGGTCGAGATTGCCCAGCGCGACGGCCTTGTTGATCTGCAGCAGCAGCCGCAGATCGGTCAGCGCCGGATCGGACTCGGTCACGGTCAGCGCCCGGTCGAACAGCGGCAGCGCGTCGGTCATATGCCCCTGCACCCCGGTAACCAGCGCCAGCACGTGCAGCGCCCAGCCCATCGCCCAGTTGTCGCCCGCCTCCGACGCGGCCGCGAGCGCAGTGGTGGCGACCTGGCCGGCTTTCTCGACCTCGCCGAGGTAGCTGCGCGTCCGCGCCGCGAGCACGAGCAGCCGGGCGCGGTGCCGGGCGGAGATCCCCGGAGAGGCCAGCGCCCGGTCCAGCGCTGCCAAGGATTCCGCGGACAAACCTACGAGCATGCGGCACTGCGCCAGCGTCCAGTGCAGGTCCACGAGGACGTCCGGCTCGGTGGCGTGCTCAATGGCGCGGTTCGCCACCTGCTCGGCCGCTGCCGTATCACCGATGCGGTAGAGAGCGTCGGCGAGCCGGCTGGCCAGCCAGTCGTGCTGGGCCGAGCCGGCCGGGGAACGGGCCACCGCCCGGCTGAGAAGCTCCGCCGCGACCCCCGGCGCCTGGCCGATCAGCGGGTCCGCGCTGCGGACCAGCCAGGTCAGCATCCACTTATCCATCGGCTCGGTCGCGCCTGGTCCGCCCACCGCCTGCCGCATCTGGCGGGCCACCCGGTCCGTCGGCGCGCCCGCCTCCGCCAGGGCGCGCCCGGCATCGCGGTGCCAGGCGGCACGCACCGCCGCCGGCATCTCGTCGTACAGCGCCGCCCGGATCAGCGGATGCCGGAACCCGAGCCCGCTGCCGGACTCGGCCAGCACGCCGGCGGCGCATGCCTGGTCCACCGCCGGGATCAGGTCCGCCACGCCGCGGCCCAGCACGATGCCCAGATCACGGACCGCGAAATCCGTGCCGAGCAGGGCCGCCGCCCGCAGCACCTCGCGCACCGCCCCGTCCACGAAGCCGAGGCGGTCCGCGATGGCCGCCGACAGGGAGCCTGGCGCGGAACCGCCCGCCAGCTCGGCGGATCCGGTCTCGGTGATCGTCAGACTGGAACTCCGCGTCAGCGCGGCGACTAGCTCGGTGACGTAGAGCGGATTGCCCGCCGCCCCGTCGGCCAGCCGCAGCAGGTTGCCGCCGGGCTTGCCGCCGGCCAGGGCCGCCACGAGGTCGGCCACCGCCGTGTCGGTCAGCCCGGTGAGCTGGAGCCGGAAGGCGTCACCGACCGCTCGCCGCAGCGCCATCAGGTCATCCCGCTGGGGTACCGGGCGCATCGTCCCGACCAGCAGCAGCGGCACCTGCCGCGCCGACCTCGCCAGCCGTGCCCACAAGGCGATGCTGGCCTGGTCGGCCCACTGCAGGTCGTCGACGACCACGATGGTCGGCCGCACCGCGCACTGCTCGGCGACAAGCGCCAGCAGCTGCTCCGCCAGCACCGCCGGCACGTCCGCGCCGCGATCGGCGGTGTCCTCACCGCGCAAGAGCCGGATGATCGTGGTCCGCCGCGGGTTCACGGAGGGTTCACGGACGCCCAGCCCGTCCAGGAACGGCAGCAAGGGCAGCGCCTGGCCCAGTTCGTCGCCAGCGCCCCAGAACACCTCGCAGCCGGCCTCCGGCGCCTCCGCCACGGCCGCCCGCACCAGCGCCGACTTGCCGATGCCCGGTTCGCCCTCGATGAGGACCGAACCGCCGTGCCCCCGGGCCAGTTCCTTTATCAGCCCGGTCAGCAGCGTCATCTCGTTATCGCGGCCGACCAGCGCACCAGCCAACGTCACCCGCTGCATGCAGCGAACTTTACTACCAGACTATTTACGGAACAAGCGGTATCATTCGGACACTAATTCGGTATCCGATGATATCATTTACCACTATTGCCCTCCGCGCCATCGGTGTTCTTGCGCTGAAAATTTCACGGAACCTTTCAGCGCACCGGTTGCTGACATTTTCTCGTCCCGGTGTAATGACTATTTCAAATCAATTACTAATAAAACAATTAATATTTGCAAAATGCGTATGCGGCAAATTACCCTAGGTGTATGGAATTGCCGAAGATCGGCAATAAGCCCACATTGTTCAGATGTGCCGTGCGTGCCGCCGGAGCCATGCAGCGGGCTGCTGACCTCGGTAGAACCATGGAGGAACCATGCGCATAGGGCGAAACATCATTATCTCAGCCATCCTAGCACTCGGCGCGGGCGGGTCAATCCTGGCTAGCGCCACGGTACCCGCTGCCGTTGCGCAAGCACCTAGCGCCCACGTGCTGGCGACGGGAGCTTACGCGAGCCCCAACAGTTTCTATCACGCGTGAACTAGACCGGTGTGCGACTGACGGCCTGCTGCAGATTCGCCGAATCCACAGCAGGCCGTTCGCGTGATTACCCAGTCAGGCCAGCAAATAGCCGCGACCGACCCGGAACACCGTGCCTGGCCCGATCGCGGCCGCCGATCGCGCGTAACTCCAGGCGCTCTTCATTGTCGCCGTCCCCCTCGCCATATAGCTGTACTGCCGTCGCATGCTGATCATTCACGCAAGCGCGGCACAGCCAAGGCCCGCGTGAGATCCGGAACCCCGGCCCCCTTCACGCCCCGTTCGGTTAGCACCCCGGTGTGGCCCTACCGCGGACGCCAGAGTGAGTTCCCGTCACTCTGGCACCTCTCGTACTAGACCAAACGGCGTGGATGCCGCGTAGTTCATGCTGCTCCAGCGCAATGCCGCTAACGGCCGCAGCCGGGCGGCACCTTCCCGGAAACCGGACTCAGGCCACATCGGCACCATCAGCATCACGCTCCGGGTGTGCCGGCCCCCACGATCAACCCGCCGGGCCGCGGAAAGTGTGCCTCCGCCGGGTACCTGTTGCCGAACTTGCCGGTTCTTGCAGACTGCTTATTGCCGGCGCCTTCGTTACGATGGCATGTGGACGGCGTACTAATGGTTTCGCCAATTGTTGCGGTGAAACCAGCGTGACCGTCGCTCGTCCGCCCGCGCGGCGCCGAGGAGGAGGAACGCCCGATGATCGCGCCAGGTAGTCCCACGGTGCGGCGGCGCCGGCTGGCCGCTGAACTGCGCGGGATCAGGGAGAGCAAGGGCAAGAGCGGAGATACCGTCGCCGCCGCGTTGAAGTGGTCGCCGTCGAAGATCAGCAGGTACGAGCGGGCCAGGACCGGGCTGCGGCCCCGGGAAGTCGAGCGGCTGCTCGATTATTACCAGATTACCGGGCCCCGGCGCGCGCTCTTGCTCGGGCTGGCTGAGGACGCGGCCCAGAAGGGCTGGTGGGAAGAGTTCACCGACAGCCTGTCCGAGGACTATAAGCAGTTCATCGGTCTGGAGCACGAGGCGACGGCGATGGCCATCTGGCACGTCGACGTGGTTACGGGGCTGTTGCAGACGGAGGAGTACGCGCGGCACATCATCGGCAGCTATAGCCGGGTCGAGCCGGTCGCCCCCGGCATGATCGGGCGGCTGGTCCGGGTCCGGATGCGCCGCCAGCAGGTTCTGGACCGCGACGGGCTGCAGTTGTCGGTCGTGCTGGATGAATCGGTCCTCAAGCGCCGGATCGGCGACGAGGCGGTGATGTACGACCAGCTCCAGAGGCTCGTGAAGGAGGCTGACCGGCCGAATCTGACGCTCCAGGTTCTCCCGCTTGACGCACAGCACTCGGTATTCGGGGAATCCTTTGTCATCTTCGGTTTCGGCCAGGACGCCGATGCGATGCTGCAGGACGTGGTGAGCACCGAGCACCTGAGGAGCGGCTTCACCCTGGAGGGGGAGCGCGACACGTACCTGCACCGGATCGCGTTCCAGATGCTCGTCGATGCGGCGCTCGACCCGGTGGCCTCCAGGAAGCTCATCCTCGAAACAGCGGAGGGGTACTGGTCGGGCGCCTAGTGCCGTGACCGGGGCTGCGTCCGCCCGGTCGGGGTTTCCTGGTGCCGGTGCCCCGGACATCCCACGCCACGATGACGGCGCTGTTGTCCTCGTCGTCGTAGATGGCCCCGGATGCTGACCGGCCGGAACGGGTCGCCGGAGCTGAAGCGCGGCCCGCGCGCCGACAGCGGCCAGCCATGCACCTGGACCGGCGCAGGCGCATGTGTATGCGTGAGCCGTACGGTGCCACAAGGACACAACGTATCTTTACTGGACGTAATGGCTATTGGGATGAGAGATGCCCCCGCTACCGTTGATGTCTGTTAGTCTTAGAGTTGAATGGCTACTATATGTAGCAAATCCACTGCGATTCGTAGCCATATAGGCACTCCGGACACATACATCAATTAGTGAGGTAGTACGGTGGAAAGCGCTACGCTCGGAAATCAGCCAGGAAATTCTGGTTTCAACTGGGTCAAAAGCTCTCTGAGCTTCGCCAACGGCAACTGTGTCGAGGTAGCTAGCCTACCCGGCGGCGAGATCGGGGTCCGTAACAGCAGGGAATCCGAAGGGGCGGTTCTCCGATTCACGTCGGATGAATGGCGCGCATTCCTCGGGGGCGTACACAACGGGGAATTCGACCGTTTCTGCATGTAGGGACCGTGAAAGCAAGGCGCGATAACCTTCGGCCGTAACGGAAGCGGAGGAAGCTCCGGAGCCTGGAGTTCCTCCGCTTTCGTTATCATGACAGCCATTTTTGGCCATCGCAGGCTTAGGTCCCAGATCCGTTCGCTAGTTCACTGCACGGGAACATCCGGCAGATTCCTAAGTTCTCCGGTTTACTATAAGATCTACCAATGCACCAGCAGTTGCCGCCATAAGTAGATTTCCCGTTATCTTCGCTGCCCGCGTCTTATCGCTGCCCGGCACGGTACCTGGCGATCGTCCTTATCGCTGGCGGCTCATTTCTCCTTCGGGCGGTACTGGAGCCGCTGCCGTGCTATCTCGCAGACGCCCGTGCGCTCGTTCTCCGCCGCCACCTGGCGCGCCTCGTCAAGATCAGCCGGCGTCAGCAGGCCATTGGCGAGCAGGAAGTCGGCGAGATCGCGGGCATGACCGCGCTCCTTCCAGATCAGGCCCTGCAGCAGCTTCTTGTAGTCGGATACCGCACCCTCTCCGCTCAGGTCCAGGGCGATCACCACAGTGATCATCGGCACCGTCTGCGGGGCGGCCAGGCCGAGGATGAACTCCTGGTAGTAGTAGGCCATCGCGAGCCGCGCGGTCACGTTCCGCTCGAAGTAACCGCGCACCCGGGCCACCGCGTCTTCGCCGGGCTCGCTGCCCCGCCGCACGATGGTCCCGGCCCGGGTGGTCAGTTGCTTGCCGTCGGCCGGGACCGCTGGCTCGGCGGGCCGGCGGCTGGCCTCATCGAGCCGCAGCCGCAGCACCCAGGGACCCACGCTGACCAGCCACGAGCCCTCCGCGAGCGGGACCGGCAGCGCCTCGTAGCGGGTCGGGGCGACCGGCAGGACATGCCGCGCCGTCCGCTCCACGGCCTCCGCGGTCAGCGGTATCCCGGCCGTGTACGGGGCCAGGTAGATCCGGTAGGTCGTGTCGCGGCTGAACAGTTCCCAGCGGTGGTGGACGTAGCGAAGGCCCGCGCACCGCGGCGCCCGGTGCAAGGTGAGGTCCTCGTCACCACTGAGCATGCGCCGGTCCAGCCAGGTGATCTCGTCGGGCGGACAGTTCACCCACTCACCGCGCGCCGCTGACCAGAGAAAAAGTCGGCCCGTCGCCACTCAGTCGCCACTCCCGAACGACGCGCGCCTCCGGCGCGGCCATCCCGTCTCGCTCTATCTGGAATGACAATTCTCGCACCTCGCTGTCCCCGGCAAAGTCGCGTTACCCAAGGCCTGCACGCGCAGCCGGTCTCGCTCCTGGGCGTCAGCGGATCTCAACGCGGGACAGCGGAGCGTCGGGATTGCTCCCCCAGCGGATCGTATCGCCGTCGCCGACCGGCTTCTTACCCGTGACCTGCGCACCGTTGAGGGTGAGCCCGTTCCTGCCCTGGTTGGTGATCCACCAGCGGCCGTCGGCGAACGTGAATCGCGCGTGCTCCCTGGACACCGTGGGCACGTCGGGCAGCATCAGCTCCACCGGTCCGCGCCCGGCCCGGGCGCCCGACATCCGGGTTTCCGCCACCGAGGAGCCGGTGACCAGCCGCAGCGCCGGGACGGAGGGCACGCTCCGTTCCATCACCGTGGTCCCGCCGCCGGCCATGGTCCCGTCGGCTGCCACCGTCCGGCCCGGGTCGTGCCAGACGTGGCTGACGGGCCCGGCGTAGGCACGCCGCGGGCCGGCGTCAGCAAGCTCGGGCGCGGCGTGCGCCAACGGGACGTCGAGCAGGTCAGGCCGGGTGCCGGCCCGCACCGGATCCCCCTGCCGCAGGCGGTAGCGGCCCGGCGGGACCGAACCGCTGGCGATGACGTACACCTGCGCCCGGCCCGGTGCGGCCGGGCGGGCCTGGTACGCGGCCACCTGCTCGTCGTAGACCTCGGTCAGGCTCGAGCTGATCACGTCGAGGTCCATCCGCTCGCGCAGGGACTCAAGGTCGGCCGGGTTCAGCTGGAGCTCCACCACACACGGCGCGAGCAGCGACCCGCTGGGCGTGATCACGAACACGTCCGGCAAGTGCCGCATGGCGATCCTGAGCACGTCCTGCCCGTCGCGCCACGGTCGCGAGGCCATCCGCTGTATCCAGGGATGATCCCTGGTGATGCCCAGGGCGCGCAGGCCGGCCAGGCTCGCACCGGCGAGTCCCGCGATCGCCACCAGCACCAGCGTGGCGGAGACGGCCGAACCCGTCATGACCTCCAGCACCAGCCAGCCCGCCGCGACGCCCCCCGCGATCGCCCAGCGCCTGCGGCTTCGCTGCCGCAGCGGAGCACGCCCCCGCCGGGGTGCCGCTTCCTCGCCTCCAGCCATCGATACCGTCCTTGACCTGTCCTGACCCGAAGAATCCGTTAGTGATCGCCAGCCCTCGTCACAGAGGATGCGGTCCCGCGCGCCCGCGAGTCAACGAATCAGCGGCAGCTTCCAGGCATCTGGAAATTGCCGGGGGAGCCGCCGGGGCCTGTCAGCCAGGGCGGGCGAGTCAGGGGCGGGTGAGCGTGGCCATCGCCCGTTCGGGCTCCCAGTGCGCCCGGATCGAGGTGATCAGCCCGTCCTCGTCGGCGGTGTAGATGACCACGCAGTCGACCGTGATGGTGGCGCCGCCGTCGCCGAGCCACATCGTGATGCTGGCGATGTTGGCGCAGCACGGTCCGTTGGCGAAGGAATCGGTGATGCGGAAGCGGAACCGGCTCACCGAGCCGAAGTTCCGGTCCCAGAACCTCCCGATCCCGTCGTGCCCGTGGTGCCCGTGGCCGCCGGGATCCAGCCGCGACGGACCGACGGGATCCTGCACGATCGCGTCCGCGGCGAACAGAGCGAGCCAGTCGTCCTTGCGCCCGGCGGCGACGGCGGCCATGGAGCGGCGCGAAACGCGGCGCGCCGGATGATCGCCGTCAGGAGCTTCCCAGCTGATCGCGTCGGTCACGGCAAAAATGTAACGTGTTCTAGTTCGATGTCAAGGCTTCCTGCCGACTCCCCCCGCGAACTTCAGCCGGGCGGAAAGCGCTGCGTCCTGCCGCCACCGCTGGACATCGGTCAGGCCGGGCGCCAGGAAAATACGGGGAATCACTTCCCGGAAGACCGCGGCCGAGAACCGGGGCGCCAGTCAACGCCGAGCGTGCCTACTGCTGCCGATACCCCGCTTCGGCCACCGCCAGGGCCCCGCAGGATATAGGCGATGCCCACCGCGATGACCCCGCCTGCCGCCGGGCCGACGAGATACGCCCACCACGAGGTCCAGTCGCCGAGCACCAGGGCGGGCCCGAGCGACCGGGCCGGGTTCATCGACGCGCCGCTGACCGGAGAGCCCCACAGCCCAGCCAGCGCTATATAGCTGCCCACCCCGATAGCGGCCAGCGGCCCGATCTGCTGGGCACCCGACGCGGTGCCCAAGATCACGCTCACCAGGGCGGCGGTCAGGACCAGTTCCCACAACATCGCGGTGGTCGTCGAGATACCGGTGCCGGGCAGGGTCAGGCCCGCGCTGCCCTGCTTGCCGATCAGCGCCCACAACAGCAACGTGGCCAGGGCGGCACCGATGAACTGGGCAACGACGTAAGCAGGGACACGCTTCCACGGGAAGTCGCCGCGCAGCGCGAAGGCGATGCTCACCGCCGGGTTCAGGTGTGCGCCGGAGACCGTCCCCATGAACAAGATGACGGCGGCCACCATCAGCGCCGGGGCCACCACCCGCGCGCCATAAGGGACCGCATTCCCGCCGAAACGGGCGTTGACCATGCCGCCGCCCACGGCGACAAGGACCAGGAAGAAGGTCCCGAGCAGCTCAGAGAACAGGCGCCGCCCCTCGTAACTGTCGTCCCAGAAGTCGAACTGACTGGCGACCGAGTTCGGCTGCCCCATGGACCGCAGGGCAACCGCGGCATGATGGGCTGCTTGCTCCTGGTCAGGCCCCGATGACGGGGCGAGCCCGGGCGGCTGGCTGGTCATATAGCCCCTTTCCGGCTTTCCTGGGCACCGGGGCAGCTGCGAGCGCCAGGATTCTGGCCCACCTGCAGCGCCTCAATCCCCACCCCAGAATCGCCTTGCCGCACTGCAACTGCATCACCCCAGACGGATGAGACCACATCCAGGACTGGGAGCTAATCGCCTGCGTGCGCGGAACAGTGCCTGGCCGCCGCGGACCCTGAGTCATCGTAGAAGGCCTGGCCGCAGTGCGCCGCGGAGCACGACTTGAAGCGGAGCCACGCGCCGGAGGCGGCGGATCCGGCGACGGCGATGGCGACGACGGCCACCAGGTTGGGGTAGCTGGCCCGGGCCGCGCTGGCCAGCTGGACCGCGCTCGCGGGATCGACGGTGAGGACGAGGCGCCCGTCGGCCAGCGCCCGGGTCAGGCGGGCGGCGGCGGAGACGTCCTCGCGGCCGGCGGTATGGGCGGCCAGGACGTCCCTCATCGACTCGCGCAGGCGCAGCAGGGCGGCGTGCTCGGAATTGCTCAGCCTGGCCTCGGCGGGCAGCAATCCCGCCGTGCGGAGCCAGGCGGCTGCCTCCTCCTGGGTACCGAGCTGGTCCGCGCCGGGCGAGGCGCCCGGCGTATTGGCGAACGCCTGGATCATCTGTAGCGGACCGGTAACAGGCACGATCCGATGGTAACGAGTTCTCGGTCCGCCTGGCGCCCTCTCCCGGCTGGCTACCATTCGGTAACCCTTTATCCGCCGCATATTGCGGGCACCGCGGCAAGCCTCCGGCACGGGCGGTGCCCCCGCCCCCGGTGGGGGCAGGGCCGTCCGGGGGCTGTGTCCCCCCGCCCCCGGTCGGGTCCCGGGATATGGGCCTGGGGGGCCACGCGGCCCGTTCCGGGCACGGCGGACTGTCCCGGGTGGTGGCTGTGAGGCAGATGAGGTAGCCGTGGGCGCCGTAGCGCCGACCTATTCGTCAGAGCGGGTACGCGGCCTCGATCACGAGACGGCGCGCTGAGCTGGCCTGATGGTTGCGGGATTAGTAAAAGACGCCTATGAGGGTGCAACGACACCCAATGATGTGACTGACACCTTCTACCGGCGCGAAAGCGGCATCCAGACCAATATCCGTCAGCTGACCGATGTCTTGCAATGCAAGTTGCATCAATACTTGCGTCAACCGACATCGAGCAGCGCGCCATCCGGCCGGAGACCTCCCGGACCGACCGGACCGGCGCACGAAGGAACCCGATGACCACGATGGCGCCGCCCCGCCCGGCCGAACGGCACGAACGCCAGGAACGCCAGGAACGCCACGAACGCCAGGAACGCCACGGGTGCCGTGTCCGGCTGGCCACGGGACCGGCCGCGGCGGGCGAAGCCCGCCGCCGGGTCCGGGACGCCATCCGGTCCTGGCAGGTTCCCGTCGACCTGGACGCCGCCCTCCTGCTGACCAGCGAGCTGGTGACCAACGCCGTCCGGCACGAGGCGGGTCAAAGGGCCCAGCCCGTCGTGCTCGCCATCGCCTGCTCCCGCGGCCGGCTTCGCGTCGATGTGCACGACACGTCGCGCTCCCTGCCGGCGGTGGCGGAGGTTCCCGCCGACGCCGACGCCGACGCGGAGACCGGCCGCGGCCTGCTCCTGGTCGAGGCGCTGTCCGACGAGTGGGGTTTCTACCGCACCCCGGCGGGCAAGGCCGTGTACTTCACGCTCGCATTCGAGACAGACGAGACAGGCGAGACAGACAAGGCTCCCGCGGCAGGCGGACGCGGCCCGCAGCGGGTTCACGCGCGGGGACGGTGGACCGTGACTCCTCCCTCGGAACACCGTCCCCGCCGCGCCGCCCTCGCGGTCCTCGCGGTGCCAGCCGCACGCCTGCCCTCGGCCTGACGCGCCGGCCAGCTATTCCCGGGGCGTGCGGGCCGATATTCTCGGGGCGTGCGGGCGGAAAAACCCGAAAAACCCGAAAGACCCGAAAAGCTCGAAAGACCCGAAGGCGTCGACGGCGATATCCCGATCGAGTGGGGCAGCGACGCGCTGGCCGAACTCCTCAGCCGCCTGGACCTGCGCTACCTCGCGCTGGTCCCCGGCTCGAGCTACCGCGGGCTGCACGACAGCCTGGTGAACTACACCGGAAACCGCGATCCGCGGATGCTCGTCTGCCTGCACGAGGAGCACGCGGTCGCGGTCGCGCACGGCTACGCCAAGGTGACCGGGCGGCCGATGGCCGTCGCGCTGCACAGCAACGTCGGCCTGATGCACGCGACCATGGCCATCTACAACGCCTGGTGCGACCGCGTGCCCATGCTGATCGTCGGGGCGACCGGCCCGGTCGACGCGGCGCGGCGGCGACCCTGGATCGACTGGATCCACACCTCCGCCGACCAGGGCGCGCTGATCAGGCCGTACGTCAAATGGGACGACCAGCCCGCCTCGGTCGAGGCGGCCCTGGACTCGCTCGCCCAGGCGTACTCGATCACCCGGGCGGCGCCGTCCGCGCCGGTCTACGTCTGCCTCGACGTGAGCCTGCAGGAACAGAGCCTGCCCGCGCCGCCGGCCATCCCCGATGTCCGCAGGGACCGGTCGCCGCGATCGCACGGTCCGGACGCCGAAGCGGTCCGGACCACGCTGGACTTCCTCGGCCAGGCGCGCCGTCCGCTGTTCCTGTTCGGCCGCTTGTCCCGCGACGAGCGGGACTGGGATCGCCGCGTCGCCCTGGCCGAACGGTACGGCGCGCTGGTGCTCTCCGACCTCAAGAACGGCGCGGTCTTCCCGACCGCTCACCCGCTGCACCCGAACCCGCCCGGCATTTTCCTGCCCGCCGCGTCCGCCGGGCTGATCGGGGGCGCGGACCTGATCCTGAGCCTGGACTGGACCGACCTGGCCGGGACCCTGTCCGCCGCGGCCAGCCACGGCCACCCGGCCGCTGGGCGGATCATCTCCTGCACGTCGGACTCGGCGCTGCGCAACGGCTGGTCCAAGGATTCCTTCGGACGCGACCCCGTCGACCTGTCCGTCCCCGCCGACCCCGACCTGCTGGTGCGCGCCCTGCTGGTACCGGGCGACCCCTTCAAGCCGGTCAAGCCAGCCGACTACGATTTCGCGCTCGAGGGCTCGCATGTCGAGCGGTGGAAGGCGCTGCAGGCCGGGACGATCGACGCGGCGCTGCAGATGATCCCGTACGACTTCATGGCCGTCGAGGCCGGCTTCACCGACCTCGGGCCGGTGACCGAGGAATTTGCCCTGAACGCCGTCTGTGCCCGGCTTCCGGCCGAACGGGCCGAGCTCACGCCCTTCCTCCGGGCTCTCGCCGAGGCGGCGCAATGGTTCCGCGGTCACGTCGAGGAGTCGGCCGCCATCGCGGCGGAACGCACCTCGATCGAGCCGCGCTACGCGCTGCGAGCCTGCCAGGCGCTGGCCGCCCCGGTCGCCGCCGTCGACTACTCCTACCTCTGATGGACGCCTCCGCCGTGCCTGCGTTCGATGTGGCGGTCGTGGGCGGCGGCCCGGTCGGCATGTGGCTCGCGGCCGAACTGCACCGCGGGGGAGTGCGCCCGGTCGTGCTGGAACGGCGCGCGGAGCGGCCGCCGTACTCCAAGGCGCTCACGATCTACCCGCGCACCGTGGAGCAGTTCGCGATGCGCGGGCTGGTGGACCGCTGGCTGGCCGAGGGCACTGAAGTGCCGTCCTCGCACTTCGCGCTGCTGACGAACCGGCTGGACTTCTCGTTCCTGCCCACCCGCTACCCCTTCACGCTGTTCCTGCCGCAGCGGCGTACCGAGGAACTGCTCGAGGAGCACCTGGCCGAGCTCGGCGTGCCGTACCTGCGGCAGCACGCCGTCACCGGCCTGCGGCAGGACGAGTCCGGCGTCGACCTGGACGTGGACTCACCCGGCGGGCCCGCCGTCGTCCGCGCCGCCTACGCGGTGGGCTGCGACGGCGCCGCGAGCGTGGTCCGCGCCGCGGCCGGGATCGATTTCGAAGGGACCCCGGACACCTGGCGGACGATCCTGGGCGACATCGAGCTGACCGATCCGCCGCGAACCCCCGCGCTCACCCTCAACCAGCCGGGCGGGTCGATGTACATGGTGGCGATCGGCGGCGGCCGGTACCGGCTGGCCGTCATCGACCACGCGACCCTGCACGACCCGGTGGACAAGCCGGCCACGTTCGCCGAACTGAGGGCCAGCGCGCTGCGCCTGGCCGGGACCGACTTCGGCATGCTCCAGACGCCGGACGCGTGGCTGAGCCGGGTGGGCAACGCGGCCAGGCAGGCGGCCCGCTACCGGGCCAGGCGCGTGCTGCTGGCCGGGGACGCGGCGCACATCCACTACCCGGCCGGCGGGCAGGGCCTGAACCTCGGGCTGCAGGACGCCGCCAACCTGGCGTGGAAGCTGGCCGCCGAGATCCGCGGCTGGGCGCCGCCCGGCCTGCTGGACAGCTACCACGCCGAACGGTATCCGGTCGGCCTCGACGTGATCGACGACTCCCTGGCGCAGTGCGGGCTGATCGCCAACCCGACCCGGGAGGGCGTCGCGCTGCGGGACCGGTTCAATGCGATCCTCGGCACTCACCCGTCACTGTGCCGTGAGCTGGCCGTCCGCCTCTCCGGCCTGGTCATCCGCTACCCGCCCCCCGGCCAGCTCCCGCCGCCCGGCCACCCCCTGGCCGGCCAGCGAGCCCCCGACCTCGACCTGCGCAACGCTAGCCCCAGTTTCCGGGCTAAGTCGATCTTGAAGTGCTGAGTGCATCGGCGGGTCATCTCTGACCTGCCGCAACGCGGCATAGTCGCATTGATTTGACTTAGATTCCCCTATGACCTAAAGTGCCTGCATGCTGGACCGCCGGGAAGGGTCATGGCGAGCCTGTACAAGAAGGTGATCAGCGGCAGGCCGTACTGGTACCTGCGCGAGATGGGCTGGGTGGACGGCAAGCCGAAGCTGGTCTCCGAGCGGTACGTGGGCACCGCGGCCGAGATCGAGGCGCTGCTGGACGCCCGCGAGCAGGCGGTCATGCCGGAGCGGACCCGGCACCTGGGGTTCGGGGACGTGGCCGCGGCCTGGGGCATTCTCCAGGAGCTGGGAGTCGCCGCCATCATCGACGAGGTGGCCGGGCCGCGCCGGGCGGATGCGGGCGCCAGCACCGGCACCTACCTGGCGCTGGCGGCGCTGAACCGGCTCGCTGCCCCGTGCTCCAAGCGGGCGTTCGCCGACTGGTGGAAGACCACCGCGGCGGACCGGTTCACCAAGATCCCCGCGGCGGCGCTGGACCACCGCCGGTTCTGGGATGCGATGCACGCTGTCACGCTGGAGCAGCTGGAGGAGATCTCCCGGCGGATCGCGCTGCGGCTGGTCGAGGTGTCCGGGGTGGATGTCTCCTCAGTGGCCCTGGACATGACCAACTTCGCTACGTTCATCGATACCGGTAACGGCAAGGCGCCCATCGCCCAGCGCGGGAAGGCCAAGCAGAAACGCTCCGACCTGCGGCTGGTGGGCCTGGGGCTGGTGGTCACCCGCGACGGCGGGATCCCGCTGACCTGGCACGCCTACCCGGGCAACCGGCCTGATGTCACCCAGTTCACCAAGATGATCGGTCAGCTCCGCGGCCAGTACGAGGCGATCACCGCGGCGATCCCCGCCACGGCACCCGGCGGCACGGACATGACGGTGGTGTTCGACGCCGGGCAGAACAGCGAGGACAACTTCGCCTTCCTTGCCGGCGCCGGACTGCATTACATCGGGTCGGTGCCCGCCTCGGACTGCCCGGACCTGACCGCCCTGCCCTCCTCGGCACGGGCCATCGTCGACCGGGAGCGTTTCGGCGGGCTGACCGCGTTCGACACCCGCCGCGATGTCTACGGGGCCGAGCGGCGGGCGATCCTCACTCACTCACCCGAGCTGCGCCAGTCCCAGGCTCGCGGGTTCGACGGCACCACCTTGGCCAAGGCCGGCAAGAAGCTGGACGAGCTGGCCGCCACCCTGGCCCGCGGCAAGACCCGCCGCGCTCGCGACAAGGTGGAGGCCGAGATCACCGCCATCATGGCCAAGCCCTGGGTGCGGCGGGTCATCACCTGGCAGCTGGACGGTGACCAGCCCAAAGACCTGCGGCTGTCCTGGTCGGTTGACCCCGGCGCCCGGGCCGCCCTGGAAGAAGAGCTGTTCGGCAAGCACGTGCTGATCACCGATCACGACGACTGGCCGGCTGCCGAGGTGATCGCCGGCTACCGGTCCCAGTCCGAGGCCGAGTTCAGCTTCCGGCAGCTCAAAGATCCCCACGTCGTCTCCTTCAGCCCCATGCACCACTGGACCGAGCACAACATCCGCGTGCACGTATTCACCTGCGTGCTTGCCCTCCAGCTCGCCCACCTCACGCGCCGCCGCGCCCGCCAGGCCGGGCTGGACCTGTCGGTCCGCGCCCTGCTCAGCGAACTCGCCGCCATCGGCGAGACCATGCTGATCTACCCCTCCACCGGCGGCAGGCCCAGGGCCCGCCGGATGACCACCGAACTCACCGGTCACCAGCGCGAGCTATACGAGATCTTCAGCCTGGACCGCTGGGCGCCAAGCGGTTAGGTCATAGGCCCAAAGGCCGCAAGCACCCCAGTTCACCTGCGGAAACACCTGCAAGATCAACTTATCCCGGAAACTCGGGCTAGAGTGGGCGGGGCCCCCTCCGCCACGCTCTTCGGTCTCCTGCCCCCCGCCCGGTTCGTCCTGCTCAACCTGCGGTCCGCCGCCTTCGCCCCCGAGCCTCAGGCTGGTTTGGCGGACCGCCTGGACACCGTGACCG
>WNGR01000849.1_pt2 | contig 34352 bp, 37 predicted proteins | sample 5407581 | NCBI WGS metagenome assembly WNGR01 (sample SAMN13153383, study PRJNA577476) | soil metagenome | isolation source: 80 cm soil or saprolite under Garry oak tree replicate 2 | place: USA:California | collected 2016-06-15 | reverse complement strand
CATCAATGATTACGGCCCGATCACAAGCAATCATTATTCCATCATAATAATAATATAAGCTTAAATTGTGTTAAAATCTGTGTAAGCGATTTCGACTTTGGTAAGTGAATAAAAATTTTAGGTTTTTTTGCTGATGCACGCGACACCTCGGCCTCGGGCACGGACCTCGTCGCATGTCCGAGTTGGGACGCCATGGTGGCGTGTAGGTAGGAGAGGTGAGATGCGAGGATGGCCTCGCAACACGATCCTTAGCTACTTTGATATTCTATTCGGACAATTAGTTTATGATACTGTGTGATCAGGGACAATCCCTGGTCCTTACAATCTTTGAGGGTTCGTTTCCATACGGAGTGCGGGTGTCCGCACATTGTATTCACATGTATTTACGAGTTCCTCTCGATGTACTTAAGCTCGCATTGTATGCACTGGCACACCAATCTCTTACGAGTCGTTTGGTGTGTCAGGTAAGCAGCTTTACTTACTGTCTAATACAGTCTCTTACGAGTCGTTTGGTGTGTCAGAACATCCCATAACCGCTGCGTTGCAACAAGGTGTTTGGCAACGCGAGCTTCAAGGCTTTCAATGTCTTTATTAGCGAGATGTGATGATTCAATATTGCAGATGTTGAACCTAAGGTCGCGGAGCACTAGACCGAGACAGGAATGGGCCAATCCATAGTGGGCGGCCCGGAGATCAATAGAAAAATCACCGCTCTTATCTTTATTTATCAGGAAGTCGCGGAATGACGTATGGAGAGGAACGACGGGGAGGGTGCCATCAGGCGAGTTAACATTGCTGAACAACGAGCCCAGCCGACGGAGCATTGTGACAACAGAATGGGCATCGTCGTTGTCATTGGACGCGTATCCTCGCAAAGTGGTCAGGGAGCGGATGGAGAGCGATTCGAATGCAGCAATGAGCTGCCCCACCACTGAGCGGAATAGAAGCCGGGTTTCTGGGTGTGTGAAGTATCCTTCAAGGACTTCTTTGTATAGGTCGTCCAACGGACCTTGTCTATCGCGATCTGTGGTGAGTTTCAAAAGATGGTTTATGCACTTTTTCTTGCTGAACCCGAAGCAATCAGGAGGACCGAGGGTGAATCTACCGGCAGCCGCCGCCCACTGAAACAATCCCTCTGCCTTTCTTGCCAACGCAACGCCATGCTTTAAGAAGTCGTCTAAAGGGAGCAAGTTCTGAAGGTAGGTGAGTATATCGTCATCCGTTCGAGCTGCCAGCTGAGAATCGTTCATATATTTGATCCTGGCTGACGGCGCTCCATCAAACGCAGACTGGATGCCATCCTCCGACCTCGACGTGATAACCACACGAAAGTTCGATGGCAGTTTGGAGAGGATTTTGGCGAGAAACGTGTGTAACCCGTTTCTATCAGTTGTGTTTCCGCTCTCGTCCAAGGCGTCGATTACAACAAGAATAGGACCGATGATGTGCAGGTCTTCAAGCGGTTTGAGGATAAGGGATTCAAAGAGTATGGGGTAGTCACGGGTACGAACTCGAAGAGAGGAGTCGCCCTTAACAATCCTTCCAAGCGCGGCCTTGAACGAAGGGTAGCGGTCAGAGAGATCGTGAGCCAGAGTCGTGAAGAAGTGATAAACCTCGTGTTTGGATTGCCCCTTCCCCAAAAAATTGAAGGACGATGTAAGACGGTGCATTGCATCGAAGCGACGCGCGATTTCGTGTGCGATAGATGACTCTCCGGTGCCCGCCTGTCCGAACAGAACAAGACTACGCTCGGAGCCGGGACAGTTCACCCAATTAACGATGAAGTCCAAGAAGGCTGTGCGCGTTCCCGGAAGGCAGCCTTTCTCAGGCATGAAGCGCGACCCTGTCCCGTACGGTATTTCTCTGATTTTTGCATCTAGCTCTGGGACAATTATTAGATCGATAACCCTCAAGTCATCGGGACTACGTACCGGCGTCTGAAACTTGACTCGATACCCACCTCAGCTCAGTAGCCACCCCATCAAGCTGACTAGCCACCCCGCCAAGCACGGCAAAAGCCACGCATTCTGGAACGTTTTGTGTCCGGCGTCTTACGAATACTGTCCGTTAGTACTGAACTTTGCCCTAGGACGGCGCCGACACAGGCGTCGTGAAAGGCCAGCTGGCATAAACGTTCGATTTAGATTAAATCTGCTGCCGCTTTTGTGGTATGTGGGGCGGAAGAGGTCTTCGCAAGGAAATATTACGTGGCCTTCTTGGGCAGCGCATGGTCGACGTGAGTAGACGGCCCCACCAACTCGCTACCCGGATACCCGGAAAGGCCTGGTGGAATCGATAGAATGTGTCACGGCACGAACAAAAATGCTCGACCGTAGCGTCTAACTTCAGCAGGCGGAAGGTTGGTAATCTCGCGTACCAGCGAAGTATCGTGCTCGATGCCGTTGTGCGTATTGATGTCTGTAGCACCCAGCGCTTAGGAGTGGTTCAGGATGTGCGGGTTGTGGCGAAGAATATAGGGGCAGAACGACGGCGAGAGGCAAGACGTGGAACGGATCTGGGCTCGTCGAAAATGGATAGTAAATCCGTGGGAGGATACTTCCCAGGAAATGAAACATGTGAGCTGACCTGCCTTTATCACGGTAGAACGGACGTACCGTGGTTGACCTTTTCAATGGGTGTGGGGTACAAGTAGAGCGACTGTCGACATCTCGCGACTCGGGGTGGGGGAACTCGAGCCAGAGGCCGCCGTGGCATTGGTCTGTCTACCCTATCGGTGATGCACTGTGAATCTTGTAGTACTGGAGAAGAGAAATAGAACACTCCTCGAAGAGCCAAGGAGAAACAGTGGGGACGAACATGATGACGGGGTAGAGGGTAAGAGTAAGGGTGCCAGTGGATAATGACCACACAGCCTTGCACACGGCATTCTTTTGTGAGGACTGCCTGGGTCTTGAATGGCAATCCGTCACCGTCAGTGGCTAGACATGAGCTTTCTGCGTTTAGTAGGGTCGTAATTACACACTTCTGCGTCGCGGGCGCGCCGCCCAGTATTGGGCCATTGGCCCGACACCAACACGTAAGAGCACGTGCCTTCTGAGAACTCACAGTAACTTAGTAAGCGTCAGCTAGTGTGCGCCGAAAATTCGACCACTCACTGGTACTCACTGTAGACGCGCTGTCAAGCGCGCTGAGCCATGAGACTCTTGACCGGCGCAGAGTCCACAGCCACACACCTGCCAGTTCCGGTATGTAGGCATCGGCGAATTGGCTAACATGCCGCTTCCGAGTGGCCGCCTCATGTTTGTGTTGTTCGGAATCTTCTTTCCGTGAATGACTGGAAGATCACCATGCTCCGAGTCCTCAGTGCGCAACCTAGCTTCCATATGGCGACGTTTTGTCTCAACCTACGGCCTACTATAGTTTACGGCGACGTTTACAGTAATATGTACTTGCGACTGTCTCCGGATCGGATTACTCTACTGCCGTATGTTCATATGATCATCAACCCTTTACCCCTCAGGAACTAATGTACGGTATGGCAGAGGAAGACGCAACTGTTCACCCCAATCGTAATGCTGCGGTGTTTCAATTTTTATCAAAGTGGCCCTTCTGAATACATGATGGTGGTTGCATGGGCGGTCTCGTGGCATGTGTTGGTACATACAAGGCCATCTATCCCCCCCCTTTCCTCTGGACGTCCACCTTCGAGTTTGCACGAGGGCTCCCTTTCAGATATCCATCCTTTGACGAACATTGGCAAAAACCAATAGTGATAGGATCTCGTTGCTGCATCTTGGGGACTCGGGTCCGCACTCTCAACTCTCTCCCGTCTTCAACCTAAGCGGTCAGGTCTACTAGTACTAAGCACGGAACATCCAGTATGGCAACATCTTATCTATGGAATCGGAGCACAGTGCCTGATATACGCATCACAGACCTGCCTACAACTTCAGGTTCTAATTCACGGGTCAGCTTCCGCAAGGTTACCCGACCTGTGAGGCGTCCAACCTTTCGAATTTGAGTTGGATCCTCACGTATGCTCCTAACAATAGAATAGGGATATGTCCAAGTCGAGTGTCGATGGCGCGACTGAATCTGATCGACTCAACTCGCTTCTTGGGTCTCCGAACGCCGAAGAGTCCTTCTCCCGTGGGTTCAAAGGCAAGTTGGTGGACAATTCTCTCATTGTCGCGGTGGTTCATTTCTTCTTTGGCTCTTAGAACCCGACCCTCTCCCAGGAGAAGACCTCTCCCCGGAATCATCTGGTCTATCTGGTCCATCCTCTCGCTCTCCTTCTCCCCCTTCCTTCCACTCTAACTCTTTAGATGGTAAGGAGATACTACAGTACATTTCTCCATGGGAGACTCACCGCCCCCTCCCTTGGTGTTAGCCACCGCCTCTCCTCCTCAGCCGTCCACGGCCAAAAAGTGCGGTACGATGACGACTGAACCAGCCCCCCCGCCAGAGGATCCGTCTTGTCCCATAAAGGGGATGTATCGCCTTCTTGATTTGATCACGGAACATGGGAACAACGGCCTTGGTAATAACCTCTCCGTAGCAGTTTACACTATGCTCACATCATTCCCACAGTTGATAAGATTGTTGTCGCCCAGGAATCTCTCCAGGCATTCATCAACGCCCTCTCTCCAGGCGCTTATTCTTCTATCACGAAGGTCAACTTCAAGATATTGGACGATTTGTTATTCAAGCCCATCGGTGTCTATGGCTCGAAAGAAGAAATCGTGAGGTTCCTTCGTGAAATGGGTGCCGTAGATGTCAAATTGTATGTCTATCCTTCAATGCATCGCAGAAAGTTTACGTCGAATCCATAGGGCGCGGCAATTGCTCGTTCCGCAATGTGCTTACACAACCAGGGGAGCCGACCCCATTCTGAGATCGGGGTTGTACATTATTCGCACGTTCACGTCTACTGCAGAAGAACAAACATATGTCTTGTACTGGCCAGAAGATACGACTTGGGACGACAACGCGGTCTCGACCGTCCAGCGCAACAGGGTCACTTTCATGAGGTGTGGGTCAGTTTCGCGTCACCTTTTGTTCCAGAATAACGTGACATGAGTAGATACCTCACCAAATTGTGTGATCAACTCGTTTGCCTATTGTCAGCTGAGCATTCACAAGCGATTGTGTGGGGAGATGAGGTCGACGTCCCTGACGACGAATCACTCGACTTAGAGAATGATGACTCTGACCGGCTTTTCGACTTCATGGTCGCAAAAACGAATGAACAAGAAGAGGATGTCATCGCCCGCCAAGGATTTACGGTACGGTGTCTCATAATCCATGCTTCCCCCCGTATCGACCTCAATCATCGCTCGTCGAAGATGAACTCTTCACGTCTTGTCAGCCAACCTTCGCCACCCAACACGTACATAGACCCAAGCGTCTTATCTCCCAGGCTACTTTATGGGGAAACAACGCAGGGTTTCATGACTGCTGATTTTCGGCCAGCGAGGACGACGTTCGAGCCGTTTTCTCACAACCGTCAGAGCGCTTCCCAGATTCGTCTCCTTTCGTAAGCGTCTTCCGGTTATCATTCTCTAAGCTTCGCCTTGAGGGAATTGCACTCCAGCGAAGATGATGTTGTGTTGTGTCTCTCCGAGACCCTCGACGACAAAGCTTTAAAGAAATTGATGCACATGGGCCTTATCACTCGATTCCCAGAAGAGTACGAAGCATGGGAAGAACGGAGGATCGGGATAGCGAAACGTTTCCAGAAAACCCTCACTCTGCGGCAAGTAGGGATCAACGTAACTCTGGAGCAAAATACTGGGGACATACAGGCAAAAGTACGAGAAGCTGTGATCGGCGAAATTTTGAAGGCTTTCCCGTGAGCATTGACCATCCACTTGCGTCCATCATTAAGTGAACCAAACATTCATTTTTGTCCCAATATCTTTTAGAGGGCTGCGGCGTGAGGGCTTCTCTTCCGAATCAAGTTCCGCCGCTCCAGTCGACTCAACCAACTCCGGCGAAGTGGTAGGCAAGCCCGACTGTCCTACTTCAAGCATGATTCTCACACGGAGCATTGGCACGCTCCAGGACCTATTTTCCATTTATCCGAAAGCGGCGTCGACGTTTCGGGGTTTCATACGAGCCGCAAATCTCGATAAGGGCATCAAAGGAACAGACTTTCAGTTCAAAAAGGAGCGGACGCTGATATTACACTATCTTCTCGAGAATCACGAGGGTTTGAACGCGCACCAGACCCGCTCCTTAGGCGATGCTGTCCTTGTCGACAGGGATAAGCAGAAAGCGCTGGGGCTCCTCAAGAGTTTCGCGAAGGGGGGAAAGGGCGACTGGTTCTCTGCCTGGGGGAACAAAAAGGTGCTTTCAAAAGAAGAAGCGATGTGGAGAACCGCCAACAATTATGCAGCGTCGATTTCTGACTCGCGCTTCCTCTCACGCGTGAAGAAAGTTCCTGTCGGTGACTTTCTACACGATGCTGCTGTCGAGTGCGAGAAGACCGCATATGATTGCCTTACAACGCAGCTTGATTCACTGGTGTCTGGAATTAGTCGGCAGATCCTTTCAATCCAGAAAGAAGAATGTGACAAGCAAGTGCAACGCGAAGTCAAGAACGAGGAGGAAAAGGAACTCAAGGTCTCCCGGGCGAAGTTTGTTCAGCAAATAGAAAAATCATGTAGAAGGCACTCCAGATCGTACGTCACCTACTCTTCGTGGGATGTGGTGGCCTGATATAGCGCAGGCGTAATAGTATCCACATTGACGACTTGAAGACAAAGAAAGAGCACCAGTACGCCGCAGGTTTGTCAGCTTTCCTGGTTAGACGGGGAGCCTGTCCTCATTATCGGCTAGATTCATACTTTATTAGCGGCAGAAAAGGAACTCTGCAAAACCAAGAGATCGAATATAAGATTCACGTTTTACGCTTGCTCGCAGATCAAAAGCACAACCTGCAGCTCGACCCTTCTTATGTCCCGATCCCTGTCCTCAACGAACGACTTTCTCAATCGTTCCGCATTCCTTCAGAGACCGTCGTAAAGTGCGTAACCTGTTGATACTGCTCACAACACTCCTCACCTCCGCTCATTTAGATATGCCCATCTCCTCGAAGGCAGTCGAATTCTCTTGGGCCTCGTCGATGCTCAGGGAAACGTCATGATTCTCCTCGACCGTCTCAGTCACATTGATGCCACCATACATTCCCGGTCGTATGCCAAGTTCTTCCATCAGGACAAAATTGGACAAACGTGCCTCTTTGCATTCGATGAGTCGAAGCGTATGTTGGCTGTTTACGCATCCGCAAGAGTATGTCCTTCCTTGTGCCAAATTCTCACGTCTGTGGGATTGATGTTTCATAGATGCAACTCCATATGTTCGTGTTCGATGAGGAGCTCAAGTCCTCGCAGGGAATTGGGACTCCAATTGACCTATCGCCGTTCTATATTCCAGAAGTATCCATTTCACAAGCATGCTTCGTCCACGGGAGAGAAGAAATCCTCTTTGTAGACTCGAGCGCACAGGCGAGAATATTCTCTCTGATTACGCTGCAACCCAAGTATTCGCGACCCTTTCATTTCTCGTTCTTATCCCTTGCTAACACTTAATCACAGGCCCGCTTCCTTACAACTACCGCAGATGCCACGCGCGATTTACTCTGCCCCAGACGGATCGTGCGTTCTCGTTGTCCAAGATGAAGGCGGGGAGTATACGATAACAGCCTATCACTGGTCTACATTTGCATCCACCCGTGGAATTTCCGTTACACTTCCAGACTTCCCGGTCAATCTCGACGCGGCGCTTCTCACGTCGATCGTCAATCGGAACAACGTCCACCTCGTCGGTCTTAACCTAGATTCCCGAACCTGTCGTTCTATCGTTCTCGACATCACTCAGAGAGCCACCGAGTTCACATTCCAAGAACGGCGGTCGAAAGCGTCATTACGCCATGGCAAACACACAGTCCACAACAGTCTGATCGATTGCCATAGTGATGTCTGGACGCGATTCCCCGTTGTCCCAGCGGTGAAACGCCACACCATAACGTCCTCCAGCCAGCGCCAGCAGAAAACGCTGCTGTTCGTCACCGACGACCATCGGCGTCCATTTTCTTCCCATTTTTCCGATATCATTTCCGCATTCGAAAAGACTTCGCGTAAGCCAACTGGCGACGAACTCAAAAGTATCGTGGTGTCCGCACGACCTTTCCCCTCTTTTACACAGCAATTCCTATCCAGTCCGGACTGGCCAGTTTCACGCTTCAGAGCTGGCGAGTGGCTAGCAGATCTACTATGCCTGATCCCCATCCACATCACGATCACTCATGAGAACAGGTTCGTTCCGCTCAAGGATGGCGTGTTATCACCTCAGCTGGAGAAATCATTATCTGGGGCCGAAGTGAACAGAATTGTAGACAGGCTATCTCTCGGATGGTACGAGTCTATTTTCCAGTCTTATTGGGCCACAAAGGTAAGACTTCAATTCGTGTCATCGGGAAAGACCCTGACCAGATGGCTTGCGTCGATGTTAGCCGGTGAAAGTTGTATCGTCGATGGGAGAGCAGTCTGTCGGGAAAAGCTTCACCCTGAATCATCTCGTGGACACGTCTTTTGCGGGGAGTGCAATGCGTACAACAGGTTTGTCTCGAGCCGTTTGCGATTCGAAATTAACGAGACTGAGCGTACTTAGAGGGCGTCTGGATGTCCGTTTCGCCTACGGAGGATGCGCTTATAGTAGCGTTGGATTTCGAAGGTGAGCTCGAATCCATCATCCCTTATTGGTTGAACATAAACTCAAATCCCACCCGCAACAGGCGTCCACAGCCTCGAGTGTTCAGCCCAGGAGGACACACTTCTCGTTCTTTTCAACACTGCTATATCGAATCTCGTGAGTAGACAGTTACATTGTCATTATTGCTTTTTCGATCTCACCGTGATCATAGGTTCTATTTCGTAACAACTTTGCTCTTAGTCGAGATATCACTGGCCTCTTTCAACCTTTCCAGTCCAGCTCATCTGTATTAGATCCGGCATCTAACCCCTCACTCTTCCAATCAACGCTTGTAGTCATTATTAAGGTGGGAACTCCTTGTTTCGGGCGATTCGGTCGTTCATGTGCCCTATATGTAGGACGTCATCGACACGGACAAAGATGAAGTGATGAGGGAGTAAGCGTATAATTCTTTCCTATACGCTCTTCTTCACTGAATATATCTAGGTTCGCGCTCAAATTCCAGAAGATCGTTCAAGATGAGCAAGACGCTAACTTCATCACCCGCCTTCATGCGGGGAAGCTGCAAATCGTTCCGTGGCCAGTGATAGGGTCGAGAGAATTTTATAGACTTTTCTCTGCGGTTAAAAAGAAGCTCGACCAACAGAGAACGTCACACAGGACCGCTGGCGAGTTCTTACATACGCTCAAGACGTTGATGGCGAAGTTGAAGGTCCGTTCCATGTCAATCCGTTAAATCGCCACACTGACTAGCGCCGCATGCGTGCCGATAGGCAAACGACTGGGGAGCCATATCACGTATATTCCCATTTTCCTGGTGGTCGTTCTCCCCTTAATGTCCCTTTTAGAAACTATGGCCGCACATCGTGCGAGTTCTCTCCTCGCGATCTTGCCCGTTGCCTTGGAGACCGGATACTCCGAAGTAGTTCCCGAGCTTGAGCCGCTTAAGGTACAGTAAGCGTAAAAATAGAAGTGGGCAGTGTCGAACTGAAGACGTCAGGGCTTCGATACGGACCTTGTACTCGAAGCGGAGGACACAGAAGCACGATTCCTACTCGCAGGGCCGGGCACCCCAGCCGCTGATCGCGAACTTCGTCTTTCAATTCTGTGTGACTCCTGGGACCGGTCAGAGTCCCGGCAACAGGTGGACGACTCGGAATGGATTTCTGGTCTTGTGAAGTACCTGACTCGTCTCGTCGACCTACGTGTTGCCCACGTCGATATGTGGCTGAAGTCGAACATACAACGTTTCCAGGCAGAACACTCAAGCATCGAAGAGCTGCGCCGAACGTTCAACAGCGCAGTGATTGACCTCCGGGCCGGCGTCCAGCCCTGCGAGTCACAATGTGCCGACTGTAACCTGTTTTGCATACAGAACCGTTTTCACGAGGGCGACCACGATTGCCTGACGAGTCACGAGTGCATTCACCATTGTACCTTCTGCGACAAGGATATGCTTAAGAGGATATGCGGTCAAAAGTGTGTCTAGTCGACATGTTCATTGATTGACCATGCTAATGTGATACCGTCTCTCAGTGCAGGTCATAAGGGAGATCATGTGTGAGTTTCAGGAAGTCCGTCATTGTGGCTTCGCCGCTCACCCCATCTATCGCACGGTAGGTGTCGCGTAGACGATCATCTGTGCGGAGAACCTTGCGGGCTCTCTGGTAAGCAAGGCTGTGTTGACAAGTGTGTAAAGGTGACACACCCTTCGCTCCTTCTATTTTGCGCGGTCTAACTCTTAGTCTCTCATCAGCCGGTCTCACACGAAAGTAACCACGTTTGTTCTGCACCGGTCCATATGTGTGGTCAAGTACGTATCGGTATCAAACCGGCTTTCTGAACCTTGGCTCAAGTATGCTCCTAGCCATGCGATTTGATTGACTTGAAGTTGCCGAACGGGAAATCGTTTACGTGCCCCGGGATATGTCGCGTGCCAATGTGAGTTATCTCACTCCCAACCGACAGTCCTGACAGAACCATTCAGATATGAGGAGCACACTGTTCACGCGTGCGAACATAGACTCTGCCCTATCTCTTGCCAACTGTGCAAGCGGTTGTGCAGCGGAGATCACTTGCACGGCTTATCTTGCGGTGAGAACCACCTCTGTGGGTATGCCCGCTACTTCCTTCCCTCTACAATGCCATTCACTTGTACCTGTAGCCAAGAACACTCGTGCAGTGCCTTATGTTCCGCTGCGGGAATATGTCAAATCGATACAACTCCTCAGTACATCGAAGATACCTTTCAATACACAAAGGTAAGCGCATGTATATCGAAACGATTACATAGATATTTTACAGAGGCAACTAGTTTACTCAAGGTGCGTCATTCCGTACATGATGTTACCATCCTAATGGTACATCGCTTCAGCTGCCAAGCGCCTCCATTGCGTCAAAAATATTGAACCTAGGGAGATCGAACACGAAGGCCCTCACATTCATAACGAAGAACAACCATTCCACTTTTGCGAAAGCCGGTGAGCCAGCGATATAACCCCACTTTTTTTCGAAGCGCTTATCGGTTTTAGATGCGAGACTTGTGGCAATTTCTGCACACTTCCTTTGGGTTTGGCCTCTACCTCCTTCTTCGTTCCAAGCTAACCCGAATTCAGGACATTCTCAACAAGAGCACGAAACCCGCCACGGGTCTATGTCACGTGCGCGATGGGCTATTGAAGGCCCGAAGGGGAATAGCATTGAGTTGGACGGACGTAAATTCTCATCGAACGATAATGGCGCTCCCGTGTTATGCAATTTGGTATGCACGTCGATGGGGAGACACGTGCACATCGACCACTGTCGCGGTGAACCACATGATAATCCCGAAGTCCTACACATTGACGAGAGAATGCTCCCGGACCCTGACCAAGCGAAAGACTGGATCACACACGGCCTTCACTGGCGCCGCATGGGTGAGTTCGTCAGGCGAACTTTGTATGTAGTCCTGCTCATGAGATTCTTAGGTTTCAAAGGTAATGGAAACAACGTCTCGATGGGATACCTTGAGGCTTAGCATTCTCTGTAGATCCCTATCCTCGTGAAGATCAAGCGAACTTTGCGAAGTGGTACGTGGGCTAGCCTCGGGCTCCCGCCAAGCCTTGCTGAATGCTATTCCGATAGCGATGCGATGTGCCCAGGTAGTGACGCCTCTTTTGCATTTTCCAGCGCTGAATCTAAACTACCAAGGGCCCGAGCATACCGTCGAAGTGGGTGGTGCCAACGCACAGCCTTCGCGCTGTACACTGTCAATGTTCCACCCGCCTATTGATGCTGCAAACGCGCCTGCTCTTGGATACGCGTCGAACGACGGTCATCACTTCGGATGCAGGAATCCCATAGTAATGCAGCAAGCATTCCACGTGTGAGTAGTTCATCTTCCTTGTATCACCAACTCACCCCTGCTCACTACACTCCGCAGCATATTCGTTATTGACAGGTTAGCTTTGCTGAACCTTTTCCCATGACACCATGAATTATAACCGAGAATCAGATCCTCATCTATGTCCCTGCAAGACCGACGGCCACTCCCCAACTCTGCTGGGATAGAGCGCATCGTCCCGACAGCAAATAATCGACTTGGTGCCGTTTTTTCGGCTCTTTACAGCTTCTGGATCGCGCGCCAAGCCGCAGTGGATCGTAACATGCCGGTGGGCGGAGGTAGGAGGGATGCGTATAGCCTGATTTTCTTCAATCATGAACCACCGACGTCCATTGAAAATGATTTCACGAGCTCTCCTGACGAGCTACTCACTGCTGCCTTACACTTTGGTGCTAATGGTGGCACGGATTTCACGAGCGCCCTAAAGAAGGCGCAAAACGTCATGACTTCACACCGGAGCACGGAGAGGTATGGATCGTTCCCAGACAGATTTTGACGCGATTCACGATAGACCAGCTGATATTCATCGTAGAACGCCCGTCGTGATTTTCTTGTCGGCCGGCGAGGGCTATGTGAGGGATGAAGCAATATACGACATCTGTCGCGGTGCCGTGCGCCAAGGGTTTGTCGATCTCCATCCCTAGCGCTCTCTTCAGGGCCGACTGACGATGCAAACGCTAGGAGGCCGCTTTCGTTTCACGCGGTCTTCTTCGGACAGGAAGCTACGTCGCCCTCGCTGCGTAGGATGGCCCAGGTCGCTTTGGAAGTACAGAACAATGCGCCGCACGATCCTCTGCTTCCTGCCGCAGCTAACGTTCCATCGTCTTATACGGAAGCTCTCGACACGGTCGGCTGGCCAAATGCTTTTCACTGTCCTGTGACTGACTTCAATTGTAATTAGGTCCGCCTGGCGGAGCCGTTCCTCGGGATTGCTGAGTCGTTGAGAAAGCCCTGACGCTCCTTGTTTCTTCTCCACTGGAATAGTGTCCAGTTGCTCTGAATTTGCATGTATTGTGATAGTAGCCTATCCATGTATCGCCCCTGCATTGTAATTGTTGTGTAGCTGGTGGATGTAATTCTGTTGATGAAAGACTACTATTATTTATTCACATATGAATGCATCCAAATTCTTAAGATCACGACGGATCAACATGTCCCCAAGGGGTCAGAAATTTAAAATTCGCACGGGGTCGACAAATTTTTTAAGGCATTGAGCCCCACCCCCAATCACCTAAAAAGGGAAGTAGAAGGATATAGAGCTGGCAATGTGGGAGCCACAAGATGGTGAGTGATGGGCAGACACGTGCCCAACACCCCGCGATGATGGCCTCGTTCTTGCGCTCAATACATGACGCCCCGCTCGCCAAGAATGTGAAGAATCGCAGGCCGGCGAACACCTCGAGCAGCAGCAAAGATGCAAGCAGAACCTCCTGCATGCGCACTCTCTCAGCACGTGCAAGAAAGTGAAGGAAGGAAGGAAAGGGGACAAGGAAGGGCACGCAGGGAAGATGTAATGGCTGCACGGGGGGCATGATGTACAGCAGGCGCGTGGCGAGCTGCGGAAACAGCTCACTGGCAGACGTGTCGATCAGGAACGCGAGTCGCCGGATGGGCGTCGATGTCCGCGCGAGCGTCTCCAACTCATGGTACCCGTACTCCGAGAAGAGCGAGAGCGAGATGCCTTGCACTGGACACGTCGAAATGATTTGCGGTGGCACCGAGTCAATTCGACTGATCATCCGAAGTAGCGATTGAGGGAGCAATGACGATGGTGATGGTGATAATGATGGGGCGGGGCATTACTTCTCAGAGGGTGTCCGGGTCCATGCCCACCGAGTGGAAGTTCTCGAGTTGGGGGAGCGCGGACAGCTGGAGGGTGAACAGGCTCGAAGTGTATGCGGGTATACCACGCAGCGAGAAGTCGCAGACGTCGGGCTGCGACTAGAGAACGGTGGCAAGATCCGGATCCGATGTGGAGGCAGGGAGGGGAAGGGCCCACGACAATTCCTTCATTCTTCATCGAGGAGAAATCGGAGAAGCAAAGAAAGAAGCATGCGTGATGCGTACGGAGCGGGCGGGCGGGCGCAGGCTGATGACAGACTGGGGACATGCACCTGATGGACATCGCGAAGGAGCGCTGCCGAAATGGGTGTCTATTCTCGTGGATGAATACCCCCACGATGAGTGCACGTAGACGCGGCAGCAGCTTCAGCACCTTGGCTATGAGCAGCTCGAGCGTAAACAGCACCCTGCTGGCAAAGTTGACTGAGAGCACCTTGAAAAGCTTGCGCCATGCTAAGGAGGCAATTAATGAGCGACAGCAAGAGATGCATGGAGCGTTGAGCGGGCAGATCGTCAATGTTGCGGTAAAGCGCTTGTTTGGTGATAGAATTGACACGTCGGTTGACAAAGATTGTAAGTGCATGCGATTATACCGTACAGTGAGAGGTCATAGTTCCCGGGCTGCGAGCTAACGAAGAAGCAAGCCCGGAGGGATGGAGAGGGATTGCCGCTATTCCGTGTCCCACATATATCGGGGCTTATAGCAATTTCCCACGGCTTTAATTCCCAAATCTTTTTACAGTTGTCCTTCGAGTCTGCCAGTGACCCCGGGCCACGGAACAACAGCCTGAACCCCACTTGTCTTAGTACCCCCCGATCCTTTGGATGCGGTGATCTACAACAGGTTAACTCCACCAAGTTACCAAGTCATCATCTGGGAACGTGTGGCAATTATTTTACTATATTTTTATCATCGTCGTAGAGTGTGCTCTCTCCGACGGTAGATATCGTACTGCTGTCTGACGACTGTGCGCTTGGCCTGTCGATCGTCCCGCTGCACATAGCGTATCTGGGACCTGCGCTCGTGCAGTGGGGACCTCCGCGCACAGCTCAGTCCCGGGAACTGCGTCATTGCCGGGCTGAAGTGGCGACTCGCCTGACGCGGGTCGTCTCTGCGACACCCAAAGACGTCGAGAAGTATGACAAGTTTCCCAAAGGACTAAGTTAATACGCTTTGAGAGCCGACCGACTCAGCTCTTCTACCTCCTAATGCTCGTCATGTAGCGCAAATTGCCCCTCCCTCCCTCCATCCGAGTCGCCGATACGCTCTGCCTCCCTTCCGCCCGTCTTGGACCCGTGCGCTCGCACATCTCTCGCTACCCGCCCAAAACACTCTCTGATGAGTTCTCCGCGATATCCTGCCTTTCGAGGCCAGGCCAGAAACCCAGTTGCAAGTCCTGCGCCACCATCTTCTAGTACCTGTGCTGATCTACGAATCTAACGAGGGAGGTAACAAGGGTAAGGACAGTGCAATTTAGACATCGGCTTCCTTCGCAATTCGTAGAAAACATGTGGTTTTACTCTGCAGAGAGGGACGCCTAGATCAGCGGCCAGGATGAGGTTGTCCTGACTTGACGCCTGCGGAGGGGCGGGGAGTCCGGAGAGTCCGTCCCGTGGTATTCCGGAGGCGTACTGTATCAGTACGGAATGTTCCACGAGTCCGAGTCTTTGTCAAGTATTTGTCTCTTTTGCATTGTTAGACTACAGCGCCGAAGTAGCTTCACATTATGTTGAACGAACAGACGCTGGGGGCTTCTGATTCTTAGGTGATCTCAGGGGTAGCGTGGGCCTCGCGGTCCCAAAAATAGTGCTAGACGTACTTATATAGATTGGGCATCTTTGCATATGGGGAAATTTTCTATGGGCTTAGGTTTGACTCTCCTCTCCTTACGTCTCACAGCGCATTGGACAAAACAAGATTCAAGGCGAAGTAGTACACGCGTCGGTCTACATTGGGTACTGAGGCCTATATATATTGAGGTGCCAGCTAGGGTGAGATCGAGACAACAATAAAACGAAAAAAACAAGCATATCCAATCTAAATACCAACGCAGAGTAATGGTCCGATTCTACAGCATATCCGTAATAGCTTGAGCCTTCGATTATCAGTAATAGGCGTCTGAGTCAGTGTCGCATGCGCGCGGAAAATTCAACCACTCACCGCAGACGCGCGGTCAAGCGTGCAGTCAAGCGTGCTGCGTGCTGAGCCACGAGACTCATGTGGCGCTGCGTCGAACAGCCACATACCTGCCAGTTCCGGTATGTAGGGGCCGGCGATTTGGCTCACCTGCCGCTTCCCTCATGTTTGTGTTGTTCGGAATCTTCTTTCCGTGAAGATCGCCATGCTCCGAGTCCTCTATGCGCAACTTAGCTTCCATATGGCATTCCCCTCGACGTTTTGTCTCAACCTACGACCTACTATGGTTTAATATGTACTTGCGACACTCTCCAGATCGGATTAGTCTACCGCCGTATGTTCATATGATTATCGACCCTTTACCCCTCAGGAACTAATGTACGGTATGGCAGAGAAAGATGCAACTTTCACCCCAATCATAATGCTGCGGTCTTTCAATTCTCTCAACGTGTAACTTCTGAATGCATGATGGTGGCTTTATGGGCGGTCTTGTGGCATCTGTAGGTGCGTACAAGACCATATATCACCCCCTCCTTCCCTCTGGACGTCCACCTTCAAGTTTTCAGTTCCCTTTCAGATATCCATCCTTTGACGAACACTGTGAACAACTAATAGTGGTAGGCCCGCCGCTCTCGTTACTGCGTCTTGGAGATGCGCTCTCTCAACTCTCCCATCTTCAGACAAAGCGATCACGCCTAGTACTAAGCACGGAACATCTAGTATGGCAACATCCTATCTATAGAATCAGGGCACAGTGCCTGACCTACGCATTACAGACCTGACTTCGACTTCAGATTCTAATTCACAGGTCGAGGTTACCCGGGCTGTAAGGCGTCCAACCTTTCGAATTTTGGGTTGTTGGGTCCTCACGAATACTCCTAGCAAGGAAATAGGAATATGTCCGAGTCGACTGTCGATGGCGCGACTGAATATGATCCATTTAACTCGCTTCCTGAGTCTCCGAACGCCGAGGAAGTGCCCTTCACCTGGAAATTCCAAGGTAAGTTGGTGGATAGTTCTCTCATTGTCGCGATGATTCATTTCTTCTTTGGTTCTTAGAACCCGACCCTCTCCCCGGAGAAGTTTTCTCCCCGGGACCATCTCGACCATCCTTGCACTCTCCTTCTCCTTCTTTCCCCCCTTCCTTCCCCTCTAATTCTCTGGATGGTAAGGAGCTACTACAGTACGTTTCCCCATATGCATTACAGATCTGACTTCAAATTCAGGTTCCAATTCACGGGTTGGTTTCCCCGAGGTTACCCGGGCTGTAAGGCGTCCAACCTTTCGAATTTGAGTTGTTGGATCATCATGAATACTTCTAGCAAGGGAATAGGGATATCTCTGAGTCAACTGTCGATGGCGTGACTGAATCCGACTCGCCTCCTGGGTCTCCGAACGTCTTCACCTGGGGACTCGAAGGCAAGTTGGAGGATAATTCTCTCATTGTCGCGGTGATTCATTTCTTTGGCTCTTAGATCTCCCTCTCCCCAGAAAAGACCCCGACCCGGAGCCATCTCGTCCACCTCGTTCCTCTCGCTCTCGCTCTCCCCTTCTGCCCCCTTCTGCCCCCTCTAATTCTTTAGATGGTGAGGAGCTACTACCGTACATTTCCCCATGGGAGACTCATCGTCCCCTCCCTTGGTGTTAGCCACCGCCCCTCCTCAGTCATCCACAACAGAGAAGAGCGCGGTGATAACGGAAGCTCCTCCGCCCGAGGATCCGTCTTGTCCCATAAAAGGGATGTACCGCCTTCTCGATTTGATCATGGAACAAGGGAACAACGGCCTTGGTAATAACCCCTCCGTAGCAGTTTACACTATGCTCACATCACCCCCACAGTCGATAAGATTGTTGTCGCCCAGGAATCTCTCCAGGCATTCATCAACGCCCTCTCCCCAGGTGCTTATTCTTCTATCACGAAGGTCAACTTCAAGATATTGGACGATTTGTTACTCAAGCCCATCGGTGTCTATGGCTCGAAAGAAGAAGTCGTGAGGTTCCTTCGTGAAATGGGTGCCGTAGATGTCGAAATGTGTGTCTATCCTTTAATGCATCCCAGAAAGCTTACGTCGAATCCATAGGGCGCGGCAATTGCTCGTTCCGCAACGTGACTATACAGCTAGGGGAGCCGATCCCATTCTGAGATCGGGGTTGTACATTATACGCACATTCACGTCTACTGAAGGAGAACAAACATATGTCTTGTACTGGCCAGAAGATACGACTTGGGACGACAACGCGGTCTCGACCGTCCAACGCAACAGGGTTACGTTCATGAGGTATGGATCAGTTTCGCGTCACCTTTTGTCCCAGAATAACGTGTCGTGAGTAGATACCTAACCAAATTATGCGATCAACTCGTTTGCCTGCTTTCGGCTGAGCATTCACAAGCGATTGTGTGGGGAGACGGGGTCGACGACCCCGACGACGAATCACTCGACTTAGAGAATGATGACTCTGACCGGCTTTTCGACTTTATGGTTGCAAAAAAGAGCGAACAAGAAGAGAATGTCATCGCCCGCCAAGGATTTACCGTGCGCTGTCTCATAATCCACGCTTTCCCTCTGTACTGACCTCAATCACCGCTCGTCGCAAGATGAACTCTTCACGTCTTGTCAGCCAACTCTCGCCACCCAAAATGCACATCGACCCAAGTGTCTTAACTCCCAGGCTACTTTATGGGGAAAAAACGCAGGGTTTCATGACTGCCGATTTTCGGCCGGCGAGGGCGACGGCCGAGTCGTTTTCTCACGACCGTCAGAGCGCTGCCCAGATTGGTCTGCTTTTGTAAGTGTCTTCCGGTTGCTATCCTCTAAGCTTCGTATTGAGGGAATTACGCTCCAGGGAAGATGGTGTTGTGTTGTGTCTCTCCGAGACCCTCGATGACAAGGCTTTGAAGACATTGATGGACCTGGGACTGAGTACTCGGTTTACGAAAGAGTATGAAGCTTGGGAAAAACGGAAGACCGAGATAGAGAAACGTTTCCAGAGTACCATCACCCAGCGGCAAGCAGAGGTCCACGTAACTCTTGAGCAAGATTCCGGAGACATACAAGCAAAAGTACGAGAAGCTGTGATCGGCGAAATTTTGAAAGCTTTTCCGTGAGCATTGACAATCCACTTGCACATTCATTTTCGTCTCAATATTTTTTAGAATGCTGCAGCGTCATGGTTTCTATCCCAAATCAACCTCCGCCGCACCAGTCGGCGAAGCGGCAGGTTAGCCCGACTGTCCTACATCAGGCGTCATTCTCACACGGAGCATAGGCTCACTACAGGACGTGTTTTCCATTTATCCGAAAGCAGCGCCAACGTTTCGGGGTTCCATACTTTCTGCAAATCTCGACAAAGGCGTCAAGGGAAAAGACTTTCAGTCCAGAAAGGAGCGGTTGCTTATACTACTCCATCTTCTCAAGGATCGCCAGGATTTGAAAGAGAAGCAGATCCTCTCCTTACGCGATGCTGTCCTGGTCAGCAGGGATAAGGAGAAAGCGCTGAAGCTTCTCAAGAGTTTCGCAAAGGGGGGAAAGGACGGCTGGCTCTCAGTTCTCTGGAATGGCAGAAAAACCGTGCTTTCAGAAGAAGAAGTGATGTGGAGAGACGCCAATACTTACGCGACGAAAGTTTCTGACGCGAACTTCCTCTCATACTTGAGGACTATTCCTGACGCTAACTACTTACACAATGCCGCTGTCAAGTGCGAGAATGCCGCATATGGTGACCTCACAACGCAGCTCGATTCCCTGGTATCTGGAATTAGTCAGCAGATACTTTCAATCCAGAAAGAAGAATGCGACAAGCAAGTGCAACGCGAAGTCAAGAATGAGGAGGAAAAGGAGCTCAAGGTCTCCCGGGTCGAGTTTGTCCGGCAGATAGAAGATTTGAGCAAAGGGCACTCTGGATCGTACGTCGCCTGCTCTTCGGGGGATGAGTAGTGGTTTAACATGGCGCAGACGTATCAGCATCCACATTGACATCTTCGCAACGAAGAAAGAGCACCATTATGCCTCAGGTTTGTTAAATCTGCTGGTTAGACGGAGTGCCTGTCCTCATAATCGGCTAGATTCATACTTTATCAGCGGCAGAAAAGAATCCCGGCAAAACCAAGAGATCGAATATAGCATTCACATTTTACGCTTACTCGCGGACCAAAGGCACAACCTGCAGCTCGACCCCTCTTATGTCCCAGTCCCAGTCCTGAGCGAGCGGCTTTCTCAGTCTTTTCATGTCCCCTCAGAGACCGTCGTAAAGTGCGTAACCAGTTGATACTGTCCGTAACACTCCTCACCTTCGCCCATTTAGATACGCCCATCTCCTCGAAGGGGATCGAATTCTCTTGGGCCTCGTCGATTCTCAGGGAAACGTCATGATTCTTCTCGACCGCCTCAGTCACATCGATGGCGCTATACAGTCACGGTCATATGCTAAGCTCCTCCATCAGGACAAAATTGGTCAAACGTGCCTCTTCGCCTTTGATGAGTCGAAGCGTATGTTGGCTGTTTACGCATCCGCAAGAGTATGTCCTTCCCTGTACCAATGTCTTGCGTACGTGAGACCGACATTTCATAGATGCAACTCCATATGTTCGTATTTGATGAGGAGCTCAAGTCCTTGCGGGGACTTGGGACTCCAATTGACCTATCGCCGTTCTATAATCCGGGAGTATCCATTACACACGCATGTTTCGTCCACGGGAGCGAAGAGATCCTCTTTATAGACTCGAGCGCACAGGCGAGGGTATTCTCACTGATTACGCTGCAACCCAAGTATTCGCGACCCTTTCATTCCTCGCTCTTCTCCCTTGCTAACACTTCATCATAGACCCGCTTCCTTACAACTACCGCAGATGCCACGCGCGATTTACTCTGCCCCAGACGGATCGTGCGTTCTCGTCGTCCAAGATGAAGGCGAGGAGCGCACGATAACAGCCTATCACTGGTCTACATTTGCATCCACCCGTGGAATTTCCGTCACACTTCCAGACTTCCCCGTCGATCTCGATGCAGCGCTTCTCACGTCGATCGTCAATCGGAACAACATCCACTTCATCGGTCTTGACCTAGATTCTCGAACCTGTCGTTCTATCGTTCTCGACATCACTCAGAGAGCCACCGAGTTCACATTCCAAGAACGGCGGTCGAAAGTGTCATCACGTCACGGCAAACAGACGGTCCACAACTGTCTGATCGATTGCCATAGTGATGTCTGGACACGCTTCCCGGTTGTCGCAGCAGTGAAACGCCACACCATAACGTCTTCCAGCCAGCGCCAGCGGAAAACACTGGTGTTCGTCACTGACGACCATCGGCGTCCATTTTCTTCCCATTTTTCCGATATCATTTCCACCTTTGAAAGGACTTCGCGTAAGCCAACTGGCGACGAACTAAAGAGTATCGTGGTGTCCGCACGACCTTTCCCCTCTTTTACACAGCAATTCCTATCCAGTCCGGACTGGCCGGTCTCGCGTTTCAGAGCTGGCGAGTGGCTAGCAGATCTACTATGCCTGATCCCCATCCACATCGCGATCACTCATGAGAACAGATTCGTTCCGCTCAAGGATGGTGTGGTATCACCTCAGCTGGAGAAATCATTACTCGGGGCCGAAGTGAACAGAATCGTAGACAGTTTGTCTCTCGGGTGGTACGAGTCGATTTTCCAGTCTTATTGGGCCTCAAAGGTAAGGCGTTCGATTCATGTCATCGGGAACGACCCTGACCGGATGGCTTGCCTCGATGTTAGCCGGTGAAAGTTGTATCGTCGATGGGAGAGCAGTCTGTCGGGAAAAGCTTCGCCCTGAATCATCTCGTGGACACGTCTTTTGCGGGGAGTGCAATGCGTACAACAGGTTTGTCTCGAGCCGTTTGCGATTCGAAATTAACGAGACTGAGCGTACTTAGAGGGTGTCTGGATGTCCGTTTCGCCTACGGAGGACGCGCTTATAGTAGCGTTGGATTTCGAAGGTGAGCTCGAATGCATCATCCCCTATTGGTTGAACATAATCTCAAATTCCGCCCGCAACAGGCGTCCACAGTCTCGAGCGTTCAGCCCAGGAGGACACACTTCTCGTTCTTTTCAACACTGCTATATCGAATCTCGTGAGTAAACAGTTACAATGTCGTTATTGCTTTTTCGATCTCACCGTGATCATAGGTTCTATTTCGTAACAACTTCGCTCTCAGTCGAGATATCGGTGGCCTCTTTCAATCTTTCCAGTCCAGCTCATCTGTATTAGATCCGACATCTAACCCCTCACTCTTCCAATCAACGCTTGTAGTCATTATCAAGGTGGGAACTCCTTGTTTCGGGCGATCCGGTCGTTCATGTGCCCTATATGTAGGATGTCATCGACACGGACAAAGATGAAGTGATGAAGGAGTAAGCGTATCATTCCTTCCTATACGCTCTTCTTCACTAAATATATCTAGGTTCGCTCTCAAATTCCAGAAGATCGTTCAAGATGAGCAAGACGCTAACTTCATCACCCGCCTTCATGCGGGGAAATTGCAAATCGTTCCGTGGCCAGTGATAGGGTCGAGAGAATTTTACAGACTTTTCTCTGCGGTCAAAAAGAAGCTCGACCAACAGAGAACGTCACACAGGACCGCTGGCGAGTTCTTACATACGCTCAAGACGTTGATGGCAAAGTTGAAGGTCCGTTCCATGTCAATCTACTGAATCGCCATACTGACTAGCGCCGCATGCGTGTCGATAGGCAAACGACTGGGGAGCTATGTCACGTATGTTCCCATTTTCTGGTGATCGTTCTCTCCTTAATGTCCCTTTTAGAAACTATGGCAGCACACCGCGCGAGTTCTCTCCTCACGATCTTGCCCGTTGCTTTGGAGACCGGATACTCCGAAGTAGTTCCCGAGCTTGAGCCTCTTAAGGTACAGTAAGCGTAAAAATAGAAGTGGGCAGCGTCGAACTGAAGACGTCAGGGCTTCGACACGGACCTTGTACTCGAAGCGGAGGACACAGAAGCACGATTCCTACTCGCAGGGCCGGACATGCCAGCCGCTGATCGCGAACTTCGTCTTTCAATTCTGTGTGACTCCTGGGACCGGTCAGAGTCCCGGCAACATGTGGACGACTCGGAATGGATTTCTGATCTTTTGAAGTACCTGACTCGTCTCGTCGACCTACGTGTTGCCCACGTCGATATGTGGCTGAAGTCGAACATACAACGTTTCCAGGCAGAACACTCAAGCATCGAAGAGCTGCGCCGAACGTTCAACAGCGCAGTGATAGACCTCCGGGCCGGCGTCCAGCTCTGCAAGTCACAATGTGCCAACTGTAACCTGTTTTGCATACAGAGCCGTTTTCACGAAGGCGACCACGATTGCTTGACGAATCACGAGTGCATTCACCATTGTACCTTCTGCGACAAGGATATGCTTAAGAGGATATGCGGTCAAAAGTGTGTCCAGTCGACAGGTTCATTGATTGACCATGCTAACATGATACTGTCTCTCAGTGCAGGTCACAAGGGAGATCATGTGTGAGTTTCAGGAAGTCCGTCATTGTGGCATTGTGGCTTCGCCGCTCACCCCATCTATCGCACGCTAGGTGTCGCGTAGACGATCATCTGTGCGGAAAACCTTGCGGGCTCTCCGGAAAGCAAGGCTGTGTTGACAAGTGTGTCAAGGTGACACCCTTCGCTCCTTCTATTTTGCGCGGTCTAACTCTTAGTCTCTCATCAGCCGGTCTCACATGAAGGTAACCACGTTTGTTCTGCACCGGTCCATATGTGTGGTCAAGTATGTATCGTATCAACCGGCTTTCTGGACCTTGGCTCAAGTATGCTCCTAGCCATGCGATTTGATTGACTTGAAGTTGCCGAACGGCAAATCGTTTACGTGCTCCGGGATATGTCGCGTGCCAATGTGAGTTATCTCACTCCCAACCGACAGTCCTGACAGAACCGTTCAGATATGAGGTGCACACAGTTCACGCGTGCGAACATAGGCTCTGCCCTATCTTTTGCCAACTGTGCAAGCAATTGTGCAGCGGGGACCACTTGCACGGCCTATCTCGTGGTGAGAACCACCTTTGCGGGTAGGCCTACTACTTCCTTCCCTCTACAATGCTATTCACTTGTACCTCTAGCCACGAACACTCGTGTAGTTCCTTATGTTCCGCTGCCGGTATATGCCAAATCGATACAACTCCGCAGTCTATCGAAGCTACGTTCACTGGAAGGCACGAAACGTTTCAGTATACCAAGGTAAGCCCATGTCAATCGAAACGATTACATTGATATTTTACAGAGGCAACTAGTTTACTCAAAGTGCGTCATTCCACACTTTATGTAACCATCCTAATGGTACATCACTCCAGCTGCCAAGCGCCTCAGTTGCGTGAAGATTATTGAGCCTGGGGAGATCGAACACGAAGGCCCTCACGTTCATACCAATGAAGAGCAGTCTTTCCACTATTGCGAGAGCCGGTGAGCCAGCGATATAACCCCACTTTTTTTCGAAGAGCTTATCGGTTTTAGGTGTGAGACTTGTAGTTACCTCTGCACGCTTCCTTTGGGTTCGGCATCAACCGCCTTTCTTATTCGCTTCAAGCTAACTCGAGTTCAGGACATACTCAGCAGGAGCACGAAACCCGCCACGGGTCCATGTCACGTACACGATGGGCCGTTGATGGCCCGGAGAGTAATTGCGTCGAGTTGGGCGGACGTAAATTCTCATCGAACGATGACGGTGCTCCTATGTTATGCAATATGGTATGCACGTCGATGGGGAGGCACGTGCACATCGACTACTGTCGTGATGATCCGCACGATAATCCCGAAGTCCTGCATATTAACGAGAGAATCGTTCCAAACCCCGACCAAGAGAAGGACTGGATCACACACGGTCTTCACTGGCGTCGGATGGGTAAGTTCGTCAGGCGAACTTTGTATGTAGTATTGCTCATGAGATTCTTAGGTTTCAAAGGTAATGGAAACAACGATTGATGGGAAATTTCGAGGCTTAGCATGCTCTTTAGATCCCTATCCTCGTGAAGATCAAGTGAACTTTGCGAAGTGGTACGTGGGCTAGCTTTGGGCTTACGGCAAGCCTTGCTGAAGCTTCTCCGACAGCGATGCGATGTGCTCAGGTAATGACCCCTCTTATGCATTTTCCAGCGCTGAATCTAAACTACCAAGGGCCCGAGCATACCGTCGAAGTGGGTGGGGCCAACGCACAGCCTTCGCGCTGCACGCTACCAATGTTCCACCCTCCTATGGATGGTGCAAGCGCCCCTGCTGGCCTTGGATACGCGTCGAACGACGGTCATCACTTCGGATGCAGGAATCCTATAGTAATGCAGCAAGCATTCCACGTGTGAGTAATTCACCTTGTATCACCAACGCACCCCTGATCACTACACTCCGCAGTATATTCGTCATTGACAGGTTAGCTACACTGCACTTCTTCCCACGAAACCATAACTTACAAACGAGAATCAGATCCGGATCTATGTATCTGCGAGACCGACAGCCACTGCCCAACTCTGCGGGGATAGAGCGCATCGTGCACACAGCAAATAATCGACTTGGTGCCGTTTTTTCGGCTCTCTACAGCTTCTGGATCGCGCGCCAAGCTGCAGTGGACCGTAACTCGCCGATGGGAGGAGAAAGGAGGGATGCGTACAGTCTGATTTTCTTCAACCATGAGCCATCGACGTCGTCCATTGAATATGATTTCACAAGCTCTCCTGACGAGCTGCTTACCGCTGCCTTACACTTTGACGCCGATGGCGGCACGGATTTCCCAAGCGCCCTGAAGAGGACGCAGGACGTCATGACTTCACACTGGAGCACGGAAAGGTGCGGATCGTTCCCCAGACAAAGTTTGATGCGATTCACGATACACCAGCTGACATGCATCGTAGGACGCCCGTCGTGATTTTCTTGTCGGACGGCGAGGACCATGTGAGGGATGAAGTGATATATGACCTCTGTCGCGGTGCTGTGAGCCAAGGGTTTGTTGATTTCCATCCCTAGCGTTATTTTCGGGACCGACTGACGACGAAAACGCTAGGAGGCCGCTTTCGTTTCACGCGGTCTCCTTCGGCGAGGAATCTACGTCATCTTCACTGCGTAGGATGGCCCAGATCGCTTTGGAAGTACAGAACAATGCGCCGCACGATCCTCTGCTTCCTGCAGCGGCTAACATTCCATCGGCTTATACAGAGGCTCTCGACACGGTCAGCTGGCCAAACGCTTTTCGTTGCTCTGTGACTGACTTCAATTGAAATAAGGTCCGCCTGGCGGAGACGTTCCTAGGGATTGCTGAGTCGTTGAGAAAGCCCCGAGGCTTCTTGTTTCCATCTCACTGAAATGGTGTTCGGTCGCTCTGAATTTGTATGTACTATGATCGATTGTCCTGTGTTCCCTATTCCTGTATCGCCCCTGCATTGTAGGGACGTGTATGTACATTTGTTTGTATAGCTATGGGTGTAGTTTTGTGCAGTAGGCGCTGGCTTTTGGTGACTCGAACGAATCGCGCATGACTCCAAGTCAGTTTGTTGCGCCACAGATTCTGGACAAATATAGAAATGACTGCTATTAATGGGAATGTTTTGGTCTCCGACAAACAACGCGCAGGTCGCGTCACGTCCAAATCCAATTTTCATTCCTCACCATCGTTGGTGACAACGTCAACCATCTTTCACCCTCCACAGATTCATAATGTCGGGTCGCCCTCCAGGAAAGCCCGATTTATCAGGTTACAACTATGGGGCTATCTCTTCTCTTGTCTTGACCGCGGACCGCTCTGCATTACCCAGGCGAGACAAGGAGCCCGATGGCGCGCCTACTTCCCTTGCTGGACGCATTGACCCCCGTGAAATGGGCTCGCGCGTTCAGCGCGCCGTTCCAAAAGACCTTGACAAGAAGAAAAAAAAGGCCGCTGACAAGCAAGACTCCTCTGAACGTGCCGCCAAGCGGAGGCAGGAGGCCTCTGGCTTCGGCTATACTGACATTCTCGAGGCCACCCAAGACGTCGAGGGTCTCACGTACCGTCCTCGTACCGCGGAAACGCGAGAGGTTTACGAGCTCATTCTTTCCACTGTCCATCTCGCGCTCGGCGACCAAGCCCAGGATGTCGTGCGCAGTGCCGCCGACACCGTGCTCGAGACGCTGAAAAGCGAAAACATGAAGGACTTTGACAAAAAAAAGGAAGTCGAGGAAGTCCTTGGCTCTGTCACTGGCGAAACATTTTCTCAACTCATCAACATGTCCAAGAAAATTACCGACTATGGCGCCGAAGACGAGACCATGGCGGACCCCGACATGGAACGCAAGGACGCTGAGATCGACGACGAAGTTGGTGTTGCCGTGGTGTTTGACGAAGAGGAACAGGAGAGCGAAGAAGAGGAGGGTTACGAAATCAGAGACGAGTCAGACGACGAAGAGGAGGGTGGCGAGGGCGAGAAGGACGGGTATGCTGCTGCGGGGGAGGGCGAGGATGAGGGGGAAGAAGCATTGGTCATCGGCGGTGCGTCTTCATCTAAAGCTACGGGAAAGGCCAAAGCGGACAAGGATATCGTTTCTCCTCATTCCATCGACGCCTTTTGGGTACAGCGCCTCGTCGGGGAGGTGTACTCTGATCCCCAAACTGCCTCCGACAAAACCGCCTCTGTCCTCACTGTCCTCGGTTCCGAGTCAAACCTTCGCGACTGCGAAAACCAGCTTATGGAGCTTTTCGACTACCAGTCCTTCGACGTGATCACTAAGTTCCTCAAAAACCGCGACGTCGTTGTGTGGTGCACCAAGCTCGCACGTAGCGATGCCGATGAACGTGTCAATGTCGAAGTTGCCATGCGCGAGAAGGGTTTAGGCTGGATTCTGCGCGATCTTGCTGGAGATAGGCAAGCTAAGGCCAATGCCGATGATGCAATGGATGTCGACGAGCAAGCCAAGAGTGCCCAGGTGCCAAAGACAGCAACGCTCGCCCCTGGCTCGGTTGTACAGCCGAAGAAGACCGTGGACCTGGAGAGCATGGCCTTCAGTCAGGGTGGACACCTGATGTCTAACAAGACGACCAAGCTACCACAGGGCTCGTTTAAGCGCGCGAAGAAGGGGTACGAGGAGATTCATGTACCCGCGCCCAAGTCCAAACCTGTTGTGGCGGGTGAGTTTGTGCCGACATCTGACCTACCGGAGTGGGCGCGGCAGGGTTTCCCTGGTATCAAAACTCTCAATCGCGTGCAAAGCAAGCTTTACCCAATAGCATTTGGCACTGACGAGCCCATTCTCCTCTGTGCTCCAACGGGTGCCGGCAAGGCACGTCTCGTCACTCACTCCCCATCGTTAGACACTGACACTTCCCATAGACGAACGTAGCCATGCTTGCCATTCTCAATGAACTTGGCAAGTGGCGCGATGAAGCTACTGGCTCCTTCAACCTTGACGCGTTCAAAATTGTTTATGTCGCCCCCATGAAGGCGCTGGTCCAGGAGATGGTGGGCAACTTCACCTCACGCCTGAGCCCATATGGCATCAAGGTCGGCGAGCTCACTGGCGACTCGCAAATGACAAAGCAGCAAATTGCCGAGACCCAGATCATCGTGACAACACCAGAGAAATGGGACGTCATCACGCGCAAGAATTCCGATACTTCTTACACCAACCTCGTCCGCCTGCTCATTATTGATGAGATTCACCTTCTTCATGATGAGCGTGGTCCTGTCCTTGAGAGTATCGTCGCACGGACAATCCGGCGGATGGAGCAAACCTCAGACTACGTCCGCCTCGTTGGCCTGTCGGCAACTCTACCCAACTACCACGATGTCGCCACTTTCCTCCGCGTTGACCAATCCAAAGGCATGTTCTACTTTGACGCGTCATATCGCCCCTGCGCTCTCCAGCAACAGTTCATCGGCGTCACCGAGAAGAAGGCCATCAAGCGATATCAGGTCATGAATGAAGTCTGTTACGAAAAGGTGCTCGACCAAGCCGGCAAGAATCAGACACTCGTATTTGTTCACTCGCGCAAAGAGACGGCTAAGACGTCCAAGTTCATCCGCGATATGGCCATCGAGAAGGAGACGATCACTCAGTTTGTCAAGCCCGACTCTGCTGTCCGCGAAATTCTGACCGAAGAAGCCAACAACGTCAAGGACGGGAATCTGCGGGACTTGCTACCTTTCGGCTTCGCTATCCACCATGCAGGGATGGCTCGCGAGGATCGTGGGCTTGTCGAGGAGCTCTTCGCGGACGGTTCGATTCAGGTACTGGTATGTACCGCGACGCTCGCGTGGGGCGTGAACCTGCCAGCGCATGCGGTCATCATCAAGGGCACGCAAATCTACAACCCTGAGAAGGGTCGATGGGTTGAGCTGTCGAGTCAGGACGTGCTACAGATGCTCGGCCGCGCTGGGCGTCCCCAGTTCGATACGTATGGCGAGGGTGTGATCATCACAAACCACGCGGAACTGCAATACTATCTCAGCCTCCTGAATCAGCAACTCCCGATCGAGTCGCAGTTTGTATCGAAGCTGGCGGATAACCTCAATGCGGAGATTGTGTTGGGCACAATTCGGAATCGGGATGAGGCGGTGCAGTGGCTCGGATACACCTATTAGTAGGTCCTTTGCTCGAGCGGCGATGTTCGGGTACTGACGTATGGATCTGCTAGCTACGTTCGGACGCTCAAGTCTCCGGCTCTATACGGTGTCAGTGCGGATTACCAGGAGGACGACCCCGGTCTCATACAGAAGCGCGCCGATATCATCCACTCTGCGGCCGCAATACTTGAAAAGTGCAACCTTATCAAGTACGAGCGCGCCTCTGGTCGTTTCCAGAGCACCGAGCTAGGTCGGATCGCGTCGCACTACTATGTCACTCACAATTCGATGTCCGTATACAATCAACACTTGCGACCGACCATGTCGCAGCTGGAGTTATTCCGCGTGTTCGCACTGTCGAACGAGTTCAAGCTGATTCCCGTTCGCCAAGAGGTAAGTAGTCCGCTCTCCGGGGCTGGCGAGCTTTGTGACTGAACGCTGTCGTCACGTTACTAGGAGAAACTCGAACTTGGCAAGATGCTCGAACGCGTGCCGATTCCGATTAAGGAGAGTGTTGAAGAGCCCGCGGCCAAGATCAATGTCCTCCTGCAAGCCTATATTTCGCAGCTCAAACTCGAAGGTAACGTGGGCCACAAAGCCGATGTTCGTCTGCTCTTTTTTTGACTCCTTCTACCAGGCTTTGCTCTTGTTGCAGACATGGTGTTCGTTCAGCAGTCGGCGGGGCGGTAAGTCTTCCGTCGTACCGTCACCCCGTCTGATATACTGACTGCCCTACCTTAGCGTTCTCCGGGCAATCTATGAGATCTGTCTCAAACGTGGATGGGCAGTGCCCACGCGAGCTGCTCTTGATATGTGCAAAATGGTTGAGAAACGGATGTTAGTTTCGTCGCTCTCTATGCATTTTTTCTGTGACCCAAATTTTACTGCGTAGGTGGAGCTCAATGACGCCTTTGCGGCAATTCAAAGGCGTACCTCCGGAGATCATCCGGAAGGCTGAGGGCAAGCAATTCGTCAGTCCACGTCAACCTATCGCTTAAGACATCCATACTTATTCTTATCTCTCCAGCCTTGGTACAGATACTTTGACTTGGTACTGTTCTTCATTTTTTTTGTACAGTAATCCCTTCTTACTGACCTTCAAGACACCGCCCGAAATCGGCGAACTGCTCGGCATTCCGAACGCGGGCCGCCTGGTTCACCGCTTAGTCCATGGCTTCCCAAAGCTCCAGTACGTAGTTAATTATTACGCCCGAAAACTACGCTCACACCTACGTTAGACTACAGGCTCAGGTTCAACCGATTACCCGCTCCCTCCTTCGGATAGATTTGTCCATCGTACCGGATTTCCGCTGGGACGAAAAGGTTCATGGGTCGGCAGAAACGTTCCTTATCATGGTGGAAGACGTCGATGGCGAGATCATCCTCTTCAGCGACTCCTTTGTGCTTCGTCAGCGGTACGCCGAAGATGAGCACAATGTCACCATCACCGTCCCTATGTTCGAACCCGTCCCTCCCAACTATTATATCAGCGTCATTGCAGATCGCTGGTTACATGCCGAAACTCGCCTTCCAATCTCCTTCAAGCACCTCATTCTCCCCGAAAAATTCCCCCAACCAACCGCTCTCCTTGACCTTCAGTCTCTCCCTCTGTCGGCGCTCCATAATAAGGAGTTTGAGGCCATCTATTCTTCGAGCCTGAAGACCTTCAACAAGATCCAGACTCAGGTCTTCCAAGCCCTTTACACATCTGATGAAAACGTCTTCATCGGCGCGCCAACTGGCAGTGGGAAGACAATTTGTGCGGAATTCGCGCTTTTGCGTCTTTGGAGCAAAGCCGAACAGCCTCGCGCTGTTTGTATCGAGCCCTTCCCAGAGATGGTCGAGCAACGCGTGGCGGAATGGCGGAAGAAGTTCGGGCAGCTTCAGGGAGGTAAGGAAATCGTAGCCCTCACCGGAGAGACGAGCGCGGATCTCCGTCTACTGGAAAAGGGTGATGTTATCGTATGCACTCCTTCTCAGGTACGCCAAGTTTGCCAGCTGTCTTGACGAAACCTTCCTAATGGCGTCACAGTGGGACGTTCTCTCGAGACGATGGCGGCAACGGAAGAACGTGCAGAATATCGGGCTGCTTATAGCAGATGAAATTCAGCAAGTCGGCGGCGAGGTCGGGCCAACATACGAGGTCATCATCTCGCGCACCCGGTATGTCTCTGCGCAGACGGAGGTGAAAACCCGCATCATTGCCTGTGGAGTGTCCCTGGCCGATGCCCGTGATCTAGGAGAGTGGATTGGTGCTTCGTCACATACTATTTTTAACTTCCCCCCAAGGTCCGTTGTCCTCCTGACGATCTCTAATTTTTCATCATTGACTGGGTTGAATTTAGCGCTCGACCTCTGGACATGGACATTCATATACAGAGCTTCACCATTCCTCACTTCCCATCACTCATGATTGCCATGTCGAAACCGGCTTATCTCGCCATAGGGGAGTACTCTGCGACAAGGCCGGTCATCATTTTCGTTCCCGGGCGCCAACAGTGCCGTCTGACCGCTGAGGACCTTCTCGTCCACTGTGGTGCCGACGACGACGAGGACAAGTTCCTCAACGCGGAGTTGTCGGATATCGAGCCCCATCTTGATCACATTAGCGACCGCGGCTTAGTGGACACTTTGAAGCATGGCGTCGGTCTGTATCATGAAGCGCTTAGCAAGCAGGATAAGCGAATCGTCGAGCGTCTCTTCCAATCCGGAGCGATTCAGGTTCTCATTGCATCCAAGGTAATGTCATCTTGTTTCGTCGCGTCTGTGTAATGTTAACGCTAACCACCAACAATGGAACAGGACACCGCTTGGAGCTTCCCTGTCGCGAGCTATCTCGTTATCGTCATGGGTGTTCAGTCGTACGAGGGCAAGGAGCACCGCTATATCGACTACCCTGTCATGGACGTCTTACAGATGATGGGACGTGCTTGTCGCCCATTAGAGGATGAGCGGAGTCGTTGTGTGCTGATGTGTCAGCAAACACGAAAGGACTTCTACAAGAAGTTCCTTGCGGAAGGTCTCCCGATCGAATCGCATCTTCCGACGCATCTTCTACATGATTACTTCTTGGCCGAGATCGCAGTCAAGACAATCGAAAACAAGCAAGACGCAATGGTGACTTGCACTTTTATTCCTACGGTTTACCGGCACTGATCAGGAACATAAGGACATTTTGACGTGGACGTACTTCTATAGGCGGATGACACAGAACCCAAATTATTACAACCTGCACAACGTCAGCCACCAGCACCTCTCGGACCACTTATCGGAACTCGTTGAGAATACGTTGAATGATCTGGTCAACTCAAAGTGTATCACCATCGGTAAGTCGCACTTAGTGGTTTCATTCTCCACTCTAATCCACATCCGCAGAGGACGAAATGGACGTATCACCCCTCAACCTTGGCATGATCGCAGCGTATTACAACATCTCTTGTCGGTCTCATTTTAGCCTCCTCTCGTTATACTTACTGACCGTCAAACTCACAGACGTCACGGTCGAAGTCTATACGCTCTCGTTGAAGGAGCGCACAAAACTCAAGGGCCTTCTCGAAGTTGTTTCGTCTTCAGCAGAATTTGAAACCATTCCTATTCGTCGACACGAGGAGAGCCTCCTGCGCCGTATATACGATCGGGTCCCTGTCAAGCTTGATCAAGTCAACTTTGAGGCGCCTCACTTCAAGACCTTCCTCCTTCTCCAAGCCCACTTCTCACGCCTTCAGCTACCGCAGGACCTCGTGGCAGACCAAGCGCTGGTGTTGGAGAAAGTGATGAACCTTCTCTCTGCCTGTGTCGACGTCATGTCCTCGAACGCTTGGCTCAACGCACTCGGCGCTATGGATTTGTCACAAATGTGCGTGCAAGCGGTGTGGGACAGAGACTCACCCTTACAACAAATCCCGCATTTCGAACCGGAGGTGAGTCTTAACGGTATGACGTTTTCAAGAGCTGTCGATACTCAACGAAACGGTTCCACAGGTTATCAAGCGTTGCAATGGCGCCGGTATCGCCTCTGTTTATGACATCATGGAGATGGAGGACGCTCAGCGCAACGAACTTCTTCAAATGGACGGCGGGCAGATGTATGTCTTGAGAACTTCGCTTGGTCGGCAGGGTATTGACGACTCTGATTATTTAGGCGGGACGTTGCTGCGTTCGTGAACTCGTACCCCACGCTTGATGTCACACACGAATTCGTCAAGGGAGAGTATACGTCTAGTACCTCAATCGTGCTTCAGGTCTCTCTCAGTCGTGATGCAGACGACGAGGAAGACGAGGGCGATATCCTCGTCGTTGCGCCTCACTTCCCCGGAAAGAAGATGGTGAATTGGTGGGTCGTGGTGGGCGAGCAGAGCACGCGGCAACTGCTGTCGATAAAGCGCGTCACCGTCTCGAAGAGCCTGAACGTCAAGCTGGAGTTCACGCTCCCCAAGGGCGAGCACGCGCTCAAGCTTTACGTGATCTGCGACTCGTACGTCGGCGCGGACCACGATATCAATTTGGAGCCGATCGACGTCGCTGAGGGCGAGGATAGCGATAGCGACGAGGACAGCGACGGAAGCGGAGACGAGATGGAGGAGTAGAGCCGTGCACGCACCCCTTGCTTGGTCGTGTGTCGTCTCGCATTTTCGTGTTGCGTTTTGATCTCTCATTCCAAGTTGTTGTGTTATTTTACTATCATACTTTTAAATGATTGCATGCATCACTACTACTGCTGCCTGATCCGTATAACCCCCCCCCCCCCCCCCC
>WNGR01002530.1_pt1 | contig 34374 bp, 26 predicted proteins | sample 5407581 | NCBI WGS metagenome assembly WNGR01 (sample SAMN13153383, study PRJNA577476) | soil metagenome | isolation source: 80 cm soil or saprolite under Garry oak tree replicate 2 | place: USA:California | collected 2016-06-15 | reverse complement strand
TGTGCGTTCGCAGGAGGCGCGGCAGTTGGCCATGTTGCAGCAGGTAGAGCAAGCCGAGCAGCAGGCGCTGACCCAACGCAAGCAAACCGATGCGGAGGCGCTTGCGCGGCAGGCGGTGATCGCGCGAGTAGAGCGAGAGGGCGAAGAACTGCAACTACAAATCCAACAGGCTGAGATGCGCAAGCACGTGACCGAACTAGAGGCCGAAGTGGAGGAACTGCGGCTGGCGAAATTGCAGGAACGGTTGCAAAAGTACCGGCAAGCAGCTGAGTGGGAATGGGCAGGCGAGCAACTCGGCGTCGCACGCGGCCTGGCCAGCAATACGCACGCGGTGGTGCAAGTGGGCAGTGGTGGGGCGACCGACATCGCGCATGCGTTCTTGCTGAAGGATATTTTGCAGGAGAAGGATACGCAGGACAATACTCGCACGGCGACGCCCACGCCCACACGGAAAACGTCACCGAAAAGCCAGCAGACAAATGAGAGTTGATGTTCTCATGGGGAAAAACAGTTACCTGCGTTCAGGCAGCTTATGATATCCCGTTGGTGCGCGTAAATATCCCGTATGCGAAACCTCTTCTACATCCCTTCCGTTCTCCCGCAAGCCCTGCTGCTGTATCAATAGAGCCACCAGTCCTGTCCAGCCAGTCTGGTGGCTGGCACCGAGTCCCGTGCCATGCTCTCCATGGAAGAATTCGTGGAACAATAGATGATCACGCCAATGGGGATCATGCTGCAGAAGTTCGTGGTTGCCATTGAAGGGACGGCGCCCGGCATCGTCGCGTAGAAAGAGGCGGATCAGTCGTTGTGATAGTTCGTTGGCAATCTCCATCAGATTCAAGAACTGGCCTGATCCGGTAGGGCACTCGACCAGAAAGTCATCACCATAGTAGTAATAGAACTTTTGCAAAGACTCGATGAGCAGATAGTTGATGGGGAACCAGATTGGGCCGCGCCAGTTTGAATTACCACCGAAAAGTCCCGTACGCGATTCCGCCGGCTCGTAGCGCACAGTATGCGCAACACCGTCGGTATGAAGGATGTAGGGTTGGTCAGCATGATGCTTGCTTAGGGAGCGGATACCGTAATCGCTCAAGAACTCATCGGGATTGAGCATGTGCTTCAGCAAGCATTTCAGTCGATGTCCACGAACCAGCGCCAGCATACGACGTTCGCCACTGTTGGGCAGTTGCCAATGAGAGACGAGGCGCGTGAGGTCGGGGCGGTAATGTAGAAACCATTCAAGATGTCCTTTGAACCTGGGTAAGGCTTCGAGCACCCGTGGTTCGATTGCCTCCACCGCGCACAGGGGAATTAATCCGACGAGTGAGCGGATTTTGAGCGGGAAATGGGAGTCGTCAGGCAGGTGGAGCACGTCGTAAAAGAATTCATCCTCCTTGTCCCAGAGCCGGATTCCCTCGTCGGCAATATTATTCATCGCAGCGGCAATGGCAAGAAAATGCTCGAAAAATTTGAGGGCAATGTCCTCGTATACAGGATTGGTGAGCGCCAGTTCCAGCGCGATAGTCATCATATTCAAGCAATACATACCCATCCAACTGGTGCCATCGCACTGTTCGAGATAACCGCCCGTGGGCAAAGGAGCGCTGCGATCAAAGACACCGATATTGTCCAGCCCAAGAAAACCACCTTGAAAGACGTTATTGCCTTCTGAGTCCTTGCGATTGACCCACCACGTAAAGTTGATCAGCAGCTTGTGGAAGACGCTCTCTAAAAACATGCGGTCTGCGTAGCCATTCTGCTCCTGGTCAATCTTATAGACGCGCCATGCCGCCCAGGCAAGGACAGGTGGATTAGCGTCGTCAAAGGCCCACTCGTAGGCGGGAAGCTGTCCATTGGCGTGCATGTACCACTCCCGCAGCAACAGGTCTAGCTGGCTTTTGGCGAAGTCGCTATCCAGCAGCACCAGCGGCAGGCAGTGGAAGGCCAGGTCCCAGGCGGCATACCAGGGATACTCCCATTTATCCGGCATGGACATCACGCGCTCGTTATACAGGTGTTGCCAATCGCGATTGCGCCCGTTCTTCCGTTGTGACGGCGGAGTGGGCTGCGCGGGATCGCCCTGCAGCCACTGCTCAACAATATAGTGGTAGAACTGTTTGCTCCAGAGCATTCCTGCCAGCGCTTGACGCTGCACCTGCCGCTGATCGTCGTCCAGACCGGCTGGCTGGAGCGTGGCGTAGTACTCGTCGGCTTCCTGCTTGCGAGCAGCAAAGATTGCGTCGAAGTCTCTGAAAGGCAAATCAGCAGAACTGGCCTGGAAAATCGTCACGTTGGTGAACCGCAGCCGTAGGGTGGCCGTTGCTCCAGCAGCCAACGTACGTGTGTAGAGCGCAGCAGCCTTCGTTCCTTTTTTCTCCGGATTGATTGCTTCGTGCCTCCCATGAACAAGATAGTCATCGAAGGCATCTTTGACGTAGGGCTTAGGATTTGGAGTGCCATATAGTTTTTGGAAATTGGTATCATTGTTGGTAAAAAGGAGATCATCAGCATCTTCGCAAGAGAGAATGTAGCTTCCCAGCAAAGGGTGCATCGCCACAATACAACGTTGATTGGCAAGGTTTGACCGCTTATCTCCCTGCTGTGTTAAAAAAGGTCGGCTGTCGTCCCGACCCCAGGTCCACGTATTGCGAAACCAGAGCGTGGGCAGAATATGCAAAGTCGCCGCTTCTGGCCCACGATTGACGACGTTGATGCGCACCAGAATATCTTCGGGTTGATCCTTGGCGTATTCCACAAACACGTCGAAATAGCGGTCACCGGCGAAGATGCCGCTGTCCAGTAGCTCGAACTCGGCTACGTCTCGGCTGCGTCGTGCATTCTCTTCAAGCAATTGCTGATAAGGAAAAGCCGCCTGGGGATATTTGTAGAGCATGGACATATAACTGTGGCTCGGTGTGTTATCCAGGTAGAAGTAGCACTCCTTTACATCCTCGCCATGATTGCCCTGCGGTCCTGTTAAGCCAAATAGGCGTTCCTTCAGAATAGCATCACGTTCATTCCAGAGTGCAAGGGCAAAGCACAACCGTCCCTTGTCATCGCTAATACCGGCAAGGCCATCCTCATTCCAGCGATACGCCCGTGAGCGGGCGGCCTCATGCGGGAAATAGTCCCAGGCGCAGCCATCGGGACTGTAATCCTCCCGTACTGTGCCCCAGGCGCGTTCACTCACATATGGCCCCCAGCGCCGCCAGGCAGCGCCATCAGTGATCAGACGCTCCTGTTCTTTGCTAATACGTGCTTGCATGAGCACTCCTTTTCTTCGACACAACAAGTCTGCCAATGCTTCCCTATTATATATCCAGAAAACTACAAGGGCTCACTTCCCCAGACCAACGTCCCTCTATAATAGAGCGTCACTCTACTTGAGAGCGTGAACGAAGTATCAGAACCTATATAAGAGTAGTCGTCATCCTGATGATAATTCGACCAATCATTTTTATTGAAACGGTTCTGAATTTCACCGGTGTTGGCTGCTGGGGCAAGGTTTCCTGCGCCGCTAGTGAAGCGAATTTCCAGGTAGGCATTTGCCCTGGTATGCGGCGATGAGAGTAAGACAAACCTGGCACTAATGTTATTGCATCCCACAACGGCATAGTCGCACCAGTAGCTTTGTGCCTTCTGCGTGTCGAGCGTATACCAGTAACGGATCGGCACATCACTCAGGTTGACGCTGTTCTTGCCTGTATTGGCTAATTCCAACCGGGGCATGACTTGATTGGTGATCGCTGATCCCGGATTGCCAACCTTGTAGTAGACTTGCAGCGAGGCGGGACCGTTTTGCTGTGGAGTGGGTGTCTTAATGGCAGGTGACGCCGGTACTGGCGTGGTGCCCGATGATACTGTTGGCATTGTCGGTGCCGTTGAAGAAACCGTCCCGGTATCGCTCAGCGGATACATGATTGCGCTGAGGTTTGACTGCTTGGCCTGGTTAATCGTCGACCAGTCGTCGTTTAAGATGCCGCCGGTGTCTCCAGAGTCGGGATTCCAGCACCAGAACGTCCAGTTGAGGCCGCTCGCGCCGCTACCCAGGTAACTGACGAGGCGAGTGAGCCACTGCCTGTCCGAATTTGTCTGCAGTTTTGTGCCGAATTCACCGACCCAGACTGGCGCGATCCCCTGCTTGTAGATGTAACCCCAATAGGAGTCCCACACTCTGGGCAGGTTATTGGGATAGTCGGGTGCGTTGAACCAGGAATGGGAGAAGACGGTCGATGGATAGTCATGCACGGAGTAGACCAGGCGATTGGGAACATGCAGTTGCACAGGATAGGTGGCCACCCCTTGCAGATTGCCGCCCCACCAGTAGCACTCAGATTGGTTTGTCGTACCTCCTGGCCCGTAACAATTGACGCCTTCCACAAAGATGAGCCAGTTCGGATTAACAGCAAGAATGGCATTGCCCGCCCGCTCGGCGGCCAGCCGCCAGTCGAGCGCTTTGTCTCCACAACCCCAGCAGGCCGGGGCATGTGGCTCGTTATGCAGGTCGGCCCCAATGACCATGTGATTATTTTTGTAGTGGTTCGCCAGCATTTGCCAATCGGCGATCCAGCGCGACTCTGGATAGGCGGGGGTATACCAGAGCGCGGACTGCGCGCCGTCGTCCGGGCGATGGCGGTCGAGAATGATGCGCAGGCCAATGTTGCTGGCAAAGCCGATAACCTTATCCATAAGCTGCAGGCCGTTTAGCCCCCGCAGATCGGGATTTTTCGTATAGTCAATACCATTGGGTATGCTCCCCTGGTCAAAGAGCTGATTCGAGTAGGGGAGTCGCAGGGTGTTATAGCCCAGGCTCTTTATCTCTTTCAGCATGCTTTGATAATTGCGGCTCCACAGTCCGTGCGGGCTGAAGCTGGGCGTCTCAAAGCCAAACCAGTTGATACCGGCGATGCGCACGGGATGGTTATTGGCATCGAGTATCTGGGCGCCGTCGGTGTGCCAGTATCCCTGGCCGGCCCCGTTTGTGACACGATAAATCGGGTCCCTTCCCTGGTGTAGTGGATTAGCAGGACTCATCCAGAGTGCACCGATCAGGATAGTCGCAAGGAGAAAGAGTATGGAACAAAGACCTGCGAAAAGCATGAGTCTGCGTTGTTGTGGTTTGGTGAAGATGGGCTGCCACCTGCTTCTAAACATGGCCGCTCCTTTCATTTCATGTCGTTATAGTTGGGTGAATTACCTGGTAAATTTGTATGACTTCGGATTGGCCACCAGCATCCGAGCGGAACTCTGTGCGCAAGATGGCATGGTGGAGCGCGCGGTCGAGCAATAACATAGAGCTATCAAGCGTTTTCATATCGTGCAACATGCTTGCGTCAACGACGATGTAATCGATAGATTCCCAGTTATCATGCAATAGCCCCCCATGGATTGCGGGGTCAAGGGCAACATTCCAGTATATATGTGCATTGGGATACGTCGTGCCATCGGCAACACCCTCACCTCCTGGCTCGTGCAGATCCGTATAGAGCGTACTATTAATGATCACAACAGCATTGTGTGGCACATTGTTGCGTATCCAGAGCAGCGCATTGCTCTGCGCCGATGTGGATTGTAAAGAGTAGCTGGGAGCCGCGAACTGCATATTATAAGGGATGAGCGCACCGATCAGGCTGAAGAGCAGCAGCGCGCGAGCGAGATCGAAGCCAACGTGTTTTGTCGCCAATTTCAGCGGGGCATTGATTGCTATTGCGATGTTCAGCACCATCAATGGCAGCAACGGCACAATATGGAAGGGATAGACAGTGCCCCCGTGCAAGAGGAAGAGCCAGAAGCTGAGAGCCAGCAACGCGGGGACCCATTGCAGTCGATTCCACCAGCCCATAATCAGATTGATCACTACCGCGCCGATGCCGGCGAAGATGAAGGGGCTGTCGATGTGAGTCCAGGTAGCCCAGCTCATGGACAGGTCAGGCGCAATGAATGGGGGGTACACGATAGATTGGCCCCCTACAGGCTGGGTAAATTGTGCAATAAACGTGCCAATCAGGCTTGGATGCGCATGGTTGTCCCAGGGCAGCACTCCTGGCGGGAGCAGTTCACCCTTTAAGAGCGCCAGCAGCACGAAGAACGAAGCTAGAGAAATGGTAATGTAGGCAAAAACAACGAGTGCGAACTTGCGTTGAAATGTTGTCGAGTGCAGCCAGACCGCGTAGAGCATAGCCGGCAGGAAAATCAAGAAGAGTTCTTTCGTCAGGACCGCGATGCCCAGCGAGATGGCGGCAAGGACCGTAGCACGCAGGCGGCTATCGCCAGCGACAAGCAGGTAAAGTGCGAGCAGCAGCCAGAAGGTGCCGATGTTTTCCAGCAGCACCTGGCGCTGGTAGATGATGCTGAGTGGCGAGAGCGAGAAGATGATCATTGCCAGCAGCCCTGTGCTGCGGCTCCCGCTCAGACGATTGGCAATGAGGTAGATCAGCAGCGAACAGGCTGCTGTATAGAGCAGCATCAACACCCGCCCACTATTGATGGCATTCCCAAAGGTAAAGAACCCACCGCTCAGTTGTACCCACGCGGCTATTTGAATCCATCCCAGCGGCGGTTGTTCATAGATGTAGGGATAGGGTTGCAGCATCCCATGCAGGACGGCCCACGCATTCGACATCAGTGTACCCTCGTCCTGACTATAGAGTGGGTAGTTGAACATGTTGAAAGCGTGCGCGCCAACCGCGATGACCAGGCCAATGATCACCACAGTAGCCTCCAGTATGAGAGGAAAGGGAATGGCCTTTGCCAACACTGGATTGATGGCCTCCACCCCGGGGAGGATGCGCGTTTCAGCGTCGGTGATACGTTGTTTTTCGGATGAGAGCCAGCGTATCTGCGAGATGAAGGATGCTCCGAGCAGGCTCGTGTTGCCTGTCCGTTTACGCAGCGGATTCTTCCGCTGGCCTGGGCGGTTGGCGGTGCGGACAAAGAAACGCTGGCTGCGATACAGGATCATATCGTCGCCCTCGACTCCATTCTGGGGATAAGGGGGTAATGCAGGTACGGAAGGTATTGGCGATACTGGCGGTTGCACATGGCCTGGCTTGCGTGATAGTTTCATGCTATTTATCTCCCATGGATTACTGCGTTGCCCTTAGCGGCGACATTCCCCCGGTGTTGACCAATATGAGCGGTTTTTTCCCAGTTCGATGCGCCTTTGATATAGCGGAACACCGCGCGCATGGCGCCAAGCCCCAATAACGCCTGGTAGGGGAAGAAGGCCATTACCTGGATCATCGCCTCGCGCCAGCGCCATGGGCGTTTATGCGCTTTTAAGAATTCATGCAAGCCTGCCAGGTCAATGAAGATCGCCAGGATGAAACAGTAAAGCGGCATAAAGGTCAGCATCGCCAGCCACAGGGGCAGCTTTACAAAGAAGAACATGATCAGCGAGACCGGCACCATGAGCGCGAAGAAGGCCTGCAACTCTGGCAGTATCAGGACATAGAAGGCCATCAGGCGCTGCGAGAATTTCTCAAGTTTAAGCCATTCCCCCTTAAAGAGAATCTGGATAAATCCCTGGTTCCAGCGCGTACGCTGTTTAATAAACTGTTCGATGGTGTGCGGAGTCTCTTCGCGGGTGACAAACTCATCATCGTAGATGACGCGCACACGGGCGTGCGCTATGCTCAAGCGAATCCCCAGGTCGGCGTCTTCCGTCAGACATGTCTCGTCCCAGCCGCCCATCTGCTCCATCAGGTCGCGCTGCACAAAGACCGTGTTGCCTCCGAGCGGCGTCATCCCCAGGCGCGCAAAAAAGTGCAGGGACGACTTGAACCAGAAGAAGTATTCCAGCACATTGAGGAAGCAGAACCACTTAGTATTGTGGTTCATGAGCTGCACACCACTCTGTACTACGTCTACCTGCTCATTGAGCATGGTAGTGTTGATGATATTCAGGATGTCGGGGTGCGGCTCATCCTCGGCATCGAAGATGGTCACCACGTCGCCGCGCGATACCTGTAACGCCAGGTTCAGTCCATGCGGCTTGTTGATCGGTTTATCATTAAAGATGACAAGCTGTACGTTTGGATCGCGTAGTTCCCTGATTTTGGCCTGGGCTTCCGCGATCGTGCCGGGATCGTCTTCGCGGCAGATGGCCATGATTTGCACTAATCTCCTGGGGTAGTTGAGATCATAGACCTTTTGAATCGTTTCGCGGTAGACGTCCTCTTCGTGGCGAGCTGGTAAGAGAATAGTAAAGGAAAGGCGCGGCTCGCGGTAAATCGTGGGAGCATGGTTCGACCAGTCGCGCCCTGGCGGCGAAGCCGGATATTGAAGATGGCCTGTACCGTCATCAACAGGATGATGAGCAGGTAGAGGAATTCCAGGCTCTGTATGAGAATAGTGATGATCATGGCCTACTTTTCCCTTCTAGCACGCTGTCGTGTTGGTCAGAGCATTGCCCTGATTGCCGCAGGTAGTGTGGACTAACGCTGGCGTTGCAGGCCCGTCGCCTGGAGCTGCAAAGCTGTAGCTCTCCGCTCCTCCACCGCGGTGCAGCGTTACCACAACGACGCTATAGGGGCTTAGATTGATTTGCACGCCTGGCCCCCAGCCAGAGGGACTGACCGGTAGGAAGCCACCTTCAGTACTCACCTGCGCCTGTTGCGCCACGTCGGATTTATTGATAAAGAGCAAACTGACCGTCTGCTTCGTATCATCCTGTGTGGCGTATACACTCACAGGCTCACTTTGTACCTGTACAGGCACGAAATTATGCTGCAGGTGCCCGAAGAGCTGCATCACGCGCAACATGGGAGTCTCCTCAAGCCTATTTGTCTTGAAGAGCGGATAGGGGCTGTCGACGCCCTCCGCTGAGAAGAAGGCGACATAGCCAACTTGCTGGCTCATCAACCTGCCCAGTGTATCGGCCCACCACACGGCGGCAAATGCTCGCGAAGGCACAGCTTTTCCGGGATTCGTATTCACTTCTGTCAATGCAATCGGTATGTCTCGCCCAAAGTCCTGCCTGATCAACTGGCGCAGCGGCGGCAGCAGGTAATCCCATTCGCTGGTGCTGCTGAGCAAGAGCGCCGATGCCTGGTGCGCATCGTCAAACTGGTAGCGGTGGAAAGAGACCCCATCCAGGAGGTTGAAGCGCAGCGTGGGATGCAAGCGCTCGTAATCGCTCACGCCCTTGAGGAAGCCTTCCATCCAGAGCTGATCTGCTGCGTCTGTTGGGCCAGAGCCTACTCCGTAAAACTGGCTAATCTCCGGGCCAAACACTTGAATCGTTGGATCGTTTTGGTGCATGGTAGTAGAGAATTGGATAAAGGCTCTTACATAGTCATTAACCGTGTATTTTAATCCGGTATCTGGATTGATCAGTCGATCCGGCTCGTTGCCCACCGTCCAGAGAGCAACACGATGGAAGGGCGCATGAGCGTACTTCCCTGTGCGCTGGATGCTCTTCTTGTTGTTCATATAGTCGACGGCCAACCCGGCATTACTGGCCCTGCTTGCCAGGTCTCCAGCCTGTCCATTGGTAGCGGAAAGTGGCACCTGTATCATGCCATCGGCATTCACCTGTCCAAGCAGGGTGCTGAAGGCATTCAGTTGATCGAACGAGTAGTCATGCAACTCTCCCCAATCGCCACCGGGGAAGCGCAAAAGTTTGATATGAGCAGAGCGGAGGCCGTCCGTAATATGCGCGCTGTAGCTCATAAATCCGCTGCTTGCCAGGTCCGCCGAAAGCGTTCCTGTCGCGGGGAAAACATTCGCCCCGAGGAGATAGGGACTGATAGGGATACTCTGCCGCAGGTCCACCAGGGCGGATTGCTGATTGCCGATGCGCACTCGCAACTGATCTCCAGCCGTATAAGCAAGCGCTGCCACGGCTAGAGCGCCAGAGATGAGTACGATAAGCAGCACCACAAATAGCGCTGTGGAGTGAGCGGGCAGCATGCGCCTCCGGGGAGCAGGAGACTTTGACGCGGGCGGTGAATAGTACGCGCCGGGTCCCTGTCCTCCACCCTGCACCCCACGTTGTTTTACCTCATTATTGAAGATCATATGAGATGTTTCCCTTCATCAAATTTTTATTGACACGGATGACCAGATGATGTTGTTAAAAGTCATAATTGGGCCCTATATGGGCCGCCACACTTGCACGGTGCTATCAGAACTTGCCGAGGCAAGGCGTTTGCCATCGGGCGACCAGGCCACGGAGTAGACGCTGTTGGTATGGCCGCGGTAGGTGAACAATTTGTCCCTGGTAATTTTCTGCTTTGCCTTTGCGTTCCACACCTGGACTGTGCGATCGGCGCTGGCCGAGGCGAGGTATTTCCCATCGGGCGCCCAGGCGACAGAGTGTACAATATCAGAATGGCCAGCGTAGGTGAACAAGGTAGCGCCATTGATACCATTGCCCACCTGCACCACTTTGTCGCCGCTGGCGGAAGCGATACGCTTGCCATCGGGCGACCAGGCCACGGCGTAGACCTCTGCCGTATGACCGCGATAGTCGAAGACGGTATCGCCTATAGCAAAGCTCTCGGTCTGGATGGTAGAAAATGCTTTCATCGTGTTGTCCCAGGAACCTGAAGCGATCACTGTATTATCGGGTGACCATGCCACGGCAAGGACGCCAGCCGTATGCTGGTTGTAGATCATCGCAACCTCTCCGTTCGCAATATTCCAGACCTGGACTGTGTGGTCATCACTAGCGGAGGCGATGAGTGCGCTATCGGCTGACCAGGCTACGGCGTTCACCTGGTCGGAGTGCCCCTGGTACGTCCTGACTCTATTGCCTGTGGCTACGTCCCATACTTGCGCGGTCTTGTCCGCTCCCGCCGAGGCGAGGTACTTGCCATCAGGAGACCAGGCTAAAGCGAAGACCTCGGCGGAATGCCCGCGATAGGTCAGGCTGGTTTTGCCGGTCTTTGCATCGCAGATCTGTACGGTGTGGTCGTCGCTGGCCGAGGCAAGATGCTTGCCATCAGGCGACCATACCGCTGCGTTAACGCGGGCCGGGTGACCACGATAGATCAGGATGGTCCCTCCCGACAGGGCAGGGTTCGATACCTGGTTTCCAGAGCTGTTTGTAGTGCTAGAGGCAAGGGAGGAGATTGACCACTTTTGCGACACCCCAAGCCAGGCCGCACCACCACCCAGCACCGCTACTCCCACCAGGCCAGCTACAAATGCGCGCCGTGAAATGGAGGGACTGCTATTCTTCTTCTGTGGAGCTGCTGGTGGCGCCGGTGTCTTAGACGCAGGAGATGCTTCGCTACGCTCAGCATGACAGTTCAAGGATAGTGCTGCTGGTGGCGCCGGCGTCTCAGGCGCAGGAGATGCTTCGCTGCGCTCAGCATGACAGTTCAAGGATAGTGCTGCTGGAGTGTCGGGTCCAGCGGTTGCAGAATAAAACGGCCCTGGGTAAGCAGATGGCGTCGAAGCCGGGACTGCCCTGGCGCTTGCCGGCGAAGGGGCCGCGAAATGTCCAGCGGCTGACTCGTACTCTGACTGCAGTGCCTGCACGAACGCCGTGACACTGCTGAAGCGCTTATGTGGATCCTTTGCCAGCGCTGTGAAAAGAACGCCTTCGACAGCGGCTGAAATCGTGGGAACTTTCTTGCGCAGCAGAGGAGGCTGGGCTTGCAAATGCTGATTCACGATTTCGCCGTACGAGCCATGGAAGGGCAAATCACCACTGAGCCATTCGTAAATCACCACCGCCAGTGCATACTGATCGCTCGCCGGCACAGCTTTGCCGCGCATCTGCTCAGGAGGCATATAGCCGAGGAGTTCGGTTACCTCCGAAGCTTTCAAATGATTTGGCTGTTGTTCACTTTGGAGCAGGGCGGGGATGGTGAAATTGCTGAGTAAAACACCATTGTTCCAGCCCAACAGGATATTTCTGGGCCGAATATCCTTGTGCAGGAAACCGTTATTGTGGGCGAACTGCAATGCCTCAGCCAGCGGCTGAAGGAACGGAAGAATGGTAGATAGCGGCTTGGGGATGCCGTGAGAACTGCGCTGTTGTAATGTAACATGGGGAACATAGTCCATCGTCAGGAAGGGCGTGAGATATTCTACGCCCACGTCACGCACTTGCAAGATATGTGGATGTACCAATTGAGCAAGCCCGCGTGCCTGCGTAAGAAAACTGTCAACCAGCTCTACTTTCAACTGCAATTGCCATACCTTAACAATGCACTGCGTATTGAACTGGACATGCTCGCCCAGGTACATACCAGAGTATCTGTCCAGGTTTAACGAACTAATCAGACGATAATTCCCCAGTTGTTGTCCTGTGCGATCGATCGTTCCCACATTGTTTTTGGGTTCGTTCATCATTTATTGCTCTCATTTCCCTACAATTGCTCTGCCAGGGTATACGCATGTATTTACAGTTTTTAGCGGGTCATATTTTTTCTACTCCAAAACTGTACCATATGTATTGTCTTAGCGCAGTTAATGAAATCACTGGTGAAGGGTGAACAATTTCACTTAGGAAGGAGGTAATGTGGAGGTGTTGGAGGGAACCTCTCAATTGTATAATGATTGTGCGTGCAGAAATAAAAAGAATGAATATATTCGTTTGCGAAAAGGTGTCAATATGGATGAACACATAGACTATGAAAACATCTTTACCCCACAGGGTATGCTTGGGCAAGTTTCCAAAAAGCCCAACCTCGACTTCCTCATGAATATCTTTAACATCCCCAGGGTGTATAGCGTCTCGGGTTTTGGCACGTGGAATGTGGGGCAGCACACCATGGCGGTTGCTTTCCTGGCGCTTTACTGGTCTGCGTTTAACGTCTATCCACAGGAGAAACGCGACCGGCTCGTTACCCTGGCGTTAGTGCATGATGCGCATGAAGCGGTCATCGGGGATATCTTGCCCTTTTTCAAGACCTCGGCTGTGAAGGAGGCTATCGAGTCCATCCAAAACGACATCCTGAGCGCTTTCTCGATTGAAGAAGACCAGACTCTGCACGATGAACTGAAGCTGCTGGATATGATGGGTTTTCTCTACGAGATCAGCCAATCCTCACCGAGGGGCATAGATCCCTCGAAGCGCAAACTGATCAAGCAGATGCATGCCCGGCAGGAAGCGGATATTCTCGCGTATAGTGTGAAGGCGAATATTGACCAGAAAAAAGTGAGGGAATTCCTTAAGCAGATGAAGCTCTAGAAAGCATGCGTGAGAAATCACGGATTTGTTAACCCTTTGTGAGAGTTTCCTTGTCATATGTGAAGATATTGTGATATCTTTGGTAAATAATCTGTGCAGGTGGAATTCAATTGCTGAGATCAATACCAGGTGTCCTAAGTGCTTGCCGAGGAGGGAACAACTATGGAAGACAGCGATATCTATAAACATATAGAAAGACTCGTGAACGAGGAACACGAAATTCTGGAACTGTCGGCGCAAGGCGGGCTAGATGATGAGCAGCGCAAACGAATGCAGCAGATAGAGAAATACCTGGATCAGTGTTGGGACCTGCTGCGTCAACGCCGTGCCAAGCGTGCCGCGGGACTTGAACCTGGCGATGCCAGGTTAAACGATCCGGCTATTGCTGAGTATTTCCCACAGTGAACTGTGTCTGAAGATGCGTCGTCAGTTACCCCATGTCAAAAGACAAGGGGCTTGTGTCTATGCTCCACCGCAATTCTGCATACCTTTGCAGGCGTGCAGCTTTGGCTTCATCGCATGACACATCAGGGCGTACTGACAAGACGCCCGTGCTCATCCAGTCTTGCCGAACGAGCAGCGTTCTGAGAGCCACGTTCCGCGCACCAATCAAATCGGCATGGAGGCTATAATGGCAACTCTGACACCTGAACAGCAGTCCCTGGTTTGGGCGGTTGGCATCTGAGGTGTAGCCGCACCTGGGACAGGCTTGGCTGGTGTAGTGCGCATCGACTTTGACCGCCATACTGCCCGTCAGGGTGGCTTTGTAGGCGATGTAGCTATGCAGTTGGGCAAAGGCCCACTGGGAGGCATGCCGGTTGGCTTGGCGCTGCTTCTTCGTGGCTTGTTTGCCGTGCGGGCGTTTGGTGCGTTCGCGAATATGGGTCAGGTCCTCCAGGCCGATGATGCTGTGTGGGTGCTCGTCCACAATATGACGACTGATACGATGGTTGCAATCTTGTTTCAACCGTCTCTCTCGTCCGCTCAGCACGAGCAAGCGTCGTGTAGCGGAACGAGTGCCTTTCTGCTGCAACCGTTTTCTCAGTCGCGTATAGTGGTCAGCTGTGGCTCTGACCTGTTTGCCGGAATAAAAGCAGGCGTCATTGGTGGGCGTGGCAGTGACTGCCAGATAGCGTTGCCCCACATCGACGCCTACTACCTGCTGATGGCTTGCGGGGCTTGGGTCTGCTATTTCAAGCTCAAGGGTCACGAGCAGGTAAAACTGCTTGCGGGGCTTGTCATACCAGAGCTTGGCGGCTCCGATAGACGCGCCATGCTGGAGGAGGGCTACATGCTTGCTATATCCCGTATAGGGAAGAAGCACGCGCCCATCCAGGGTCAGGATACTCACCTGGTTATCTGGCTTCAGACTGTAATCCCGATGATAGTTATAGGTCAACGTGGGAGACACGTACTTGGGTGGAGTATCCAGTCCCTTGTAGCGTTTCGCGGGGATGCCTGCCGCACGAAGCGCAGCGTTTTGCTTCACCTTCGTCCACAAGACTTTGTAGGTAGCCCCGACCTGGCGGGGGACATTGCAGGCCATCTGAGCGGGCAAGCCATACTTCAGGCGTATCTCAGCGTAGCAAGCGCGCTGCAAGGCGCGCTGATTACTCATCTTGCCGTGCGTGAAACTGTAGTGGCTCACAGAGTTCAAGGCAGCCCGATACGCCAGTTGCGTGTGTCGCAATGCCTGGAACTGGGCAGGGTCAGTATGCAGTTTCAGCTTGGCGGTGATGATCGTTTTCATGAGAGGAGTATACTATATGTTCACACAGGTGTCAAACAACAAAAGATGTGAAGGTAGCGCCAATTCCTCCCCATGGCGAGAAACCGGGGGACTCCTTGGCGCGAACCGTTGAGAGTAGAGCACTCGAGGAGAGAGAGGAGAGACATGTACGAGCAATTTGGTTTTTCGCGATCTGCAACCGGGGAACAGAGCTTGACGTTGTTTGTCCCGGATAACACCATTGACCCCACGCAATACGTCCGTGGAGGCCCTTGCCGTATTGTTGAAGTTCGCGTGATCGGGGACTTCCAAAGCCTCGTCGATCCGCGTGCCACAAACTGGGACGCGGCAACGGGCTTCGTGATGAACAAAACGCAGAATGCAAATGGCTATCTGTTCACCTATCCGTTCGACCCGCCGCTCCCGGATGGCTACTACCAATATCAGTACGTGGTTCGTTTCGAAGATACCACCGTTCGCACCCGCACCATCGGTGACCCCTGCACGAAGTATGGCGGCGATTTGGAAGACCGCTCCGCGTTTGTCGTGGGTGGGACGCTTGTCGAGCCTCTTGGACTGGATAACCGGTTGCCTTCGGAAGACCTGATTGTCTACGAGTTGATGATTGACGATTTCACAGAGGAATATCGCGGGAATCGGCCTGCCATCGATGCTGTCGTTGACAAACTAGATGCCCTGAAATCGCTCAACATCAACGCCGTCGAGTTCATGCCGTGGATTGCGTGGCCAGACGATGTTACTTTCAGTTGGGGGTACGATCCGGCGTACTTCTTCTCTGTAGAGTTCGCGTACGTTCACGACGTGGCCAGGCGGGTGGATCGCCTGTCGCGGCTCGCCAACTTGATCACGGAATGCCATAACCGCAAGCTACACGTCTTGCTGGACATTGTGTTGCAACATGCCCGGCAGGGCTCAGGAACGAATGGCTTCCCCTATTACTGGCTGTGGCAAAATCCGACCGAATCGCCGTTTGTTGGTCAGTTTGTGCCGGCGCCCACATATGGCATGCTCCCGCTCGACTACGATAACTTTTGCACGCAACAGTTTGTCACGGACGTCTGCAAGTACTGGCTGACGCGTTTCAAGCTCGATGGCTTCCGGTTCGATCAGGTGACGGGTTATGACAATCCCCATTTCCCGCAAGAGGGTGCGCCCAAACTGGTCGCCGATTTGAAGCAGTATGCACAAGAGCAGCATCTCAGCAACGTGTCGTTCATTCTGGAGGACGATTGGGGCTACCAGGTGATTCAAGACGCGAACAAGATTCAGCCCACCGGCGCCTGGTTCGATCAGTTTCGTTCTGCTCCTTCCGGCATCTTCACGGGTTACGCCGTCACCGGGCGAGTCAACTCGCAGTACATGCGCGTCCTGAATGCGGCCCGGGATTTTGACTCTTCCATCTGCCCCACCATCTATATCGAGAACCACGATCACGGGACGGTTACGTGCCGGCTCGGGTCGCGAGACCGCTGGTACAAAGCGCAGCCCTATATGATCGCCCTGGCTACCTGTTCCGGCACCGCGCTCATTCACAACGGCCAGGAATGGGGACAGGTCGAAGATCTTTGGGAAGACGATTCGAATGCTCCACCCCAGTTCAGGCGCGTCCAGCCACGTCCGCTCCGCTGGGCGGAGTTCGGTGATGCGATTGGCCAGACAATGCGAGATCAGTACAGTTTCCTCATGAACCTCCGACTGCAACACAAAGGGCTCCGCTCCCCCAACTTCTATCCGGACGACTACGACTTGAACTGGCACAATTTCTCGCCAGATGGCTATGGCATCGATGAGCAGCGGCAAGTGATCATTTATCACCGCTGGGGCGATGCCGGAGACGGCAGGTTGGAGCGATTCATGGTGGTGCTGAACTTCTCCGACGCGACGCAATACCTGGACATCCCACTCTCGATAAACGGCCAGTGGACTGACCTTCTGAACGGAAACGCGGTCGTCACCACACAGGACTACCACCTGCACAACTATCCCGTTCCTTCAAATTGGGGCTGCGTGTTTTGGCAGAAATAAACCTCCCGAAGCCTTCGATCACGTTGTTGTGATCGAAACGTTAGAGAACACCATCGTGCTGTAACTAGTTTGTGATTTCGAGATTCTATCCTCTTGTTAAACAGATGCTATTACACTCAAGAGGAGGATGTCATGGACTACACAGGATTGGATCAAGATCGTGAACGTTTGCTACGTGCTGGATGGAAGCTAACAGAAATAAACCGGTTATATCGTTTTCGGTACAAATATGTGCAAACCCACATAGATCAGGCCGACATGGACATCCGACATCTGGAGTTTATACGCTGGTTGGTTCTCAGGGGTAGGCTCGCAGGCTAGCAAGCTTTTTTCTCAAGAAACTCGGCAGGAGTCCTTTTTCTGCAGGCTGGTAGAAGGGAATACTGTGGAATTGTGGGTCAACTACGATGGTCTGGGATTATCTCATTGGTTGAGTAATCCCAGGCCATCTTATTGCAACAATGATTATTTTTACCTCTGTACAAAAACTAGCAAATGCATGTAGAATAGACGAGAAGCAGCGCGAGGATGGTCTCCAGGAGGATTGGAGAAGAGGGATATGGTAGATGAGACCACGTCCAGAAAGCTGACTTGATTTTGAATAGGGATGAGGGAAGTAAGACGTGCAGACACCCAATCAGATGATTACGCTCTTGATTTCATGTCCAGACCAACCAGGAATTGTAGCGGCTGTCTCTCAATTTATCTTTGAGCATGGTGGCAACATCTTCCAATCCGACCAGCACTCCACGGACCTGCATAATGGCACCTTCTTCATGCGGGTCAGTTTTACCGAAGATAGTTTCAGGCTCGGCCAGCCTGACCTCACCAGCAAGTTTGCTCCCATCGCTGAGGCGTTCCACATGCATTGGAGCGTCTATTACTCACGGCATCGCAAGCGAGCGGCTCTGCTGGTGTCAAAGCTGGACCATTGCCTGACGGACCTGCTCTGGCGTTGGAGTAGTGGTGAACTGGCGATGGATATCTCCTGTATTCTCAGCAATCATCCAGACCTGGAGCCGATTGCGCTGCGCTACCACATTCCTTTCTATCATTTTCCCATCCAGAAAGACCATCGCCTGGCCGATCAGATGCGTATGCTCGAGTTCCTGTGCGGCAAAGTAGATTTCCTGGTTCTCGCCCGCTATATGCAGATCCTGGCGCCCTGCCTGGTGAACGCCTATCCGCACCAGATCATCAATATCCATCACAGCTTTCTCCCGGCGTTTATCGGCGCGAATCCGTATCAGAAGGCGTTCGAGCGTGGCGTCAAGATCATTGGCGCGACCGCGCATTACATCACCGAGAATCTGGATGAAGGGCCGATCATTGCACAGGATGTCATACATTGCAACCACCGCGATACGCTTGATGACCTGATCCGAAAGGGGCGCGACGTGGAACGGAGGGTGCTAGCAGAGGCTGTGCGCTTACACACGGAAGAGCGTGTGCTGGTGTATCAAAACAAAACGATCGTGTTTTAGTACGGTTCTCTCACGAGAGGGCGAAGCCGCCGCGAGGCGGCAGAGGGAGGTTTTAGCTCATCTCTGGAACGCCTTGTCTTGAGAGATAGGATATGCCCTCGCTCAATTTAAAACGCAGTCCGTAAAACTGTACGAGCAGGAGATGTAGGGGCTCCATGTTCGCCTTCACCAGAGATCGTCAGCGTACCCCTTGCAACAGCCAGGCCCGCTTGCGTCGTGAACAATGCCTCATTCAGCGTGCTACCATTGGGGGAACTGGCGACTACAAACAGCGGGAAGGCCTTACCGTTTGAGAAAGAGGTTGAGATGTAGTCGCCAACCATATAGCCGCTGGTTGTATTGGCCAGCCATGACAGGTTCATGGGCGTGGAGGTAAGGGTGGTTTCCGTTGACCAGGTTGTACCGCCATTGGTCGATGAAACGAAACCAGCCTCCAACTGGCAGGTCGTGGCAGTGCAGTTCGCATCTGGGTAATAGTAGAATGCCAGCGCGAGATGAGCAGTATTAGCGGAGGTGGAGGAATCAACAGCTATGCCGGGAATGAAATGATCGACATTGCTGCCGACGGGATCGATGGGTATGCGCTGTGCCTGTGACCATGTCGTTCCACTGGTCGAGGTGCTCAGAACGATATCGTTGGCGTTGCAACCGCTTTCAAAACGACAGTCCTGCCAGACAACGTAGGCTTTCCCGGCGCCATCTATCTCGGCGGAAGGAAGAGGTTCGGTGCGAATGCTGGCTACCTGGTGATCCGTTTGAGAAGCGATCGTCACACTGCTGTTCCAGCTTGCGCCACCGTTGGTAGAAGTGAAGGCTGCAATGCTTGTATTTGAGCTTAGGAAAGGGACAATCACCGTGCCGTTTGGTTGAACGAGGGGCTGTCCTCCCAGGCCAGAGACGCTATCAGCTGTTGCCTGTCCCGCGCTCCACGTGGCTCCTCCATCGCTTGAGGTACTCATCTGTACCAGGTTACTATTGGATGTAATATCCCATTCAATATAGCAATGTCCATAATATGCGCTGGTGGATGTATTGTCACAGACAATCCAGCCCTTGTCAAAAAAACCACCATTCGCATTTGCTACCACAGAAGGAGGGTTCCAAGTGAGTCCACCGTCAGCAGAGGTGCTCGCCAGAACGGCTGTCCCAACCGGAGTACCAATGCCGTTAGTGATGGCGAGCGAAGAGATCATCCACAGCTTGTGAGCGGCGTCGTAGGCCACTGAGGGATCGCTGACGCGGTCGTACTGGCCAGCTGGTGTAGCATAGACTGTCGTGCCAGGCAGGAAGCCACTTTTCCACGTTGTGCCGTTGTTGGTGGAGGTCGCCCAGCCGATATTCGAGGAGCCACCGTCGGTGAAACGGCCAACCTGGGTCGCTGCCACTATAGTTGAGCCTTTGGCGTAGCTGTCCGGCTCGACTTCGGTCTGGTGCTGGCTCGTTGTATTGGTGTAAAGGTCGCTACTTAGCTGCCGAAGAGAAACTCCAGTCGCGGCTGCTGTGGTTGCCGGGGACGCAGGGTACGCAGGTACTGCCGATGTGAGTGCAAAGGTGAAGACCAGCGCCAGCATGAGAGTGGCAGTGGTGAACCAACGAGAGCGAGAGAGGAAAGACATACGTACATACTCCTTACAATACAATGAAAAATTCCAGGGGTGGGATGCGCAAGCGCTCTTTTCAATAGGGTGTTGTTGATAAAGAACGCTTGCTTTTTGTGTATTCGCTTTTCCGTGGTAAGTACTTTCATTGATGGAGTATCATGACAGGTATCACTCGTCGGTTCGCACACGGAGATGCACGGAAAAAGAAGGGAATAAGACGCGGGCCATTACTCGGACCAGGGGGTTATGGGTTTCGGCATCAGCTCGTCGTCCACGTAGATCGCATCCACTCGCTCGTTGAAAAAACTGAGTAGTCCATCGATCGGCGAACAGGCGGGGAGCGGTTCGCGATAACACCACACGATGTCCTTGAAGATTCTCCCGCCGGCCCTGGCTGACCAGTAGGATGCCTTGCCTTTGTAGGGACAGCGAGTGGTGGTCTCAGTAGCCTCCAGCAGTTCCATGCGAATATCCTGCTCAGGGATATAGTAGCGCGTCGGGAGACCTGTTTCGAGTAACAGCCGAGGATGATGGGTATCTGCTATGGTTTCGCCGCCCAGGATAACGCGAACATGACGGGAACTGATAAGGATATCCACTCGTTTGTAGGGGTCGCGTGCGTGAGCGAAGACCTGCTCATCCTCTTCATACCAGGCGTCCATTTGATCCCAGTAAAAGGCTATGTAGCCCTTGACCTGCGGCCCGTCGGGCAACGGGTTGAGATAGCTCCACGCGGCATTCTCTGCAACGCGGTCGCCGACCCGTATAGTCCAGTAGGATGCATCCCCTTTGAGGGGTGAATTGGTGTGGTGATCAGTCGCCTCCAACACATCCTTGCGTACATCTTCAAGTGGGAAGTAGTAAACGGGCAAACGCCCATACTCTTGCAACCGCATCACATGCTTGCTATCAGCGATTGTGATCCCGGCGAAGATCACACGCACCCGTCTCTGGCTGTCTTCCCAGCGAAACTGCTGTCCCTGGCTGATTGCGGGCGTCGCTGCCGGACCAAGAAATAGATCTTCAAGCACTGGTTTCATGTTATTTTTCCTTTCGGTACTTTCGATGCGTGCCAAGTACATGAAAATATTGAAAACCAAGGACTTGTGCAAAAAATGTTCCAGGCGAACATTTGAAGCGCCTTCATAATAGAGCAATTTGCCTGCTTCAGCAAGATATCGCCTCTTTGTAGCGGCGAATTGCAGCTATATGCTCTTGAGGCGACTTGAACCCCGCACCCATAGTGTTAAGGGAGATATGTGTCGCCCCCAGCGCTCGCCATCCATCTGTCTTGCGGATCCATTCGTCAAGATCACCCTCGCTTGCATTCACGCGCGCCTCGATGCCTACTGCGCTGGGATCGCGGCCCGCTTCTATGATATATCTACGCAGGCGCTCGAGGACCTCGCGCATCTGGTGGTCAGGTTTCCCCTGGGGAAACCAGCCATCACCAAGGCGCGCAGTACGCCGCAGCAACGCATCCACTCTCCCACCTATCCATACAGGAATTGAGCGACGTACGGGCAGGGGATTGAGACCCGCTTCAGTAATGGTATGGAATTGACCTTTGTAGCTGATAGTCTCATGGCTCCAAAGCAGGCGCATCACCTCTATCTGCTCTTCTACAACGCGCCCTCGCGTCCGGAAGTTCATGCCAAGGGCCTCGTACTCCACCGGATTCCAGCCTACGCCTACACCAAGGCGTAACTTTCCGCCAGTGAGCACGTCTACCTCTGCCGCCTGCTTGGCGACCAGCGCGGTTTGCCGCTGCGGCAAAATGATGACAGCAGGGACCAGTTCCAGGTGTGTCAGCGCCGCGAGGTAGCCGAAGAGCACGAACGGTTCGTGGAACATGTCCCGCTGGGTATAGCCTCGCCAGCCTGGCCGGTGAGTGGGGTCCGCGCCCAGGACGTGGTCAAACGCGACGAGATGACTGTAGCCCAGTCCTTCTGCAGCCTGCGCGTAGTCGCGAACAGCCAGCGGGTCTGCACCAATCTCGGTTTGTGGAAATGTGACGCCTATCTGCAAAGTGGGATATCTCCTGATCTAGTGCTATGTTCTTTTTTCTTATAGCCTTGCTACCATAGATGATGGACTTGAGGGCGGATGTATGTATCGTAGATCTCTTGTATACGTCGCATCGTTTCATCGCTCAGCGGGGGGAGGGTTGCCGCGTGCACGTTATCCTGGGCTTGCTCAGGGCTCCTGGCCCCGGGGATGGTGCTGGTGACCTCGGGGAACATGAGTATCCAACGCAAGGCGAACTGTGCCATGGAGGCGCCCGGCGGTACAAGCGGGCGCAGTTCCTCAACTGCACGTAACCCTATCTCATAGTCAACGCCTGAAAAGGTCTCTCCTCGATCGAACGCTTCTCCATGGCGGTTGAAGTTGCGGTGATCGTTCGGGGCAAACTGCGTCCGAGCATTGTACTTGCCGGTCAGCAATCCACTTGCCAGTGGGACGCGAGCCAGGATACCGACGTGGCGCTCACGCGCAGCGGCAAAGAACTGTTCTGCCGGTTTGAAACGGAACATGTTGAAGATGATCTGTACACTCTGGACGTTGGGATAGGTGATCGCTTTGAGCGCCTCGTCAACGCGCTCGACGCTCACGCCGTAGAAGCGAATTTTGCCTTGCTGCACCAGGTCGTCGAGGATGCCAAAGACTCCGGGCATATCATACACTTCAGACGGCGGGCAGTGGAGTTGGAGAAGGTCGAGCGCTTCAGTCTGCAGATTTTGCAGGCTTCTCTCGACAAAGCCTGTCAAGTTCTGACGGTTATAGCCACTCGCAATGTGGGGGTTGAGCCGCCGTCCCGCTTTGGTCGCAATGATCACCTGCTCGCTGCGAGCCTCGCGCACCTGGGCGATCAGTTGCTCCGAATGTCCATCACCGTAGACGTCAGCGGTATCAATAAAGTTGACACCCAGATCGATGGCCTTGTGAAGGGCTGCCAGCGAAGTTTTGTCATCCGTAGTCCCCCAGGCATCTCCGCCGATGCCCCAGGCTCCAAAGCCGATTTCCGAGATGTTCCAGCCAGTGCGGCCAAAAGCGCGATACTCCATTTAACGTGCTCCTCTCTTTATCAAGTACTCGCCAGATTTGGTCAGGTATGTCTTTGCTGGTTACGTATGCCATGTCGGGTATACCGCACGGCTGGCAACCAGCTAACCGGCTAACAAACTTAAACTGAAATTGATTTGCTCTCTTTAGCTGATAACGTCGCGAGAATGCTTTGCACTTCTTGCTCTGCTTGATTCACGTCTCCTGCCAGGATCAGGCCCATGGGGTTTTTCGCCATGCGGCAAATTACTCTCGTTCCATCCCTCTGTAAAACACTATCTCTATCGGCGATACACGCTCTCACAACCTGTGGATCCAGCTTGCCAGGTAAAGGATATTTATCAAAGGTACATATCCCTTTCTGGATCACTTCCTTCATATTGTATATGGTCTGCTCTTTTCTGTTAGCTCCCAATACGGTCATTATAGCATCAGTATAGTTTGTCCAGCGTGGATTGCATTCTGCAAGATAGTGAAGATGGTGCGCTGCTAACTGTTTTCTTCTCTTCTGTACCCTTTGTTCCATTGCTCCAGGAATCATGATATCCAGGTTGGCTACTCCTCGGATGGAAGCAAAGTTGACATCGCACTTCTGGGCCGTCTTCCGCAAAAACATGTCAAAAAATGCTGCCGTCTGCTCTTCATATTGTTGTTGTAGGCGCTGCAGATGGGGATTCTTGGGAAGATACGTGCTTGTTCCAACGCATGCTTTACTACCTTCCTTTTGCAGCTGACCATTCCACCCAAGCGACTCTACGTGATCATCCATTATTACGACGGACATGCCAGGAGAATCCTCGAAGTCTATATAGCGACTGATCACTATTCTCGTTTCTTTCTGCGGATTCATGGTATCAGCCAGGTGTTGCTGTGATAGGGCTAGCGCCTCTTGCCAATGAGCACAGCACAGGGCATGTTCGGCTTCCCCGTTTGGTACGACGATGACACCATGATGGTTTTCATAGACAAGGCAACAGCCGAAATTGCCATCTGACTCAGCAGTGCGGAGCATCACTCCCAGGGGGTAGGCTGCTGCTACATTTGCATACCGGTATATTTCCTCTACATTTGAGAGGAATGCTGCTGCTGCTTTGGGAAGATCATAGATATGTGTGACAGTATAGTCAGGAGGGCAAAATCCTGCCAGTTCAAACTCTTCAGCGAGTTGATAAAAATTCGCTTTATTTTTAAGCGCATGAGTCATTTTTCCGGGGAGGCCCCAGGGTTGAGCTCCTAGAGCATCCATGATGCTGACCTCAGTTTCAGGAACGTTGATGTAAGGCACTACTAGAGGTGCCGGACCCGCTGTGATCTCTTGTTCCGCTCTGAGTTCGTCAAGCGTCTGAGGAGCTATAGTTTTACCAAAGAGCTGACTGAGATAATCCAGGTGCGCGCGAAGGTCTGTTGAGTGCTGAACGATGAGCACGCGTATGTTCCCAGCATTCAACGGAAGGTGTCCACATCTTTCTCCGTAGTGATGCTCCACGTATTTGACTATCGTCTCATTAGAGGCGCGCAATACACCGCTTCCTACATTATGGAAGCCTACCCCCAGTTTTGTTGGTACAGGTGATTCGAATAAAGTTGTATCCAGGATATTCATAGCTGTTAAATCAACACCGTTTCCTGCCGGCCTGTGCTTTTCACTATGCTCTCAGCCATCCAGTACATCAGACCATTGTAAAAGCGTCAGTAAAAGTTGAATGTGATCTGAGACAACGCGCAAGGCAGCATTCTTACTTCAGGACGATAATATACGCAATGAACGGGTGCTGTCAATAAAGAGGACTGTTTATGGACTACCAGAATCACCAAAGAAGGAAAAAGAAAGTCGTCCCAATTCTGTCACGTTTATGCTATAACTACGACTATAATATTACATTATCTAAAGCAGAGAGCAAGAGATGCAACAACAAGACGAATGTAAACAATCGGACAATGCGGGTGCTGCGCTCTATCAACGCTATGCAGGAAGCATCTTTGCCTACGCGAGACTTCACACGTCCTCATGGGAGGACGCGGAAGACCTCACCCTTGAGGTCTTTACGGCAGCACTGGAGCAGAAGAGCCTCTCCTGGCTGAAGGAGAAACAGCAGTTGGTCTGGCTGCGGCGCGTTGCTCAGAACAAACTCGTGGACCGCTATCGCCGTTCTCATCACGTCTCTCTTCTCCCTTTAGAGCAGGTGGTAGAGACCCTGCGGGCCGAAGAGGCTCTGGCACCTGAACAGGTCGTTGTACGACGCGAAGAACTGGAGCGGCTCTCGAGCGCCGTTGGGAAGTTACCTCCCCTGCAACAGCAGGTCCTTCAACTGCGCCTGGGTGATGGTCTCCGCTTTGCTGAGATTGCTGTCTTGCTCGACAAACGCGAACCAGCGGTTCGAAAGCTGTACTCGCGCACGCTGGCGCTTCTGCGAACAATCTACGGACAACACTAGATGAGGAACGGTGTTATGGCAAATACGAATGAATTTGCTCCTGAAGAGCTGGATGAGCGGAACCAGCGTCTCATCCGGGACCTCCGTCGCCTGTACCCCACCAGGACTCAGGTAGCCCGGCAGCTCGCACGGGTACAGCAACGTCTCTTCCACAGCAGTGATATGACGCTACACGGGGATGTAAGCCACCGACCACAGTTGTTGTCGCTGGGGACGCAGCAGACAAAGACCAGTACGGTGAGCTGGCAGAGAAGGGTCTGGCCGCGTCATCTCAGCATGCTCGCAGCAGCCGTCTGTGCAGCCCTGCTGGTTGGATCGCTGATTCTGGTGCTGCATTTGGCCCGTCAGAACTCCACTGGTGTGCCGGGTTCGTCATCGGATCAACCTAAAAACGTCATATCGCTGCACATGATCGACGCGACCAATGGATGGGCCTTAACAGCGAACGCGGTGCTGCGTACGACCGACGGGGGAAGCCACTGGACGAATATCACACCGCCGCACACCTCATTCAGCCAGGGAAGTGTCGCTGATTTCCATTCGGCTTCCCTGGCATGGGTCGCCACAGGACAAACGAATGCGGCAACGGTACTCATCTTGCGGACGACGGATAGTGGACAAACCTGGCAGCAATCAATGGTTCAAGCCTCCTTCGTAAGGCAGATGACCTTCATTGATGCCCAGCATGGCTGGATCCTCTCAGGGAAGGAAAACGCAGCCGGAGCAGCAGCAGAGACAGTCAGCGTATTCCGGACGACGGATGGTGGGCAGACCTGGCAGAGCATCTCTACTGCCCTGTTTGCGGATGCGACTCCTCCTGGTCATCTTCCCTACGGTGGGCAGAAGTCAGGGATACGCTTTCTGAATACGACCACGGGATGGGTGACCGGAACCGTGACGATGAATGAGCTCGCCTGGCTCTATATCACCCATGATGGGGGCCAAACCTGGTACCAGCAGATGCTGCCAATGCCTTCGGGTGTCCCGACTGCTCAACTCACCATTCTGCCACCCACGTTTTTCTCGGCAACTGATGGCATTCTTCCCGTCAGGTTTACTGATCTCATAACGGGCAAGGGCCTCGCCACGGTGATCTACGCGACGCATGATGGAGGGATGACCTGGAAGCCGACCTCGCCTGTGCCTGTTGCCCTGAGCACGTCAAACTTCCTCAACATGGGTCAGGGGTGGATGACCGACGGAACCGCCCTATTCAGAACGAACGATGGGGGGCAGCACTGGATCAGGCTTGCTGCCAACACGAACTTCACGAACGTCACCCAACTCGACTTTGTGTCGGATGCCATTGGATGGGCCGTCCGCAATCGAGGCAATGGTTCCTCTCTCCTTCTCAAGACGATAGATGGGGGACAGACCTGGGCTTAGGTCGTTAGCTGATCTTTTTCCGCATTGACTGTACCTGCTTTGATGGCCTGGAAAGAGTCCTGGCGCTGCTGCATCGCGGGAAAGTGGATGAGTGGTACAATATTGGTCATCAATTGTTCTTTCAATAAGGGAGAAATATCATGAAAAAAGTTCGCTGGGGCGTCCTGGGCACTGCCAATATTGCTACCGGAAAGGTTCTTCCCGCGATGCAGCAGGGCACGTACTGTGACATTACCGCCATCGCTTCACGCTCGCTGGAAAAAGCGCGGGCCGCTGCAACGCAACTGGGTATCCTGAAGGCTTATGGCGCGTATGAGGAACTACTAGCAGACCCCGAGATTGACGCAATATATAATCCCCTGCCTAACCACCTGCACGTACCCTGGTCGATCAAGGCGCTGCAGGCGGGCAAGCATGTGCTCTGCGAAAAACCGATCGCCCTGAGCGCTGCCGAAGCGCAGGCGTTGGTCGATGTCGCCAAACAGAACCCGCACCTGAAGGTGATGGAAGCGTTCATGTATCGCTTTCACCCGCAATGGCAGCGCGCCCGGCAACTGGTCCACGAAGGAAAGATCGGGAAATTGCGAACGATCCAGTCATTCTTCTCGTACTATCTTGATGATCCGCACAACGTGCGCAACAGAGCCGACACCGGCGGCGGGGGCATGCTGGATATCGGCTGCTATACGATTTCGCTGGCGCGATTTATTTTTGGCGATGAGCCCAGGCGCGTCTTCGGCATTGTAGAGTACGATCCGCAGTACATGGTTGATCGGCTCGCCTCGGGCGTAATGGATTTCGAGCTCGGAACCTCAACCTTCACATGTGGGACGCAATTAGCGTCATATCAACGGGTCAACATCTTCGGTACCGAGGGCCGGGTTGAGATCGAGATTCCCTTCAACGCTCCCCACGATCGGCCTTGCAAAATCTGGCACCAACAGGGAGACGAGGTCGAGGAGATCTTGCTGGATACCTGCAACCAATATACCATCCAGGGCGATCGGTTCTCACAGGCGGTGCTCAATGACAGCGATGTACCAACGCCGATCGAAGATGCCGTAGCCAATATGAAGGTGATCGAAGCAATTTTCCGCAGCGCGCAGAGTGGTACGTGGGTTTGAGATGCATCCCTCAGCGTGTCCTCCATTTTTGGAGTCCCTTGCATTCATACACGGGGAGGAATACAATGGCTGTCCGCAATGAAACAGCTCATCATCGCCAAACTCAAATTGCAGACGACATCAGGACAATTCCAGGCACTGCGGGCCACACAAATGGCCTATCGTGACGCCCTGAACGCTGTCAGTCGATACGCTTTTGAGCATGGCAAGATGAGTAACCAGCGTACCTTGCAGCGTGAGATGTATGCTGAGATACGGGCGAAGTATCACTTGCCTGCTCAAATGGCTTGTAATGTCCCCCGCCAGGTCGGGGCTACCTACAAGACCCTGTGGACGAAGGTCAAGCAGAATGCCGCACATCGTCAGGCTGGACGCACCAAGAAGCGCTACAAGGGGCTGGATAAGCCACCCAAGTACGTGTCTCCCACGCTGACCTATAACTATCATCACGACTACAGCTTGAAGGAAGACGCACAGGTGAGCATCCTGACGCTTGAGGGACGGGTGATTGTTCCCTATACGGGTTATAGCCCACATGTGGCACTGCTAGGGGAGGGAGCACATATCGGGGCAGCCAGGCTGTGGGATGACAAGCCCAAGAAGCAGTTCTACCTGCTTCTCTCTCTTGAAATTGCGAGAGCAGAACCAACCCCACAAGATCACGCCCACGTGGTCGGCGTCGACGTGGGACAGCGTTACCTCGCTGTGAGTACCGATACTGAACAGCACAGCCATTTCTATTCGGGCAAGGCTGTCCGTGCCAAAGCCGATCACTATGCGCGACTGAGAAAACGGTTGCAGAAAAAAGGCACTCGTTCCGCCACACGACGCATGATCGTCATTAGCGGACGAGAGAGACGGTTGAAGCAAGACCGCAACCACCGTATCAGTCGGCGCATTGTGGACGCGCACCCACAGAGCATCATCGGTCTGGAAGACTTGACCCATATCCGTGAACACCCAAAGCGCAAGCATGGCAAGAAAGCCACGAAGAAGCAGCGACGGGCAAACCGTCATGCTTCCCACTGGGCCTTTGCTGAACTGCATAGCTACATCGCCTACAAAGCCCTCCTAACAGGCAGTATGGCGGTCAAAGTCGATGCGCACTACACCAGCCAAGCCTGTCCCAGGTGCGGCTACACCTCAGATGCCAACCGCCCAAACAAAGGACTGTTGTTCGTGTGTCAGAGTTGCCATTCCATCCTCCATGCCGATCTGGTTGGTGCGCGGAACATTGCTCTCAGAACGCTGCTCGTTCGGCAAGACTGGATGAGCACGGGCGTCTTGTCGGTACGCCCTGATGTGTCGAGCGATGAAGCCAAAGCTGCGCGTCTGCAAAGATACGCAGAGTTGCGGTGGAGCTTAGACACAAGCCCCCAGCTTTAGCTGTGGGGTGACTGACTGATATGATAGCAAGTGGAGACACGCACAGAATCATAACCAGATGCACACAGAACAGGAGACGATTGAACCATGAACAACCTGGACATTACGCACCGGCGACTTCACAATCAGCACATCACGCGGCGAACGCTTGAAACACCTCAAGCTCTAGTGGAGTGGCTGGGCGCAGTACAGGCTCAAGATTACGCAGCTGCAAAATGGGCGCTCGGCCTGCGCTTGCACGGCGTGACGGACGACAATATTGAGCAAGCATTTACCGATGGCACAATTCTTCGCACGCACGTCATGCGCCCCACCTGGCATTTTGTCTCCCCTGCCGATATTCGCTGGCTCCTCGTCCTCACGGCTCCGCGCGTCCGTGCAGCCAGTGTACACTATAATCGTAAGCTTGAATTGGATGACGCTGTCTTCAAGCGTACTAATGCTGTGCTGGCAAACGCATTACAAGGCGGGAAGCAGCTGACTCGTGACGAACTTGCATCCGCGCTTCAGCAAGCTGGCATTGCCACAGATGGTGAGCAACGTGTTACCCATATCATAATGCAGGCGGAATTAGACGGCATCATCTGTAGCGGTGCGCGGCGAGGCAAGCAATTCACCTATGCCCTGCTTGCTGAGCGAGCGCCACAAGCCAGGTCTTTAGATCGTGATGAAGCGCTGGCTGAACTCACCGTGCGCTACTTCACGAGCCATGGCCCTGCGACCATAAAAGATTTTGTCTGGTGGTCAGGTCTGACGGCAGCCGATGTAAAAGCCGGTCTCGCAATGGTGACATCGAACCTTCTGCATGAGACGATGGATGGCCAGACATACTGGTTCTCACCATCTACGCCACCTGAGCAGAACCTCTCTCAGACGGCCTACTTGTTACCAAATTTCGACGAATACACCGTTGGCTATACAGACCGCAGCACTATATTCGATGCCCTGCACACGAACAAGCTAGACCCACGCGGTGGTCTCCTTACGAACACAATGGTGCTGGATGGTCAGGTCGTAGGCACCTGGAAGCGCACTTTCAAGAAAAACACCGTTGTCATCGAAGCAAACCCCTTCGTTCCCTTGGGCAACACTGAGACCTGCGCCTTCGCTGCCTCGGCAAACCGCTACGGCGAGTTCCTTCATATGCCTGTGGATTCCCCCTGGCACGCGGAATAGCAGGGAGCGACGTTCTTTCTCTTCCGCAAACCTGTAGAAGAGAAAGAACGTCGCTCCCTATCTCTGTCCATGCCTCAATCCTCGTATCTGTCGTGGTACCGGACCCAGTCCTGCGGTCCTTCCAGGCCCTCCTCATCTCGCCCCTTAGGAACCAGGTCGAGGTAGTGGTAGGTGCCGTTCATCATGTCGATTCCCCGCGCGTAGCACGAGTAGGTGTGAAAAACCGCGCCGCTCTCGTCTTGGTAGAACACGCTGATTCCCTCACGGTCCGTGTCGTAGGGGTCCATTCTCGTATAGTTGTAGAACGCCGCTCCACTGCGGACGTCCTCCGGGGTAAAGGACGCCTGATAGTCAAAGTTGAAATCGCTTTGGAACGAGGAGACCCACTTGAAGCTCCATCCCATCCGCTTTTTGAACGACTCGATCTTTGTCAGCGGGGCCCGAGAGATGGCCACAAAGGTCACGTCGCGGTGATTGAGGTGAACCCCGATGTCGTTGAAATTATCGGCCCAGAACGAGCAATGCGGACACCCTTCGTCCCAATCGGGAGCGAACATAAAGTGATAGACGATGAGCTGGCTCCTTTGTTCGAAGAGTTCTGCCAACGTCTCCTTGCCGCTCGGCCCGTCGAAGACGTACTGCTTGTCAACCTTCTCCCATGGGAGTTCGCGCCGCTGCCTGCTCAGTTCGTCCCTCAGCCGCGTGAATTCCTTTTCCTTCGCGAGGAATGCCGTTCGCGCGGAGAGCCATTCCTCGTGCGAAACTACCGGGTGGGCCTTGATACTGTTGCTACCGTCGTTTGTCATGCGCTTACCTCTCCTTTATGAAAATATCTTCTGTAAACTGAATAGCCTGAGCAATTAGCATAGTATCTCCTTCTAGTTATCAGGCCGAAATGATCCGACCTGCTTTCTCGTTCATGTTTTGACCAGGCAGAAACGAGACGAACCTAAAAGCAACTCATACACGACGCAGGCGAAGTGTGGGAAGACGTTGTGTCACAAGAGGAAATCCCCTCGATGATTGCTACCTTCATCCCGCGTCCTGTCGTTAGTAGCCCGGTGGTCGTTGGAATGCGCCGGTCACTTCCGATAAGGCCCTTGCTATCGCCAGCAGGCGCGATTCATCCCAGCGTTTTCCTACCAGCTGTACCCCAATGGGTAAGCCATCACGATCCAGCGTATACGGCAGCACGACTGCCGGGTGGCCGGTGTAATTGAACAACGTGCCATGGGCACTGACCATCCAATACGCTACTTCCTGACTATCAACGTACAGTGGCGTTCCCGTTTCGCAGTGTGGAAACGCAGTGACCATGGACGGCGGGCACAGCAGGACATCCCATTTATTAAAGTATTGCTCCCAGGCGAGTATGGACTGGTCACGCCTGTGCAAGGCCTCCAGGTAGTGCGCCAGCGTGGTAGGTCGTTCCTGCTCTTCCGGCTGGAAGGCTCCAGTCATCATTCCGATCAATGCGCCGGCGCTCGCGAGTTCTTGGTTGAAATCCACCTGTGGCAGCGTCGCTGCTTCAACAGCGGCACACAGGGGAGTAAGCTGCTTCGCCAGTTCTTCTACTTCAGCGCGCATCTCCGCCGCGACCGGAAAGCCCGGAAAGGTAGGTGCAAAGGCGATCCGCAGGCGATTCAGTTCGAGTTGTGGAATCTCTTCAACCGGCACAGGCGCTACTTCGGTATCGCGTCCATCCGGCCCGGCGATGATCGAGTACAGCAGCGCCAGATCCTCAACCGTCCGTGCCATTGGCCCGATACAGGACATGATGCGAATAGGTCGAGGACCCGGAAGACCGGGGATCAGCCCGGTGAGTGGAACTCGCTGTTCTGTTGGCTTCAGACCAAACACGCCACAAAAATGCGCTGGAATGCGGATCGAAGCGGACAGATCGGTGCCAATGTCAAACGGGGTCATCCCGGCAGCTAGCGCCGCTGCCGCCCCTCCGCTTGACCCGCTTGGCGTGCGCTCGATATTCCAGGGGTTCTTGGTGCGGCCAAAGATGGGATTATTGGATTGATAATCGGCCAGCATCATGGCGACGTTTGTTTTGCCGATAAGAATACCGCCCGCAGCCTTGAGGCGTGCAGTAACAGTGCTATCTTCCTGGGGCACATAATCGGCCAGTGGTGGGAACCCGGTGGTGGTGCGCATGCCCGCCGTCGCATGGGCATCTTTCAGCGTAAAGGGCACGCCATGCAGCGGTCCCCACACCTCATCGCGAGCCAATGCTTTATCCGCTTCCCGCGCCCGTTCATATGCACGCTCGGCATTCATAGTTATGATGGCGTTCAGAGCAGGATTGTGGGTATCGATCTGCGCCAAATGCGCTTCCAGCACTTCTGTGGCTGAAACGTGGCCTGCCCGGATGGCGGCGGCCAACTGCGTCGTACTGGAGAAAACAATATCCATCGTGATTGCTCCTTTGGTTTATGGTCACCAATCACTTGGCCTGTGGCATGGGCGCGTCGAGAAACGCCGTAATCATCGACAGCAGCCAATCGGCGCGTTCGACAAGCGTTACATGCGTCGTGCCCGGGAGCACCGCGAGTTGGGAACGTGGGAGACCGACGACATCGCCTGCCACGCCTCCGCCGAGCAGTCGGAACATCTCTACAGCATGCTCCGGGCGGACGACATCGGAATCCCCGATGATAATCAGGGTAGGCACCTTGATCGACTGAATGGCCTCGGCTGGCCAGTCCGAGATCTTCCGATCCAGTTGCTGCACTTTGGCGATCAGTGTGGGCCAATCTTCCGGATTCGGTGCGATCCTGGCATATTCTTCTTGGAACGGGGACCCAGCGAGGGCTTCGGGCGTGATGGTTTCGATTCCCGCGAGGATCCCAGGGTGAAATCCGTCACGGTTGTAGGTGACTGCGGCGACCACAAGCTTGCGCACCAGATCCGGGTGCTGGATAGCGATCTGCAGGGCGATGCCGGCTCCCATGCTATAGCCGAAGATGTCGGCATTTTCGATTCCGATGTGCCGCAGCAGAGCGGCCGTGTCCTCCGCCATCTGCTCGATGGTCAACGGGCGATCAATGTCAGCCGTGCGCCCATGGGCCTGCTGTTCGACGGCGATGACCTGCCGGGTCTCGGCAAAGGCCGGCAGCAGCTTTCCGAACGAGGTGCCGATTGCCGACAAAGCGCCATGCAGCAGAACCAGCGGCCTACCGGTGCCATGGATCTCGTAATACATTTCGAGACCGTTCACCGAAGCGTAGCTGCCCTTGGCATCCTTGCTCCTTTCATTCGAGTGCTCGATGGTGCTCTTTGTCATGCTGATTTCCCTTTCCTATCTTATGAGTATGTCTCTCTCTTACTTTACGACACGGAACCAAAGATGGGTGACCCCGGGGGATTCGATCACCTTCGTGCTTTCCAGTTCAATGTGCTCAGTGCCAATATGCTCGAACAAGCGGATACCTTCACCGAGCAGCACGGGCACGAGGTGAATCTGTATTTCGTCGAGCAGTCCAGCTTGTAGGCACTGCTGAGCGGTATTCGCGCCCATCACCCCGACATTCTTGTCACCTGCTGTTGCTTTTGCTTGCGTAACAGCGCTTTCAATCCCCTCAGTGACGAAGGTAAACGTCGTTGCTCCCTTGGTCACCTTTTCTTGTGCATCATGGGTTAGGACAAAGACCGGCCATGGAAGGGAAGTGCCGTCTGGAGTCACCCACCCGTTCGGGCTATCTATCATGTCGAAGCTTCGTCTGCCCATCACCACCGCCCCTGTCGTTTTGAGTGGGTCACCAAGATCTCTTAGCACCTCTGTCGGT
>WNGR01001754.1_pt1 | contig 34401 bp, 33 predicted proteins | sample 5407581 | NCBI WGS metagenome assembly WNGR01 (sample SAMN13153383, study PRJNA577476) | soil metagenome | isolation source: 80 cm soil or saprolite under Garry oak tree replicate 2 | place: USA:California | collected 2016-06-15 | reverse complement strand
CGGGTTTTGTGCGAGGTTGTTCGCGAAGTTGCACAGGGTTGCGAGACTCACGCCGAGCACGACTTCGAGCGCGTTGGCGTCGCTGAATCCCGCCGCGTGGAAAGCGCTCAGCGCCTCATCGGCTACCGCGCCGCGGGTGGCGATCACCGCCCGCGTGAACACGGCAACTGCGTTCAGGCGAGCGTCGCTGAGGGTGCGTTGAGCACGGATTGCTTCGACGAGGGATGCATCGAGTTGCGCTTTTTTCAGGGCGACGGCCGTGTGGCCCGCAACACAAAAGCCGCAGCCGTGAATGGCGGCGGCAGTGATCTGCACCGTCTCGCGTTCGGCCAGCGTCAAACCGCTGCGGCTGTTGATTTCTGCGACGGTGAGATAGGTTTCGAGCGCGGTCGGCGCGTTGGCTAGCGATGCGACCAGATTCGGCAGGAAACCATTGGCGGCCTGCGAGCGTTCGAGATAAGGACGGCTCGCTTCGGGGGCGCTGTCCGGTGTGAGCAAAGGTAGACGGCTCATAGGGGTCCCTTACAAAGAAGCGTTCATTGTGGGCACGCGGCGCAGGCCGCACAATGCGCGGCTGTCTGCGATTTCTGCGGGTTTGTCTCGCGTTTGCGCCGTGCGGCGACGCTCAATGCAATCAGGCGATGCCGTAAGCGTCCACCGCAGCCGATTCGCCTTGCTCATCGGGGGCCGCTCGCGCGCGGCGCCACGCGCCCGGCTGCATACCCGTGGTGCGCTTGAACGCATGAGCGAACGCGGATTCCGACTGGTAGCCGACGCGTTCGGCGGTGTCCGGCGTCCGGGCACCGTCGCGCAGCATGGTCGCGGCGAGATTCATGCGAATCAGCGTGACAAACTGGGCGGGCGGCTGTCCGGAAATCGTGACGAACTGCTTGCAAAAACGCGCTCGCGACATATGCACGAAATCCGCCATCGTGTCGGTCGTCCAGCGCTTGCCCGGCGACTCGACGATCGCGCTCACGAGCGGCGCGAACTCGGCCCGCAGCAGCAGCGCCCAGAAGCAGGGCGCCATGTCATGAGGGCCGTCCAGTGCACGCAGCGCGTAAATGAAGAGCAGATCGGTCAGGCGCGCGATCAGCGGTGACGGTTTGTCTGCGTCAAGCCGTGCTTCTGCCTGGATCAGGTCGAAGACGGCACGCGCGCCCGCCAGCGAAGGATGTTCGCGACACGCGACGATGTGATCGGGCAACAGGCTCAATAGCATGTCGTCGAGCGTCGAGCCGAACTCGAAAAAGCCGCAGGCTATGCCGACCCCGGCGCCGGTCTTTGCTGTGACGTCAGGCGCTGCGGTCAGCGGCGTCATCGTACCGATCCGATCGGTTTCGCGACCGGGCGCGGGCGGGTGCGGATCGGGCGACAGGCAGTGCGGGAGGTCGCGCAGCAGAAACACAGCGTCGCCTTCGGTGAGGCGCACGCTACGCGCAATGCGGTGCGTGTGCGCCGGCAGGTGGAGCCAGCATTCACCGCGCAGCACGAGATGGAAGCTTGCCCGCAGACGCCCCGCGGTAGACGCTTGCCAAGTCCCGCAATACTGGCCGACGTGAAATATCGTGCTCTTCAGTTCGAGACTGGAAAGCAGCCAGTGGGCCAGCTTGTCGGCATTGGGCAACATCGTTTCGGGAACAGGTTGCGCGCGAGAAATCCCGCGCAGGACGATACGTTAAGCGCATGGCGCAACGGGTCTACGAACTTATTGTGGGAAGCTTATGCTCAAAATTGGTTTAGGCCGTTGCATCCACGCGGCACGCCGCCTTGCAGCAGGGCCGGCTCACCGCGAGCGCGACACCGTGAAGCGGGCGACCTTCGACTATAGGCACGCGGCAACGGGCTTCGAAATAAGCTTTTGTTCGAACCAAAGTGCTTCTTTCATGGACTCTTTTTGCCACGACGGCGACTAACCGAATCGGTTGCGCCGGCATATTCATGCGCTGAATCGTTGGTTGCCGATACCGCACCCGTGCTGTTTTCATGGATCACGCTATCGACCCCCAAGGAGAACGCCATGAGTACCGTGCTCGAACGCCAGCAGTCGCAATCCGCCGCTCACCAGGAGCTTCGCGTGCGCCGCTACAAGCCGTTGATTGGCGCGGTGATCGAGAACGTCGATCTGTCCAGGCCGCTCAGTGATGAAAACCAGCAAACGGTAAGGCAGGCACTGGTCGACCACGGCGTGATCTTTTTTCGCGAGCAGACGCTTACGCCGGAACAGCACGTTGCACTCGCGCGTATCTTCGGCACTCCGGTCCGCAAGAATATCTACCTGCCGGCCGTCGCCGGCTTCCCCGAGATCGAGGTCATTGCCCACAGCGATAAAACGCAATCGGGCGGCACCGACAACTGGCACGTCGATGTTTCATGGCAGCCGCAGCCACCCAAGGCCACCGTCCTCCACGCGCAGGAGATTCCTGAAGGGGGCGGCGGCGACACGATCTGGACCTCGGCGGCGGCGGTCTACGACTTGCTGGATCCCGATCTGGCCCGCTACTTCGAAAAGCTGAAGGCAGTGAATACGTTCATTGCGTCCCCCAAGAAGAGCGCGCTCGCCGACCTGCTGAGCGGCTACGACATTCCCGAAGGCACGAGCGAGCAGAGTGTGGAGGCCGGATTGGCACGGGTGCGCGATGCGTCGCAAAAGTATCCGCCCATCGAGGTGCCGGTCATCAAGACACACCCTGAAAACGGTCGCAAGCTGGTGTTCGTCAATGAAGGCCATACGAGTCATTTACTCGGCGTGTCGAAGACGGCGAGCCAGAGTCTGCTGAATTACCTCTACGACCTGATCAAGACGCCGGAAGTGCAAGCCCGCTTCGAATGGCGTGCCGGCGATGTCGCGATCTGGGACAACCGTCAGGTCCAGCACTACGCGGCACGAGATTACGGGTCGGCCCGCCGACGCATTCACCGTATCACGCTCGAACACGACGGCGTGTTTTGAGCAGCGCGCGCCCGCCTTCAATTTCGGCCACGGAGATCGACGCATGAAGCAAACCGCACGTCACCTGCGGCAACGTGTTGCACGCCTGTTTTATCTGTCGGCGCTAGTTGCAGGCATGGTGTCTTTCGGAACGCCCGTGCAGGCGCAAACTCCCGAGAAGCCCGAACTGCGCTATCAGGGGTGGGCCAGCAAGGTGTTGTATCCCGAGCTCGCCGAGGACCTGGGGTACCTTGCGCCGATCAAACTCAAATGGGTAGGCAATACGATTAGCGGACCGCAGGATATCCAGGCGGCGGTCACCGGCGACGTCGATTTCGGCGGTGCGTTCAACGGCTCGATTGTGAAACTGATTGCGGCGCACGCGCCTGTCAAGGCGGTGATTTCCTATGTCGGTACCGACAAGGAGACTAACGGCGGACTGTTCGTGCTGCAAGGCAGTCCGATCCACAGCGCGCGCGATCTGATCGGTCGTAAGGTCGGCGTCAATACGCCGGGCGCTTACGCGCAATATCTGGTGACCGCGTATCTCGAGAAGGCGGGCCTCTCCAAAGACGAGATCCAGAAGGTGGTGTTCGTCGCGGCGCCGCCGGTCAATCTCGCGCAGTTGCTCAAGCAGAAGCAACTCGACGCCGTGTTCCTCGAAGACATCATCAAGGACAAGCTGCTCGCGGACGGCGGTGCGGCGCTGCTCACCACCGACTATCAACTACTCGGCTCGTTCGGCTACGCGAGCTATCTGTTCACGGACCGGTTCATCGCGCAGAACCCCAACACGGTACGCAAATTCGTCGACGGGACGGCACGCGCGATCGAATGGGCGAAAACCACACCGCGCGCGGAAGTGATCGCGCGGCTCAAGAAGATCGTTGAGACGAGGCATCGCAATGAAGACATCTCGATCGTCAATTACTGGAAATCGGCTGGCGTGGGAAGCAAGGGCGGCCTGATCGACGCCGACGACTTCACCACGTATATCGACTGGTACGTGAAGAACGGTGTGTTGAAACCAGGTCAGGTGAAACCCGAAAACGTCTATTCGAACCAGTTCAATCCGTTCAACCAGTCGGTGGCGGCCCACTAGGCGGCCACTGCATCGAATCTCGAGGCCCGCGAACATGGGTGCTGCAATCGGCGTGCGCAACGTCGCGAAGGGGTTTCATCTCAAGCGGCGCGGACACTTCAGTGTGCTGGAGGATGTGTCGTTCAACGTGAAGGCGGGTGAGTTCGTTACGCTGGTCGGTCCGAGCGGCTGCGGCAAGACGACCTTGCTGGATCTGATCGCCGGGCTTGCGAAGCCGGACCACGGGCAGATACTGATCGACAGCAAACCTGTCGAAGGACCGGGACTTGATCGTGGCGTCGTGTTCCAGCAATATGCGCTCTTTCCATGGAAGACAGCGCTCGGCAATGTCGAGTTCGGCCTGGAAGCGAAAGGCGTGGCAAGGGCGGAACGCACGGGGCGCGCTCGTGCGTTCCTCGATCTGGTCGGGCTTGGCGGATTCGGGGACCGCTATCCGCATGAACTGTCGGGCGGCATGAAGCAGCGCGTCGCGATCGCTCGCGCGCTTTCTTTCGACCCCGACGTGCTGTTGATGGACGAGCCGTTTGCCGCGCTCGATGCGCAGACGCGCGAGACCTTGCAGGATGAATTGCTGCGCATCTGGCAACGCACCGGCACGACCGTCGTGTTCATCACGCATTCAATCGACGAAGCCATCTATCTCGGCCAACGAGTTCTCGTGATGGCGGCGGCGCCCGGCCGCATCACCCATGCGCTCGATGTGCATCTCGAGCGTGGCGACCTCTCCGAAGACCTGCGCTCGACGACGGAATTCGTGCGCCTCAGACACGACATCTGGCAACTGACGCATCAGCGCCGAGCGAGCTCGCGTCCCGCGGTCGCGCACGCGGCGTAACACCGGAGTGTGAAACATGAGCACGTTATCAATACGGTTCCTCGCAGCAAGCACGTTCGCCTCGGGGCTCGCATCGACACTGCCACGCATCCTGCGCGGCAGCGCCGCGATCGTGGTTTTCTGCGCATTGTGGGAGATTCTGCCGCGCGCAGGCTGGGTCGACGCGACCTTCCTGCCGCCGTTTTCGACCGTGCTCGGCGCGCTGTTCGAGATGGTGCGTTCCGGCGAGCTCTCCGAACATCTGTTTGCAAGCGCGACGCGGGCCGTGGGCGGCTTTGCGATCGCAGTGGCGATCGGCGTGCCGCTGGGTCTTGTCATCGGCTGGTATCGAACGCTCGCTGAGATTCTCAGTCCGCTGCTCGAACTGTTTCGCAATACTGCGCCACTCGCGCTGCTTCCCGTTTTCGTGCTGGTATTGGGCATGGGCGAGACCTCGAAGGTCTCGATGGTCGTTTACTCGTGCATCTGGCCTGTCGTGCTCAATACCGTGAGCGGCGTGCGCAATGTCGATCCATTGCTGATCCGCTCCGCGCTTTCGATGGGGCTGACCCCGTTGCAACTGTTTCGCAAGGTGGTGTTGCCGGCGTCGGTGCCGACTGTTTTCACGGGCATTCGCGTCGCGGGCGCTTATTCCATTCTTGTGCTGATCGCGGCTGAGATGGTGGGCGCGAAAGCAGGGCTCGGCTACCTCGTTAACTACTCGCAATTCACGTTCGAGATTCCGAAGATGTATGCGGGCATTGTCACGCTCGCGCTGCTCGGTCTCGTCTTCAATCACGCTGTATTGCTGGCGGAACGGCGGCTGACTGCCTGGCAGGGTGAACGTTGAGCGTTCTGCATCGTTAAGCAATCGGCTCGTTACCTTAGGGAAAATCTGTCATGGCGGACAAGGTGGGGGCGGCGATTAGCGCGGCCGCCAGCGGCGCGCGCGTGGTATTGGCGGATAAAGGTTTTTGCGGCACGTCCGGCGCGACCGCACCGGCCGGCACAGGCGTGTGGTACGTGCCGCCTGACGAGGACGCACGAGACCGTGCAAAAGCGAGTCGTTTCAAGTTGGGTGGCGAACTTGCCGAGCCGGCATGGATGGATCGCGTACTCGAGCAGACCTGGACCAATGCACAGCAACTGGCTGAATGGGGCTATCCGTTTCCGGTCGATAAATCCGGAGAGCAACGGCGCACGTCGTTGCAAGGGCCCGAGTACATGCGACTGATGCGCAAACGCGTCAGGGAAGCGAACGTGCGCATACTCGATCACAGTCCGGCGCTCGAGCTGCTCGTCGACGAGCATGGCGCGGTAGCAGGGGCGGCCGGCGTCGATCGTCAGGCTGGCGAGACGTGGATCGTTCGATCGGGCGCGGTGGTCATCGCGACGGGCGGGTGTGCGTTTCTCAGCAACGCGCTCGGTTGCAATGTCCTTACAGGCGACGGCCAGTTAATGGCCGCCGAAGTGGGCGCGGCGCTGTCGGGCATGGAGTTTTCGAATGCCTATGGCCTTGGCCCGGCGTTTTCCTCGGTGACTAAATCGCTGTTCTATACCTGGGCGACATTCTATTACCGGGACGGTTCGGTCATTCCGGGCGCAGGATCCTCGCATGGCCGCGGTGTGATCGCTCAAACCTTGCAGACCCAACCCGTGTTTGCCTGCCTCGACCGTGCCGACGAGCAGATTCGCGCCTGGATGCGCACTGCACAGCCGAATTTCTTTTTGCCGTTCGACCGGCTCGGGATCGACCCATTCACGCAGCGTTTCCCTGTCACCCTGCGTCTCGAAGGGACGGTGCGGGGAACCGGCGGCTTGCATCTGGTGGATCAGACTTGCGCGACGTCAGTCGAGGGCTTGTATGCGGCCGGTGACGCAGCCACCCGCGAACTGATCTGCGGCGGCTTTACGGGGGGCGGCAGTCATAACGCGGCGTGGGCAATGTCGTCGGGTTTCTGGGCCGGTGCGGGCGCTACGGACTATGCTCGTCGGTCAATAGGACGCGGCGCCCGTCAGGGCAGGGTGTTGCGAGCGGGCGGAGCCGGGCTTCGCGCCGGCGGCGGCACGGCGCCCTACGACAGCAATGAAGTGATTCGTGACGTACAGCAGGAGGTGTTCCCAACGCAGCGCAACTGGACTCGCCAGGGCGATTTACTCGTCGACTCGCTCTCGCGGCTCGATGCGCTGTGGCATCGCGTGCGCCGCGCCGCTCCGGCGCGAAGTGCATTGGATGCGGTGCGTGCACGTGAGGCCGCGGCGATGCTGGCCACGTCGCGCTGGATGTATCGCAGCGCGCAGCAACGAACTGAGACGCGCGGGATGCATCGGCGCCACGAGCATGCCGCGCTCGATCCGTCGCAGGGACAGCGTCTGTTGAGCGGCGGACTGAACGAAGTCTGGATCGACAGGTTAGCCGTGCCTCGATCTGCTGGCCAGACGGAAGGAGTGACGGCATGATCGAGATCGTCGATGGCGGGCGTTGCACCGGTTGCAATATCTGCGTGCGGGCATGCCCCACCAATGTGTTCGATATTGTGCCTGATAGCCCTCCTCGTATCGCTCGTCAGGGCGATTGCCAGACCTGCTTCATGTGCGAGCTGTATTGTCCTGAAGACGCGCTGTTCGTAGCGCCTCAGGTCGATCCAGCTCCGAACGGCGGCGTCGACGACCCGGTGTTTGGGCACTACCGGCGCGCCATCGGCTGGGGCCGCGAAAGGCAGCCGACCGCGAACCAGGATGCGAGCTACGAGTTGTTGGCGCGTGCGCATTGAGGAACCGCGTGGGGCTCGCGTAAGCTCCTACCGAGCGGGTTTCAAGGGGAACGTTGGCGGCAGCCATGGTTGCCAGACCAACGTTCCTTCGCTTAAAACCTATGTTGCATGCCGAGTTGAATTCCCTCCGCGTCAGCACCAGGATAGGGAACAGGCACACCGGGGGTCGTCGAGCCTGCCAGCGCGTAAGTCGATTGCCCTTTATTGACGAGGACGGCGGCGCTTGCATAAAGCCAGGTGCTTCGGGACAGCCAGTGTTGCAACATGACGCCGACATGCTCCGCGTCGTGTGCTGCCGAAGTTCTATCATTCAACGTCGTATAAACGAGGGCAACAGACGTCAGCGGGCTGAATCGATACGCGGCGGATACCGTGTAGACATCCTTATTAATGGAGCCGTCACTTTGCCGGGCATTGTGGAATCCAGCATAAGCCTTTACGTTTCCAAAGTTGTAGGAGCCACCCAGAAACGTCGCGCGCAGGGTACTAGAATTGCTTGCATTCGCAACTGATTGATAACCCGCATCCAGATCGACGGGACCGTTCAGGTAGACAAGCGTCACATGGTAGTTGTTGATGCCGCTGCCTGGATTGGTGGTGGCATCGCGCAGCCCCACCAGCACCTGCGCCGTCAGGCCCGCAATCGTGGGCGTCTGATAGAAAATACCATTGCTCGCACGCACGGAAAGTGTCGCGAGGCTGTTAAAGCCCGATGCTAAGGTCGAGACGCCGGTAGCATCGAACTTCCCTTCGAGCGGTACATAGAGGGGCGAGTTTTGACGACCGAAGCGAACCTCGCCCCAGTTGCCCGAAAAGCCCAACCACGCCTGGCGGTTGAAAATCGCGGTCGAGTCTGATGCCTGCCCGTTGGTGAGATTAAAGCCGTTTTCCAGCACGAAGTTGAGCCGGTTGCCGCCGCCAAGGTCCTCGGAACCACGAATCCCAAAGCGTGAGCCGGTTTGTGTGCCAGAGAGCATGCGGTAAGTGGTCTGATTACCGGCATGGGTTGCGTCGAGTGACAGATCGAGAAGCCCGTAGAGTGTCACGCTGGATTGGGCTGATGCGCTCGAGGCGCCGAGCGTGACAATTGCAGCGGCGAGGCAATACCTGATGGTCTGATTCACGGCTTTGTTGTTGTTGGATAGAGGGGTTGGATAATTATTGAACGGGTGCGAGTGTCAACTTCGCAACATGCGCGTTCACGTTTGGCACCACGGGGATGAGCTTGTTGTCCCGATACCATTGGGCGATATGCCCGATTCTTTCGATATCGTCCGGCTGCAGCACACGCAAGGGGCTTACGTTATTGGCGCCCAGGATCGCAGCGAAGTCCTCAGGAAGCTGCAGTTCCCGCGCCCAGAGAAGTCCCGCTTCCTTCGGATGCTGTGCTGTCCAGACGTTCTCGCGACGCAAGATGTCAAATACGGTATCGACAACCTTAGGGTGCGCGCTTAGATAGTCCTGCCGGACGAAGTAGCCGACTGCATTTTCTGAACCGATCTGCTTTCCGTCAGCTAACACCCTTGCGTCATAACGCTTCAACGCAATGCTGAGAAACGGGTCCCAGGTTGCCCAGGCATCGACCCCGCCACCCACGAAGGCGCTTCCTGTATCACTCGGTGAGAGATAGCGTATGGCCACTGAGTCCGGTGCGATACCGCCATGCTGCAAGCCTCGAACAAGCAGGTATTCGCCGGTGCCGCCTTTATTGACGGCAACGCTCTTGCCTTTCAGGTCGGCAAGGGTCTTGATCGGCGAGTTATTCGGAACCACGATCGATTCGTTGCTAGCCGTCATGGGCTGGTACGCGAAAATCGACATGGGAACGCCGGCGGCGATCGAGGTGACGAATGACGTCGAGCTGCCGCTTGTCAGGTCCACGGCGTTCGCGTTCAACGCTTCGAACGCAGGCGCGGCTGCGGGAAACGGCCCGGCCCAAACCACCTTCACGCCCTGCGCCGCGAGCGCTTTATCGAGCGAGCCCTTGGCCTTGGCAAGCGTCAGATCCGAGGTGCCCTTGAGATACGCGATACGCAGCGTCACGGTGGGCTGGCCTGCGGGTTGAGCCGCGAGTGCACCGGCGAATCCACACAACGCAGCAGCGGCAATGGCTTTGCGCAGGAATCGGCGTCGGGATTGTTGATTGATCTGCATTGGGGCTGTCAGGGTTGTGTCGTCGAGGGTGTAGTGGAGAGGTCACGGTCGAATAGCGTTGACCAGGTGAATGTTTTGGCAGTCTGTACTTCACGCTGAACCGGCAGATGAGGCAGTACTTTTTCAGCAAAACGGTAGGCTTCTTCCAGCAAAGGCATCCCGGATAGAATAAAAGTGTCCACGCCGCGCGCGCGATATTCGTTCAGCGTGGTGATGACTGTCTCGGGAGAGCCGACGATCGCCGTTCCCGGACCAGGACGCACGAGTCCAAGTCCTGACCAAAGATTCGGCGCAATTTCAAGTTCTCGAGCGTGCTTCGGACGCTTGCCCTGATGAAGGGCGCTCATGCGGCGTTGTCCGACGGAGTCGCTGTTGCCGACAAATCGCTGGTTGGCCGCAATCGCATCGTCGTCCATGAGGCTCAGCAGTTTGTCGGCTTCAGCCCAGGCTTCTTCGTCCGTATCGCGCAAGATGACGTACAGGCGCACACCATGCTGAAGGGTTCGGCTGTAGCTGGCGGCGCGTTCGTTGACGCGCGTGACACGTGTGCCGATTTCGTCCGGCGTCTCGCCCCAGGAGAGGTAGGTGTCGACGTGCTTCGCGGCGACCTCGATCGCCGGGTCGGACGATCCGCCGAACCACAGGGGAGGAATCTGAATTTTTTCCCCCGCCGGTAGAGCGAGTTTCGCGCCCTCGACGCTGAAGTACCGGCCTTCATAGGTGACGGACTCGCCCGCGAAAAGTCGCTTGAAAATGGTCAGATATTCGTCGGCCATCGTGTAGCGCTCGTCGTGCGGCATTTTCATGCCGTACGCGCCGAGCATTTTGGCGTCGCCAGAGACGATATTGAGCAGCAGCCGTCCCTTTGAAAACTCCTGAAAGGTCGCCGCCATCTTGGCGAGGAGTGTGGGTTGGATCAGACCAGGATGAATCGCCAGAAGGAAATTCATATCGTCGGTATAAGGGACGAGCGAGCTGCCCAGTACCCAGACGTCGTGGGCGCCGGTTGCAAAGAGCGCGCCGGTGAATCCCAGATGGTCGTAGCCACGCGCAAGCTGTTGCATATAGCGGTAGTCGAGTGCGCGTGCGCCGTTCGCGCTCCACGGCGCACGTCCATCAGGTGCGGTCAGATACCAGAAAACGTTCATTTAAAGTCGCTGATTGAGTTATTGGACAGAGAGAGGAAGGGGGCGATGGGGACGAGGCGGTTGCCCTCGCGTACGTCGACGGCGCGCGTCAGAACACCGCATCGGAAGAGCAGATCGGCCTCGGCCTGCTGTTCGCCGAGGATGGTTTCGTCGACGGTGTGAAGCGACCAGTCGCGTTGTCTGAGCGCGGTAAGCCAGGCCTGTTCGCTGACGTTTCCTATGCCGGCGTCAGCGAGCAAGGTGGCGAACGGGGCTGGGTCGCGAGTCACATCTTTACCCAGGCGGACGAGCGAATCGAAGAGCGCGTTCAGTGCCGGTGCGTGTTCGATGGCGGCGCTTTGGTGCGCCCAGAATACCGAGCGGTTGGCAACGAAGTCCCCGATCCATTCGAGTGCGCGGACCGGCTTGTTCGCGAGCGCATCACTGAGCAACGGCTCCATGGCGATCCACGCGTCCACCTCGCGACGCTCCAATGCGCCCAGCGACTCGGCTGGGGACAGTTCCACGCGGGTGACTTCTTCGAGGGCATGGCCGGCGCGGTCGAGCGCCGCCGCGAGGAAGTGCGTGTGAAACGAACCGTCCAGCAACGCCACCCGTTTTCCTGCCAAGGCGTGAATGTCTTTGGGACCATCGGCTAACGCCAGAATGGCGCCATTGGTTTTACGTGGAGCCGACGCGGCCACATAGACGAGCGGCGTTCCCAGGCTTTGCGCAATGAGCGGCGGAGTCGAGCCGGTTCCGCCGACATCGATGACCCGCTCAGCAATGAGCTGACCCGTATCGCGTCCCTCTGCATAGTTGACGAACGCAATGTCCGGACGGTCTTCGCTCCTGCTCCACGCAAGCGCGGCCAATTGCAGGTGGAGATTGTTGGGATGCACGCCGACCCGCAGCACAGTGTCTGCGGATAACTTCTTGCCATGTCGAGGCGAGACGTGCACGTCGATTGTCTTATGCGGTAGTATCTGATCGATTGGCACTCGGTTTCGCTCTTGATATTGTTTCTATAGCGAATAATATTGTCGTTTAGCGAATATTCTTAATGATCTTTTGCGCTATGCTTATCGAGGCATGTGATTGCCGCAGGTCGCGATGGGCAGCGGATAAGGGGTCGTGGTAATGAATGTGGAGACAGAAGTGCAATCCGGCGAGACTTACGGCGATACCGATGAACGCAGCGCAAGGGTGGCCCCGCCTGACGACGGGTTCATCAGCCGCTTGCGGATGATTGCAGAGGCAATGGGCAGTGCGAGCGCACTGGTGCGCCAGGCCGGCATATCATCCAGCGGCTTCCAGAAGTATCTGAATGGCGCCGAGCCTACCCGGCGAGTGTTGATCGCGTTAGCTCGCGCCGCACAGGTCGACCTCCAGTGGCTCATGACCGGCCAAGGTTCGATCAAAAGGGAAGAGCGGGGCAATTGGCCCAACAACCATCTGACACTGCTGCCACTCTTTCGTGACGGACAATCCGTCTCGTGCGATCTGCCCGAAAGCGGTGAGCCGGAGAAGCTGGTTCAATTAGCGTTTTGTCGCGAGTGGCTCGGCAAGCATGGATTTGATCCGGCCAATCTTGGCACCATGCGCGTTGAGGGCCGCTTGATGGAGCCGACGCTGCATCACGGCGACACGGTTGTCGTGGATCGCGTCGTCAACCATATTGCCGACGGAGAGATTTATGTCATCCAGGACAGCGAATCGCTGTTGATCAAGCGACTTCAGCGGCAGTTGGGCGGACGTGTGGCTCTTGTCAACGACAACGGCATGCAGGCTCCGCTGGAGGCCCGACTGGATGAGATCGACATCGTCGGGAAAGTCATTTGGCGTGGCGCATTGCTATGACCGGGTGCCCGCGGAACGCGGGTATGGCCGAGTAACCAACTAACCGAGTATCCGGATAAGGCTCGATCCTGAGCGGGTGTCTGTGTGAAGCGCTTTCTACGGGCGCGTCACGCAGCGAGCGGTGTAGCGTGCGGTGTGGCGTGTTGCGGAGAACGTCAGAGAACGAGACGCCCTTCCGATGCGATGGCAGCCAGCGAATTGCGCTGGCTCTGTACTTCGCGTGCCTGTAGCGTTTCCGGCAGCGATGCCTTGTCACCCGCGCGGCCGATTGCGATAGCGGCTTCTATGGAGTAGACGTCCGGAACGGCGAGTGCCTGGCGGATCTTCTCGCGTTCGATGCCGGCAAGGCCGTGCGCATTCCATCCGGAGAGGCTGGCCTGCAGCGCCAGGTATGCCCACGCGGCGCCGGTATCGAACGAATGAGTGGGAGCAGGGACTTCAGCCGCTCCGCCGGGCGGCGTGAACGTGCTCTTGGACAGAACGACGACAATGGCCGCTGCCTGGCGAGCCCAGCTTTGATTGAATTCGTTGAGGAAGCCGAGGAATCGTTCCCAGTGAGGTGTACCCCGTCGTGCATAGACGAAACGCCAAGGCTGGGAATTATAGGAGGACGGTGCCCAGCGGGCTGCTTCGAAAAGCGTCAGCAGGCTTGTTTCCGAGATCGGGTCGGACGTGAAAGCGCGCGGCGACCAGCGGTTGAGGAATTGCCTGTCGATGGGATGTTCGGCCGTACGTGCGTTCGATGTTGTCATTGGTTACTCCTGAAAAAGAATTCGACGATCAAACTGGAGGGCCACGAAGCCCCTTGGCGATGCCGGATCACTTTATTTGCTCGAACAGGGTGACTGAACCGATTTATTCTCACATCGTTATTCCGCAACTGAATCGACATGGCGGACAGTTTCGAGGCTGCGAGCCTGAAGCGCGCCGCAGTCAGTCAGAACGCCGGGATGATCGCGCCGTGATAGTGATCGAGAATGAAGTGCCGAACCTCATCGGACTGATACGCCTTCACGAGCTGCTGGACCCACGGCTTGTTCGCATCCTGCTCGCGCACCGCGATCAGGCAGGCATAAACACCGGCTCCGTCTTCGACGAGAATGGTGTCGCGGGCTGGATTGAGACCAGCCTTGATGGCGTAGTCGGCGTTGATCGTGGTGGCGTCGAAATCGTCGAGCGTGCGCGGCAATTGTGCGGCGTCGATCTCGGTGAACCTGAAATGTTTCGGGTTTGCAGTGATATCACGTGGCGTGGCGTTGATACCCGTCACCGGGTCGATGCCCGAACGCAGCGTGATCGCGCCGGCTTTCTGCAGCAGCAACAGGATACGGCTTTCGTTCGCCGGATCGTTGGGGATGCCGATCGAGGCACCCTCGGGCAGGTCAGAAAACTTCTTGTACTTCTTCGAATACACGCCGATCGGACCGATCCACGTGCGGCCGATGCCGACCAGCTTGTAGCCACGAGCGCGCACTTGTGAGGCCAGAAACGGGCGATGCTGATAACTGTTGGCATCGAGGTCGCCTGCGTCGAGCGCGGCATCCGGCTGAATATAGTCGCTAAACGGCACGATCTTGATGTGCAGACCGTAGTCGCGCTCCGCCACCTTTTTTACCTCGGTGAATATTTCTTCATGAGGTCCGGTAGTCACGCCGACCTTCAGCGTTTGCGTGTCGGCGTGCGCGCTGGCTGAGGACAGACTCAGCAGGGCGATTGCCGGATAGGCGAGACGGACGATCAGGCGGCGCATGAGCAAGGGCAAGGACGGCACGGCAGGTTTCCTTATGAAGAAGTGAACGCAATTTAGCGCTCCCCCTGTCATGTGCAAACCAAGCAATTTGACTATGCAAAGCGCGTAACGATTGCTTGCGCCGTCGTTTGCGCGTTAGCGGCGTTGCAGCGGATAAGTAAATGAAAAATGAATGGTTCTGTGCCGTACGTCAACGCTTTAACCTCGAACAATTCTGCCGAGGTAGCATGAACGACATCTCCAACACCGGCGTTTTGCACGCGCGGCCACAAGCCGAAGCCCATGTCATCGCAAACGACGTCGAGGCCCTCGCGGTCGCCGAACAGCTCGCGCTGGAATTCGCCGTAGGCGCCGCTGAGCGCGACCGTCAGCGGCGTCTTCCCTATGACGAACTGGCGCGCTTCAGCGCAAGCGGTTTGGGCGGCATCACCGTGCCGCGCGAATACGGCGGCGCAGACGTTTCTTTCGTCACGCTTGCACGCGTGTTCGCGATTCTGTGCGAGGCGGATCCTTCGCTCGGGCAGATTCCGCAGAATCATTTCGGCTTTCTGAATGTGATCCGCACGCTCGGATCCGAGTCGCAGAAGCGACGCTATTTTCCTGGCGTGCTGGCGGGCAAACGTCTTGGCAACGCTGGACCCGAACGCGGTTCGCGCAATACGACTGACGTGCAAACCCGACTGGCGGCAGTGGACGGCGAACTGCGTGTGAGCGGCCGGAAATTCTATTCGACCGGTGCGCTGTTCGCTCACTGGGTCCCCACCAAGCTGCTCGATGAACAAGGACGCCTGATCGCAGCGATCATCGAACGGGACAGCCCAGGGCTGACCGTGATCGACGATTGGTCCGGCTTTGGGCAGCGCACCACGGCGAGCGGTTCGGTGGTGTTCAATAACGTGTTGGTAGACCCGGAGGCGGTATTGCCGCTGTGGCAAACCGCAGGCGAGCCTTCGCTGGTCGGCCCGGTTTCGCAGATTATCCAGGCCGCGATCGACGCGGGAATCGCGCGCGCCGCTGTGCGTGAGACCGTGCGCTTCGTGAAGGAGCAGGCGCGGCCATGGCTCGACGCCGGCGTCGAGCGAGCTACCGACGACCCCTACGTGATTCGCGACACCGGCCTGCTGCACGTGGAGTTGCACGCCGCCGAAGCAGTGCTGGAGCGCGCGGCCCGCACGCTCGACCGGATTCGCGTGGCGGGTGTCACGGCGCAGACGCAAGCTGAAGCGTCGATCGCCGTCGCCAAAGCCAAAGTGCTGACGACTGAAGCCGCGCTGAATGGCGCGGAAAAACTCTTCGAACTGTCCGGCTCGCGCGCGGTGCTCGAGGAACTGAATCTCGATCGTCACTGGCGCAATGCACGTGTACATACGCTGCACGACCCGGTGCGCTGGAAATATTTTGCGATCGGCAACTATTTGCTTAACGACGTGTTGCCGCAGCGGCACGCGTGGATCTGACGCCTGCCAAGCCAACCATCCCATGACTCAAACGATCAATAAGCAGGTCGCCGATCCGGCCACCATCATCGGTTCCGATGCAGAAGCGCTCGACGTGGCGCGCACGCTTGCGCAGGCCTTTGCACGTGAAGCGGCGCAGCGCGATGCCCAACGGCGTGCCCCGTATGAAGAGCTGACGCGGTTTTCGCAGTCGGGTTTGTGGGGTATCACCATACCGCGCGAATTCGGTGGCGCGGACGTCTCGAGTGCAACGCTCGCGGAAGTCGTGGCGCTGATTTCGGCGGCCGACGGCTCGCTCGGCCAGATTCCGCAAAACCACTATTACACACTTGAGGTGATCCGCGTGCAGGGCAGCGAGACTCAGAAGCGCGACCTGTTTGCACGGGCACTGGCAGGAGAGCGTTTTGGTAACGCACTCGCGGAGCGCCGCAGCGCCACCGCCTCCGAACGCACGATGCAACTCGTGCCAGATGGTGAGGGGGCGTTTCGCATCAGCGGCGAGAAGTTCTACGCAACCGGCGCGCTGTACGCACAATGGATTCCAACTGCTGTGGTCGGAGAGGACGGCAACGCCTATCTGGCGATCGTCGCGCGCGATGCGCAGGGCGTCGAGGTGATCGACGACTGGTCGGGCTTTGGCCAGCGAGGTACCGCCAGCGGCACGGTGAAATTCGACAACGTGCACGTCGCGGCGGACCAGGTACTGCTGCTCGCCGATCCCCACCAGCCACGCACGACCATCAAGCCCTACGCTCAATTAATTCATGCGGCGATCGATCAGGGTCTCGCGCGAGGCGCGCATGAAGCGACGCGGGCCTTCGTCACCACGCAGTCACGGCCGTGGATCGAGGCGAACGTCGAGCGAGCCGCGCACGATCCGTTGACGATCAACGAATTCGGGCGTCTCGCCGTGCGTCAGGAGGCCGCCGATGCATTGGTCGAGCGAGCTGCGTATCAGCTCGATGCCGCGCGCGTCGATCCGCAACCGGGCAAGATCGCCGAAGCGGCGATTGCCGTCGCCGAGGCACGCGCGCTGACCACGGAAATCGCGCTCGCTGCATCGACAAAACTATTCGAACTCGCCGGTACACGAGCGGCGGCTGGTGAGATCAATCTCGACCGTTACTGGCGCAACGCCCGTGTGCATACGCTGCACGACCCGGTGCGCTGGAAAGTCGCCGCAGTCGGCGACTACTACCTGAACGGCCGCTTGCCCACGCAGAGCGGCACGACCTGAATCTTCAGCGCCCCCTTGGCAACACTTGAATCCATACCGTCATGACGAAACAGATTCTGCTCAACGCATTCAACATGAATTGTGTGGGTCATATCAATCACGGGTTGTGGACGCATCCGCGCGACCGCTCCGTGGATTACAAAAAACTCTCGTACTGGACCGATCTCGCGAAACTGCTCGAGCGCGGTTTGTTCGATGGATTGTTCATTGCGGATATCGTCGGCGTGTACGACGTCTACCAGCAATCAGTCGAACTGCCTCTGAAGGAGTCGATCCAGTTACCCGTCAACGATCCGTTGCTGACCGTGCCGGCCATGGCCGCCGTGACTCAGCATCTGGGCTTCGGGGTGACCGTCAACCTGACTTATGACTTGCCGTATCTGCTCGCACGGCGCTTTTCCACGCTCGATCATTTGACGGACGGCCGGATCGGCTGGAACATCGTCACGGGCTACCTCGAAAGCGCGGCGCGGGCGATGGGGCTCGGTGAACAGATCGCGCATGACGAGCGCTACGATCGCGCCGACGAGTTCCTGGAAGTTGCCTATAAGTTGTGGGAAGGCAGTTGGGAAGAGGGCGCCGTGCGCGCCGATCGCACGGCGCGCGTCTATGCTGACCCTGCCAGGGTGCACCGGATTGAACATCGTGGGCAGTACTACAACGTTGAGGGATATCACCTGTCCGAGCCGTCGCCGCAACGCACGCCGGTGCTGTTTCAGGCGGGTTCATCCGGACGTGGCCAACAGTTCGCAGCGCGCCATGCGGAGTGCGTGTTCGTCTCCCAGCAGAAGCCGGCCGCCTTGCGGCAACTGGTCAGCGACGTCCGTGCTGCCGTACGCAACGAGGGGCGTGATCCGTCGGACATCAAGTTTTTCATGGGCCTGTCCGTGATCGTCGCGCCGACCGAAGCACAGGCATGTGAGAAATACGCCGAATACGTGCGCTACGCTAATCCGGAAGCCGGCCTTGCGCACTACGCCAGTTCCAGTGGCATCGATTTCTCCCGCTACGCGCTGGACGAACCGATTCGCTACGCAAAGAACAATGCGATCGAATCGGTGATGAAGAATCTCACGGGTGCGGGTAAAGAACGCACGGTCGCGCAGATTCTGCGTGAAGAACTGCAATTGGGCGGACGATATCCGGCCATCGTCGGCACACCCGAGCAGGTGGCGGATCAACTGGTCGGCTGGATCGAGCAAACCGATATCGACGGCTTCAACCTGGCGCGCACGGTGACGCCCGAATGCTATAGCGACTTCATCAATCTGGTGATTCCGGTGCTGCAGGAGCGGGGCGCGTACAAGACGGCCTACGCTGAAGGGACGTTGCGCGAGAAGCTGTTTGGCCAGGGCCGGGCGAAACTGCCGGCTGCGCATGCCGGCGCAACGCTGGGGCGCGCAGCACTAACGGTCCAATGTTCGCAACAACGATAGGGTAGAAAGGCCGCTTTCCTCACCCGCGCAACGCGCGAGCGGCGATCACCGCATTGGCCGCTTCCACGAAACCCTCGCCGCCGGGGCCCTTGGTAATCCACGCGGGGGGCACAGGAAGCTCAGACAGGTACTCTCGCACGGTACTCACACCCACTGTGTGTTTGAAGAATTCGAACATCGGTGCGTCGTTGGTCGAGTCGCCGGTATAAAGCACCGTGTGCCTGCCGGTGTCGATGTCGACCTGGTAAGTCGCTGCCAGCACCTTGCGCGTCATGGCAAGCTTGTCATAGCCGCCCAGCCAGCCTAAAACCCACAGATTGTTTATCGTGGCATTCGCCCCGGCTGCCCGCAGCACCTGGACCACCTGCTCGCTGAGTTCGGGGTTGTCGGGGCGTGCGAATGCGATGCTGGTCAGACGGAACGCCTGATCGTCGGCGAGGTGGATTTGCGGAAATCTGGCCGTCACGATTTCCGCCATTGCGGTCAGTTTCGCACGCGTTTCGCTCAGGTTCTCATCGGCGTGCCAATACGTTCGCGACACACCGTGACCGTTCGAGGTCCGCTGCAGGAACAGCCCGCCATTTTCTCCGATCACGCCGTCGACCGGCCACATGCGTGCCATCTGATCGCACCAGCCGGCGGGCGCCGCGGTCACAGGAATTACGCGGATGCCGGCGCTTTGCAATCGCTCCAGTGCCGCATAGGTGGAAGCCGCCAGTCTGCCTTGGTAGGTGAGTGTTTCGTCCATGTCGGTCAGGACAAAACGGACGTCTTTAAACTCGGAGGGCGTTGCGGCTGACAAAGGGCGCATTCGTTTTCTCATTGTGCTGAACAGACAGGCTGATTATCTCGTGAGCCGGCAGATTTTCTCGATGCGTGAAAAGATGGCTTTACGCAAGGGTTCCGGCTACGGTAAAAGCCGTCGCGGAATCTCCAACTCGGCGGGGGAAGTCGCGCTAACGCACAACTAGTACCCCTGCCGGATGTCCACCAGGTCTTCCAACTCCGCGCCAGCCGAGAACGCCTCAAAATTGCGGGCGAACTTGCGGGCGAGCTCCGCCGTATTGTGCGGGCCGATTGCCGACGTATGCGGCGAGAGCCGAACGCGCGGATGGGTGTAAAACGGATGTCCGGCGGGTAACGGCTCCGGCTCGGTAACATCCAGCGACGCAGCATCGATTAGTTCGTCGTCGAGCGCTTCGAGCACCGCTTCGTCGTCGATGAGCGAACCGCGCGCGACATTGATCAGGTGCAGCCCAGGTTTCGCGTGCTTCAGCAATGCCCGGTCGACGATATGGCGGGTCGCTGCCGTAGCGGGCGCCGCGAGCACAAGATGGTCGGTTTGCCGCACGAGCTCGCCGATATCCGCGGCGAAGGTCACGCCAGACACAGGCGGTTTCGTCGAAGCCTGGCGACGCACCGCAACGACCTGTGCGCCCAGCGCCAAGGCTTTCTGTGCAACAGCCTGTCCGATTGAACCGAACCCGAAGATGCCGACGGTGCCGCCTTGCACCGTCGCGAGCGGGGACATTTGCCAGTGCTGCGCGTCGTGAATCCAGATGTCGGGTAGCCGCTTCGCGTGGGCGAAGATTGTCGCCAGTACGAACTCCGCAATCGCCTGCGATGCAGTGCCGCGCGCCGTGGTGACGGGTGGACCGTCGAAAAACCAGCGTGGATAGAAATCGATTCCCGATGAACCCAACTGCACCCAGCGCAGTCCGAACGGCCAGCCCGCGGGTGCATGTGCCGCGCCTGGGCGCCGCGCACGATGATCGGCGCAGCGATGAGAATTGAGGCGTCGTCGGGCAATTCAACCGGGACGCCGCGTGGAGTGCCGATCACGCGCGTATTGGGCAGCAGCGCGCGCACGGTGTCGTTGAAGGGTTCGGGGAGCTGGCTGGCAATCGTGACCATACGTGTGCGTGGGGTAATCGCTGAAGGGACGTGCGTGGATGCGGAGAAACTGAACAGCCGATTGGCGCTAAAAGCGCTATGTGCACCTCATTGATTTGAGACGCACGAACATCGACTCGACTAACGCGCGGGCGCTGTGATCACGGTTTTAGCCGTTTGCCAATATTTCGCCACGGCAGGCAGAATTCGGCCTTCTGACGGACCGGAGATTTCGCGTTCGAGACACGCGCATAGCGCAGCGATCAGCAAAACGGCGGCAAGCCGGCCATGCGATGCGCGCGAACGCTCAGGCGGCGAGACGTCGTGCGAGGCCGGCGCGGCGGTTTGCTGCGAATAATGCCACTGGCGTTTGCTCATCTCAGTAGACCATACCGGTGAGTGAGCTTCCAGTGTCGCCGTTTCTGCATTGTGGCAGAACCAAGATTCTCGACTATCCATATCCGTGCGGTGCATTTGGCGCTCGGCGCGCTAGGCCAGACTCATGCCGCAGCGGGTTCATAGCGGGCTCGTGACAGGTTCATAACCTTATGAGCTTTGCTTGGTTGCCGTGCACCGCGCCTCCCGTTAAGTTCGATCCATTTAGCATTCGGTCCACTCAACCCATCTATCTGGCAGGCTTATGGCTTCTCGTGACGCATCGGACTTTTCGGATACCCTGGCAGGCCTCAGCTTGACTGAACCACGCAGGCGCACGCTGCTGAAGGCCGCTGCGGCAAGCGCAGCGACATTCGCTGCTGGCGCGCTCTTCACCGCACAGCGGGCTCATGCTCAGACGCAGTCCAACGGCAAAATCTTGCGAATCGGGTTTCAGAAATACGGCAACTTCGTGGTTCTGAAAGCACGCGGCACGCTCGAGAAACGCCTGGCCGCGCAGGGTGCTTCAGTGCAATGGCTTGAATTCCCCGCTGGGCCGCAGCTTCTCGAAGGCCTGAACGCGGGTGCGGTGGATGTCGGGACGGTCGGTGAAACACCGCCGATCTTTGCACAAGCGGCGGGTGTTGACTTTGTCTACATCGGCAATGAATCACCGGCACCCAAGGGCGAGGCGATCGTCGTACCGCATGATTCGCTGATTCGCTCGGTCGCTGATTTGCGCGGCAAGAAGGTCGGGTTGAATCGGGGTTCGAATGTGCATTTTCTGCTGGTCAAGGCCTTGCAACATGCGGGGCTTTCGTATGCCGATATCAACCCGGTTTTTCTGACGCCTGCGGACGCGCGTGCGGCGTTCGTGCAGAACAGCATCGACGCCTGGGTGATCTGGGATCCGTATCTGGCCGCCATCGAGCGGCAGGCTAATGCAAGGGTGATCGCTAATGGCGAAGGTCTCGTGCGCAATACGCAGTACTATCTCGCCGCGCGCAAGTTCGCCGATGCACAGCCTCAACTGCTGCGAGAACTGCTTGCCGAACTCGATCAGGTCGATCACTGGAGCCGCAACCATATTCCGGATGTTTCCAGCCAGTTGTCGCCGCTCGTCGGCCTCGACGCCCCGACGCTCGAACTGGCATTGAATCGCGCGAGTTATGGCGTGCAGCCCATCGATGCAGCCACGCTCGCCTACCAGCAACAGATCGCGGACACCTTCACCGAGTTGAAGCTGATTCCGAAGAAGCTCGTGGTGGCGGACGCGAAATGGCGTGCTGTGTGATGCGCTTGATATGAGCCCCAGAGGTCGAGTGACCTCCGGGAGCATTTCGCCGATGCTCCGTATCGGACCGGGTTCGGCCATCGAGAGTCTTTCGAGGACTTGGCTCAAATGGCCGCGATCCCTATCTATAGCGGACGGTCACGCTTACTGAATTCGTCGACACCATAGATTCATCCCAGACCGTCTGCATCATGCTGGCAAAAGGCGAGAGCAGGCGTTAGCGAGGAGATTGGCTGAAAAGATCGCCAAGGATTTTTTCGCAGCGCCATATCTACCCGTCAGGGCGTCGGCCTCCGTAGCGAACGGTCGTCCGCCGGCATCGCCGAAACGCAGTGGTGAAAATAGAGCGACGGCCGTACGGGGGTGCGGACGAAAACTTGGACTACCTGGAGGTAGTTCATGTACTCGTACGAAGACCGCCTTCGAGCGGTTCGGCTCTACTTAAAGTTGGGTAAGCGCATCAGAGCGACCATCCGGCAGCTGGGGTACCCGACCAAGAATTCTCTTAAATCCTGGCATCGCGAATACGAACAGTGTCATGATTTACGGACCGGCTATGTTCGTTCGAGGCCGAGGTATTCGACCGAACAGAAGAAGGCGGCCGTCGATCGTTATCTGAGTCATGACCGTTGTGTTGCTGCAACCTTGAGGGCGTTGGGATATCCGAGTCGTGGGACGCTTTCAGTGTGGATTGAAGAACTGCACCCCGAAATCGGAAAGCGAGTTGTTGGCAGAGCTACTGGCGGCGTTCCGAAATCGCGAGAGGTGAAGCAGGCTGCAGTCATCGAGCTGTGCACCAGGGAGGGAGGTGCGCGCGTAGTTGCTGAAAGGATAGGCGTGAGCAGGCCGACGCTTTACAACTGGAAAAACAAGCTACTCGGTCGTGAGGTTCCGGCATCCATGAAACGCCATAAGAATCCAGCACCGGCCCATGAGCGGGCGGAACTGGAGCAGCAGGTCGAATCGCTTCGACTCGACATCCGGCAATTGCAGCTCGAACACGATATCCTGAAGAAGGCAAATGAACTGTTAAAAAAGGACTGGGCGTCGACCTGCAACTCCTGAGCAACCGGGAGAAGACGATGCTGGTTGACGCCCTGAAACAGACCTACGCGTTGCCTGAGCTGTTAGCCGTATTGGGGCTTGCTCGCAGTTCCTACTTTTATCACCGTGCGCGTCTGCTCCTCGCTGACAAGCATGCTGACGCGCGTCGCGTCATCGCAGACATCTTCGAACTCAATCACCGTTGCTACGGATATCGTCGAATACGCGCGGCATTGGGCAGGCAGCAGGTCTTCATCTCGGAGAAGGTGGTGCGACGTTTGATGAGGCAGGAGGGTCTGGCCGCTGCCACAACCAGGCGACGTCGCTACGGCTCCTACCGTGGAGAAATAGGTCTCGCGCCGGAGAACCTCATAAATCGTGACTTCCGTGCAGCAGCCCCGAATGAAAAGTGGCTCACCGACATTACCGAATTCCAGATCCCGGCCGGCAATGTCTATCTATCGCCGTTGATCGACTGCTTCGACGGTCTCGTTGTGAGCTGGTCAATCGGCACGCGGCCAGACGCCGAACTCGTAAATACCATGCTGGATGAGGCCATCGAGACGGTCGCCAACAGCGATGAAAGACCAGTGGTCCACTCCGATCGCGGTGCGCACTATCGTTGGCCAGGATGGCTCTCACGGATGCGCGATGCCAGGCTAGTTCGCTCGATGTCACGTAAAGGATGCTCGCCCGATAATGCAGCCTGCGAAGGTTTCTTCGGGCGGCTCAAGACGGAGTTGTTCTATCCTCGTGATTGGCGGGCTACGACCGTTGAGCAATTCATTGAGGTAGTCGACTCTTACATCCGCTGGTATAACGCAAAGCGGATTAAGATCTCGCTCGGCTCTCTCAGTCCGCTCGAATACCGGGAGAGTCTTGGAATTGCAGCATAAACCAGTCCAAGTTTTTAGCCGCACCCCCCCAGGCGGGCGCGGCGACGCGTGCGTCGGGCGTGGTGACCTCCGTCGTGGTGGCTATCGCCGTGCTGCTGCTGGCGTCGCTCACGCGCTATATATCCCCAAGGCGACACTGGCGGGCCTGCTGTTCGTGACTGCGCTGCGTCTCATCGATGTCGAACAGCTCCGGTATACGTTGCGCGCGTCGCGCTACGACGCGGGCCTCGTTGTGATCACGGCGCTTGCGGCGCTGCTGATAGGCGTCGAATTCTCGATCCTCGTCGGGGTGGTGCTCTCCGTCACGTTGTTCGTTCCTCGCGCGGCGCGTCTTAGAGCAACCGAACTTGTCGTGAGTCATGAGGGCGTGGTGCGGGAGAAGGCCGGCGACGATCCGCCGTGCAGTGCCGTTGCAGTCTGGGATTTCGAGGGCGAACTGTTTTTCGGCGCTGCGCCCGATTTCGACCGCTTTATCGCCGATATCAAGGCGCGTGCCCAGCAGCAGGGTGTCCGACCTGGTGCTGCGATTCAAGCGCGTGCGGCATCCTGACGTGGTGTGTGTCGAAAGGCTCGAGCATTTCCTGCGCGAAGCACAGCGTGACGGGCTGGTCGTGCTGCTGGCCGGTTTGAGAGCCGATTTCCGCGAAATGCTTGGCCGGCTGAAATTCACCGCGTGGTATCCCGCTGACCGCTTTTTCCCGGAGGACGACGAGGCGTGGTCGGCCACTATCCGGGCTGTCCAGTATGCGTATGCGCAACTCGGTGCGAATAACCGCTGTCCGCATTGCGCTGACCGCACGGAAGCCGGCCACGCTTCTTCGCTCTATTATCTCGTCTAGCGCGCAGACACGCGCCGGAATCCGCCAGCAAGGTTGCGATGAAGATGCTTGCATTCGCCTTGCCCAGCCTCGTTGCCGCGTTCTGCTTCATCGCGATGAGCAGTTGCAGCAAGGCCGATCTCGCACAGACGGAACAGCACGCGCAGGGCTCAAAACCTGTCGCGGGCGGTGCGCTGGTGTGGGCCGTGGCGACCGAACCCTTGTGTTTCGATCCGCACCGTTCGTCGCAGCAGGACGCAGTGTGGATCGCGCGAAACTACATCGATTCGCTGATCAGCCGGAACCAGGATGGCAGCTACGCGCCGTGGCTGGCGCAATCGTGGTCGATCAGACGGCACGCGTTATACATTCAACCTGCGCACCGATGTGCATTTCACCGACGGCACGCCATTCAACGCAAATGCCGTCAAGGCGAACTTCGACTACATCGTGAGGCATGCGAGCACGGCGACCGCGTCAGCATCCCTGCTGCAGAGCCTCGACCACACAGAGGTGGTTGCGCCGTATGTCGTGCGCCTCGTGATGAAGCAAGCGGATTTCACGATGCTGGCATCCTTGTCGGACGTCAGGCTGGGGTTTATCTCGCCGAAGGCACTCGCGGAAAACAGCAACCTGTGTGACGGCAGGCCAGGCCTCGTGGGCACAGGGCCATTCGTGTTCAGTTCGTACCAGCGAGGTGGGGCGGCCGTGCTCACGCGCAACCCCGACTACAGATGGGCGCCGGCCAATGCGCAGCATCAGGGCGCGGCATGGCTCGAACGCGTGACGTACCGGTTTCTTCCAGCGGCCACGGCGCGCATGGCAGCCCTCACGGCAGGGCAGGCCGACATTGCCGACGGTATGCAGGCAGCTGACCTCGCTGCGTCGGACCGAACCCACGACTTTCAGTCTCTGACGGGGCCGTCTGCGTCCACGTCATTTGCGCTTTACGTCAATTACACCGTCTCGCCCGCCGACGATTTTCATGTGCGTCGCGCGCTGCGCGACGGCTTCGATCTCGACGCGATCGTCAGCAGCGTTTACCTCGGCGCCGTGCGGCGCGCGTGGTCTAACATCGGCCCGGACAATCCCGATTACAACGCGGAACTGAAAGACACATGGGGCAACGACGTGAAGGAGGCCAATCGTTTGCTCGACGAATCGGGTTGGAGGACGCGCGACAGCGAGGGCTATCGTATGCGGGATGGCAAGCGGCTGTCGCTCGAAGTCGGCTATCCGGGCGCGACCGCACTCGACAAGGTGGATGTGCTTCTCAAGGCAATCCGGACTGCGCTACGGCAGAACATCGGTCTCGATCTCGACCTGCACCGTACAGCGGCATCGGATAGCGCGATGCCGTCGTGGGACATGCCTGGAGACGAGGGCTTCTTCTACGGCACGATCCGCGATCCGGATGCAGGTATCGGCGACACGATAGGTCGCGCACGGCGCCTGCCCGAAGGCGACCGTCGCCACAAGCTGCTCGCGTTCGCGCAAAAGCGTGCCGTAGATGAGGCATTGATCGTGCCGCTCGTCGTGCCGGTCTATCACCTTGCTGTCAGGCCGTCCGTGCATGGCGTTGGCTTCGGGGCATCACCGGACGGACCTGCAAGCGCCTACGACGCCTGGGTCGACAGACAGAAAGCGCCAACTGTCGAATCATTCTCGCCGTCTACCGCGCTGAAACAGATCGATTGAAGATCGATCGGACGCCACTGCATGCCTGACGACGCCTGTGTCGTGCATATCCATATCAGAACCCGGTCTTTCCGAAATTCGCGGAATCCTGCCATGCTCCTGTTCAGGCCGCGGAAGCTTCAACCGCGTCGTTGATTTCCAAACCGTCATGGCAACCCTATGAGCAAGGATCCGTTGATCGAAAGTCTGATGCTGAAAATGCGCTATAACCGCGTCTACACCGCCGTCACTTTCGCCCGTCTGTTCGGCGTATCGGAACAGGCCGTGGAAGCCGCGCTCGCTTCGCTGATTGATGAGGGCAAGGTGCGCGCCTGCAGCAACGCGCGGCGCGATGTGGGCTACTGTCTGGCGGGCGCGACTCCGCAGCCCAGGTCTGCTGCACTCTCCGAGGTGACGACGGTCGTTACGCCGCCTCTGACACGCCGGATAGACGGCGTGCTGAGGGGCTACGACCGCGAACTCGATGCGCACCGCTCGCTTGCGATGCTCGTGCGCCGCTGAGCCAGTGGCGCATCGCGCGCCACGTGGTTCCCGATTTACTTCACAGCCAGCGCGGGCTTGCTGCCGAGTAGCGCCCACTGTCCATTCTGCACGACGAGATTGACGCTTTTTACACCGATCACACGTCGCGTGGTCGGATCGAAATTGGCCTTGCCGAATACGACACTCGGCACGTCATGCAGTTTGGGCAGCGCGTCGCGCACGCCTCGCCGGTCCAGCCCCCCGGTGCGCAACGCGTAAGCAGCGATGATGGTGGCGTCATACGCAAACGCGTTGAAGGCGTCAGGCTGACGGTTGTATTTTGCCTTGAAGGCACGCACGAAATGCTGCACCTCGGGGCTCGGGTCATCCGGAAAGAAACTGGTATTGGTGGTGACGCCGTTGACGGCATCACCGCCGAGCTCCATGAATTTCGGCGAGTACACGGAGCTCGCGGCGACGATGGGCAAGTCGATGCCGCTCGCGCGTGCCTGGCGGGCGATCTGCGCACCGTCTGAATAGTAGGAAATCAGCACCAGCGCGTCGGGCTTCGCGTCGCGGGCGCGCAGCAGGGTCGCGCGGAAATCCTTGTCGGTGGGCTGATAACCTTCGGCTGCCACGACTTGCGCGCCGCGCGCGGCGGCGGCTTTCACAAAGACATCCTTGCTGGCACGGCCCCAGTCGGTGTTCTGGAAGAGCACGGCAATGTGCCGGAATCCCTGCTTGACGGCAAGATCCGCGAGCAACGGCTGTGCATCTGCCTGGCTGACGGACGGACTCCAGATGAAGTCGCCGCCCTTGGTAAAGTCGGGATGCGAGTTGGTGAAGCCGAGTTGCACGAGTCCGGCGCGCTGATAGATTGGCGACGCCGCCATCGAGGCCGGGCTCGAGAAATCGCCGAGTTCGATCAGGATGCGTTTGTCGTCGACAAACTTCTGTGCGATGCCGACGGCCTGGCGCGGGTCGCTCTGGCTGTCTTCGAACACGTACTGCAAGGGGCGGCCGTTGATGCCGCCATTTGCGTTGATTTCATCGAGCGCGAGATCGAAGCCTGCTTTCCATTGCGCACCGTATTGGGCATTCGGCCCGGTAAGAGGACCACTCACACCAAAGAACACGGGTTCGCCAGCGGCAGGTGCTGCGGATGCAACGCCGAAAAAGGACAGGGCGAGCGCGGCACCGGCGGAAAGCAGAAGTCTTCGGCGGAAAGAAGATGAACGTGTGAGAGACATGAGAAGGCTTCCAGAGGAGTCAGAGTGCGGAGTCTCCAATGCAAGCCCATCGCCCGACAACGAAGCGATTGACATATCCATATCTGCACCGGGCATTTGCTTATCGTGCAGCGAGCAAGCGTTCTGGAAATCGCATATGCGGGCGTGGCAATCAGCGTTCCGCGTAACTGGCGCGATCGTCCGGCGAGTCGATGATGCACGATGAAACGTTGTGATGCGTACTTGATAAACATTGAAGAAATCGTTCGTTCCAGCTACCCGACGTTTCCCGTATTGTTGAAGTGACGGCGTGTGGATCCGATATCTGCACGGCGCAACTGGACCCGGCAGCAACGGAGCGCACGCGTGCGCGAAACGCCTACGCCTGAGGTCCAGTTCTCACATTTTAGGGAATGCTCATGGCAACAGGTAAGGTCAAGTGGTTCAACGATGCAAAGGGTTTCGGTTTCATCCAGCCGGACGACGGCAGCGATGATCTGTTTGCGCATTTTTCCGAAGTGCGCACGGAGGGCTTCAAGTCGCTGAAAGAAGATCAGCGGGTGAGTTTTTAAGTCAGGCAGGGGCCTAAAGGCAGGCAGGCGTCCGATATCAAGCCGCTCTGAGGTGGTGGCCCGCTATGGCGGGTTCAGGGGCAGGCATAACGTTGTCGTCTGTTCCTTTAGATACCGATACGACCACTTGGCTTTCACTTCTAGCTCGTGCCTGCGAATCGCGAGCTTTTTTTGGCCCGGACCCGATCGTCCGGGCTTTTTTGGGGGGGGCTTCAGTTTTGGTTTGGGCATTAACGCTTGACTCCACGATCCGCCGCTTTAGACTGAAACCCACTCCCCGTCGCAGGCAAACAGGAAAACGACTATGACACATTGATTCGAAGACAACTCACGTTCAATCGGCCGCACGCCGCTGATCCGCCTCAACCGCATCACAGAGCATGCCCCCGCCACGATCCTGGCGAAAATCGAAGCCAGAAACCCGGCCTATTCCGTCAAGTGCCGCATCGGCGCTGCGATGATCTGGGATGCTGAATCGCGCGGCCTGCTCGGCCCCGGCAAGGAAATCATCGAACCCACCAGCGGCAATACAGGCATTGCCCTTGCCTACGTGGCAGCGGCACGCGGCATTCCGCTGACGCTCACGATGCCCGAAACGATGAGCATCGAACGGCGCAAGCTGCTCATCGCATTCGGAGCGAAGCTCGTACTGACGGAGGGCGCGCGCGGCATGCCGGGTGCAGTGGCGAAAGCGGAAGAAATCGCCGCCGCAGAACCTGATCGTTACGTTTTGCTGCAGCAGTTCAAGAATCCGGCAAACCCCGCCATCCACGAAAAAACCACCGGCCCGGAAATCTGGGAGGACACCGACGGCAAGCTATCACCGGCATCTCGCGGTTTTTCAAGCAAACCAAAGGCAAGCCGATCCTGTCCGTCGCGGTCGAGCCAGCCGCCAGCCCGATCCTCACGCAAACGCGGGCGGGTGAGCCGCTCAAGCCGGCGCCGCACAAGATTCAGGGTATTGGCGCGGGCTTCGTTCCCGACGTGCTGGATCTCTCTCTCGTCGATGACATCGAGCAGGTCACCAATGAAGAGTCGATCCTCTACGCGCAACGTCTTGCCAGAGCAGAGGGCATACTTTCGGGGATTTCGTCGGGCGCAGCCGTCGCCGTGGCCGTGCGGCTTGCAAAGCGTCCGGAAAATGCGGGCAAGACGATTGTCGTCATTCTGCCCGACTCAGGCGAACGCTATCTGAGCACCGTGCTGTACGAAGGTCTTTTCGACGCCCAGGGAATCGGTTCGTAACCGGCACACTTTCGCAGGAGAGGGGAATGGCGACCTATGCGATAGAAAGACAGGCGTTGCAGCAGGTCGCCAATGTCCTCGCGGGACGATTCGATCGGGACGCGCATATCGCCGGACATGAATCGAACGAAAGGGCGTTCGTTGGACTCACGGTCAGCAACCCGCGCGGACCCGATACGCCCGCTATCCTGCTTCGTTTCCAGCACGATGTGCTCGATCGATACGACGGACTGACGGAGGCCGCGCAGGCCGAGTTCAGCGCCCGGTGCAATGCAAAGCTGGTCGGTGCATTGCTCACCTACGAACGTATTCGCGCCGCGGGTGAACTCGGATCTCCGCAAGTCTACGTAATCGAATTCGGCGAAGAACTGCTTTGATTCGTTTCCAAACGCGGTCTGCCAATACTCGCTAAACGTGGCGAACCGGGCGAGCGTGTGACGGCGATAGCCACCACACCTTTTGGCACTGCGTCGCGTCGATACGAGCCACGGTCAGTTGCTTATCAGAAATCAGGCATACGAAGCGTTGGTGCTTGCACTATCGTGTCAGGCAGGCCCACCTGATTTCGAGGAGTAACCTGATGTCGACCCTTGCTTCCGAAGCGAAAGCCTTCTCGCTCGATCGCGCAGCCCCGAGCAACCACGATTCAGCGCACGAGCCCATTTCCCGCTTCGGCATTCCCGACGAAAGCAGCTTGCCACCGCACGTCGCCGACATTTATGCGAAGTTTCGCCGGCAATACGGCTTCGTGCCTAACTGGCTCGCCGCATTGTCGGTCAGCCCTGACACGGCTTATCGGCTGGTCGTGTTCTATGAGCACCTGTTCGATCCGCAGCGCAGCCATCTGACGGCGGCGGAACGCGAACTGATCGCCGTCGTGACGTCGGCTGCTAACCAGTGCAGTTATTGCGTGTTCAATCACACGCAGGCGCTCGCCGCGGCACTCGGCGACACCGTGCGTGCGCAGCGCATCGCGCAAGGCTTTCATCACGTACGCCTGACGGCCAGAGAAAGCGCGCTAGCCGAGCTGGCCGAACGTCTCACGCGCGAACCGACCACGATCGACGAAGCCGAACTCCAGCGCCTGAGGCAAGCGGGCTTCACCCGCGAGGCCGTAACGGAGGCTCTCGAAATCTCCGCTTTTTTCAGCTATGCAAACCGCCTGACGATCGCGCTCAACGTGGTCCCCGACGATCAGTTCTTCGCGGGCCGCGATCTGCACTGAACGCCTTGTCGATCCGCGTTTGCGCGGCACGCCTGAAGTCCAGTTCGTCATCTATCTTCCGCAACGAACGACACCATACGACTGAGCCAATTCACCATGAGTACAACACTGGAACATGCAGAAGTGGTTCCGAAGGATACCGTAACGCGTTTCGCGCTCGCGCCATCCGGGCATTCCGACCAGCCTTTGCTGTCGGACGAACTGCTCGAACGGATCGGCGCACGCGCAGCAGGCTATGACCGCGACAACCGCTTTTTCGACGAAGACCTCGACGAACTGAAGCAGGCGGGTTTTCTGCGCGCGACCGTGCCGCTCGAACTCGGCGGTTTGGGATACACGCTGCCGGAACTGCTGCGTGAGCAGGTGCGGCTCTCATATCGCGCCCCGGCGACGGCGCTCGCGCTGAACATGCATCTGTACTGGGCAGGCGCAGCGCTGCACCTATGGCGGCGTGGCGATCGCTCCGCCGAGTGGATTCTGCGCGAGATTGCGGCAGGCAAGGTGTTTGCGGCCGGACATGGCGAGCCGGGCAACGATCTCGGTCTGGCGGATTCGTTCGTGAAGGCGACGCCGCTCGCGGACGGCGGCTACCGGTTCGATGGCCACAAGGTGCTGACGTCGCTGGCACCTGTGTGGGACTGGCTTGGCGTGCACGGGCGCGACGACAGCGATCCGTCGAACCCGAAGATCGTGCATGCGTTCATCTCGCGTGACAGCAGCGGGCATCGCACGGAGCAGACGTGGGATGCGCTCGGCTTGCGCGCCACGCGCAGCGACGACACCTGGCTCGACGGCGCAATCGCTTCGAAGGAGCACGTCACTCGCGTGCTGCCAGCAGGCGATCCCGACGATCCGTTCGTGGACGGCATTCTTGGCGCCGTGCTGCCGGGCCTCGGCGCGGTGTATTACGGCATCGCCAGACGGGCTTTCGATCTGGCGCTCGCATCGGCCACCACGCGCAGCTCGCAGGCGCTGGCTGGCCGCACCTATGCATTCAAGCCGCTGACGCAGTGGAGCGTCGCCGAGGCCGCGATCGAACTGGAGAGCATCGAGGCGCTGCTCGAACGCACGGCAGAGCACTGGTGGCGAGGCTATGCCGCTGGCGAGCCATGGCTCGCGAAGCTGCTATCGGCCAAGCAGCATGCCGTCGATGGCGCGTTGCGCGTCGTGAATCTCTCGCTGCAGATCGCAGGGGCGGGGTCGCTGGCACGACGTAACGAACTGGAGCGGCTGTATCGCGACGTACGCGCGGGCGCGTTCCATCCGCCTAACGCCGATGCATCGCACGAGGTCATTGGGCAGTCGTGGCTGGGTGTGCTCGGAAAGGTGGGTGCGCCGGCTTGATGTGATGTGAGCTTGCCCGATCATCGGGCGGGCAAGCTCACATCGTTGCGCGCAATTGGGGTGCAGGTAAATTCTCTAACGGCTTTACGCGCGCAGCCAGACATCGGCGAGTGAGCCGTTCAGTCCCGATGCTGTCGTCGTGTGATCCTGCACACGTCTGTTGGCGATCGTGACCTGCTTCAGTGAAACCAGATTGATGTCAGGCAGTTCGTCCTCGACGATATGCTGAAACTGCGTGAACAACGCACGCCGCTTCGCCGCATCCGGTTCGACGGCTGCCGCTTCGAGCAGCCGGTCGACTTCAGCGTTGGTGTAATGAGAGCCATTGGAAAACGGCACGCCGCGCTTGAAGTTTTGTGACCAGTACAGCCGTTGCACGCCTGCGGTGGGATCGAAGAAATTACCCATCGAATTGTTCGTGAACTCGAAATCGCGTTCCGTGTACACCCGCCGGATATAGGTCGGAAAGTCTTGCGCGCGGATGGTCACGTCGATGCCGACACGGGCGAGCGCGGGCTTCAGATAGTCGGCAACCCGCTTGAAGCCATCGCCATACGGCAGGAAATCGTGCACGAGCGCAAAGCGTTTGCCGTCTGCGCGACGCGGATAACCGGCTGCATCTAGTAATGCCTCGGCCTTCTTCGGATCGTACGGATAGGGTGACGGACGCGGATCGTGAAAGGGCGAGCCTGGCGCGATAGGTGTAGGCGAGTCATCCGCATAGCCGTACCAGATCGTATTGCGGATGACCTTGCGGTCGAGTGCGTGGGCAATCGCCTGGCGTACAGGCAGCTTGCCCAGGATCGGATGATCGAGATTGAATTCGATGCGCGTCTGCATGATCGAATATTCGTAGCCGCGCGTGTCGAGTGTCAGCGTGGGGTTGTCACGCAGGCGCGTGAGATCGGACAGCGGCACCGGGCTTTCGCCGCCCAGATCGACAGCGCCCGATTCGAACGCGGCCGCGCGTGCCGCCGGGTCGGGGATGAACTTGACAATGAGCGTGTCGATGTACGGCTTTCCGCCGTCCCAGTAGTCCGGATTGCGTTCGTAAATCATATGCGAGCCACGCACCCACTCCTTGAAACGATACGGGCCCGTGCCGACGGGCGCATTGTTGTTCGGATGAGCGGCGATCTTCGGCGCGGGCGTGTCGCGATACAGGTGCGCAGGCACGATGGGCGACTCGGCGGCATCGAAGGCCTGCAGCAGATAGGGCGACGGTTTCGACAGAATCACGATTGCAGTAGCGTCGTCCGGTGTGCGCACTTCCGTCACATTGGCGAAAGTGCTGCGTCCGCGCGGATGCACCTCTTTCAGCAAACCAATCGAGAAGGCCACATCCGCCGAAGTGAAAGGTCGTCCGTCATGCCATTTCACGCCACGCCGCAATGTGAAACGGTATTGCAGGCCTGTCCGCGCCGACTGAATTTTGAGCCGCCGCGCCGATCGAGCTTTGAGCCGGGGTGGAGACCGGTCTGAAGAAGGACCGGTTGTGGATAAGTGTATGAGTTTCCGGAGTGCTTGTCCTCCTTCGTGTGAGGCCTCATTGCGCAGTGGAAGCTGCGAAGGGCGTAGCCCGTAGCGGCTTCCACTGCGCGGCAAGCGACGATCAGGCCGATTCGTTCTCGCTCGCACCGTCGGCTCTGCGCGCTGCTTCGCG
>WNGR01006050.1_pt1 | contig 34430 bp, 42 predicted proteins | sample 5407581 | NCBI WGS metagenome assembly WNGR01 (sample SAMN13153383, study PRJNA577476) | soil metagenome | isolation source: 80 cm soil or saprolite under Garry oak tree replicate 2 | place: USA:California | collected 2016-06-15 | reverse complement strand
AGATGAAGAGCGCGCGGGCTGCTACCACGAGCAACTGTCGACACAGGAGCAGGGAGTCTTGCATGATGTAGCGGGGCTATCTTGGCTGTACTGTATACCTATACCTATTCTCTTATATCCCTCTTCTATACTTATACAATCATTGCTTATCTTACATCTGCTGCGGTGCGGCTGTTGGTTGGACGGACCTGGATAAGAGAGTGATCAGAGAGTGATCAGCTGTGCCCCCGGGCCGTCGGCTTTTCCCAGACGGTCTCCGTCGGATCTCTCTGTCAATTGGACCCGGGCTGCTGGTAGAGTGGTAATCCCGACGGCAACGAGTCACAAAGCGGCCCATCACTACAGTAGCTGCGCGTCCTTGGTGTGTCGCACCATGATCCAACAGTCGCCATATCAATATCAATAATCACCCTAATCAAATATCTACCCGGACCATCGTGTGCTGGTCAGTCGACCGTGTCCAGGCGTCAACGTTGAGCCCGAACAAACCTGAATCGGTTTTTCATCGGAAAGCCTCTCAGCAAACACAAAAAAAATAAATTCGGGTTAAAAAACGCTTTTCCATATTCCCTCGGAAATGTTTGGTCCATCTTTTTCCACATGGAACGGCTTTATGTCCGATGAGGAGTTTTTGCATGAAGAATGCGGTTCGGTGTTTCGAATCGATATTGATTCAATGTAGCCCTTGCCGCCGAGAATAGTCTCTTGGTCCGCACGTGCGGGGTGTGTAGTGTGCGATATCCTCCGGATTAACCGCTTGGCTGACTGGCGTCGGTAATAAACTTGGACGAAATCCAGTCCTTCCCTCGAGTGAATGTAGCGTTCGACCCACGCAAAGGCCGTACTCTGGACGCTGAACTTCACACATTACCTACGTTACGAAATGTCATGCGCAGAGGGCAGATAATGTATGGCGGCGTTCACGCGGATGCGCCAGTCCTGCAAGCTACATCGGCGCAAAGGAGATGTCGCGGGATCCTGCACGCTAGGTCCCTCCCCACCGTCAGTGCAACTGGCGGTTTGCATCCTGTGCTGCAGTTCAAGGGTCTGGCTACGAGTGTAGGCTCCGCAGACGCTGACGCACACCGCCGCGCGTTGCTCGCTGCTGTAGATTAGTTCGGACCTTGCGAGACCCACTGGATATCGGGTACGGTGGCGATCTATGATCCTGCTGGGGTGGTGCATCATGTGGAGACACGGTGTCTCTCGTTGGGCTTGGTTCGGCGATACCTCTATCTGGTCGGTCGACAGTGCTTTCCGGGAAAGCCTGCGCTTCCAAATACTGTAGCAGCGGATGACGACGCAGAGAGGGTACCGGAACACCTGTTCGCAGTCCTAAATCGGCGGCCGTAGAAGGAGAACCTGAAGTACAATGAACGAGAAGGGGCCCGCTATCTACGAGGAGATGCGGCGGTGTCTGCGAGACTCTTGCGAATGTTCCGGGTCCGGAGGCGAGATGCGGTCGGAAAGGTAGACGCGACAAACGGGGGAGGTAAAGGCGTGTATTATCACCTGTGTTCAGATGATAAAATTGTGAACGCATATGCACCACAGGACTTGCGGTCCCTTGGGCACTTCAAAGGTCCCTTCAACTCCCTTGACTGGCTAGAGGAAGCATGTCATTAATTTCTTGATGGTACATCATCCTCACTGTCACCTTCTGTAAGACCATCTTTGACTTCGTGTCGAGGGAATATCTGCCAAGCTCGAGAAAGCGAAGAAGAGAGGAGTAGGTGGTGGCACGGAGCTGGCTACGCTTTCCGGGTGCTGATGAACTTCGGGTGACTACGCCTGGGGTCCGAGTCGGGAATTCGACATTAAGACTCATAGTGCTCCTGAATGTCTTGGTGGGCCTGGCCAACGACATATGCGAGGAGCCACCAGAGCTGTCAGCATAGTCGGATATATTACGCGATGCAGCAGAGGTGCGATGTCTTATATGCCGCTCCACGGAGCCAACTTGTAAGTTAACGTCGCTCTGTTTCTCGTCGGAGAGGCTGAGCTTCCTACACCTGCAATTGCGATTTCTTTCCAGTTTCAGTAACATGCTTACTCAAGCGCGTTCAAATAATTGGGAGAAGATTTCAGGGTCGTGATAATAGTGTCGTAGTCGCACGTCGTGCAATGTCCAAGCACCCAGGTAACCGGGTGGTTACCGTTGAACCAGTCGAGAGTTTGGGTGGACGGATGGTGGCACGAAAGAGGAACGAGCACGTGCCGCCTTATCCGTTTACTTTATGCCGCCGCACCTTCCTCACTCCGGCCGAGAACGGCCAAATCTGCCTGCCGTCCCCAAATTTTACACCGCGTTCACTAAAACAGGGCAAATGACTTGATCGATCTGGTTTGTCAGAATACGACACGTAGACGGTCCCCTGATGAGGATCTCTTGCCTCGAGTTTCCCTAGATAACAGCGGCAGAGCTCATCGTTGCTTGTCGTCTGAACAAGTCTACTACAAGCGTATACGTGGACAGTCCTTGGTCCTTGTCTCATGGCACCTATCCGGCGCTATGTTTCCACCCATCCCTCGGCAGCTGGACAGCGACGGACAACCCGACGCACACCCCGCTAACGAGCACGACATAAACAAGGTTTCCGCCCAAGACATCATTTGTGATGGAGAACGCAAAGAGCCAGTCCGTAGCGGCCGGTACGATGGTACCCTGGACGGACGCCACCGTCTGCGCAAGGCCATTCGTGGCGCCTAGCAACCGCTTGCTGGGTGCGGCCGAAGATACGTATATGGCCGCAGCGCCTGAACGAGAAATTCCAATCTTTCAACCACGGCGCATACCCAGGAGGGCCGCCAACTTGAAAGACTTACTGAATCCCATTCTGGAGACGGTCAATGAAAACAGCTGTAGCGCCACGAGGACCCATACGGTCGTTTTTGATCCACCGGCAGCACGGTGCAAGGCGAGGTTCTCGAACGGGAACATGGGGTAAACCACGGCGCATGCGGCCACGCTGAGTACGAAGACGCGTCGCAGGCCAAAGCGCCTCACGGCGCGCGGGAAGAAGGCGAATTGAGAAATGCCGTTCATGCACCCGTACAGGGACATCCGCAATCCTATAGATGCCGGACTTAGGTCGAGCCCCCCAAACTCGATCGGCGTCGACCAGATCAGCGGGATGAGTGCAGTCGCTGCACCGTCGAGGGTTACTATAGTCGCAAAGCTAGCGATCGAGATCAAGACTGGCATTGTAATTATACAACGCAGGGGCGGAGGCTTCTCCCTGCCCTTCTGAGAAGGCGGCGATGTGTCCAGAGCGTCACTTGATCCTCCTTGTTGAGGTATGTGCGCATTATCCCGGGGATTCACCGAATGGTTGAACTCCACTGTCTGTGCGACGTGTCATACCACCCCTCTCCTCCAACAGCGGGGAACGAACCTCTTTCAAGTACATCGCAGTAATAGCAAAAGGTAGACACGCAAAGGCTGAGACCGCTAGGCATGGCAGAAAGTAGGGGTATTCGGCCCAGAAAGGATGGGAGAATAGGTTCGGCCAGCGATCCTGCGGTCGGGATAAGATACCGCCGATAAAAGGACTACGCATCCAAGAAACAGTATTAGCGAACAAAGGTTGTGACGACAAGCAACGTGCCAAACCCAATCATGTAGGCTAGCGCCGTAGCCACTGGCAACATTGAAAACCCCTGCGCTGCACTAGTCTCGTCCGTGAGTTCCGCCATCAGGCTTTTCAGAACACCTATGTTTCCTTTCAGTGCGCCGTGCAAGAAGCGGCTACGCTCTTCAAGTCAGTAAACATCGCTCCCGAAGATCAGAACGGAAAGTACCTGAGGGCAAGCATCCAGAACGACCGGGAGAGACCAAACATGATGATCGAAACAATTGTGCCAGCAAGGCAAAATAAAAGGACGGGCTTGCGACCGACATGGTCGGATAGACGGTTCCAGTGGAACGTAGTGACGACCTGAGCGGCGTGATGCAAAGACACCTACGATACCGATTAGCGCGATCTCCTCTGAATAGTAATAGAACAAATGAAGCGCACTATGATTCCTGTGTAGTACCCGACCTTTCTCCCATCGCCGCCAACGATCGGAAGCTCTCGGATAAGCTGAAGCAGATCATGTTAAGTACTTTAGGTCCTTGTACGTTTCGTAGAGCCGGGCTAAGACCATACCTGGTTGAGGTAAGGGCCTATGGAGTGGGACACGACCGACTCAGCGATCCATATTGAGAGGAGAATCGCGATCTGGGTTCTAGGCAGTGGCGTTGGCGCAGCTTTCTGTGGTACGTCTCCATTTTGGAGAAACGGCGTCTCTTCGTCGACACTCTCCTCAAGTCTTGTGAGGTACATCTATGGGGAGGACTGGATTGGAAAGACCAACGCGATCCGGTGCATACTTGTCCTAACTGGCCAGTTTTGGGGGCCTCCCTGAATCCTAACCGGCGGGCCATCTTTTCTAGAGTAAGAATATGCCAGCGGTAGGTCCGTGTGAAAGGCAGTACTTAGTTCCCACACGTAACGCGTAACACGTAACACGTAAGATAGCGATCTGCTTTCTCGTTTTGGTATCCGTCATCTCCGGGGCAAGGGGCCGCAAGGCAAGGCCTCTTCTTACCCGGCCGCACGTTCGCACATCTCGCGGCGCTTTTCTCTACAGTACTGTAGACTCGGATCCAGCCGTTGTATGTACCTGACCCGGTTTCTCACGGGATCAAGTTCAATGAGAGGGACGTGCGGGGGTATTTTCAGACCAATCGCATTCTCTCGGCTAATTTTCCCTCAGTAATCTATCAACCCCTACCTCGGCGACACACCTTCCCTGCACTCCCTCTCAGTGAACGGCTGGGAACGAGACTGATTTTTCTCATGCATCACGCTCCCGATCGACGTCCTTCGCCACCTCTTCAAGTTCGGCAGCGTAGAGGAGATCTTGGACACCTGCTACGGCAGTGGACACGAGTGCCCGCCCGAACACGCCTTTGCTGCCTGCGCCCGCTGCACTAGCAGCGGTCATCATCCCATCGATGGAGCGGCTCCCAAGCGCTGCGCCTCCCCCAAGACCGCTGCCGCCCCTTGCCCCCTGCTGGCACTCTCCGTGCGTAACATCGAGCAGTTTCTCCCCCAGACACGCGCACATCCAACACACTGCACACCGACACCGGTTCCTCCCATTGGCGCCGCCGTACCGCCCTCAGGCTGGCCAACCTGAATGGGAACGGGAGTGCGGGGCAATAGGGAAATCCATTGGTCAGTCGCCCAGCAAGGTGGGTGTTTCGGAGCACTCTTTTTTTTCGGTACGACGCCATCGCCCACGAGACAACCCATCAACTTTGACTTACCGGGAGACCACTCAAATCTACGCATGGTTCAAGGCTCGAAGAAATAGTCACCATTGGTGACAGGAAATGATGTAGAATCAAGTTTTCCCAATATCCTCGTGGACGAGTCGGATGCGTTGTACCTAGTACTCCAACTTTCTGGGACCCAGGACGTACACGTTTTCTCGTACCGAAATGATTTCGGGGGTGCTATTCTCAGCGCTTTGTTAAGGGTTCATTCAGGATGACGGAGTTGAGACCCGTGCGACGCCTCGGTCCGTAATTACAAACGTCTCCTGTCCATAGACGCGAGATGTCCCCGATCGAGTGTACGTGATACCGGTAGCCACATGTTGTCGGCGATAAGGCCGATAAGGTCTTAGAGGGAGTGCTGACGGGAGGAGTGCTGGCGGTATCGAAAGAGACGAGGAAAGGGGCCGTACGACGGGCTGGAATCCATCGGCCCGGAGGTCACATCTACGGGCACTGGCACCTTCACAATCGCGGCAAACATCCTCGCCAACATCTTCGTTCGTCGGTTCGTAATGCGGGTGCGGGCACACTTTCACGAATCCTGAGGCTCTGTATTACAACTAATTACAATTACAGTCAGAACATTTTACAGTCTCCTATTCAGTCCGACAGCGAGACACAATCACGACGGTTCCCGAAGACGTGAGGAAGTGGAGCATTGTGATTAGTGCATTAATGAGCCTCGCGTCTTTCTCAGCGACTCCGCGATCCCCAAGAATGTCTCCGCGAGCCGCACCTTAGGTATGTCAGCCGTGTTTGTTCGCGCGGGCTGCGTAGTAAGTGCTCACCGTATCAAGAGCTGAAGTGAAAGACGAAGGAATACTTGCTGTTACAGGGAACAAGGGGTCGGGGGGAGCTTTTCTCTGTATTTTGAGGGCAAGTCGCGCCATCGTGCGGAGGGTAGAGTATTTCCGGCTAAATGAAGCAGAAGGAAAGGATAGCGGGGTAACCAGCCTGTCAGCGGCCTATTATTATACGTAGAATAAATTCACCTATGAGAGCCAGAAGATGTCGAAGACACATCTGGGCCAAAGGCAACAGCATGAAAAGAAAGCGGCTTTCTAATTGGCCCGTTAGTGAAAATAGTGATCCGTCGGCATAGGAAGAGCACAACCCACCCATGCAGGATCGCGGAGCGACAAATATCTTGGATTGCCGTTTCAGGTAATGAGCCTTCCCCATCCGAGAGGAAAATCATGATGGGTGTTCTATGAATTGCAACGGAAAGTTACAATGGAACCAGAAGGAAGAGGATGAAAGATAGGGTTACGAACCTTTCCATGCTCCAGTTAACTTCCATAACTGCTTGGCTAGCTTGGAGGGCCGCCTCAAAGTCTGTTCCCCTTTCGGTCGTCTCATTCAGGACAATGTCTAAGAGTTGGTCCGGGGAGCTCGTGAAATCGTTGACCACAACGCTTTTCGTCCTGGCATTGAACAGAATAACGCTGTATGCATCACGCCGTGCCCCAATTGTCTGTTGACCCGAGGTAACAGCTGCGTGACGAGCGGACCAGAAGCTGTATAGAGCAGAATAAACTGCGCCGAGCCTGTTATCTGCCCTCTCCCGGATTCGGTCTGTTGCGGGTGCGTTTTCGAGGGGTCGACGGTCAGTTTTCGACATAGAAGAAGATCTAACATGAAGACATTAGTTTTACATGCGCTAGGAAGCCGACATCACTTAACCTGTCAATGACGAATATCCTGCAGGACATGGGGTACATCAACACATTCACGTGCGAAACCGGTAGGCTTACACATGAAAGGCTTGCTGCAATACAGCGGGATTTTTGCACGAAAACATATGTCCATCGTTGGATGTGTAACCAGCTCCATCCACAGGATCGTTTGTACTCTTCGGGGGATGAAACATGGGTAGTGTGCAGTACGAGGGTTGCGGCTGCCCATGTGCCGTATCAGTCGCCGAGTGTTCGGGCCCTATTTGAAAGAGAGGTAAGTTGTGAACGTGTGGCAACGAACTGAGCTTCTGGCATACCCGAGCACATGGCGTCGCTACGGAATACCGTTAGCAAATCTATAGAACACGACATGTCAATTACACACCATTTACCAAAGTTGACCTGCTCGTCACGAGTGTATGGGTCTAGTTGTAAGTCTCAGCATGTATCGCGGAAAATTCGCGGGAAAGGTGAATTCGTGACCTTTGAAACCTGGTGTTGAAGATGACGTATTAGCTTAGGAGAGATCTCAAGGAACGCGCGTGCAACGAACCCATCCTACGCCAGTAAAGGCTATGAGTGACGGCATCCTTAGGTTTGTCCGGATCAGGAAGCATTCTGTCGTTAATATGCTGTACTCCAACACTATCGCAAGGCCCATTCCAGTCAGCGCGGCAGTAATCGATATGGACGTGTCTGCCCATTGACGAACAAACGAGGTTGCACATCATGGGTGCTCCCTCGTCGTTGGAGGAGAATTTGCGACTTCCCAATTCAAGACTTGCGCCATCAGGACCATCGACTGCCCAACGGGTCTGTGTCATGGACCCGTGACTTGTTTCGTGTTCCTGTTGGGCATGACCTTGGTAAGAAGAAAAGTGTGAATTAGTTGCCATGGCTTATAAGCCAGATCCTTACCCAGCGGTAAGGTACAGACGTAACCACAGTTCTCGCAGCTGGGCGGTTTCGATTAACCGCATCACCACAGAGTATGCTGCGAAAATACGTACCGCGTTTCGCAGAAATGGAATGGTCGACTCTCTTTGCTGTGTACGTGTCCACCCACATGCGACAACAACCCCGGTTGAATAGTCAAGACACACTGCATCCGTTTTGCAACTGCGGTGTTAGAGGTCAATGTAGCACCGCGCATCCTACTGTACCAAAACGAACCTTGCGCATACTGATTGGTAAATCGATTCGGGTCAGAAATGCGTCAGAAGATTTCGATTCGTGCTCACCTTGGTATACTGGAACGTCTCATGTCTGCCCGTAAAAACAGCTTCGATGGACTGGGGCGACGTGTCAATTTGGCAAATCCCTGGGGCCGCACATAGCTTCGAACACGAATGCGCTTCTCTGGTTGCACGAAATATACATTGACTACTCGTCTGAAGCGGGAGGTACATATAGCATACTGACCCACACAAGTGGTGCGCGCCGGGAGTGAGCCCGTGGAGGTGCGGTTGATCACAAAGTCGTTTGCAGAGCTCGCACGTCGCTGGGCAGAGCATCAGATCGCAGGAATGTGTGTCGTGCTCTTGGTCACTATAGAAGGGCCAATTGGTCGTAAACCGAAAAAATCGGTGACGAAACATGCCTAGGAATACTGCAGCTTCCCTGACAGGAGAAGGACTTCCCATCCGGTAATTCTACGTTTCTGAGGGCACAAGGCTGATGAAATGACGTATCCATAAGCGAACACATACCCGCCAACGCAAAAGGAATCGTACTTCGCCGCACATATGTACGAGTGCGGAGCACATATGTTCGTCTTCGGCATGTCCCATAACCTAACATTGCATAAGCTCAAGCTGAAATGGAGTCGTATCTACCCACCTTTGTGCAATCGTTTAGGCAGCCTAGACTTCCTAATAACTTGCAAGGATCGCCACACAGGTGAGCGCCGACGATACAGCTGCAGGTCGATGAGAAGTTGAAGCACCGGAACACCTACCCCACGTACACGTGGTTCCCCGGATGTCCGGCGCTACGGTATCGTGAGTCGAAAGCGATCAAAGCGGGACAGTGAACGTACGCTGAGCCGCAGAGCTTCATCGAATCCCCACAAAATTCACAGTTGTGCACACACTTGTGGGTGGTTTGACAGCTGTGGTCGCCCTCATGTAGCCGACTACGAATGCAGAAGAGATGGCATGACGCGCATTGAGCTCTGCAAAGTTGGACATTAGCCGTCATCTCGATGACCAATCTGTCGAAACTTCTGCGTAGATCCTCGATGGCAGCGTGACCACCTTCGAACCTCTCCAAATTCGAGTCCAACCAATGATTGACATGGTTAACACGCAGGTCAATCAGCCGACCTAGGTGCGATGCGAGTTCTCCCACCCATTCAAAGTCGGGCATAAGCTGTCGGGGAGTTCCAGGAGTCACAGACTCCAGTAGAGCAGCGAGATACATTTCGATCTCGTCTAATGGGGGTCGGTCGCGATCAAAAATAGCGAAGCGTGCCCCAGTGTCATCGCGCTCCACTGTCAGGTCGGAATCAAAGTTCTGCGGACTAGATCAGATATACCGTTCGCAATTCTGAGGGTCAATAGGAACCTTGAGGGGCTCGGGATCGGGATCAATCTCGGAATACCCTGTAGCTAACGCGATCGGAAGGAGCGCGGTGAGTGATTTGGCACGATTCTCGGCCATGGTATCTGTTGGAAGAGTGAATAAGAGGTGCAGATAAAGGCGAAGCGACGACGAACGGGAAAGCGCTCCCCAGTCATTAGCCTACGAGTAGACGTCATGAACCTCAACCTTGACAAAAAAAAAAGTGGGAGCGTACCTTCAACTTCGCCATAAGGGTCTTGATCGTATAAAGGAATTCCCCCGCAGCCGGGTGCGAGATCTTCTGTAAGTCGAGTCGCTTTTTAAGTGTCGCGAACAACTTGTAGAAATTTCTTGACTCGATCACAGGCCATGGGATGATGTTTAATTTACCGCCGTGAAGGCGAGAGATGAAGTTGGCGTCTTGCTCTTGCTGCACGATCTGCTGGAACTTGAGAGAAAACCTACGAGCAGCGACTTAACCAAGTTATCACGCATGGATTACACGAAACTATTACTCGCGGGTGATCTCAACCGTATCAGGCTCCACAACGTCCTACAAGAGACGTCAAATGACGTGACGGCAGTTGTCTCCAAATACTCACCTTGATAATTATGACAAGCGTTGATTGGAAAAGGGTTGGGTTGGTCACCGGATCCAATACAGACGCGCTGGATTGGAATGACTGAAACAGCCCGCTAATGTCTCGACTAAATGCAAAATTGTTGCGGAAGAGGACCTATGAACAGTCAGAAAAATAGGTCTCCGTTACAATGTGGACTACCCACGAGATTCGATATCGCTGTATTGAATAAGACAAGGAGTGTGTCCTCTTGAGGAGACCGTTCAATACTGTCAACTCCTGCAAGAAAATCAGTCACGACGTGAATTAGACCCGGAGCTATCGAGACAACCTTCAAAGTCAAGCGCTACGATGAGTGCCTCATCGGTGGGCGTAACAGACATCCATACTCCCTCTGTTAACATATTTCAGCCTATTTTCACGTCATAAGCTGCGCTACTATACCTGTCGTTCGCATGGCATTCCCGGCAAATGATGTATCCACAAGATGGTTCAGCGAAAAGCTCTTCCCTACGGATTGTTGGCCCATCGACGATACGACTTTTACGGGCTGCGTAAAGTCGATGTCGTTGAGCGCGTAGAATAGGTAACCATCCGAGGTTATACCTTCAATGCCAAATATGATTGGAAGATCGACTCATACCAACCAAACGATAGTTTGTCCACTATTTGGTTGACCTCCGCACCGAGTAGTGACCTTTCTAGCTCCGCAGATAGAACTCCATTCGCTAGGGGAACAAATCGGTTATCGCGACAAACAGCAATATGGATGGGAATGAGGCAGAGGAGATCGACTAGCCACTCCCCGACACGGTAGCGGGACACTTTCCAGTCCGATGCCGAAAGCACTTTATCCCAGAATGGCCCAGATTGCGCCGCAGAGACCTTGATCCCACTTAACTCATCTCCCGTGGGTTTTCTCGTCGTCTTTTCGAATGTTTGAACGAGGCTGGAGAAGTACGACCCAAAGGGTCGTGTGTGATTTTCGGCGATGAATGTCAGCGTCTTCTGCCGCCGTTCGCTGAGTGAAGTAATAGTGCGGCGCTTCACGGCTGGAAGAACGGGAAAGCGAGTCCAAACCTCGGCGTGACAGTCAAGTAAACTATTGTGCTGGGTGGGACGCGTGTTTGAGGTATGTTTTTTGCCATTCTCTTTGAACATGAACTCTGTAACCTTCTTCGTGATATCCAAGGAAAAAGACGCGTCCTCGGCTGACCATCGATGTCAAGACAGCGCCGTCAAGGGGAAAGTCGGGAACATCTAAGGCAATTCCCTCAGTCGAGCCAAACGTCTCCAAATGATATGCAGTGAGCGATGGCCCCGAATCGTGTGTACGAAGAATGAAGAGGCAGGATCCATCTGGTGATGAGTATACGGCATTGGGGGGAGTTTGAAGCTGCACGAACGCCGGTCTACCAATTGTTGAGCGGGGCACGGCCAACTAAACTTATAAAATGGCGGAGAAACAAACCTGAATTGCAACGTAATGAAGGAAAAGATCCGGACCCGAGCGCTGGAGTCCACCAGCGCGACCTCCTCGCATCCGCAAACAAACGCCATTTTCAGAATCGAAATTTCTGCTTGGCCATACCAGGGAGCTAGAACGATGGCGCTTCCCTGTCCCTGAAGCGTCCTGAAAGTCTCGTCGAAGACGAACATGTGGAGCTGCAACTAGATAGGCATCAGATCAGCAACGTCATAGAACGGCTAACATCGGTACAGTACCTTCGTTGATGCGCACACGGCCAATGTTCGCTTTGTCTCGTCAAAGGCAAACAGGACACCTCGTCCTAGCTTATCACAGTTAAGACTTTTAATTGGCTTGCCCCGTTGAATAGCAGCATCTAACACTGGTAGGCGTTCGAGATAGACGAGAAATCTATCCCGGTTAGCCAGAACAAGGAGGAACTTTTCGTTTTCGAGGAGCTGATAAAAGCTGAGAAAGCACAATAAGACAGAGAAATGGCGAAACGACAAAGGCTCTCACACGGGTTTCGCCGAGGTTGGGAGACGGAAGGATGATGAGAGGCGATCGTTGATAGTAGGAGCCGGGACGTATTTTGGATCAAGCTGGATATTGTGCCTGTCATCGCTTGTCAAGTCCATAGGGTGGACACGTAACTCGATTTGGGGCGCTTGATGCATTTTGGGCATCTCGCAGCGGCCCGTAACTCTATAGTCTAGCCCCACGGCACGTTAGCTCGCGGTTACCATGAACTTGAGACAGATGACAGACACACCCAACGCGCCACGCTTCTCCTTCCCCACTTCAATGCGATCGAGGTAAATAGTGCTGCAAACAATCAGCTTTAGTCCATAAGAAAAAAGGAAACTCACGGATTTTGCCCCTTAGCCGACTTTTTATTTATGAATTCCACGACGGCGTTCTTTAGTGCTTCCCTTTCCTCGTTCTCTACTTGGAGCTGAACCTCCCTTCCACAGTGGTCCTGTTGCATTGCCAGAACGTCATGCGTCATCGATTTTACCAAGGCGTCGATCGAGGACGACAGCTCGATTTGCGCAAGAGCCTTCGCATTCTGAACAGCAGATCGCAAAGCTTCATCATCGGTCCTCTGGAGCAGTTTCAGAAATTGCGAGTCGGAGACCTGGGCCGCGTAGTGCTTCATTTGGTTTTTAAAAGGGTCCTCATCACTTGAACCAAACCAGAACGAGGCAAGCGCTCGAGTGAACGTGTTGTACCTTCTCCCAAGAAGTTGGAATGCTTGCTGAAAATTATGTTCAACAACGAGAGCTTGGATCAACGCGGATCGTGTGTCTGGGCGCATGCGTGTGTTTTCGCTCTGAAGTCGCCATAGAGAGAGCACGCCGAGCTTCAGAGCCCTGAAGTCCGGGCCTTTGCTCGGTACATCGTCGAACCTGGTATTCTTGATATACTTCTCATAGATGCTCTCAAACGTAGGGTACTGCACGCGAATATCGGGAAGTCGCACGGAATCTAGCAAGAGCGACCATGAGCCGCTACGTGAATGCCGCCTGTCCTAGGTCCTTACTTTTAGCTCCCAAGTTTGCGCGGTGGACGCGCACGTGGGTAAAGAACCTATCGCGATTCAATGACCTGTATCAGGTGAACGGCCTCAGCATTTGATTACCGTAAGGCATGATTGAGTCGTACGGAAAGAGGTTGATCACGTGGTCTACGACTTCCTCACGAAGCGCGCGTTGCAATGAGTCTCCAGTGTTAGTAATGTCGCGAGCAATGGCACTTGTCTTCTTCGTCTTCTCTTGCATAAACAGATCGCGAATATGTTGACTTAAGGAAAGCCACTCGTTGCGTTGCTCTGGAATGAGACCCCCTTGCGCTACATCGACCAGAGTGTGTACTGAATCCTCATCTAGGTCTTCTGACAAAACGAGCGTGTTGCTCTTCCTGTAGGGCTGTGAACACGGTGTGTTAAGGGGGTTTCGGCTAGGAGACATACAGCAGCTCTGACAGCGCCACCCAGCTACATGAACGTTGGCTGAACGCTTCAATTCTAACCCGAGGAGGGATACAAATGGCCGTCAAAAGACCTTGCACAGTTTCTCCGGGAAGAAGCCGAGGAACGAAGAGGGAGAGGTCAACCTGGCAGTCGAGAGGAGCTTTATCAAGCACAATGGCGCGCGAATTCATCTGTGAAATGTCAGATATCGACCAAAGAACATCAAGGGCCGGCGTCACCTGGAATCCAGGACGTGAAACCGCACTCTCCTCTTGTTCGTTTGTCTTCGCGACCTCAAACGTAAATAATCTTTCTGAATCGCCGGCATCCATATCTATAGATACGCTGCCTGTATCCTCATCGTTCCAGACTATTGATGCGGAGTGATCCGCGGATATCAGTGCGACTACCTGGTCGCACATTTTCGTGAGATACCTGCCAAACAGACGATTAAAGGGGAGAGAAGTGAAGTATCAGAAGATGTTCACCGCATAAATGTGACTCTGTTGCGGCGAACAGACGATGCTGCTGAGTCATCCCAGGTCGAATCCTCGGGCCAATAGATAACGTAGTGACGCTCATCTGTTGGGCCAGCCGCGCTAGCCGTCACAATATATAGACCGGAGGACAGCGTCCGCTGGGAACTACCAACATCACTTGGTGCGAGCAATAAGCGAGCCCTGAGGGGCGATTTAAGCAATCAAGATACGTGGAAACATAAACCACACACAATTTCTTATCAACCGCGCCAATAGACTGCAACAGGTGTACAATCTCATCCTTACATCCATATATCCCTAGGGGTTTGATCGAAAGTCGGTCGAGTACGTTGAAATCGACTTTAGTGATAGACGCGTAAGCTCCAGGGGATATCGCGTTAATGAAACGCTGAAGTGAGTCTTGCGCGATAATCACTTTATCAACTGTGCTGCCAGATTAGCGTCTCGAGACCAACGAGGCTGTCCCGTAGAGTTGAAGGTTCCTTACCGTATCCGTTGCTCCCAGATTCGCCGATGAGGACCATGAGGCAGTACATGCCCTTGACTTCATCGGCCAAGTCTACAGGAATTGGTGCAAGGGCATCATCATTCTTAACTTGGATTTGAGATGCGCCCAGCACCCCCAAGTCTTGCTTAACGTCACTACCAGATGCAGCAGCATGAAGGTCTGTAGTAGTGCCTTAAAATTCAGACCGATGCACCACGGCCTTGTGAATTTGTGAAACACATACCATTGCCACGCGTTTTCCACGTGTTTGAGGCTTGCGCACCGACTATAGCGTGGCCGAAATGAGTAACAGTTGATGTGATCACGACCACGGCAGATGCGGCGCGACTGACCAGTGGTGTCTGAAGTCTGACGAACCGTATCTGTAGGCGGGAAATGCCATGGGGAGATGTTAGGCGGAGCGAATGGCACGCCGTCTAAATCCATGGGAGGCTAAAGGTGGGGAAGGAAGAAACGCCACTGGGAAGTCGATGCAATTTAAAGGGTTCACGAGCTTTGGGTGATCCAAGATCGGTTCGATTGGAAGGTTCGCCGGCGGCAAGGAAAGGAAGCCTCTTCAAGTCCGGTCATGAAATCACACCGTTGTCCATCACTTGACCTTGAGACTGCTGTGCACGTGGTCCCACGATCACTAACCTGAAGCCAGTCTTGTACAGTGGTGCGGACTCGGAGTCCCCCAGTTTCGTGTCTGTGTCACCAGTGGGTCTAACGTTATGACTAGGAGATATTGGGCTACGGCGAGCCTGGGCTTGCCAATCGTTACGTGCAGCGGCCTGGCGGGTAAGACGGCGTCATCACTTTGCCTATCAGGGGCACATATAGTACAACTAAATCATCCCGGCACCTGATTGCCTTTTTGAGTCGAGTTCTCAGCGCTCAGCAACCGCCGCGGCGCTGCGAGCACTTAGGCTGCGGACAGCAGACATCCCCTCTTCACCCGTATCCTAATACCGCGATGTCGGTGTCAAACAGATCTATTTGGATTCTGTCTCCTAAAGCCCTCACCAAATTCTTCCAAGGGCCAGTACCTCCGCCTTCCCGAGCTGTGGTTCGCGCACATACGCCTCGACACTCGAGTTTTGTTCCTTGACGACTCCGCGACTTCGGAAGAACCTAGAACTCGCTTAAAATGCGCCGAATCACGACTTTGGACGTATCTTAACCCCGAGATGTATCTCAACCCGGGCTTCACCGTGAAGCCGACGTGCCCCAAGAAGGACGAGTAAGTTGAAGCAAGATCACACCCAGACAATATCGATCATCGGACGAAGGGCGAGTGTGAAAGAACTAGCTATTTGTCCTCTCTACTATATGAGTTTGTCTAAGATCAAGGTCAGCGCGCATCAGATTCGACCCGCCCTTTTTCATAAATTTATTATTCATTATGTTCTTCGGAAGCCGCATAGCGACGCCCAGCTCAACCCACACAAGGGTGAGCAGCACGACATACACAAAGTTTCCGCCCAAGATATTGTTGTCCAGTGAGAATGCAAACAGCGACGCAGCAGCAGCAGGTCCGACCGTGGGTTGAATCGAGACCATCGTCTGCGTGACTCCATTCGTAGCGTCGAGAGACGGCTTGTTGGGGGCAGCAGAGGATATGTACACAAATATCGCGCCTTATCAATCCGCGCCACTTCACTGACCGCGCACAATGCCAGTGTAAGCTTCTGGTCAACTTACCGAATCCCATGTTAGCCAAAGATATTGCTGAGAGCTGCAGCATGACGAACAGTCCTGCTGATAGGTTTAGGCCGCGACTGGGACAACGTAACGCCAGGTTCTCGAAGGGGAACATGTACACTGGGAAAAAAAAGGATGATGCTGGCGATAAAGACGCGCCACGGGCCAAAGCGCCCGATGCACGGGAAGGCCACGAATTGAAAGATGCAGTTCATAAACCCATATCCTGCCATCCACAAACCAATAGACGCAGGACTCATGCTGAGCCCGTCAAACTCAACCGACGTTGACCAGACGAGCGGGATAAGAGCTCCAGCTGTCATATCGAGCAACGCAATCATGCCGTAATTCGCAACCAATACCACGACTGTCTCTTTAGCAGGGGGCGCAATGGTAGCGGTTCTTCCGTATCCCTCATAAATCCATCAAATATTTCTCCCTCTCCCACTTGGGGAAGGTCCGAGTTGACCTAGGTATTGGGCTTCGTGACAGGTTCGCTATTCACAGTCTAGGCGAACATGTAACCACCGTACTCCTTTCCGAATTACGAGCGGAGCCAACCTCCTTCAAGAAAATCGCAGCCAGAGAAAATGATAGGAGAGTATATACGGCAGTGGGGACTTGACAGGGAGTACAGGTATTCGCCCGAAAAAGGACGCGATTCAGGGAAGTAAAGTTTATGGGCACGATGGGATGCGTTCAAGTTCAAGTTGCTGCAGCCGCCATCTGGAAATCTTTATGTTTGATTGGGTATCAAACATTGGGTATTTTTCACAGTTTTATCCAAGGTTTAATAACCTTTTTATCATAAAGAGACCAATTCCCGGGCCCAATACGATAGTATGGCGATAAGAAGCCAACGACACTGAACAAAATGATGAATATTCTCGCGAGACGTTCAATAACTTCAATCAGCACAATCTAGTCGGAAAATCTTCATGTAAAAGCCTTGCTGCGGCGGGATGTTGCGTCGTGTCGTGTTTGTGCAGTACGTAGTATAATTGGCCCAAAACTTCTATCTACGTCCCCTCAGTTCGTCCGCTACTGCTACTGAGGGATCTCTTTGGGTATTGACGAGTGATCCCCGCACGAAAACATATGCCCATCATGGGATACGTAACCAACTCCGTCCGCGGGATCATTAACACTCTTCGGGGGATGAAACATGAGTAGCGTGCAATACGAGGGCTGTCCAGGTGCGGTCTTCGTCGCCAAATGTTCGGGCCCTATTTGAATGAGACGCAAATACTAATGAACGTGTAGCAATCAAATAGTCTCCAGGCATACCTGAGCACATGGCGTCGCTACGATATGAATTAGTGACGTCTTCGAACGAGGACATGTCAAACACACACCATTTGCCAAAGATGGCCTTCTCGTCGCGGGAGTATGGGTCTGGTTGCAAGTCTCAGCGCAATTTTTGGCGAATTCGGAGGAAAAGTAACCTTTGAAGCCTGCCAGTAATGTATTAGCTTGGAATGGATCTCGATAAATATGGCGCGTGACGAACCCATCCTTTGCCAGTAAAGGCTGTGGGTGACAGCATCCTTCGGTTTATCCGGATCAGGAGCTATCCTATTTTTGACATGTTGTACTTCAGCAGCATCACAAGGCCCATTCCCATCAGCGCGGCAGTAGTCAATATGGATGTGTCTCCCCATTGACGAACAAACGATATTGCACATCATGGGTGCTCCCTCGTCGTTGGAGGAGACTTTATGACCACCTAATTCAAGACTCGCGTCATCTGGACCATCGACGGCCCAGCGGGTCTGCGTCAAACCGTGGCTCGTTTCGTGTTCCTGCTGGGTATGACCTTGGACAGGAAAAATTGAGAATCAGTTGTTACGGCTGGCGAGCTAGCTCCTTACCAAACGGCAAGGTGCAGAAGTAGCCACAGTCCTTGCATCTATGTGATTTCGGTTTGCCGCGTAAGTACAATATGCCGCGAAAAACGTACCGTATTTCACAGAAATGGAATGGTTTCCCCTCTTTGCTATGTATGTGTTCACCCTCGTGCGACAATAACCCCGGTGGGATAGTCTGAACACACTGCATCCGTTTTGCGGCTGCGATTTTGAAGGTTAATTTGGCCTCACGCATCACGCTATATCAAAACGAACCTTGAGTATACTGCGTTACAGAACATTTCAAATCAGAAATGCGACGCAAAAGTTTATACCGTACTCACCCTGGTGTACTCGGGCTGGAACGTCTCATGCCTCGTGGCCTCTATGGACTGCGGCGAAGTGTCAATTTGGCAAATTCCCGGGGCCGCACATAGCTCCAAACACGAATGTGCCTCTCTAGTTGCACGAAATACAGTTTATGACCGGTCCAGAGCAGGAAGTCCATATGGTACACTGACCCACACAAGTGACGCGCGCCAGGGGCGAGCCCGTGAAGGTGCGGTTGGTCACAAAGTCGTTTGCAGAGCTCGCACGTCACTGGGCAAAGCCTAGTATCGCAGGAATGCGATTCGTGCTCTTGCTCGCTGCAGAAAGACCAGTTTGTCAGAAGCTAACCGGTGTCAAAGACGAAACATACCAGGGAATACTACAGCTTTCCTGACAGGAGAACGTCTTCCCACCAAGTAATTGTATGTTTCTGAGGGCACAGGGCTGACGAAAAAAGTAACCATAACAAAAACATTCTCGCCACAGCAGATGGAATCGTACCTCGCCGCATATATGCGCGAGTGCGGAGCACATATGCTCGTCTTCAGCGTGTCTCATAACCTGTAATTGTGTAAGATCAAGCTGAAATAGAGTCGCATGGGCCTACCTTCGTGCAATCTTCTAGGCAACCTCGCCGTCCCAATAATTTGCAAGGGTCGCCACATAGGTGAGCGCTGACGACACAACTGTACGCTGATGAGAAGTCGAAGAATCCGGGAACCCACCCAACGTACACGTGTTTCCCAGGATGTCCGGCACTACAGCACCTTTAGCTGGTTGTAAAGGAAAGAGGGACGGAGAGCGCACGCTATGCCGCAGGACTTTGTAGAATCCTTGCAAAATTCACAGGTATGTGCACACTTGTGAGAGGTTTGACAACCATGGTCGCCGTCGTGTAACCGACTACGAATGCAGAGGAGATGAGACGATGCGCATTGAGCTCTGCAGAGTTGGACATTAGCCTTCATCTCAATGACCAAGCTGTCGAATCTTCTGCGTAGATCCTCGATGACAGCATGACCACCTTGGAACCTCCCCAAATTCGAGTCCAACCAAAGTCGGACATGGTTTACACGCAAGTCCACTAGTCCGCTTAGATGAGACGCGAGTTCTCCCACCCATTCAGAGTCAGGTATAAATTGCCGTGGCGTTCTAGGGTTCCGAGATTCCTGAAGAGCAGCGAGACACATTTCAATCTCTTCTGGTGTGGGCAACTCGCGATCAGAAATAGCAAAGCGTGCCCCGGTGTCATCGCAGTCCACTATGAGGTCGGTGTCAAAATTCTGCTCACTCGGTCAGATATTCCGTTTGCGACTCAGAAGGTCAGCAAAAACCTTCAGGGGTTCCAAATCTGGTTCAATCTCGGAATACCCCGCAGCTAACGCGATCGAAAGGCGGGCGGAGAGTGACTTGGCACGATGCTCGGCCATGGTATCTGTTGGGAATGTGAGAAAATGCGTAGATAAAAGTAAAGTCACGGACGGGAAAGTGCTCCCCAGTCATTGGCCTGCCGGTGGATGTCATAAACCTCAGCCTTGACAACAAAAAAGAGGAGCACACTTTCAACTTGGCCATAAGCGTCTTTATGGTGTAAAGGAATTCTCCTGCCGCCGGGTGCGAAATCTTCTGTGAGTCGAGCCGCTTTTTGAGCGTCGCGAATAACTTGTAGAATTCTCTCGATTTGACCACGGGCCATGGTATAATGTCCAATTTACCACCGTGGAGGCGAGAGATGAAATTGGTGTCTTGCTCTTGCTGTACGATCTGCTGGAACTTGAGAGAAAACCTACGAACAGCGACTTAACCTAGTTCTCGCGCATAGATTACACAAATTATTACTCGCGAGTGATTTCAATCGTATCAGGCTCCACAACATCCTGCCAGCGACGTCAAAAGGTGAGACGAGAGTTGTCTCCAAGTACCCACCTTGATAATTATGACAAGCGTTGACTGGAAGAGGGTTGGGTTGGCCACCGGATCCAAGACATATGCGCTGGATTGGAATGCCTGAAACAGTCCGCTGATGTCTCGGTTCAATGCAAAATTGTTGCGGAAGAGGACCTATGGACAATCACAAAAGGAAGTCTCCGTTACAATGATCTGCTCACGAGATTCGATATCGCTGTATTGAATAAGACAAGGAGTGTGTCCTCTTGAGGAGACCGTTCAATGCTGCTGTCAACTCCTGGAAGAAAATCAGTCGCGACGTGAATTAGACCCGGAGCTATCGAGACAACCTTCAAAGTCAAGCGCTACGATGAGTGCCTCATCAGTGGGCGTCACAGACATCCATACTCCCTCTGTTAACACATCATTTCAGCCCATTTTCACGTCATAAGCTGCGCTACTATACCTGTCGTTCGCATGGCACTCCCAGCAAATGATGTATCCACAAGATGGTTCAGCGAAAAGCTCTTCCCAACGGATTGTTTGCCCATCGACGATACGACTTTTACGGGCTGCGTAAAGTCGATGTCGTTGAGCACATGGAATAAAGATAACCACTAGAAGTCTACCTTTAAGGCCAAGTACGATCGGAAGATCGACTCATACCAACCAAACGATAGCTTGTCCACTATTTGGTTGACCTCCGCACCGAGTAGTGACCTTTCTAGTTCCGCAGATAGAACCCCATTCGCTAAAGGAACAAATCGGTTATCGTGACAAACAGCAATATGGATGGGAATGAGGCAAAGGAGGTCGACTAGCCACTCCCCGACACGGTAGCGAGACACTTTCCAGTCCGATGCCGAGAGCACTTTGTCCCAGAATGGCCCAGATTGCGCCGCAGAGACCTTGATCCCACTTAACTCATCTCCCGTGGGTTTTCTCGTCGTCCTTTCGAATGATTGAACGAGGTTGGAGAAGTACGACGCAAAAGGTCGTGTGTGATTTTCGGCGATGAATGTCAGCGTCTTCTGCCGCCGTTCGCTGAGTGACGTAATAGTGCGGCGCTTCACGGCTGGGAGAATGGGGAAGCGTGTCCAAACCTCGGCATGACAGTCAAGTACAAGGAAAAAGACGCGTCCTCGGCTGACCATCGATGTCAAGACAGCGCCGTCAAGGGGAAAGTCGGGAACATCTAAGGCAATTCCCTCAGTCGAGCCAAACGTCTCCAAATGATATGCAGTGAGCGATGGCCCCGAATCATGAGTATGAAGAATGAGGAGACAGGATCCATCTGGCGACGAATATACGGCATTGGGGGAAGTTTGGAGCTGCATGGACGCTGGTCTACCAGTGATTGTTGAGCGGGGCACGGCCAACTAAACTTATAAAATGGCGGAGAAACAAACCTGAATCGCAACGTAATGAAGGAAAAGATCCGGACCCGAGCGCTGGAGTCCACCAGCGCGACTTCCTCGCTTCCACAAACAAACGTCATTTCCAGAATCGAAATTTCTGCTTGGCTATACCAGGGAGCTAGATCGATGGCGCTTCCCTGCCCCCGAAGCGTCCTGAAAGTCTCGTCGAAGACGAACAAGTGGAGCCGCAACTAGATAGGCATCAGATCAGCGACGTCCTAGAACGGCTAACATCGGTGCAGCACCTTCGTTGATGCGCACACGACCAATGCTCGCTTTGTCTCGTCAAAAGCAAACAGGACACCTCGTCCTAGCTTATCACGGTTGAAATTTTTAATTGTCTTGCCCCATTGAATAGCCGCATCTAACAATGGTAGACGTTCGAGATAGACGAGAAATCTATCCCGGTTGGCCAGAACAAGGAGGAACTTTTCGTTTTCGAGGAGCTGATAAAAGCTGAGAAAGCACAATAAGACAGAGAAATGGTAAAACGATGACGGCTCTCACGCGGGTTGCACCGAGGTTGAGAGACGGAACGACGACGAGAGGCGATCGTTGATGGTAGGTGTCGGTATGTATTTAGGATCCAGCTGCATGTTGTGCTTGTCATCGATCGGCAAGTCTATAAGGTGGATCCGCAACTCAAGTCGGGACACCTGATGCATTTGGGGCACCTCCAAGCGACCGGTGACTTTAAAGACTAGTCCCACAGAACGAAAGTTTGTGATCGCGACAAACCCAACACACGACAGACGTACCCTGGGTGACATACCTCTCATTCTCCGCCTCAATGAGATCAAGGTAAATAGTGCTACGAACGAACAATCAGCTTTAGTCCTTAAAGGAATGGTATACTCACGGATGTTGCCGCCTTGCTGACTTTTTGTTTATCTGGCGAATGAACTCTACGAGAGCGCTATTTAAGACCTCCATTTCTTCGTTCTCAACTTGGAGTTGCGCAGCCCTCCCACCAATGTCCTGTTGCATTGCCAGAACAGCATGCACCACCTTTTCTACCACCGCATCGATAGAGGACGACAGCTCGGTTTGCGCAAGAGCCTTGGCGATCTGGACCACAGATCTCAAATCTTCGTCGTCGGTGCTCTCGAGCTGTTGGAGAAATTGCGAATCGGAGACCAGGGCCACGGTTTTCCTCATTTCTTTTTTGAATGATTCCTCGTTGAATTCCCCCTCTCTTAGATCAGACCAGAACGAGGAATTCCAGCGAGTGGGCACGTTGGACCCTTTTGGAAGAATTTTAAATGCTTGCTGAAAATTATGTTCGACGAAAGCTTGGAGCAGCGCGGAACGTGTTTCCCGGCGCAAGTGTTTATTTTCGTCTAGAAGGTGAGAAAGCGAGACCACGCCAAACTTCAGAACTTTGAAGTCCCAACCCCTCGTCGGTACATAATCGAAGATGGCGTCCTGGATGTGCCTTTCAAAAATGTTCTCGAACGTAGGGTACAGCGCGCGAATATCGGAAAGTCGCATCGAACCTAGAAATAGTGAGGAGCCGCTAGGTGAAAGCCGCACGTCCAAGATTCATACTTTCCATCCCTCCTACGCTGGAGGAGAGGCCATCACGATCCAACGACCTGTATCAGGCAAACACCTTCTGGATTTTATCAAGGTATGACTGAATGAGGACATACGGAAAGATTTTGATCACGTGGTCCACGACTTCCTGACGAAGCGCATGTTGCAATGAGTCCTCGGTATCAGCAAGATCACGAGCAACGGCACTCTTCTTCTCCCTCCGCTCACGCATAAAGATTTCGTGAATATACTGCTTTCTGACATGCCATTCTTCGCATTGCTTGGGAAAGAGACCCCCTAGAGCTATGTCGACCAAAGTCTGCACCGCATCCTCATCAAGATCTTCTGACAGAACGAGCGAGTTGTTCCCCCTGTGAAGATTGTGAGTGCGGTGCATTTAGGGGACTCGGATATGACACCTACAGCAGCTGTGACAGTGCTGTCCGGCTATATGAGCGGTTATACCACCTTTCAGTTCTAACCGGAGGGGGGATATAAACGGCTGTCAAAAGGCCTTGCACAGTTTCCCCAGGCAGAAGCCGAGGAGCGAAGAGGGAGGGATCAATAGAACAATCAGGATGGGCCTCGTAACGGACAATGATGCGCGAATTCATCTGTAAAATGTCAGGTATCAAAAAGGTTTGAATATCAGTGTTTGTGTCAGTGTCACCTGAAATCCGGGACGTGAAACCGCACTCTCCTCTTGTTCGATTGTTTCCGCGACCTCAAAAGTAAACAGCCTTCCCGAATTGCCAGAGTCCATATCTATAGATATGCTGTCTCTGTCCTCATCATTCCAGACTATTGACGCGGAGTGATCCGCGGATATCAGTGCGACTACCTGGTCGCACATTTTCGTGAGATACCTGCAAACAGACGATTAAAGGGGAGAGAGGTGAGATGTCAAAGGGTGTTCACCGCATGAATGTGACTCTGCTGCGGCACACAGACGATGCTGCTGAGTCATCCCAGGTCGAATCTTCGGGCCAGTAGATGACGTAGTGACGCTCATCTGTTGTGCTGGCTGCGCTAGCCGTCACAATATATAGACCGGAGGAGAGCGTCCGCTGGGCACCACCGACATCACTTGGTGAGAGCAATAAGCGAGCCCTGAGGGGTGACGTAAGCAATCAAGATACGTGAAAACATAAATCACACACAGTATTTTATCGACCGCGCCAATAGACTGCAACAGGCGCACAATCTCATCCTTACATCCATATATCCCTAAGGGTTTGATCGAAAGTCGGTCGAGTATCTTGAAATCGATTTTAGTGATGGACGCGTAAGCTCCAGGGGATATAGCGTTAATGAAGCGCCGAAGAGAGTCTTGCGCGATAATCACTCTATCAACTGTGCTGCCAGATTAGCGTCTCGAAACCAATGAGGCCAAGAACGAAGCTATCTCGTAGAGGACTTGAAGGGTTCCGTACCGTATCCGTTGCCCCCAGATTCGCTGATCAGGTCCAAAACACGGTACATCCCTTCAACACCATCTGCCAAGTCCAAAGTAGGCGGGGAATACCCTGGGTAGAGGTCAGGCGGAACGAATGGTGTGTTCAAATCCATGGGGGGGGAGGGTGATAAGCGAAGGAAGGAATGCATTGGCAGACCCACGCATTTTATAGGATTCTCGGACGCCTCATGACTAGTTCGATTGGAAGGTTCGCCCGCAGCGAGGCAAGGAAGGATAACAGCTATTCCAAGTCCAGGGTTTCATGGGACCACTCCTTGAGACTACCACGCGGATAATCTCAATCGCGTGACGGTTGATTCAAAATCGGCCAAGTACTTTGCTACCTGTGTCAACTTGAACAAGGAGCAGGAGCCCATGCCCGGGCCACTCCCTCTGAGGGACTTGGGGGGGTGGGAGGTATAAATATACTAAAGAAGGACACTTTAGCTACAAACCCGTCGGTTAACTAGCAGAACACTCTATTACAGTAAGTGCTACATAGGGCTCTCTGCCCCAAGGGCCAAGGCACATGGGAAAAAAAGGTAGCAGAGCGTTTGTGAGAGCAATATCGTGGGCGCAAGTCGATTACTACTGTAGGAGATGTAGTTGGGCGACCACTAGCCTGGACTTTCCGGTACTGTATGATGTACAGAGACCGGGACTCAGGACACAGCGCAGAGGGGAAGATGGCGTCATCGCCTCGCCCGTGCCGGTGCAAGGCACAGTTGAGCCGCGCCTGCTCCACCACCAGGACCACTGACCGATCACTACAGCAAAAATCGTGAGACGAATCCGCCGTGGAACAAAGCTAAAAAGAGCTCCTAAATAAAGTGGCGGTAATACCATCCGGCTTGATGATACACCATCGTCTCGGAGGTGCTAGTACTAGGAGAACACGCTGCGCCTAACCCTGGCCCGGGAATGACCATACGCCGACTTCGGGAAAAACCTCTTCGGGAAAAACCTCCCGCGCTAGCGAGGAATAATACTACAATAAATTATCAACAATCGGAATATTGAATATCTTGATCCCAATTTCAGAGGATGTGCATTTATCCTTGTCCAGACTCCGGCCTGGCCAAGTTACACACACGCTAGATAGGCCGATGGTAAGTCTCCTGCTATGTGGCATTGACAGTCAGTACTTACAAGTAGAAGAAACCAACTCCGAGAATCAAAGCACTTTCCAAGGAAAAAAGTACTAGTAGATTCAGTCCCGCCGCATTGAGGACGCTACGGCTTTGGCGGGACGGGACCCGAAGAGAGGACTCACTTAAAAGACGACCAACCAAAATTCGAGTTGGATTGTAAAATGTTCAGGATATGACCCGGCCCGACGTGCGTTGGGAAGGACGAGTACGGGGGAGGCAAATGTTAGGTGTGCATGTTTGGGACAGGATCTTGGTCAAGCAACAACGGAGATCGGACGAAGGATGATCGTGAAAGAATGATATAGATATGTATTATATAAATTTGTCTAAGATCAAGGTCAGTGCGCATAGGATTCTACCTGCCCTTTTTCACAAATTTATTGTTCATTATGTTTCCACGTGTTCTTCGGAAGCTGCATAGCGACGCCCAGCCCAATCCACACAAGGGTGAGCAGCACGACATACGCCAAGTTTCCGCCCAAAATGTTGTTGTCCAGTGAAAATGCAAACAGTGACGCGGCAGCAGCTGGTCCGACCGTGCGCTGAATCGAGACCATCGTCTGCGCGACTCCATTCGTAGCGCCGAGAGACCGCTTGTTGGGGGCAGCAGAGGATATGTACATAAATATCGCGCCTTATCAATCCGCACCGCTTCAGTGACCGTGCACAATGTAAGGTTCTGGGAAACTTACCGAATCCCATGTCAGAGAAAGATATTGCCGAGAGCTGCAGCATGATGAGCAGCCCCGCTGCCAGGTTCAGGCCGCGACTGGAACGACGTAACGCCAGGTTCTCGAGGGGAAACATAATGTACACTGGGAAATAAAGGATGATGCAGGCGATAAAGACGCGCCGTGGTCCGAAGCGCCCGACGATGCGCGGGAAGGCCACGAATTGAAAGACGCTGTTGATTACCCCACATCCTGCTGTCCATAAACCAATAGATGCCGGACTCATGCTGAGCCCGCCAAACTCAACCGATGTCGACCAGACGAGCGGGATAAGAGCTCCAGCTGTAATATCGAGCAGCGCAATCGCGCCGTAATTCGCAATCGATACCACGACTGGTCTCGTTAGCAGAGCGCGCAATGGTAGCGGCCTCTCTGTGTCCTTCACAGGTCCATCCAATATTTCTCCCTCTCCCACTCGGGGAAGGTCCGAGTTACCCTCGCTGTTGAGTTTCATGATGGGGTCGCTATTCACAGTCTAGGCAAGCGTGTGAGCAGAGCACTTCTTGAAAGAGCAGAGAGCCAACCTCCTTCAAGAAAATCGTAGCCAGAGAAAATGATAGGAGAGCATATGCCGCGGTGGCGAGACATGGCAGGAAGTATGGGTATTCGCCCCAGAACGGATGTGAGAAGACATTCGGCCAACGATCTTGTGGCCGCGATAGCACACCACCAATGAAGGGCCTAGAGGTCCGGATATTAGCCAAAGAACAAAGGAAAGATGTAATATACCAAACCCTATAGTGCTACCGACAGCCCAAGTTACTGGTATTAATGAAAAGCCTCGTGCCATGTTCGTTTCATCAGTGAGCTCCGCCATCATACTCTTCATGATACCAGCGTTCCCATTAAGCATACCATGCAAACAACGGCTAGGCTCACCCAGTTAGAGTGAACTATTCCCCAGATCTGAGCCGAACACACCTGAAGACAAGCGCCCAGAATGAACGGGAAAGGCCAAAAAGGACGCTTGAGACCATGATACCTAGAAGGCCGCATAGGAGAACGAGCTTGCGGCCTACGTGGTCAGAAAGACGGCTCCACTGGAGCACAGTAACTGCCTGAGCAGCAAAATACAAGGACATCTACGAATACCGTCGGCACGCTACGGAAGAGTGGAGAACAGACGAAACATACTATCAATCCTGCGTAGTATCCGACCTTTCTTTCATCACCACCAACGACTGGGAGCTCACTGACAAGCTGAGGTGGACGTTGCCGATGACTTACGTAATGATGATTGAAGCGTACCTGGTTTATGTAGGGTTTAATCGACTGAGACGTGATGGGGTCAGAGAGATGTAACAGGAGCAAGACGGCGATCTGTTTAATTGGAAGAGGTGTTTTCATTCGTGGTGCATTTCCATCGCACAGAAGAGGCGTTTCTTCCTGAGGCTCAGGAGTACCTTGGGACCTCTTGGGGGCAAGCTTGGGGGACATTTGAGTGCAGGTTCCAATGAGACCCCGCGCCAGTACGACGAAAATTTATATATGATAGTGATGAAATGGAAGCCGGCGCGGTCGTAAATCCGGAGGCACATTCGCTCAAGGAAGAAAGACTTGAATTTAGGTATAATACCCGTGGCATGACAGGCCCCCCCACTTAACGTCGAGTGCCATTTTTGGGGAACTTGAACGTCAAAAGTACCACTTCCCTGTTTTGGCAAGATTCGTCTTAGTATTGGGCTACACGACTTGTCGTCCTAATGTCGGCATGCAATGGTCGACAAACACTCGATTGATCCCATGATGGCCGCAAGCCGGAGAATATTAGTCCCCGCGAATTGACATGTACAGTCACTGCAGTGGCAGAGAAGCGGGTTGGCTCCTATGTTTGACCTCAGTCCCGCGACTCGTGGTTGTGGCCTTGCTCTTATTCCATTCTTCTGCACTTTGCGTAATCGTGCACCACCCGAAAGCAATTCTCGCCATTATTTTCTAGGACCCAAATCGCAGCAAAGGAAGACATACCTGATCCCACTATGTCGCAGACTTCGGCTGCATGTTTTGAACTTTCTCTTGCGAAACGTACTCGCACCATGCGTACGTATGTTTCTGGTTAAAACCACAACAGTGCCACCAACAACGCAGGCGTTTTCGTTTCGCATGAAGACCAAAGGAGTATCATATGATGGAGTTAGTCTTAGAAGTCAACAGCGGTGATTGAAATATTATTAAGAATTCGAAATATTGAGAATACTGTAAATGGAGAATAATTAACTTACTGTATCATAATTGCTGTATTGATTGATTGGCACGTCTCGCGCCCGGAACGGTCACAACTAACCTACTGTATCGTACTACATAAATTTGGCTAAGATCGGGGTCAGTGCATCAGATTTTGAGCTGCCCTTTTTCATAAATTTATAACAATATGTTTCCACGTGTTCCTCGGAAGCTGCATAGCGACGCCCAGCCCAACCCACACAAGGCCGAGCAGCACGACGTACGCAAAGTTTCCCCCCAAGATGTTGTTGTCCAGTGAAAATGCAAACAGTGATGCGGCAGCAGCTGGTCCGACCGTGCGCTGAATCGAGACCATCATCTGCGCGACTCCATTCGTAGCGCCGAGAGAACGCTTGTTGGGGGCAGCAGAGTATATGTACATAAACATCACGCCTGATCGATCCGCACCACTTCAGTGACCGCACACAATGTAAGGTTCTGGGAAACTTACCGAATCCCATGTCAGAGAAAGATATTGCCGAGAGCTGCAGCATGATGAGCAGCCCTGCTGCCAGGTTCAGGCCGCGAATGGAGTGACGTAACGCCAGGTTCTCGAGGGGTAGCATAATGAACACTGGGAAAAAAAGGATGATGCAGGCGATAAAGACGCGCCGTGGGCCGAAGCGCTCGACGATGCGCGGGAAGGCCACGAATTGAACGACGCAGTTCATAGTTCCATATACTGCCATCCACAAACCAATAGACGCAGGACTCATGCTGAGCCCGCCAAACTCAACCGACGTTGACCAGACGAGAGGGATAAGAGCTCCAGCTGCCATATCGAGCAGCGCAATCATGCAGTAATTCGCAACCGATACCACGACTGGTCTCGTTAGCAAGGCACTCAATGGTAGGGGCCCCTCCGTGTCCTTCGCAGATCTATCCAATATTTCTCCCTCTCCCACTCGAGGAAGGTCCGAGTTACCCTCGCTGTTGGGCTTCATGATGGGGTCGCTGTTCACAGTCTAGGCGAATATGTAAGCACAGCACTCCTTTACGAGCGGAGAACGAACCTCCTTCAAGAAAATCGCAGCCAGAGAAAACGATAGGAGAGCATATGCAGCGATGACAAGACATGGCAGGAAGTATGGGTATTCGCCCCAGAAAGGATGCGAGAAGACATTCGACCAACGATCCTGTGGCCGCGATAGCACACCACCAATGAAGGGCCTAGGGGTCCGGATATTAGCCAAAGAACAAAGGAAGATGTAATATACCAAACCCTATGGTGCTACCGACAGCCCAAGTTCCTGTTATCAACGAAAAGCCTTGCGTCATGTTCGTTTCATCAGTGAGCTCCGCCATCATACTCTTCATGACACCAGCGTTCCCATTAAGCATACCATGCAAACAACGGCTAGGCTCACCCAGTTAGAGTGAACTATTTCCCAGATCTGAGCCGAACACACCTGAAGACAAGCGCCGAGAAAGAGCGGGAAAGGCCAAAAAGGACGCTTGAGACAACGGTGCCTAGAAGGCCGCATAGGAGTACAGGCTTGCGGCCTATGTTGTCAGAAAGGCGGCTCCATAGGAGAGCAGTAACTGCATCAGCAGCAAAATACAAGGACACCTATGAACACCGTCGGCGCACTACGGAAGAGTAGAGAACGGACGAGACACACTATCAGCCCTGCGTAGTATCCGACCTTTCTTTCATCACCACCAACGACTGGGAGCTCACTGACAAGCTGAGGCGGACGTTGCCGAAAACCGACTGATGTAATGGGAATTAATGAACGTACCTGGTTTATGTAGGGTTTAATCGAGTGAGCCGTGATGGGCTCACAGAGTTGTAAAAAGAGCAAGATGACGATCTGTGTAATAGGAAGAGGAGTTTTCGTTCGTGGTGCATTTCTATCGCGCAGAAGAGGCGTTTCTTCCTGGGGCTCAGGAGTACCTTGGGACCTCTTGGGGGACATTTGAGTATAGGTTCCAATGAGACCCTGCGCCAGTACGACGAAAATTTATACATGGTGATGAATGGAAGCCGGCGCGGTGGTAAATCCGGAGGCATATTCGCTCAAGGAAGAAAGACTTGAATTTAGGTATATTGGTACCCGGGCCCCTGGCATGACAGGTCTTTCCCCACCGTGACGTCGAGTGCCATTTTGGGGGAACACTGCATGAAAAGTACCACCTACCTTGTTTTGGCAAGATTCGTCTTAGCATTGGGGAACATGCAATAGTTGATAAATACTTGATTGATTCCATTATAATGACGGCTCCAACGCGAGTTGTGCGACTTGACATTCACAACCACGTGCACTGCCATCAGCATTCATACATACGCACTCGTCCTTCTATTTACAAAGTGTCCACGGTCGGTTTTGTCTTAGCCACATGCTCTGGAATATAAATGTGTTAAAGAAGAAACGTACCTACCCAAGTACCTACCAGCAAGACTCCTCAGCTTGGGTTGGTCCTTATTTTGTAGATTCATAACCAACCGTTCGAATGAGGAGGAGGGGTCGCTTGCAAGCGACTGGAGGATCCTCGATTCTCGCTCTATCGAGCGGTCCTAAGCGCAGCCGGCACCCCATAGAGCGAACGGTCACCGGTCTACTTATTTTGGTCACTTTCGTCAATTGTCGTGGGACATGGGACACGTGACCATCTTTTACCTTTAGCACACGTCCAAAACACCCACGTCCTAACCTCACCAGGTGAATCTTCCGCTATCTAGCATTTATGGTCGGTAATTAGAAAAGTGGATGAAGCTAACTCCGATAATCAAAGCGCTTTCGAACTAAAAAAGAAACCGGGGATCCACTCCCGCCACCTTGACGACGCTGCCCATGCGACTTTGGCAGGACCGAATCCTGAGAGAATTCACTTAAAATCGTAATTACCCAAAGGCTGAATTGCGACCGGATGTATCGTAAAGTGTTCGGGACGTGACCGTGCCCCACGTGCCTTGAGAAGGGCGAGGACGTGCGTGTGCACGTTTGAAACTTGGTTGAAACAAAATCGTAGTCAAACATCAACGGACTCAGAGATCAGACAAAGGACGAATGTGAAAGGATAATGTTTGTCCTCTGTACAATATGAGCTTGTCTAAGATCGTATAAGGTCAGTGCGCATCGAATTCGACCTGCCCTTTTTCGTAAATTTATTGTTTCCACACGGTCTTCGGAAGCTGCACAGCGACGCCCAGCCCAGCCCACACAATGGCGGGCAGCACTACATACGCAAAGTTTCCCCCCAAGATGTTGTTGTCCAGTGAAAATGCAAACAGTGACGCAGCAGCAGTTGGTCCGACCGTGCGCTGAATTGAGACCATCGTCTGCGCGACTCCATTCGTAGCGCCGAGAGACCGCTTATTTGGGGCGGCTGAAGATAGGTACATAAATACCGTGCCTTATGGATCCGCACCACTTCAGTGACCGTCGGAAAGTAAAGTGCTGGGCTACTTACTGAATCCCATGTCAGAGAAGCCCAGCGCCGAGAGCTGCAGTATGATGAGCAGCCCTGAAATCACGTTTGCACCCCGACTGGAATGACGTAGCACCAGGTTCTCGAAGGGGAACATGATGTAGACTGGGATAAAACAGAGGATGCTGGCGATAAAGACCCGCCGCGGGCCGAGGCGCCCGACGATACGGGGAAAGGCGACGAATTGAAAGATGCCGTTCATCAACCCATATCCTGCCATCCACAAACCAATAGATGCAGGACTCATGCTGAGCCCGCCAAACTCAACCGACGTCGACCAGATGAGTGGGATAAGAGTTACAGCGGTCATCTCGAGCAGCGCGATCATGCAGTAATTCGCAACCGATACCACCACTGGTCTCGTTAGCAGGGCGCGCAATGGTAGCGGCTTCTCTGTGTCCTTCACGGGTCCACCCAATATTTCTCCCTCTCCCACTCGGGGAAGGTCCGAGTTGACCTCGGTGTTGGGCTTCATGATGGGGTCGGTATTCACAGTCTAGGCAAGCGTGTGAGCAGAGCACTTCTTGAAAGAGCAGAGAGCCAACCTCCTTCAAGAAAATCGCAGCCAGAGAAAATGTTAGGAGAGTATATGCTGCGGTGGCGAGACATGGCAGGAAATATGGGTATTCGCCCCAGAAAGGATGTGAGAACACATTTGGCCAACGATCCTGTGGCCGCGAAAGCACACCACCAATGAAGGGCCTATGGGTCCGGGTATTAGCCAAAGAACAACGGAAAGAAGCGATATGCCATACCCAATGGCGCTACCGACAGCCCAAGTTACTGGTATTAATGAAAAGCCTCGTGCCATGTTCGTTTCATCAGTGAGCTCCGCCATCATACTCTTCATGACACCAACGTTCCCATTAAGCATACCATGCAAACAACGGCTAGGCTCACACGATTAGAGTGAATGATTCCCTAGGATCCAAGGACATACCTTAACACAAGCGCCGAGAAAGAACGGGAAAGACCAAACAGGACGCTGCAGACGACGGTACCTAGAAGGCCGCATAAGAGTACGGGCTTGCGGCCAACGTAGTCAGAAAGACGGCTCCATTGAAGCACAGTAACTGCTTCAGCAGCAAAATACAAGGCCACCTATGAACACTGTCAGCTTGCTACGGAAGAGTGGAGAACAGACGAGACATACTATTAGCCCCGCGTAGTATCCGACCTTTCTTTCATCACCACCAACGACTGGGAGCTCACTGACAAGCTGAGGCGGTTACCGACGACTTGTGTACTAATGGGAATCGAAGGGCATACCTGGTTTATATAGGGGTTAATAGAGAGAGACGTGATGGGTTCACAGAGCTGTAACAAGAGCAAGACGACGATCTGGGTAATAGGAAGAGGTGTTTCCGTTCGTGGTGCGTTTCGACCGCGCAGAAGAGGCGTTTCTTCCTGAGGCTCAGGAGTACCCTGGGACCTCAGGCTCTTGGGGGACATTAGAGTGCGGACGGCAGTACTACGAAAATTTATGGGTGACAGTGATCAAATGCAAAGCCGGCGCGGTGGTGAGTGGCATATCCGCTCAAGGAAGGAAGACTTGATTTTTATCCCTGGTATGACAGGGCTGTCCCCACACGTGCCATGTTTGGGGAACATCGAAAGTACCGTCCTGTTTTAGCAAGGTCATTCGTCTTAGTATTGGGCTAGTACGGACTTGTCATCCTAACGTCAGCATGCAATGATGATGGCCCGAAGACGGAAATATTAGTGCCGGCGACTCTTGCCACGACTTGACATGTACAATCACTGGCAGAGAAGTGGGTCGGTTCCTTCAAGTTTGGTCCTCGGTCCCGCAACTCGTCGTTGTGACCTTGCTCTTGTTCCATTCTTCCGCACTTTGCGCAATTGTGCACCGCCCAAAAGTAATTCTCGCCGTCATTTTCCAGAACCGAATGTCAGCAAAGGTAGACGTACCTGATCCTACTTTGTCGCAGACCTCGGCCGCATGTCTCTTGCAAAGCGTGCTCACAGAACTGTCCTTGCTCACCCCCCCCCTAACATGTCACGTGACATGACGTGATCTACAACGCGCACAAATTCGAACCCTAAAACATAACATAACATCAACATATAAAATAAATCAAAATTTATTTATTATAATAAATGATATTTCAGTGCATGATTT
>WNGR01000846.1_pt1 | contig 34454 bp, 36 predicted proteins | sample 5407581 | NCBI WGS metagenome assembly WNGR01 (sample SAMN13153383, study PRJNA577476) | soil metagenome | isolation source: 80 cm soil or saprolite under Garry oak tree replicate 2 | place: USA:California | collected 2016-06-15 | reverse complement strand
GCCCTCGCCCTGCTCGCCGAGGAGATCAACGCAACCCCGCCCCGCATGCCCGGCGACACCCGGCCCATCACCTACCAGCTCGCGGCGCCACCCCCGATTTAACACTGATCAAGGACCGACTTCCGGAGGTCTGAGGCTGCCCGGCGCGGCGAAGTCGAGGTGGAACCACCTCGCCGACCTACCCGAGAGGGTCAGGATACTGTGAGGCTTATGCGAAACTCTCTTTGAAGAAATACAGGCCAATAGCAGCTCGGAACGATGACATGAAGGTCTTGAGCGGCCTCCTGTAATCGGTAAAGAGAATCCGCCATGTCTTCAGGTTGGCGACGGCGCGCTCCACGGGTGCACGCACCGAGCCTACGATCATCAACGGCACGAAATGGTTCCCGACGTGGCCTCAACCGGGCGAGAATCGCGACTGTCATTGCTTTTCAAGCACTTTCACGAATGTAATGCCACGAGTCCCGAAGAAGGCAGTTGTCGTTTCCTTCAAGGCAGTAAGCTGCCGGGACCGCTGTTCAATCAGGTTCTCCGACGGTGCTTTGGTTATCAACTTCAACGACAATCCGAGCCCCGGCGATGCCTGGTATGAGGTCAGGGTCACCCTTACCCGGCATAAGGCTGGGGTGTTGGATACGAGTTGATTCCTTTCCCCGTCTTCCTGATAGGCGCCGATCCGTTGCGAGTGGGGTGCTGTGTCTCGGTTCGGCGAAGCCGATCACGCAGTGACGCCCGCAGGACGGCCTAGACACCGCAGCCGGGAGCGGGATGATGGGGCCGAGGAAGACGGTACGTGAAGCACCAGTCTGCGTAACGAGTAAGCCAGACTGATCTGTGAACCGCCGCTTGATTAGTTATGGCTAAATGCGGCAAGGAGCGGTCTTACAGACCACACCGACTGGCACCCTGACCTGGCCATCCTCCGAGGGCGCTGCTGACATCGGGGCGTATTTGGGGCGTTGCGAGTACGCCCACGAGACCCCTTGTCAGCCTGTACCTGGACCCACCGCGCTGTACCTGGACCCACTGCGACCAGGCTGACGCCGTGTAGACCGTCTCCTTACCATCTATCCACGGCTCGACGCTGTAGCCACCAGCGGAAACCCAGGCGGGTACGCTCTGCTGTAGGCCAACTTATCTGGTCATCAATAACCGGAGGCGAGGTCACCGTCCTCGGTCAAGATCCACAGCACGGGGGGCGTCGTGGCGCGCCCGCATCGGGGTGGTCCTCCAGGAGTCCGAGCCTGAGCGGGACCTGACCGCCGCGGAGTGCCTGCGGCTATATGCGGGCTACTACCCGGCCCCCAGGAACGTTGAGGGGACTTTGGCACTGGTGGGGCTGTCCGATCGGGCCGATTCCATGGCCAGCCGGACCCATCAACCTGATCAAGATCTGTAGCTTGACAACTCAATAGTGTTGTTCCTACCTGCGACCGCGTGAGGGCAGGGAGCCGACCCGCTACGGAGCGAGTGGGCTGCTTCAAGATCATTTCAACCTGTATGACCCTACAGTGGCGGGGCCATCGCTCATCCGATCACGCTTGGTATTGACATCGTTCCATGACTGTGATACGCCTGAGTCGCCCACGGGAACACCAGGTGTGACGGGGGGCCGAGATGCGGGAACAACGTCCACGCACACGAGCTACGGCCAGCACCCAATCGGGTGGAAGAGGTCCCAGCAGACGCACCGTCCTGAAGGGTAGCGTCGGTGCGGCCACGCTCTTAGCCTTTCCAGGACTGTCTGCCTCGCCGATCGCGGCAGCCACATCAAGTAGCGACAACGCTATGCAGCCGTTGGCTGGCGGCCATCCATTGTTCGTCTACGGGATTCCGGCACCGAGCCAAGGATACGCTGCCAGGCTGCGTGCCGTGCGGCCGGCGGCGCTTGGGACGTCCACACCCGCGACGTCGTCTCTGGTCGGAGAGGGCCTGGTGACACCACCCGCTATCTCCGGCGACGGTCGTACGCTCGCACTCGTCTCGGTGCAGGAGCAGCAGGCTCCGACCGGTGTGATCGTGTCTCTGGTTGACACGGCCACCGGCGTCGTCTCGGGTCGAGCGCAGCTCCGTCTTCCACGGCTGCCCCCCGGCACGCTTCTCATCGTGACCCCGGTCTTTTCAGCCAATGCGACCACGCTCGCACTGCTACTTGCAGTTACGATCAGGACGCCGCAAGGAACCACCACGAAGCGCCACCCAGATACGGGAGCGCTGCGGACGATCGCGGTATACGACTCTGTGGCGCATCACGAACTTGCCTATCTCGATGTTTCCTCCCTGTCGTTCTCCGGACCTTACGATCTGGGCGACCAGGGAACGCTCGAACTCGCGAACGTTTACGCCGACTACCAGAACGTCTATGTCTGGACGATGAAGGCGCCGGTCGCGGGGCCCAAGCGCAGCACGCCCGTAGCGCCCATGACGGCAACCTATGCGCTCGGCTCTGGTACGGCCAGCTACACGGCCCCAGCGCCTGGCACTTGGCCAGTGAATAACGAGCCGATTGTGGGCCTTCCCTCAGGACAGTTCGTGCGTCTGATCAACGGATATGAACTGGAGTCGTACTCGCTGGGAGGGCGATTTGAACGTAGTCAACCACTCGGCTATCTTTCGCCGCAGAGGGCTACCCGCGCGCCAACGAGTATGACGACAGCTCCAGGCGGTATGGTTTTTCTAAACAATCCAGGCCTTGGTAGGGCTGCTATCCTGAGGCTCACTTCTGGAGGCCTTGTTCCGCAGGCCCGCGTAACGTATCCGCGACCGCACTTTACCGGTGGACCTTCACGCAGTGCTGGTGTGCTTTCAAGCGATGGCACGACATTTTACACGCTTGGCAATAGCAAACAGGCCGGGCTCAGCTCGTATGATGTGAAGTCGGGAACGCTGGAGCACGCCTACAGCCACGGTGAGCACTACGTTTCCGTGCACGCACTCCCCACCGGCGAGCTCGTCGCGGTGAGCGAATCCAATCCTCGTCTCAACTTCTTCTCCAACGACCTCGAACCGCTCGCCGCTGTGCGAACTGACATCTACGTGAGCGCGGTGTTCGCGCGCGCGACGACATAACAACCGGCTGCGAAAGGTGCCATGATGGCTGGCTACGACACCGCTGGCACGGTACAAGGCGTATGGGGATCCGCTGTCCAGAACAAATTTGGGAATCCGGCGTTCTGGATTCGTTACTTCAGCCCAAGCAACTACAGACCAGTAAATTATAGTTCCACAAACGCAAATGCGGAGTGCCACGTCGTGTGGACGAGCGGAGCCAAGCACCTGGGCTGTGTTTCGACTCCATCGCGCCTGGACGGCACGTATGCGGATGGCCAAGCGGCGGCCGGGACGTTTGGATCAGCCATGCATCAGGTGTGGCTGTGGGTAACCCCGCTACACCTGCCCACGAACGACATACTGTATTGCTGGCTTGACCAAGAACCTGGATATAACCTGAGCACGAGCTTTTGGAATGGGTGGGCTGAGCGACTCGATGTCTGGAATTTCAATAATGCCGGAATTTATCCGTATTACCCGTGTCTGTACTGCGATCCTTGCAACTCGACACTAAACTGCTCAACGCTCCGTAACGCCAGCTATGCTGCCTTCGCAATATGGACGCCCGATCCCCAAGCAAAATGCGGTTATACTTGTCAAAATCCACCGCCATGGGCGGCAAAGACCTGCGCTGGTTGCGGCGGCGGGGGCTCTACCCCTACAAAAGTGTGGCAGTTCTACATTCAGTACCACTGCAGCTCGCTGGACGTTGATGTGGACGTTGGAGCCTCGGGCTTTAATACGCCGTCATACTGTTTCTACCTTAGTTACGATCCAGGATGATGTGCGACGGACGGGGTACCGAGCTGAGGCTGTCAATGGCGCCCCCGGACACCGCGGAGTAACACGCCGACGGAACGCAACCGAACCGAGTGTCCAGCTGTCTACTTGACTGAGGGGCTCACAGGCCTCTGGTACAGGGCTGCCGCGGGCTGTGCCGGGAAGGGTGGACATCATGACCAAAAGGTTCCGTTGTCGGCGCCTCGTCCCAGTCGCGCTCAGTCTCATAGCGCTCGCGGCCTGCGGCAGCTCCGGCGGCCCATCCTCGTCGCCGCCTGGATCGACATCGCCTCAGCCAACATCATCATCATCAAGCCAACGGCCGGAACCGGTCGCATGTCGTACGGCTCAGCTGCATATTGAACTCCACGCTCGCGCCGCTACCGGCGTGCTTCACGGATACCTCAGCTTCACGAACACGTCGCACTCCGCGTGTACTGTCACCGGCTGGCCGACGGTTATCGGCGTACCTGCCGCAGGAAATTCTACAGCCGGCGCGCGCGAGCGATTCGAAACGCCAGTGGCCCGGACCGTTCAGGGAACACCGACCGTAGATCTCAAGCCTGGTGCCACCGCGATCGCTGCGATCGACGCAACCGACGTACCCAACTCCGGAAATGAATGCCCACCCCCGTACCGGTACCTGAAGGTCGCTCCACCTGGCGAAGAACGTATGACAATGATCTCCGCCCGGGTGGACGCGGTCATGCGCTCTCTCCCGTCCTGCTCAGGTCTTCACTATGACGTGATGCAGCCATCGGCGGACCTCGAAGTGACCTTTGCGAGCGGTTGAGGGGCAACACCGCACCGTGATATGCCGATTGGGAGAAGCCGCGGCGGGCGACGATGCGAGGTGGATGCCCGGCGCGAGGAGGACGGCCCTGCCACTGTTGCAGGCGCGGTCACACCCTCGTGCGTGACAGCGAAGTGCGCGTGGTGGCGCGTGCGCTGCCGCGCGAGAGGCGTTGTCTCGGCTCGGAGGGACTCGGCCGCCAGGCGGAGTCAAACCGCGTCGAACTCCTCAGCGAGCTTCTCGATGTCCGGGCGTGCCCTCGCCTCGCGTGCAAGTTTGGCCCTGCGCTCCTCGCCGTCCATGCCGTCCTCGATGAGGTAGCAGGCCGCAGCCGACAGCGTCCACTGATGTTTCTTGGCGTACTTAACGAGGTGTGCGTGCCGAGAATGTCGTCCACGGCTCTGATCAGCAGGGTTGCTCTCCGCGCGGTCCGGCCGTGATGATCACCGATCATCACGGCCTGCGGTTCGTGTTCCTCCTGATCACGCGGGTCGCAGCGTGGCTGCGGCTATCCCGGCGTGACGATGCCTGGAAGACCGCGGAGATCCTGATCCTTCGCCATCAGCTCACCCTCCTGCAACGGCGGCGGCCATGTCGCTCGCGGCTGAACTGGGCAGACCGTGCTTTGCTCGCGGCCTTGCTCGCCGTGATACCCAAAGCGCGGCGCCAGGGGCTGCGGCTGCTGGTTACCCCGGACACGGTCGTGCGCTGGCACCGTGACATCGTCCGCCGCCGCTGGGCGGCCAGGTCCGCGCGCGCCAGGACCGGCCGACCGGCGACCCGGCGGGACATCAAGGCCCTGATCCGGCGGCTGGCTCGCGAGAACCCCGACTGGGGGTATCGCAGGATCCACGGCGAGCTGGCTGGCCTCGGCGTTAACATCGCAGCATCGACCGTGTGGGAGATCCTCAAGGCCAGCGGCATCAACCCCGGCCGACGGCGGACCGGGCCGACCTGGTCACAGTTCCTGCGGTCCCAGGCCGAGGCGATCCTGGCGTGCGACTTCTTCACGGTCGACTTGCTCGACGGCACCCAGGCCTATGTCCTGGCCGTGATCGACCACGCGACCCGGCGCATCCGCATCCTCGGGGTCACCCTGCCTCCCACCGGGGCAGTGGACCGCGCAGCAGGCCCGCAACCTCCTCATGGACCTCGGCGAGCAAGCTGACAGGGTCAAGTTCATGATCCGCGACCGCGGCTCGAACTTCACGACCGCGTTCGACGCGGTTCTCGCCGATGCCGGGATCAGAACCGTACTGTGCAACGTCCGGACGCCCCGCATGAACGCGATCACCGAACGCTGGATCGGCGGATGCCGACGCGAGCTCCTGGACCGCACCCTCGTCTGGAACCAAGCCCACCTGCGACAGATCCTGAGCCAGTACGAGATCCACCACAATCAGCACCGGCCACACCGCTCCCTGCACGGCGCCGCGCCGCTGAAACCGCTACCCGAGCCTGCCGATCTTGCGCGACACCGTGTCCTAAGGCAGCCTCGCGTCAGTGGCCTAATCAACGAATATCACCTGGTCGCATGACGTGGACGGGGTTTTCGGCACGCACAAGCCGGAAACACGATCCCGGTTAACTTTGAAGAGCCCCTTAACAACGCGGCATTGCGAAGCGACGGCCCGCAGGGCCGCCCTTGACGCGGTGGCCGCAAGCTGGACGATCGTGCGGCGAGGAAGACGGCTCCGGGCAGTACGGGCTGCGTGGCGGGCGAGCCCGCCCGATCCTGGGGAGCTGAGGCGTGGGGCCGGCGCCGGCCGGGCCTCCCAAGGTAGAGGCCGAGCCTCGGCCCCAGCGCTGCGCAGCGGCGCCGCTCGATCAAGGAATGGCTAGATTCGGCAATGAGGACATCTGGCCCGTAGAAACAGGACACTCGTATATAGCACCTGCTCCCGGCCTGGTCACAGGCGTGGCAGCGTCTCTGGGTGTGCCTGCCAGTCCCCCGATGTACGGACAGGTAGCTGTATTTTCGCGCTGTATTGGTCTAGACCTCTCCTCCCGCTTGATACGCCCTAGAGTGTCAGATGAGAGCCAGGCACGGGGGGACACGCGGGCGGTGCCGTTCACGTGCACGACCGCGGGGATCAGCCGCCGTGCCAAGGCGGTGACAGGCACGGCTATGGACATGTACGGGCTGGGCTGGGTCAGCTGGAAATAGCGGGCGGCCTTGCCCCCGAGGACGACAGGCGCGAACGGCCGGAACGTCTCACGGAACTTCACCCGCGCGTTCAGCCGTTCATTCACATCCGGCAGCAGCGGTGAGGCGAGGATGGACCGGCTGCCCAGCGCTCTGGGCCCGGCCTCCAGACGGCCCTGGAACAGCCCGGCGATTTTCCCGGCTGCGAGCTGGGACGCGAGGAATCTCGCCGGGTCGACCACCCGGCGGGCGGTCAGCCCGGGCAGCGGAGCCGGGCCAGGGTCGAACCCCGGGTAGGCGGGACCGAGGTAGCAGGCGTGCGTGACTCCGGACGGAATCACGCCGGCGGTTTTGAGGTGCGCGGCGATGGCGGCGCCGATCGAGGTGCCGGAGTCGCCTGGGGCTGGGGGCACGAACACCTCATCGAAAAGGCCCTCTTCGAGGATCTTGCCGATGGCGACGCAGTTAAGCGCGACCCCGCCGCCCGCGCACAGCAGCCGGGAGCCGGTCACCTCGCGGGCACGGTAGGCCAGGTGAACCATCACCTGCTCGGTGCGTTCCTGCAGAGCCGCCGCGAGATCAGCGTGCACTTGGCCGATCTCCTCGCCGGGCTGGCGGGGCGGGCACGTCGCATCGATGAAAGCGGGGGTGACACGAGTCCAGCCATGCCGCAGCACCCGCAACGGGAACAAACCCGGGTCCAGCGCGAACCCCGTCCCGGTGACCTGGATGGCGCGGGAGAGAACCTCGCGGAACCGGGCCGGGTCGCCGAGCGCCGCCAGCGCCATCACGGTGCCTTCCTCATCGCCACGCCGCCACCCCAGATGCGCGGTGACCGCCCCATACGCGTAGCCGAGAGAAGCAGGATCATCAATCGCCTCGATGATCCGGTAGCGGGTCGCCTGGCCGTCGGCGTGGGCGTGGCCGATCGATGTGGTGCAGGTCTCGCCGAGACTGTCGGCGATCAGCACAGCCGCCTGCTCATACCCGGAAACGGTGAACGCGTACACGCCATGCGCCCGGTGATGGCCTACCCCACGGACCGTTGCGTTCGGGAACATCTGCCGCAGTGCGCGCATCCGCTGCCGGTAGCGGGCATGGACGACAGCGAAACTCGCCGCCCGCGGCACCGCCCGGCCCAGCGTCGCCGACGCGAGCAAGTACCCCGCGCTTCCGACGACCCCGCCCAGATACCGGTGGCCAGCGAAGTTGTAGGCCACCACGTCCACATCACCGGCCGTCAGGCCCGCCTCCGACAAAAGCCAAGCCCCCGACCGCCCCGGGTACTCCCGGGTGTGCTTGACCCCGGTCAGGCGTTCCTCCTCGGCCATACCCGCCAGATGCCCGCCAGCCACCAAGGCCGCAGCGGAATCGTGGGTAAACGAGCACAAGCCGAGGACCACCGGAAAGCGGCGACTGGCCTTCACCGGCTCTCACCGGCCCGGTGCGGGACCCCGGGGCTGCCGCTGCCCTGCTCAAGGCGGTCATACCAGCGGCGCAGCGCCCCGGCGATAATCCCAGGGGATCGTGCCGCGATGAGGCGCGCCTCGCGGCGGTCGCCCGCTTTCCAGCTACGGTAACTGGCCATCACTCCAGCGATCTCGGCCCAGCCCTCGGCCGCGACCGGGCCGCCGGCGATCACCCGGCTGAGTAATTCATCGAAACCATCCCACGGCACGCTCAGCTCCGCACCCGCCAGGCTGGGCGCAGCTCCCGGAAGATGCCGAGCAGCGGGCAGGTCGTGCACGTACAGGTGCAGCGAATCAACCTGGAGGCAGTAGCAACCCAGGCCCGCCCCAACCCATCCGGCGAGCAGTTCCTGGATCAGCGTCGCAGTGAAGATGTCATAGCAAAACCCCAGCCACAGATCCTGGCTGCGCATCGTCGTGTGCATGTGCAGCAAGCCGTCGCGCAGAAAGAACCGGTACCCCAGCGTGCATGGCACATCCTTGTAACCCGCGAAGTCCGTGCCGGGATCGAACAACTGAATAACTGCCCGGCGAGTATCCGGATCCACGGCGAGCAACTCACGGACCCTGCCTAACTGATCCGTACCGCCATGCCAGCGGCGAAGCCGCGGCCCATAGGCACCCCTCAGCCGGCCATCGTCTGCGTAGGCAGCAAGCCGCCGGTTGTACTCGAAAATCCACGGCTTATCCGATCCGGACAAGATCCACACTGCCTCCGCGACCGCAAACGCGGGATTGAGCACCCGCACCGGAGGTAAGTCAACGAACCTGCGCCTCGGGTCACTCAGGCACAGGCTCGCGCCAAGGACCTCCACCGTTGCTAGGCCCCGCGCGGGGCCACTGGCTTGCCTTCCGCGAGCACCCCACCACAGGCCACCCTGAACAACTCGCTCGCCGAATCCGCGGACACCACGAACACACCAGTCAACTCCTTACGCGAGGTCGGTTCCCCCAGCACCAAGCAGCGGGCGTCGCGGCGGCTATCGGCCATCTCGGGCGGTCTGGCCCATTCTTCATTGTGCCCTTGCCAGCGTAACGTTCCGCCTACTGCTGGGGGCCGGGCTTGCGGCCGACGCCGCCGAGAATCCATACTTTGCCGGCCTCAGAAGGCTCGTCGTCCGGGCGCCAGTAAGGTACTTGGACCAGGCCAGGGTCGATGAGATCCAGGCCGGTGAAGAACCGGAGGATCTCGTCCCGGTTCCGCAGCGTCGCTCCTGGCGTGACCCTCTTGTAGTGGACGGCTGCCCGGGTTGCCGTTTCGGGGCGGATATCTCCGGTCACATGCGAAATCACAAGGTAACTGCCGGGTGGGACGGCATGCCGGAGGGTGGCTACGATCGCGGGTGGGTCGTAATCATCACTGATGAAGTGCAGCACTGCCACCAGCAGCACTGCCAGGGGCCGGCTGAAGTCGATGAGCCTCCGGGTGTCCGCGTGATCCAGGATTGCCTGCGGTTCTCGCAGGTCCGCCTCGATCACCACGGTGTTCCCGCCGGTCTTGAGCGCGCGGGAGTGGGCGAGCACCATGGGGTCGTTGTCGACATACACCACCCTGGCGTCAGGGCTGATCGCTTGGGCGACCTGATGGACATTGCCCTGTGTGGGCAGGCCTGTGCCAATGTCCAGGAACTGGGTGACGCCCGCCTCAGCGGTCAGATAGCGTACTGCCCGGCGCAAGAACTTGCGGTTCTCAACCGCTATCAGCCGCGCCTCCGGCGCCACCTCGCTGACTGCCATGGCGGCCACCCGATCGGCGGTGAAGTTATCTGTACCGCCAAGCCAGTAGTCATACATCCGCGCTGTCGTAGGCACAGAGGTGTCGATCCCGAACGGCCGCGTGGTGCCATTGGTCACTACGATTCCTCCATCCCACGCCAAAGCCAGGCCGGGTGAACCCACCTTCAATGCATCTGCAAGCGTGGCTGTTTGACGTGATTGCGGCAACCTGGCGGCCATGACGATCCGGGGCACTGCAGGCGCCCCGTTCACAACACATTGTTGTGAACGGGGGCGTTGTAGCTGCATGAGCAGCAACCGGCCTGCTAAGCCGTACGAGGCTGGTCGTGTCCAATGATGGCTCACTTGGGCACACTCTCGATCTCGGAGGGTTTAATGCGGCTAAGTTTCATAGGCATCACCCCGGACACGCCCGACAACGGGTGCCCGGCGGTGTACGTGGACGAGGACACAGGCGATATTTGGATTCAGGGCGAGACCGTCACCCACCCCGGGGCGCTGGCGGAGGTCGGGCGGCACAGCCCGATCGGCCCGGGCGAGGCCGTGGTCAAGGTACCGCCGGTCATGAAGCCATTCGTCATGGAGGCGGTTCATGGAACGTACGAGCGCGGCAGGCGGGGACCAAGGCCGCATCCCCGGCGTAGCTGAGGAGCCGGACCCGCCGTTCGCCCAGCTATTGCGGGCCTGCACTACCTCGGCCGTGCACGCGGAGATGCGCGATGCCTACACCCCAGCCGATCCGTGGTTCCAGGCATGGCTGGACGGTGACCGGGAGGAGTTCGAACGGCGGCTGACACGGCCGTGGCTGGACCTGATCCGCGAGGTGACCAGCCATGGAGTCCAAGTCCGCCGGGTGCGGGTCGTTTCCGAGCCGGTAACCGACTACATCAGATTCGAGCACGCCACAACCGGGGCGAACGTCGCCGCCGGCGAGGACGTCCGCTGGCTGCCCCGGCACCTGGCCACCGGCCTGCTACTGCCGGCCAACGACTACTGGGTGTTCGACGGCGAACGGGCGCAGTTCAACTACTTCTCCGGCCCCGGCGAGTTCCTCGACACGCGGCTGTGCTACGACCCGGCGATCGTCAAGCAGTGCGCTGTAGCGTTCGAGGCGGTGTGGGAACGCGCCATCCCACACCAGGACTACCCGCTCCGCTAGCCGCCGCCGTTGCAGCCGTCTTCCTCCAGCGCCCAGCAAGCCCGCCAGATCCTGGCCGACCGGCTCCGTGAACTGCGCGCAACGCCGGGCTGACCGCCAAGGAGGTGGCCGCCGCGCCGAGTGGAAGAGGACGAAGGCCTCCAAGATCGACCAGGAAGCGGTCCACCTGGAGATGCGCGACGCGTACGGGACAGCGGTCGAGTTGCCACACATCGCCAAGTGGGCCGCCGGGGAACCCGATGACCTGGAGTGGCTGAAGAGCTGGTGCGCCACGCTGCACAGGCACGCAGCGGCCGGGAGGTCCGTCCGCCGGGCCCGGATCGTGTCCGAGCCGCGTGTGTGAGGTCCACTGGGGATCGCCCCCGGGCTTGACGGCACCTCCATGAAGACGGATGCTTCCCAGAGAGTGCAACGTTCTGCAACGTCGGATCAGGAGGAGATCATGCGCATCAGGTTCGTCGCCAAGGACCCCGACAGTGTCCCGGACCAGTCACCGACCCTCTACAAGACCGATCGCGATAGCTGGCTCGTCCAGGGCTGGGCTGTCACCGACCCAACCGCGCTCGCGCAGATGAACATCCCGGAGGGTGAAACGGTCGTGGAAATTCCGGACCGGCTTATCCCCTTCTTCCGGGAGAGTTAGTGGGCCTGTCGTATGACGCCTTCTCCGCCCTCTTCCAGCAGGTCAAGCGTGAAGCCCTCCACCTGGAGATGCGCGACTCATACGGCACCGAGGCCGAGATTCCGCACCTGGCGAAGTGGGTTGCGGGAATGCCTGACGACGACCTCGGCTGGCTCAGGCCGTGGTGCATGCTCGTTCGTGACGCCACCGCGGCCGGAAAGGTATTCCGCCGTGCGAGGATCGTGTCCGAACCTCTCAGCGACTACCAGCGGTGGGCCTACAGTGTCACTGCGGTGATGGTCGATGCAGGGGAGGACATCCGGTGGGTGCCCCGAGCCCGGGCCTCGGGGCTGATGTTCCCCGGCAACGACTTCTGGCTGTTCGACAATGAGTTGCTGGTCTTCCTGGTGTTCGCCGGAAACGGACTGGTTGTCGACCGGCCAACCGCGACCGACCCCAGCCTGATCGCCCGCTGCCGGTCGTCGTTCGAAGCGGCCTGGACCATGTCCATTCCGCACCACGAGTACACGCCTGACGCAAGCTGATACAACGGCGCTGTGGCCAGCGAAGACGTTCAGCAAGCGAAAGAAGCGTTCGGCGCCCGACTGCGTGAGCTACGCAAGGAAGCGAGTCTCACCGGGCGGGCGCTCGCGCAGCTGACCGGGCTGCACTACACGAAGATCAGCCGGGTTGAGAACGGTCGGCAGTCCGTAACTGACGCGGAGATCCGCGCGTGGTGTGCGGCGTGCAGTGCCGCCGACCAGGTGCCTGAACTAATCGCGATGGCTCGCACAGTCGAAACGATGTACCGAGAGTGGCGTCGCCAGGTCCGGGCCGGCATGCGTCACCTCCAGGAGTCCTCAGCGCCGCTGTATGAGCGGACACGGCTATTCCGGATTTACGAGCACACGGCGCTGCCGGGCCTGTTTCACACCGCCGAGTATTCGATGGAGATCATGAACTACTGGGTGCGGTTCCTCGGGTTGCCTGATGACGCCGAGGCCGCCACGGCTGCCAGGCTCGCCCGGCAAGAGGTGTTGCGCAGCGGGCGCCGCCGGTTCTTCGTCGTACTGGCCGAACAGACGCTCCGGACCCGTCTCGGCACGCCGCTAGCGATGGCAGCGCAACTACAGCACGTGCTGGAGGTGATGCAGCTGCCGAATGTGAGCGTCGGCATCATTCCGGCGATGGCGGAGCGGTACACCGTCGCGCAGGTGCCTTTCTGGATCTGGGACGACGTGTGCGTCACGATCGAGACGATCTCGGCGAAATTGGAGATCACCCGTCCGGATGAACTCGTCTTGTACACCACAGTGTTCGACCAGCTCCGCCAGTCAGCCGTCTACGGGTCCCAGGCCCGCGGGCTGATCAGCGAGGCGATCACTGATCATCTGCAACAATCTGCAACAACCTAGCGTTGGTCCGGCACGCAGGGCTTCACTGAAGGCACCAAGTTCGCCACCCGAGCACGCAAGGGAAATGCATGCGGCAGCCGACATTCCCGCGTTCAAGGTTGGCGGGCCGTCAGGGGCGAGGCGGGAGGTAAGAATGACGCTGCCCCAGTGCCTTCGCCGATGGTCAGGCGCGGGTGCGCATCACGGCGTCGGTGTATTGCTCGGTTGTCAGATCCTCCTCGCTGAGGCCCAGCTCGCCCAGGACGGCGCGCAGGTCAGCCAGCGCGGCAAGCAAGTCCGGCTCGTCGGCCATGGCCTCCAGTTCGATGAAGGTGCCGTCGATCTCGGGGACGGTTACAAGGGTGGCGAGGATGTCGCGACCGTGGGCGGCGAACCGGAAGTTGAGGCAGTGCTTGTCGAACGCGACCAGGTGGCGCAGACCCAGTGCGGACAAGATCACGTCGATGACGCCGGGGCTGGCGATCACGGTCTCATGCTCGGGCTTGGACTGGCTCGCCTGGTCTGCGGGCGGTTCCTTGTAAGTGAGCAGTGCGCGGCGTGTGCCGGCGGTCTCCACGACACGCACGCGCAGTTCGCGGCCAGCGGCGGCGAGGTCGCGGCCCGGCGTGTCGTAGTAGGTGTCGCGGTAGAGGGTGGCTTCCTCGGCGGCCAGTCGTTTCAGCCGCCGACGCAGCGCTGCGGGGTCGGGTACCCGAGCTTTCAGCTCAGCCTCGATCATCCCTGGCCTTCCCGTTCACCTACGCCGCGCGTGGCGCCACGTGTCCTCGAATTGCCGGCGGAACCCCGCGTGCAGCACACCGTCTCCAGCTGCCGCAAGCTTGTACATGCCCGACCGGTGGCCCTCAGCGGCGGCGGTGAACGCGGACAGATACAGAATGTCGTCGAAGGCGAGCATCCGCCACACCGGCAGGGTGTCGTATATGGCTGTCTGGAGCCGGATCGCTGGATGGGCGCCGAGGTCAGCAAGGCGACCCAGAGCGAGCCTGATCCCGGCGGCGAACGCCTCCGGCGACTCACCGGTCTCGGCCGCCCGCAGTGGCGTCGCCTGAGAGTCCGGGTTGAGCAGCAGCACCCGCACGTCGACGGGAATGGCACGGGTTTCGAGCGCGCCGCGCAGCAGCGAGTCGTTCAGCGCGATCAGGCCAAGCGCGCGGACCGCGAGAATGTCAATGCTCGACGCTGTGGCCGCGTTCTCCCGCAGTTCCCGGCTGGCGTCCGCCTGAACCGTATAGACCGCAGCGATCTCGGCGTGACCGGTCAACGTTCCCGCGTGCAGCGGGGCGAGGCCGAACAGCACCCGGGCATCGTCGGGCATGCCGAGGGCGGCAGCCAGCCGCTCAAGCGCCTCCAGGCTGGTAACTCGTCGGCGCCCGTTGAAGATCTCGTTGAAGCGGCCTTGTCCGAACCCGGCGGCTGCGGCCATGCGCGCCTGGCTGGCACCTGTGTGCTGCTGGACCAGCCGGAGCATCGTGGCGACATCGCGGTCGCGCAGCGCTTTCCCGACGCCCGGCAGACGCCAGGCGCTGCTGGGTGCTTCGAGGGGAGCGTACCGGCGGTCTGCCATCTCACAGTGAGAATACATCTCACCGTGAGATACCCGCCGGGGGCTCGCGCAAGACGCAGCGCCGCAGGACTGTGGGAAGGCGGCGGGCCATCAAGGTGCGGACGGGAGGTGAGAAGTGCCGAAAATCGTGCCCTGTCCGGCGTGCCGCACGGGCCTGCTCGCCCGCAGGGGTGACCCGTTGTGCCTGACCTGCGGGAAGACGGCCCGGGAGATGCCGCCCCGGCCGCTTTGGCTGTTCGATTCGCCCCTGCTGCGCCAGGCTCTCGCAGAGGTGAACCTGCCCGCGGTGCCGGCGATCGTGCGGGCGGCGTGCGGCCTGTCGCAGCGCGACCTCGCCACCATGGTCGGCTGGAGCCCCGCGGTCCTGAGCTATTACGAGCGCGGCGCGCGGGACGGCTTGTTCGATATCCGTACCGCGCTGCAGTTCGCTGATGCGGTGGGAATGCCGCGGGAGGCGCTGCTGCCGCTGGTTTTAGCTGACCCTGACGCCGGTCCGGCGGCCGGGGACGGGATGGGCATGGACCCGAGCCGGCGTGGTTCTGGTGGCCTGGCCGCGGCTGCCGGGGCAGCTGTGGTGCTGTCGCCGGCGAGCGTCCCGCGTACGGTGAGCATCTCGCACGTCCGGTACTGGCGGGCGTGCACGGACGTGCTGTATGCCCAGGGCCATGCAGTCGGCGGAACCGTCTTGCTGGCACCGGCGCTTCAGCAGTGGCAGCGCGTCCGGCTGGCACTGAAGGAAGGGGCTGCTGGCGAAACGAGTCGGCTGCTTCGTGCGGTTGCCGCTGAGGTAGCCGTGAGCACTGGGTGGGTTGCGCTTGACGCCCGGTGCCTGCCGCTGGCGCGGCGTTTGTACGAGCAGGCAGCCGGGCTGGCGGCCGGTGCCGGGGATGCGGTCCTGGCAGTGCATGTGCTGACCAGCCAGTCACTGCTGTGCGCTGAGATGGCGAGTGCCAGTCCTGGCCAGGAACTGGCCCGGCAGGCGCTTCGGCTGGCCTTCCAGGCGCAAGAGGAAGGCCGCTACCTCCCCATACCCAAGCTGCACGTCCTGATCGCCCTCCGGCACGCCAGCGCGGCGGCGCTGCTGGCTGACAAGACCGCGTTCCAGGCGGCGATCTCGCAGGCACGGCGCGAACTGGACCGCGGCCCCCGCGATGGCGCCCCGCCGGAATGGCTGCGGTTCGTGGACGAAGCCGAGATCACCGCGGTTGAGGCCAGGGGGTACCTGAACCTGGGCGATGCCGATCACAGCGTCCGGCTGTACCAGCAGGCGCTGGACTGCGGGCTAAGCCCTCTCAGCCGCGTTAGCTACGGCGCTGGGCTGGCGGACGCGCTGCTGAAGCAAGACGCACCTGGCGAGTCAGTGACTGCGGCGATGGAGGCCCTGTCCGCCTTCGAGGCGGGGGTGACCTCCTTGCGCTGCCTCGACCAGCTCCGCCTTGTCCGCCAGGCAGTCGGGAGCGCCCCCAGCACACAGGAATTCCGCGAACGCTTCGACGCGATCGACCGCGCGCTAGCCGCCTCATACGGCCTGCCCGGCGACGACGCGCCGCAGGCCACAGCCCGCATCCCAGCATCACCGCACGATACAGGTACCGCCGCTTAAGTTAGCTAAGCCCGGGGCAGGCGCTCTCGTCATCCGGCGCGATGAACCCCTCAGGCTGCCAGGCCAGCCAGCCCGGCGGGCCTATGCGCGGTACGCGCCGTGCTTGATGTCGGAGATGAATGCCGCCCAAGCCTGTGTGCTGAAAGCAAGGAAAGCACCAGCCGGGTTCTTTGAGTCGCGTACCAGGCGGCGTGTTCCGGCCTGGGCGATCTCGACGCACTGACCGCCAGTGTCGCAGTAGCTGGACTTCCGCCATGGCCTGGTCAATTCGATGGACTGCGGGGTGTTCATTGTCACTCCTTCGCTAGCGTGCTGATCATCACAGCGGATTCCGCCGGATCGAGGGCCTGGGCAACCAGATGAGTCCAGGCCAGGCTGAATTGGTCGACCTCGTCGCTGGCCTCCACATACACGTCTCCCATCAGCCCCTCGACATAGGCAATGGGCGGGTCGCTGGGCTCGGGGAAGGCCAGCAGCGTGAATTTGCCGTCCATGCCCGCGTTCGCGCCCACAGCAAACGGGAGGACCTGGAGGATGACGTTCGGCCTGGTTGCCGCCTCGGCCAGGGCAGCGAGCTGCGAACGGAACGATGCGGGCCCGCCGACCTGGCGGTGCAGCACGGCCTCATCCAGTACGACGTGGATCTCCGGCGGGTCGTCCTGGCTGAAGAGCGCTTCCTGCCGTGCGACACGAGCCGCCAGCCTGCGGTCGGCATCCTCGGTGGTGATGGCCGGACGGGTACGGGTGATCACCTCGCGGGCGTAGCCAGGGATCTGCAAGATCCCTGGCACCATGTAGGCGTTGACCCGGATGGTGGACGCCTCGGCTTCCATGCTCATGTAGCTGCCGGTGAAGATGTCGGCGTATGCCGTCCACCAGCCTCGCTTGCGGGCATCGCGGCCGAGCTGGATCAGCGCCTCGCGCTGGGGCGCGCGGACTCCGTACAGGTCGAGCATGTCCTGCAGGTCATCGGTGGTGATCCGGGAGCGGCCATTCTCCAGCCGGTACATCTTGCTGGTGCTCCAGCCGAGCCGCTTTGCGGCGGCCTCCATCGACAGGCCGCTGTCATGTCGCAGCCGCTCGATTTCCCGGATCAGGCGCCGTCCCCGCACGGTCGGGCTGTACTCCACCCATCCTCCCAGCAACTACGGGGTCCTTTACCAGGGCCAGCGTCAGGCATCCCGAACCTGAACTGCAACTAATCACCACAACACTTTGTTGCGAATAACCGGTCACCCGCCTTGCATATCGTCACGGAGGAGCACTTCCAGGGCGCGGAAACGGTCAGGAATGATGACATCTGCGCAGCTAGCCCAGCTGACCTAGTGCCCGGTGTCAGGGCCCGTCAATATCAATTCGGTGTCCTTACCGGCACCACCCTCGGGGTGCGAAATGACATCGGTGGCCAGCCTGTCAGCCGGCGCGCATGGACTCTGGGCGGTAACAGCCAGCTGCCATAGGAGGGCATATGCCGGACCCTTTCAACACTCCCGGCCAGGAGGCGAACCGCTCGGCGCCCTCTCCGCCTGCGGGGGTGTGGCGGTGGCGGCGGGAGTTCCCAGGCCACCAGCGGGAACTTGCGGAGATGCGGCGGTGGCTGTCGTCGCTGCTGCCGGAGTGCCCGGCGCGTGATGACGTGTTCAGCATCGCCACTGAGCTGGGGAGCAATGCGCTTGAGCACACCGCGAGCGGGAAGCCTGGCGGCTGGTTCGCGGTTGAGATCACCTGGCATCCGAAGGCCCTACTCGTAGCCGTGTCTGACTGCGGTGGCCCGGCCAGCCCGCGGGTGATCGATGACCTAGATGGCGAGCGAGGCCGGGGCCTGCTGCTGGTTCAGGGCCTGTCGGTGCGCACCGGCTGGACCGGGGATGGGCGAGGCAGACTGGTGTGGGCCCAGGTCGCCTGGCCGGATCCCAATCCTGACGTCCCTGGTGCGTCAGACGATCCATATCAGGCGGCGGTCCGCGAGGCCGAGGCGGCGCTGGCGCGGCGATTCGCAGGGGCACCAGCATGGTTCGGGCGCTCCACTCTCGCGTGGTGGGCTATCGCGGGCTCAGCCGGACTGGTGTCGGCACCGCCGGCACAGGAGCTGGCCGGGCTCCTGTGCCGGCTGCTTGACAGCCCTGAGCCAGCCCAGCCTCCACCTGCCGAGCAGGCCGACTACAGCGGCACCAGTGAACTACTGACCCCACAGCCCCGCCGTCAGTGCGGCATCGATACAGCCCGGTGGAGTCGCCCCGGTTACGCAGGCACTGCCCCAGACGCCAGCCGACGTGAGCATACGGCACGCTCCAGGTGCCCGATAACGGTGCCCACCCTGGTGGCCGCCGGGGCAGCGTGACCGTCCTTGTGCTCGATGGTGTTCGGAGGAGAAGCCGATGAGCGGTCACCTGCCGGCGGGTTGCTGCTGTCACGCGTTCACCCGTGGTGGCCGGGAGCCGGTGGGGGGTTCGCGGTGACTGGGCTGGGTGGCACAGGGCGGCTTGCTGACGATTTGTGGCTGCTGGCTCATGACGATCGCACGGGTAAGCCGCATCTGCAGCCGCGTGCCACAGGCCTGGGGCTGGGCGGTGCGTTACTGGCTGAACTGATGCTGTCGCAGCGTATCCAGCTGTGGCAGGGCACGGTCGTCGCAACCAGCGGCCCCCCGCCAGGCGACGATCTCGCGGGCTGGGTGCTGGAGCTGGTGACCCGCGAACCCGCGCCTCTTCCCGTGGGGGACTGGCTGCTGTTTTTGGCGCGCACCGCTGCGGGGGATATTGCTGTCCGGCTGGGGCGGGCGGGGTATCTGAGGCGGGTCCGTAAGGGCCGGTTCAGCCGTGAGCGGTGGGTTCCGGTGGATGCCGATTGCGCGTTCGCGCCGCTGACGCGCATACAGGCCACGCTGCGCGGTTCCGGGCCGGTAGCGGCCCAAGACGCTGTCCTGGGCGGTCTTGCCGCCGCGTGCGGGCTGGGCCACCAGATGGAGTTGTACCTCCCGCCGAAAGCCGTCCGCCACGTAGAGGAAGCGCCGCGGTATCTGGATCCCGGCCTGCGGGACCTGATCGCACATACCAAGGCCGCCGTGGACGCGGCGCTGCTGTCCCACCGTGTCTCCCACCCCGTCTGAACGTTCTTGCCTGAATCCGATTCCGGTCCTTCTTTTCCGAGGAGTCCAGCTAGATGTCCAGAACACGAACAGCAGGAAGTAAACCCGGCAGTGTGTCCCGGGCGCTGGCCCACGACCGGCTCGGCGTTCCCGCCGTGCTGGCCTTCGTGATGGCCGGTGTCGCCCCGCTGACCGTGGCCGCCGGGGTCATCCCCACCGCCTACGCGACGACCGGGCTGACCGGCATCCCGGCCGCCTTCATCGTCATCGCCGTCGTCTTGGCGGTGTTTTCGGCTGGGTATGTGGCGATGGCGCGTCAGATCCGGCACGCGGGGGCGCTGTATGCGTTCATCTCCCACGGGCTCGGCAAGGTTGTTGGTGTCGCCGCCGCGCTGGTTGCGCTGCTGGCCTACAACCTGTTGCAGGTCGGCCTGTACGGCGCGTTCGGCCCCACCGCGGCCGCCGAGGCTGCGACCGATTTTCACCTGCACAGCCAGTGGTGGGAATGGGCGCTGGGCGCGTGGGCGGTTATCACGGTGCTGGGGCTGCTGCGGGTGGAGATCACAGGCCGGGTCCTGGGTGTCCTGCTCACCCTTGAGATCCTGGTGATCCTCGCCGAAACGGGCACCGGGCTGGCCCACCCGGCGGGCGGGCACCTGTCGCTGGCGACGCTGTCCCCGGCCGCTCTGAACTCCGCCGGGTTCGGCACCTTCGGGGTGCTGGCCGTGGTCGCCGTGCTCGGGTTCGTCGGCTTCGAACAAGCCCCCGTGCTGGCCGAAGAAGCCAAAGACGCGAAACGGACCATCCCCGCGGCAACCTACACCGCGCTCGGCGTGATCGCCGTCGTCTACGCCGGGGTGAGCTGGGCGCTGGCCACCCACTACGGCGATCACCACGTCGTGGCCGCCGCCCGCCAGCAGGGCCCGGGCCTGCTGTTCACCCTCGGCGGCAGCAGCGCCCTGTCCCAGGCCGCCCAGGTGCTGTTCCTCACCAGCTTGTTCGCCGCCGCACTCGCGTTCCACAACACCTGCTGGCGCTACGCCTATGCGCTGGGCCGCGAAAACGTCCTGCCGGCCGCTTTGGGCCGCACCGGCGGCAACAACATCCCCAAAGCCGCGTCGCTCACCCAAAGCGTGACCGGGCTGGCCGTCATCACTATCTACGCGCTCGCCGGTTGGGACCCGCTGACCAGGTTGTTCTTCTGGCTTGGCACCACCGGCGGGTTCGGCATCATGGTCCTGCTCGCGCTGACCGCAGTCGCGGTGATCGCGTTCTTCGCCGGCGACGCACGCGGTGAGACCACCTGGCGCGGGCTGTACGCCCCCGCCCTCGCCGCCATCATGCTGACCGGCATCGTCGTGCTCGCCGCCACCCACTACGCCGGCCTGCTCGGCGTCCCGGAAGGACAGGCCGCCGCGTGGGCGCTGCCTGCCAGTTACGCCGGGGTGGCGGTGACCGGGGTGGCTTGGGGACTGGTGCTCAAATTCCGGCGGCCCCACACCTACGCCGCGATCGGCCTCGGCCCCTACGCCGCCACCAGCCACCTCACCACCAATACCGAGGGAACATTGTCATGAACGCCAGCACCAGCCCGCTTCCCACCGGCCCGGACACCAGCGTGGTCACCGCCGACCCAGCAGACCTGGAAACTCTCAGCCAGGTCATCGCTGACGCCTTCCACGACCTGCCACAATCGGAGTGGCTGATCCCAGACACCGCCGCTCGCAGCGAGATCTTCCCCCACTATTTCCAGCTTTACGTTGAGCACGCCCTGGCGGACGGGGTGGTCCACACCACCCCCGGCCGCACCGCCGTGGCGCTGTGGGTCCCCGGGGGCCCCGACGCGCCCGGCCCGCCCGCTGGCTACGGTGACCGGCTCGCCGAGGTCACCGGCCGCTGGGCTTACCGGTGCCGGGCGTTCGACGCGACGCTCGACAAGCACGCGCCCACCTTCCCCCACCACCATCTCGCGATCCTCGCCGTCCGCCCAGACCTGCAAAACCAAGGGCTCGGTTCCGCGTTGCTGCACGCCCACCACCACACCCTCGACCACGAGACCCATCTGCCCGCCTACCTCGAAGCCTCGACCCCCCGCACCCGCGACCTCTACTACCGTCACGGGTACCGCGGAGAGACCCCGTTCTACCTCCCTGACGGCGGGGCGCCGATGTGGCCTATGGTCCGCGAACCCACCGGCCAGGGAACAGCGCCCAGCCACACAAAGCAACCAGGGCCACTGCCTCGCCGCCGACTCCGGCCACCAGGTGCAGCGCTATGACCAGCGAACAAGAACCGCGGCGGGCGACGTCTCTCGGGTATGACGCCAGCCGCGTTTCACACCAGCCTTTGCGTGAACGCCGAGGCGGCCGCGATCCCTGCAGGGGCTCGGTCTGGCCGGCCCGCCACCCGAGCTCGCCGCCAGGGAAGACCCGCCACCAGGCCAGGGCCGGGCATGGGTGAGCGCGGGTGTGAACAGAGCCGGGCCGGGCAAGCGGTGACCGCCCCACCGCGCGGCGTTCTGGGTCGCAGGGTGCGGGCGCGGGTGCGCCGATGAAAGTGTTCGCGGGCGGGCCCGCCGGTACGGCCGGGCAGGCTGTGGTGACGCCGGGGCGGGTGCTGGCGGCGCTGCGGTCCGAGTTGGCAGAGCGCGGTGTCACGGTCAGCGGCATCACCATCACCCGGCTGGAAGGAACGCTGATCCTGCTCGGCGGGCCGGTGGTGCGGTACCGGCACGGGTGGCTGGTATGGCCGGCGGGCCGGGCCAGCCAGCGGGGCCGCCCGCTGTTCACCGTGCACAGCGCGGGTGACCCGGCCGGCGCCGCCCGCCGCCTGACACACCCCAGCAGCACGGCCGGCGGACCGACCGTGGCCTGGCACCACGCCGCCGCGGGTGGCTTCGGCGTGAAGCCCGATGTGTGTGGCACAGATACCCCGCCGCAATGACGGAGGCCCGGATTGATAACGAAGGTGACCGTGACGCGGGAAGACGATCTTGTGGGGGGCCCGGCCAGCGAGACGGTGCGGTTCGGGCTCGACGGCGTTCACTACGAGATCGACCTGAACGCCGAAAACGCTCAAGCGTTCCGCCAGCAGCTCACGCCGTTCACCGACCATGCCCGCAAGCCGACAGCAGGCCAGCCGTACCGGGCGGCGCGGACCGCAGCACACCGTCAGCGCAGCCGGGCTATCCGGGCGTGGGCGAAAGGCCAGGGCGTCCCGGTCGGCGACCGCGGGCGCTTCCCGGCACGCGTAATTGAGCAGTACGAAGCCGCCACCGCATCGGCGCGCAAGGCCGGCCCGCATTCCGCGCCTCCCGGCAGGCGTCCGTGAACGGCGAAGAGGCGGGCTACCTTGAACGGCTGCGTGTTGAACTGTCCCGCCGCGGCCTTTGCTGCGAGCTGATCACATCTGGCTGCAAGCCCCGCCTGCGCATCCACATCCAGGGTGCCTACGGCGGGTTCGCGGACGCCGCGTTTGAAGACAACGTGGTAGCCGCTAGGCCGGATGGCCGCTGGTCGTTCTTTTGGCCGTGGGTCGAGCAAATCTGCGCTGCTGACGACCCAGCAAAGGCCGCGACGGTCATCATGATCACGCTCGGTCTCGCCGATTCCGGCCACAGCCAGCCACGTGAGGTACCCGCATACGGCGGCCAATTAGCTCACCCACGAGGGGCAGGCCCGTCCCGTCGACGCTATTCACATTCGGCCGACGCGGCAAACGGGCTGCGAGGCCATGGCCGTCGCCACCGGGCTGGCTCTGCTAACGCACACCGGGGCGGAGGACCTGTTCCACGTTGGCGCCCAGGCACACGAACGAGATGAGGAGAATCCGCAGTGTCCATCGCACTCATCGCGGTCTTGGTGGCAGCCGGATGGTATGCCGACCGAGCCGTACGAACTTACTGGTGGCTCAGCACCCATCAGACACCGCAGGACAGGGAGGAGTTCCGCGCGCACATACTCTGCACGCCGGCGCTGTGGCGTGTCGCCCCGGCGATCTTGCGGGCCGTGCCGGTGATCGCGGAGTTCACGTGCATGCTCAACGGCCTGCTGTGGGGTGTTGAGCTGCTCACCAGGCCATGGCGGGCATGTCCGCCCGGCAGGAAGGAGGAGTGCGGTGAGCGCTTCCAGCGAGCCTGACCAGTGGCTGGCTCATGCTGTCGATCGTGTGTGGGACAGCTACGACGCGGCGGTGAAGGACTCGCAGGCCGAGGTGATTGAAACCACGGGCCGGGTGCTGTCCGGGCTGGCGGAGGTGACAGCACTGCTGCCCGTCTCTGCGGTGGACCTGGCTAGCACAGCACTGAGACTGGACAGGCTGGCCACCGACCTCGCCAAAGCCGCAGAGGCGCTGAAGAACGTCACCTCGTGACGGCTGAAAGAAAGCGCCGCACTCCCCGGTTTGCCTGCCGCGGCCAGGCGCCTGCAATCCAGCCGACCGCCGAGGGCCAGCCTGGCGGCGGCCCGCCCACCTCAGGTGAAGGTTTGGCAGGCGATCTTCTCCCTGGCCTGGGCTCGGGCGGGCCTCTCCTCGCGCTTGCCAGGGAAGGACACTCGTTCTTCCCAATGCTGCAGACACGCGGCGTCGAGGAGACAGCGAAGCGCTACCGCTCCTGTGTGACCTCACGGAACTTACTCTCGTTCACGATCAGCCAATCGTTGTGCGTGTCGTGCCCGTCCCACCACTCGATCAGCGCGAATGGCCTGGACGTCGAGGGCTGCTTGCAGGACTCAGGCTTCCGCTGTTGGTGCCAACTCCTGGTGACCGGGCCAGGCGAAGGCATCCACTCCGCATCCTCCAGGTTCACCGCACGCTCATCCCGCGGCGGATCGGAAGCGGTGGACCGAATTTTCTGCGGAGCGTCCCGCCATCCCCGTTCTGCAGGTGGTGCGAGGCAGGCCGGACCGGCCAACGGATCTGGGTGACCCGCGGACGGGTCCCGATCCGCCCATCTGCCTTCCGGAAGACGATGCGCTCCCTCGTCTGCCTTGGGCAGGCTGCCGGTCCTGGCGACCGCTTCGAGAGAACAGGCATACATCATGCGGTACGCGGAAGCCGGAGCGCCGCATCCGTGAGGCGATGGGCCTGGACAGTTGAGGGTTGCTGCAGATCCGCGGCCGCCGCCGGGCCTTTCAGCCGTCCTTGGTCGGTGTCACAAGGCCTCGGGCGCGAGGGTGAGCCCAGACCGACGCGCCCGCCTGTTACGCGGCAAGATCGCAGAAAAGGGCCTCACCGCTGCAGGTTACTGTGCGGTCTTTGGACTGCGGACGTTTTGTCGCTGGGTGATTAATAGTGTTGCTGATGCCAGAGCAGGAATGGCCAAGCTAGTGCAGTGGTGAATCGTGCGGTTCAGTTTGTGCGCCGCGACAGCAAAAGCTGCACAGGTGCACTGGTACCAGATAGCCACCTGCGTATTCCCTCGGCTGAGCTGAGGTCGGGAAACCGGCCGAAGCAAGATGTCCATAAACCCGGGATATCTATGGACCGGGCGCGGTCCATAGATAAAATGAGTCCCCGGGGCGGGCCGCGGGTAAAGGCCGGCGGATAAGATCGCGGCAAGGGGAATGGGTGACGCCGGAAAGGATTTCTCAGCCAGGGAGTGTGAAATATGGCTGGCACGATCAACGGCAGGGCAGGGCGAGGCGAGGCTCAGGGAGCGCGGCGTTCACGCCAGAGGGTCAGGCGCCCGCACCGGGTTGAGTTTGCCCTGACCGGGGAGGAGTTCGACGCGCTGGAGTCGGCGGCGGGCCGGGCGGGGCTGTCGAGGGGCGCGTATGCGGCCGATGCTGCCCTGGCAGCTGCGCGGGGGACTGTCACGTCGGCTGATACGCCGCTGCGGGAAGCGCTGGCTGAGCTGATCCGCGCGTCCGGTCTGGTGCGGCGGATCGGCGTCAACCTCAACCAGGCGGTGGCGAAGCTGAACGCGACCGGGCAGCGGTCCGGTGATCTTATCCCGTACGCAGCGGAGAGCATTCGGAGGGCGGAACGCCTCGACGCCGCGGCGGAAGACTTGCGGAAGGCGCTCCGCTGACATTCCGGAGGGCGTTCAGTGACCCGGAAGACGCTCCGGAGCGCACGAAAGGCATTCCGGTGGCCGCGGAGGACCATCCGGAACGCGCGGAAGGTGCTCCGGAAGGTCTCGGGATGATCGGAAAGATCACCGAACCGCGGGGCGAGCGCGTCGAGGGACTTGTTTATTACCTGTACGGCCCAGGACGGCGGGAGGAGCACACCGACCCGCACATCGTCGCTGGGTGGCGGCATCCGGCGGAGCTGGAGCCGCCGCTGCGCGAAGACGGGAAGCGGGATTTCCGGCGGCTGCTGGGGCTGCTAAGCCAGCCGCATGCGGCCATGGGTAAGTGGGGATTCCGCCGTCCGGTGTGGCACTGCTCGATGCGGGCCGCGCCCGGCGACAAGATGCTGTCGGATGATGAGTGGGCGCAGATCGCCTGCGACATGATGAACCGCACCGGGCTTTCCCCGTACGGGCAGGAAGACGACGCGGTCCGCTGGGTGGCGATCCGGCACGGTGACGACCATATTCACGTCGTGGCAATGCTGGCACGCCAGGACCGCCGCCGCCCCCGCCTGGACTTCGAGCGGTATCGGGTGCGGGAGTCATGCCGGGCGGCCGAGGAGCGCTACGGGCTGCGCCGCACCGCTCCCGGTGACCGGACTGCGGCCCGGCGCCCTTCCCGCGCGGAGTCGGAGAAGGCAGCCCGCCGTGGCCTGGATGAACCACCCCGCGTCATGCTCCGGCGGCACGTCAGCACCGCAGCGGCCGGGGCCGGCAGCGAGCAGGAGTTCTGCGCCCGTCTCGCACAGGCCGGGGTGATGGTCCGCCCCCGGCTCAGCGCCCGCAATCCCGGTCAGGTCACCGGCTATGCCGTCGCCCTGCCCGGCGACACGGCGAAGAACGGTGGGCCGGTGTGGTATGGGGGTGGCAAGCTCGCCGCCGACCTGACCTGGCCTAAAATCTGCCAACGGTGGAACCACGCCGGCAGCATTCCCCGCGAGCGGTTCACCCCTGCCGAGCACAACGCGATCTGGGAGCATGCCGCTCGCGCCGCCGGCGATGCCGCCGCGCAGATCCGCCTGCACGCCGAGAGCGACCCGACCGCCGCCGCTGATGCAGCATGGGCGGCCGGCGATACCTTGCACGTGGCCGCCGCCGCGCTCGGCAGCCGCATCCTGCGGCAGGCCGCCGACGCCTACGACCGCGCCGCCCGTGCCCCCTACGGACGCATACCCCGGCCCAGCCCGGCCGGGAACAGGCTGCGGCAGGCCGCCCGGCTGATCTCAGCCTTCGCGTTCGTCAGCAGCGATCGTTCCCTGAGCTGGATCGCGCTGATCACAAGGCTCGCCGCGCTTGCCGAGGCGGTCTCCGTGCTTCGCCAGTCTCAGCACCGTGCAGCCCAGGCCGCCAGCGCGCTGACCGCAGCTCAGCGGCTCCACGCCGCCACCGGCGCCTTCATCGGGTCTGTCCGCATGGAACGCGCCCCAGCCCAGAGCGCGGCGGTGCTGGCGAGCGCGGGCTTCCCGCTGCCCCCTCGACCGCTTCCCGCGGACTCCCCAGCGCCCAGCGCGCGGAGACCTGGTCCGGCTGGTCAGCAGCCGTCACGTCGGCGCGGCCAGTAGCAACGACATGGACCAAACCAGAGGAGATACACGATGGACCCATCCGACCACTACGCCGACCCGATCGGCGAGGCGCTCAGTTACTCCTCCCAGCGTGCCGCGCAGCTGATCTCACTGGCGGTCGCCGCCGCCCAGGTCGCGGCACACAGAAAAGCATTGAGCGAGGCCAGGAGGGCAGCGCGGGACGAGCATGCCCGCCGCGCGCTGCGAGAGGAGCAGCGTGCCATATACGAGCAGGCGAGGGCCGGGTGGGCCCCCGCCCACCATCCGCGGTGGCTTGCCCAGGCCGACCTACTCCAGGCGGCCCGGGCCTGGGGTGCCGCCACCGCGTACGCCGACGCCGACCCAGTTGCGGCCTCGGCGATGCGCAAGAGCGAGGAACGCCTGCGCACGCTCCATCCCTACGCCATGGGCCGCTATGACCGGCTCCGCACCGAGGGAGCCAGCCCGCTGGACGCGATGCGCGAGGCAGCCCCGCTATTCACCCGCAAGCCGCACGCGCGTCCCGGCCAGCCCGGAACCCAGCTCCGGCTCGGGGCAGCCATGGCCGGCCCGGACGCCGGCCCAGTCGCCGGGGCCACGGACAGCAGCCTCCGCCAGCCCGCACCCGACCAGGACCCTGACCGGGAGGCCGAGCACCGCGGGCACCAGATCGTCTTGCACCTGCAAGCCCGCGCCCATGCCCAGCGCGGGTCTGAACTGGACCCCGCAGAGCTGGCCACGGCCCTGGAAGCGACTACCAACCTGCCCGCCGAGGTGATCGCAAGGCTAGCCCGTGCCCGCAGTGAGGAAGCAGTAGCCGCCAGCGCCGAGCGTGCCCGCGCCGCCGATCTCGATCGCGCTGCCGGAACGGCCGCCGGCCATTCGGGCAGCGAGCGCGCGGAGGATCTTACGGCAGCGCGCCGCGAGAGCCGCATCGCGGACACTGCGGGCGCTCATGCCTCGGCCGACCGCAGTGCCGCGCAACTGGCAGCCGAGAGCTTCCCCTGCACAGCAGCCGATGGCATCCGGGCCGCCGCCAGCGGCAGCCTTCAGCGGCCGTCCCGGGCACCCGTCCCCGCAGCCGTCGCCCAGAGCGCCAAGCGGGCCGACCCGTCCGCATGACATACTGGAATTGGAGGAATGCCATGAACGCACTGGGGCACTCACCTGGCCGCTGCGCGGTGAGCCCGACGAGACCTATCAGCGTTCTGACACGCGCCGATGGTTCCGGTACCTCCGGATTGACGCGGAGGTCGCGCAGGTGCCCGTGTCGTTTCGCATCCAGCTGGAGGATGGCGTCTTCCGCGAGGGCACTCTGCTAACGGCTGACACGATCGACCAGCTCACCGCCTTGGCGGCCGACGCCGAGGTTGGTCCCGGTGTACGTGTGGTGGAAGTAGTTGACTCACAGGATGCCTTCGCCGCACTGGTCGGCCGGTTCATGCTGAACCGTCTCTCGCTGCCGTCGCTGCATGTCTTCGCTAGCAATGGCGGAGCCCCCCAAGAGGAAGGGGGACGTGACGGTTCCGTGCAGACGCATGGCTGGCCAGCCTACTTCTCAGTGATCGCGCTGGCATCCGGCAGCGATTCGCTGTTGTTCGGCCGTACCGCAATCGGCCAACTGCCCACCCGGTACATGCAAGTCTTCCTTGATGTGCCGTTCGCAGCGGACATTATGGGCGCAGACGCGTCAGCCAAAGAAGCGAAGCAGGTGAGCCGACACGCTGCTCGTCGGGCGAGCGCCGACGCAGCCGTGCGAACTCAGCAATGGCAGCCTCTGCACGACGAGCTTGCTCGGGCAGAGGAGCGGTTCGCCGCACTGCAAGCGGCCCGGCCGGACATGCCCGCTCGGCTGTTCAACGCGCAAGAATCCACACGCGCACTCTTGCCGCTCCAAACTCGAGTGGCCCGCGCCCAGGCTACGGCCGACCGGGCGCGACAGGCACGCATACAGGACGGCCGTGCGCTTCGCCGGGCGTCGGAATCTGCCGCTGCACGGGCACTGTTCGCCGCGCTAGACCCGCATGCCTGCCCACGGTGTGAGACGAGCATCGATCAAGAGCGCCGCCAGCGAGAAGCCCAGCAACATCAATGCGCGGTCTGCGCGGCTCCGCTACACGTCGCCCCCATGGACGACGAGGACCAGGAGGTGTTGCTCACCGGGCTTCGGCAACGTCTAGCCGCCTCGCGCGCTGCCGAGCGGGCCGCAGCCGACGCGATGAGGGAGGCCGAACGGGACCTGGCGCAAGCCGAAGCCGCTGCTGGCGAAGCGGTGGCCGCTGCGGAACACGAGCAGGGCCAAGCCGACTACGTCGCCGATCTCAGAGCCGCCGAAAACGAGATCGCCCGACTCAAGGGTGCGTTGCAGATCGTCTCGCAACTGGGCAAAGTTGAGCCGGTCGATGACGAGGTCGAACGCATTCTGGCCGCGGTCCCGGTCATCCCCGTGCCCTGAGCGAGCGCCACCACCAACCTGGTTCGCTGGCCGTACCAAGCCAGGTCGGGGAAGTCCTTGACGCAGGCCCGCGCAGTCGAGCGCCCTTGGGCGGTGAGATAGTAGTCATACTGGCGCACCCGCTGCTCGGTGCGAGACCACCGAACCACCGCCAGCCCGGCCACCGACAGCACACTCATCGGCATATCCAACGGCTCGTACGCGCCAAACTTGTACCGAAGCATGGGAATGACGCGGAGTTCGGGTTCCTCGGAGTCCAGGATATTTGAAGCGATCTCCAGCAGGACTGGCTCGCCGCTGCTTTCGTAGTCAGTGAGCAGCTCGTCAGCTAGGTAGTCCGGGTAGCGAAGCCAGAAGTCCAACTTCTGCAGTAACGTCTGGGTTCGGACAACACCCACCGCCCCCAGCAGTGCCATACCCGCCCGCTCCGGGTCCACGTCGGTGACAGCGGCGTCCAGCAGCAACAACAAGCGGACAGCATCAAAGAACGGGTCCCCGTCACCAGCGGTCACCGTCATGGACCCGAACGTAGTAGATCGCGCGGTCCGGGACCAGAGCTATAGCACGCTAATAGCACGGCAATTCTGAGGGCCCTCGCATGCCGATCCGACGCGGTAATGCCCAGTCTGACACCTGGACGTCACGGAACAGTGCGCCCCGTCCCACATCCAGCTCTTGAGCACCCTGGGAAACCAGACGCAATCTGTGAGGCAGCTGTCGCGGGGCCCCGCTGTGGGCGGGTGGAGCACGGGTGCCATGCGGCCAGTCGGCGCATGGAAGCCCCCGGCCTGTCGCCCCGACTTACCCACGCCAGCTCGCACGGGCTTTCCGCAAGCGCAAGAAACGCGGGGCAGCAGCCGCACACGATCCAGGTGGGTTGAGGGGCGCGCCAGCGCCGGTCGCGGCGTGGCAGAAAGTGACCGAGTGTCTCTCCATCATGACTACGTAGAGCGATGGGCCGGCCAGTGTGAGCGCCTGTGCTCGCGCCGATCGCCGACTCGGGGCGGGTTGGTTTTGGTCTGCCGGGCTCAGTAGTGCCGTCCAGATCAGCCTGATATGGCGTGCTCGTGTCCGAAGGCGGTCCGGGTCCTCAAGGCCGCGGCGGCCTCCAGATTGGAGTCACGGGCGGTTTTGGGTTGGGCGTAGTGGGAAGCGATCACGGATCGGCACGTGCCCGGGTAAGTAACGACGACTGGCCCGGGTGCCCGCAGACCGCACGGGCAGTGTGACCGATTCGTTCTTGAGCCGCCCGCCGTTCCTGGGTTCGGAGCGCTCACCTGTGCTGGGTGTGGCCAACTCGTCGGCACGTTCGGCCAGCGGAGCAGTCGCTGGCCGTCTGGTCGAGGGAGGACCGCGCCGCCGAGTGAGATTGCGACGCCGCGCGGGGTGGGTTCGTCCAGGGCGTGGGTGGTCACCGGTGCGGGTGTTCGGGGTGGCGGCTGCCTGCCGGCTGGGCTTACCCGGGGCCGGTGAGCAGGGTGAGGCCGCCGGCGAGCAGGTCGAAGGTGGACACTGTTTGGTTCCCGCGCTCAGCCAGTGGTGTGCCAAAACGCTGGTTCAGGTCCCGGGGCGAGGCCACGTCCGCCTGGCGCCGGGCACCGTGTGGGTCGCCGGACGGGGCGACGTTGTGCGCCCCGACGGGGCGGTCCGGAACCCCCGCCGCCCCTCACCCCCGCCACCACGGCGCCCTGCCGCGACAGCCGATGCGGCAGGGCGCCGCCGGCCCAGGCGGAGACAATGGACCAGGAACAACGGAGGGCGAACCAAACTCACAGGACACGATTCCTCACTTGCTTACCAATCATGACAAGCGCATGCGAAACATCTGCCGGCCCCGCGGCGAATAAGTCTAGGGTTGGCGGTGACACCCTAGTCACAGCACCCATGAGAGGGCACCAGTGACCGGCCACGAACCACTCGACGACTCTGCCCAGCAAATCGCCCCCGGAGTTGACCCCGCAACGGCGCACACGGCCCGGATCTGGAACTACTGGCTGGGTGGCAAAGACCATTACGCGGTGGACCGCGCGGTGGGCGATCAGATCCGCAAGCTCCACCCGGGCATCATCGACTACGCACTGGCCGACCGGGCCTTCCTCGGACGCGCGGTGCGGTACCTGGCCGGCGAAGCGGGGATCCGCCAGTTCCTGGACATCGGCACCGGCCTGCCAACCGCCGACAACACCCACGAAGTCGCCCAGCGGGTAGACCCAAAATGCCGCATTGTCTACGTGGACAACGACCCCCTGGTGCTGGCGCACGCCCGGGCCCTGCTCACCGGCACCCCGGAAGGCGCCACCGACTACATACACGCCGACCTTCGCGACCTTGACACGATCCTGGCGCGTGCCGCGAAGACGCTGGATCTCACCCAGCCCGTCGCGCTCATGCTCCTGGGGGTAGTGATCTTCATCGACGGCGACAAGGAGGCTTATGGCATCGTGCGCCGCATCATGGACGCTCTTCCCCCGGGCAGTTACCTGGTGCTATCCCATACCATCACCAGCCCGGCCATGCCCGATGTGGACGCCGCCGTCGCGTTCTGGAATGAGCACGGCACACCGAAGCTGACCCAGCGCACGCCTGAACAGGTCGCCCGTTTCTTCCACGGCCTAGAGCTGCTGGAGCCCGGCGTGGTGTCCTGCTCGCGGTGGCGTGTAGAGGCCACGCCCTTGGGCGTGCCTGACGAGGTCGCCATGTTCGGCGGAGTCGGGCGCAAGGCATAGGCGACCCCGATCTCTTTCCCGAAGGTCATCCAAGACGCTCTGGCGCGGTCCTCACAGGACACACCGGTGCCGATCTGCGCGATCATGGAAGACAGCCGGGGAGCGCCGTCAGGTGCGTCAGATCCGCACATCAACGGCCACGCTTCTACGCGTCAGCCTCGAAGGGAAGCCCTGACACCCACCCTTGAATCCGTCGGCGCATGTTGTCATCGAAGAGCTGACGTCCGGGGGGACCGGGGCTGGTGTCCATGGTGGCGGGGCCGGAGCAGGCCCGCCGGCGCTGACATAGGCCGAAGGCGGCCACCCCGGCCACGCCGTCGGCGACGGCGTGGTGCACCTTTATGAACAGGACGGCCCGCGCGTCTGTCAGGCCCGGCAGGAACCACATCTCCCACAGCGGGCGGGATCGATCCAACCGCCGCCGCCGCAGCTCCCCGCACCCCACCAGCAGCTGAGCCCTCGCCGGCGGTGACGTCGCGCGGGACCAGCCGGACGTGATTGGCGATGTCGAAGGCCGGGCGTCGACCCACAGCGGCCAGCCCAGCCCCCGCCGCGGGGTGTACAGGAACTGGCGGAAGCGAGGAAGACGGTGCAGCCTACGGCCGATCTGCTCGCGGACGGCCTCGATCGGGAAGCGGCCGTCCGCTTCAAGCAACCCAGAGCCGTCAAGGATGCCGGGCCCCCGGGCGAGAGTGGGCACCCTCCGGCCGGCCGCCCGGCCACGCGGGCCGGCCACCCGTTCCCGCCGGGACTCCCAGCGCTGCTCTCCATGCAGGCGCATGCTCGGGCGCAGCGAACCCGTTGATTGCCTTCACTTCGGCGTCGTGCCCGAGGAACAGGTGGCCGCCTCGTTCGACCGTTACCAGCCGTGCTCCGGGGATGCGCGGCGCCGCCGCGGCGGCGTATCGATACGGCGCCACGGGTTCGTCTCTGGCGCTGATGACCAGCGTGGGGACTCTGAGCTGCTCCAACGGGAAGCGGTCGGCAGCTGCGTTGGAGACGAAGCCGTCAAAGACCGCGCCTTCGCGGCGGGGTTTGAGCGGGAACAGCAGCTTGCGGGACCCGCCATCACCCGTGTCTCTTCGGAGGTCGGCCGATAGCCCGTGGGGGTCGGGAGCTTCTTCCTCGACTGGCACCAGCAGCCCCCTCGGCAAGGGAGGCGTGGAACGCTGGGTCGCCTGCCCGGTCGTCTTGTGGATGGTGGCCTTTGGCGCTTGGCTGGCCAGCCGCCCAGCAGCAATCCAAAGGGGAACCCACTGCTGGACAGTGCGGCGCCGCCGCCGTCGAAGACGGCGCTGACGTAGGCAACGTCGGTGTGAACGTTGAGCCCAGGCTGGAGGTGGCTGTCATGCCGAAGGCAACGATCAGGAGACTGTTTTGCCGGAGCCTGATTGCCCTGGCGGCCGGGCTTGTGGCTGACGACGCTGTACGTCTTGAGCAGGTCCTCAAGCTGAACGCTCCTGGAACTTGCCGTTGGTAGTGGTCACGGCAGGTCTTTTCCTCATGGGTCGTTGGCCGGGGTGCGTCAGCTGCGCCCTTGTCGGACCGCCAGGTCTGGCCCTACGCCGCGAGGCGTTCGCCGCGAGCGAGCTGGACGCCGGCGATGCCGCTGACGATCAGGCCGCGGCTCGGGTGAAGTCATGCGAGCCAGCGAGGAGGCCGGCGATGCTCCTTAACCCGAGGTTTGACCACTGGCGGGCCGTATTCCAGCTTGGGTGAAACTAGCCTTCGCATGTTGACCGGTGGGTGGCGCCGAGCCGGATTACGGAAACGGCGGAACGCTCGGGGTCGGTGCGCCTAACGTCTTGCAGGTGTTGAAGCGCTGGGCTGCGGGGCTCCGGAGCATCCGATGGATGGTGGGCGTCCTCGCCGCTGTCGTGGTGCTGGCAGGCGCTTGGGTGCTGTTTGTGCCCACCGCGGATTGGCTCGCCACCCACGACGTCGGCCACGTCACGGGAGCGCTACGGCCGCTTCGTCTTCAGACGGTGCGGGACGCTGCACGAGGCCGGTTGCTGACATTTAGCGCGGGACTGTTCGCCGCGGGCGCGCTGGTCTTTACGGCCCGGGACTTCACCTTGTCGCGGCGCACGTTCCAACTGACCGAGCAAGGCCAGGTGACCGATCGCTACACCAAGGCGATTGAGCAGCTCGGCTCCGACAAACTCGACGCGCGCTTGGGGGCGTGTAGGGCGCTGGAACGCGTCGCCCTCGACGTTGCCCAGGTTC
>WNGR01005950.1_pt1 | contig 34463 bp, 30 predicted proteins | sample 5407581 | NCBI WGS metagenome assembly WNGR01 (sample SAMN13153383, study PRJNA577476) | soil metagenome | isolation source: 80 cm soil or saprolite under Garry oak tree replicate 2 | place: USA:California | collected 2016-06-15 | reverse complement strand
AACCCCAACAGCGACAATTCCTAAGCCTACCTCAACCGCGCAGCCTGGAACAACCCCTACCTCTACCGACAACAGTCAAACGCCCACGCCCATATCAGGAGTGCCAAACTCGACCACGAACAACGGCAATAACGGCGGCAACAACAATACCCCAACAACCCCCACCGGAGGCGGTTTTAGTCAATCGCTTGGCACAATCTCCATGGGCCTGCTCACACTCTTAGGTTTCGTCAGCGCATTATTCGTTGGCTTGCTGCTACTTCGCAAACACCTCTTACCCAGTCCAGCTCCACAGACGAGCCTACCCCCTAGCGGTGCTCAACCATGGAGACGCGTCCGTACCGAAAGTCTCAATGGTATTACCAATGTGCCAGGCGTGCAAGCCGTGCAAGCCGTACCAGGCGGGCAAAATGACTGGAATAATTGGCCCACAAATACAGCTCGTGCCGGTGGAACGCCAGAAATAAGAGCCCTGCCTCAGGGCAGCGCGCCAACAATGGCCCCTAACATGGGCTACAACATCACAAATAACAACACCTTCCCGTCCCCATCTGCTGGATCGTTCCCTGGCGGTACCACCCCACCCTTCTCTCCTTCACCCAACAACGGCAACTCCCCCAACTACAATAATGCTTTCCCAACCAATTCCAGTAGTCCAAACTCTGCACCGGACGCCGCTGATCCTCAGAACCGCCCTTTCCAGGCTCCTTCTAACAACAACGATATCTCGCCGCTCAGCACCGTCGAACAACCACCCATCACCGCTGACGTTCTCTCGCCTCAAGCTACGAATACCGCCAGTAGCCTTCACCCGGTACCCGCCGGCATTACCCACGCGGACCGTATAACCGAAAACGTAAAACCACATGCTCGCCTAGTTACCAAACCCATCCGGCTGCAAAACATGCGAAACGCTGCACCACCGCCAGTCACACAAAACTCCGCGCCACAAAATCGCAATAGCGAGCCTATTTCGGAGGAATTACCCTCCTTCGACGACCTCTTACTACAAGACACCCTCAAACAATACATTCAACGAGGAGAAATCGCTCTCCAACAGCCCCAAAACGGGGAACCACGAACCATATAAATCATGCCCTACAAAATGTACACCGCCCGGTAACTCGCCCTTGGGACCTCGCAACATCCATGTTTCATCTGTTGGGAGAGATTGACAACTCCACCAAATATTTTATAATAGGAAGCATTGAAAGCTATATGTCTTGTGCGTTATAAAGGGGTCAGCGCAAAAGAGAAGTCCGAAACGGAAGACCATCTTAACTATCTAATTTGCTAGCTAACTTATCTTATCCTATAGTAGATCTTCATCATTATACCTCTAAAGAAATATCGATCGAGAGGAGTATGAACATGTATGTCGCAATCGACGCAAATTCCTGAAGAACAGGTGCTTTCCTTACCTGATTTTAGTGCTATTGCCCCCGATGAGCAGGAAAGCACATTCCCCCCAAGCCCGAGGCCCCCATGGCGGCGGCGGCGTAGGGGGATTATTACCATCATTCTCATAGCGCTGCTGATCCTCGCAGGTATCCTGGCCTTTTTTCTGATACGAGGCGGCCACCGCCCTATTACCTATCAATTTCAGCAAGCTATCCAGGGGAATTTCTCACTTACTGTCAGCGCCACCGGTCCTTTACAGAGTGCAATCTATAACCTGGTCTTTACTGGCACAGGCACAATTAGTGAGATTGACGTCTCCGTTGGGCAGACCGTCACCAAGGGCCAGGTGCTCGCCAAACTCAATAAGACCTCACTTCAGGACGCTGCCAACTCGGCTCAGGCAGGAGTCTTATCAGCCCAAACCGGGGTGAACACTGCCCAGGCCAATTTGAGCAAGGCACAGGCACAATCAAACGCGAATGTTCAATCCGCGCAGGTCGCCCTGAACAATGCGCAGGCGAGTTTGAGCACGACACAGACCCAATCGAAAACCAGCGTCGCAACCGCACAGACGACGCTCAGTAATGATCAAACTAGCCTGAGCCATACCCAGGCGCAATCGGCGGCCAGCATCTCCGCCGCACAGACGACGCTCAGTAACGCTCAAACCAGCCTGAGTCATACCCAGGCAACGGCGTCGGCACAAATAGCAGCGGCTCAATTGGCAAAGGAACAGGCTTGTACTGCTACTCCTCCTGCTACCCCTGTTGCTTCCAGCTGTGCTACAGCGACGGCTGCGTATAACCAGGCAGTGGCTACTGCAAATGCGAACGTTGCAGCAGCACAGGCTAATGTCACCAGCGCCCAGAAGCAACTCACGCTGACCGAGGAGCAAGCCAAAGCCAACAATGCGACCGCGCAGGCCAGGGTCACCAGCGATCGGCAGCAGGTGGCTTCAACAGAGGCCCAGGCCAGCTCTAGTAATACTACCGCGCAGAACACTGTCAACGCGGCGACGAGCTCGTTAGCTACGGCGCAGGCCAACGCCAACGCCAGTGTCACCACTCAGCAAGGGATGGTCAACACGGCCCAGAGACAGTTGCAGACCGCCTTGGTAACGCTTCAGACCGCGCAGCACAACTTGGCCAACGCCATCATCCTGGCGTCACATGAGGGCATCGTTACCACCATCAATGGCACGGTGGGTGGGACCCCTGGTGCTCCTGCCAACGCTTCGACGGCTACGACAACATCGGCCAGTGGGAACACCTTTATTCAGATTGCGGATGTCTCGACATTGCAGGTTCTGGCCGCCGTGAACGAGTCCGATACCGCCAATCTGAAGGTCAGAGAACCCGCACAGTTCACGGTCAGCGCCTATGGCAATCGGCTCTTTACGGGAACCGTCAGTGCCATCTCGCCTGTTGGGCAGACGGTCTCCAATGTCGTGAGCTATCCGGTTACCATCGATGTGAATAAGGATGACTTGCAGAACGCGAATCTGTTACCTGGGATGACAGCGAGTGTCACCATCGTGGTGGTACAACGCCCCAACGTGGTGCTTATTCCAGTCAACACGATAAACTTCGCGCGCACCGCCACTGGCACCGTCAATGGCATTCCCCCACTCATTACCACGCAACAGGCCAGCACTGCGTTGGCACAGGCACGTCAGATGCGCACGGAACTGCTCAATCAAAATCCCTCGGTCGCACAAGACAATCCCATTCCGGCCTATGTCATTGAACAACCAGCTGGTCAAACCGCTTTCACAACTGTTCCAGTTGTGTTAGGATTAACTGATGATACCTACTATGAGGTGCTGAAGGGCCTCTCGCCTGGCGACATTATCGTCGTCGGTGCGCAGTAGGGGCGACCCTTGGGTCGCCCTGGTTACCCACCAGGCAATGTGGAACCCTTGCGGGTGCCCTGGCTAACTTTGATCTGCAATAGAAAGAATATACTTTGGCAAACAACAACTACAGGCCGTCAGAAAATGGGGCACAATCGACACCATCTCAGGCTGGCACACCAGCTATCCATGACCTGGCAACTATCCCTCAAAGGGCTGTTGCCAGGCCAGAACAAGCCGATACCATCCTGAAATCTGCGCCCATTGTCGATGTACGCAATCTGATAAAGATTTACATCGTAGGCCAGACACGTGTCCGTGCCCTACAGGGCATCTCGTTGAAAGTTTACCAGGGAGAGTTCGTCGCTGTTATGGGGCCTTCCGGTTCGGGCAAATCCACCTTCATGAATCTCGTCGGCTGTCTTGATCGCCCAACTCAGGGGGAATACTGGCTGGCTGGCAAGCTTGTCAGCAGCTTGTCGAATGATGAGCTTGCCGACATACGCAGCCGCCAGATCGGTTTCGTCTTTCAGGGCTTTAATCTGCTCAGCCGCTCGAGTGCGCTCGGCAATGTTCTCCTCCCGATGGTCTATGCAGGGGTTTCCAGGGAAGAGCGCGAGCGTCGTGGTCATAATGTACTCCGCCTCGTCGGGCTTGGAGATCGCATGGACCACAAGCCATCGGAACTCTCAGGTGGACAGCAACAACGTGTGGCGATTGCGCGGGCCCTGGTCAATGGGCCAGCATTGTTGTTAGCCGACGAACCTACGGGCAACCTGGACAGCCGTACCAGTCTGGAGATCATGGCTGTGCTGCAAGCGTTGAATGAGCAGGGTTTGACGATTCTGATGGTTACCCATGAACCCGATATCGCAAAATTTGCAAAGCGCCAGGTTGCATTCCGCGATGGACTTATTGTGCGCGATGAGCCGGTTCTTACACCTGGCTCAGCCAAAGAAGAATGGACGAAGCTGCTGAAAAAAGCCGCTGCTGAGCACAAGGTACAGGTAAAGGAGGAATCCAGGTGACCAGTTCGTTACAGCCAAAGCAGGCAACTCCGGCAAAGTCACAACCCCAACTATACTTTGCGGCAAACTCGCTCCAAAATTTTCATGGACGCCGTATCAAGCGAGGCAACATGATCGGGGCCAATTTTATCATCGCGCTAGAGGCTCTCTGGTCGAACAAACTGCGTTCGCTCTTGACCGCTCTTGGCATTTTCATTGGTGTGGCTGCAGTCATTGCTGCGCTCACCCTGACACAGGGTGCAGGCGCATTTATTACCGGAAGTATATCGAGTTTAGGCACCAACGTAATTACGGTCATACCTGGCGCTCCAACTACGAGAGGGTCTTTCGGTGCCACTGGTACGACTCAATCCATCACACCACAGGATGCTGTAGCTCTCAAAAACGTACGTCATGTAACATCGGTAAGCCCCGTCATCTCTTTGAATGCACAGGTAGTGTATGGCAAACAGAACTGGAATACCCGTATCCAGGGAGTGAACACTGCATTCCAGGATATCCAGGGATGGCAGATGGCAGAAGGAAACTGGTTTAGTCAAGCTGAAGATAGCGGTGGACTTCCGGTTGCACTCCTGGGACAGACAGTGGCGCATAGTCTCTTTGATGCAACCGGAACAGATCCCGTCGGTCAGACGGTTCGCATTCGCGATCAAGAGTACCGTGTCATCGGAGTATTACAGGCGAAAGGCGGGGGGTTCAACCAGGACGACGTTGTCTTCGTTCCTTTCAACACTGCGCTCATCCGCTTGAAGAACACGACCTTTGTCGATGATATCCTGGTGCAGGTGGATGACTCGAACAACGTAAACCAGGTACAGCAGGACATCACGACGATCCTTGAACGGCGGCATCAGATTCCAAGTGGAAGTCCTGATGACTTCCGTGCCATCAGTTCCACACAGCTCTTGCAAACAGCACAGCAGTTCACACAAATTCTGACAGATCTCCTGGTAGGCATTTCCGGCATCTCTCTCACAGTGGGCGGTATCGGCATCATGAATATCATGATCGTCTCAGTCACAGAACGTACCCGTGAGATCGGCATCCGCATGTCTATAGGCGCGCGACGTAGTGACATCCGCAACCAATTTCTCATTGAAGCGCTCGCGTTGAGCCTTATCGGCGGAGTAATCGGCATGCTTATTGGCTTCGCCTTTGGCTTCCTGATCACGAGCGCCACCGGGCTCCCATTCGTCATAACAATAGTCTCAATCTTACTGCCATTCGTGATTTCCTCGATCATCGGAATAGTTTTTGGCCTTTACCCTGCTGTACGTGCATCAAAACTCGACCCAATTGTAGCACTGCGCACAGAGTAAAAGGGAGTACAGAGAGGAGAGGGTCTCCCCAAACCCTCTCCTCTCTTTCCAAACCCTTCCCTTACTCTCTTACCGTCTCAAACCCCACCCTGTTCCACGTATCCATCCCACCCAACACGTTCAACAACTGTGTATAGCCATGCTTTTGCAGCAGGGAACAGGCAATGGTGCTGCGCTGCCCACCGGCGCAAATGACCACCAGCGGCCGAGAGCCATCAAGTTCCTGGTAGCGCCCCTCTAGAAAGTAGTAGGGGATATGTATTGCCCCTTTAATATGCCCCTCGTCCCACTCACTCTTGTCGCGCACATCCAGGATCGCCTGGTCCCGGTATATCGCGTGTAGCTCATCTATCGACATCTGCTGCAGTTGCTGCACGGGCAATCCTGCCTCCAGCCACGCGTCCATACCACCATCCAGGTAGCCCACCACCTGGTCAAAACCGACCACCGCAAGCTGGGTGATGGCTTCCCGCAAATCGCGTTCATCCTTGACCACTAACAGGAGGCGACTCTCCGGCGAGACCAAAAAACCAGCTCGCGTGGCGAAGGCAGTGCCACGCAAGAACACCTGTATCAACCCTGGAATATGCCCTTCGCAAAACTGTTGTGGCGAGCGCGTATCAAGTACCTGTGCTCCACTCTCCATTTCCCGTTGAAATGCCAGCGCATCAAGCGCCAATGGCACCAATGGAGCCTCCTGGTGGGTATAATCCCCGCGATTGCGCTCAACGATAGTAGCCATATTGGGTGGACGCTGTGGCAAGTTTTCATTCATATCGGCAATAAACGTGGATCGCGGGCGCGGTGCCACCGCCGGATTATGCTTGCGCTCAAAACCAATCGTTGAACTGGTCTTGGGATTCATGCCGCGTCCACATAACGAGCCTGCCACGTGCGCGGGATAGACCTCGACGCCGTCCTCCAGGTGCAAGAGGCGTTCGAAGATACTGTCATAGAGGGCATCCGCCCCTTCTTCGCCGGGCACAGCCAGGTCGGGCCGCGCCACGTCTCCAATAAAGAGCGAATCACCAGTAAGCACCAGCCACGGATCATCACTACGGCTGGTATCAGAGATAGCAATGGCGATATGCTCTGGACGATGCCCTGGCGTATGCATAACGCGCAGCTTCGTCACACCAAGCACCAGTTCATCCCCGTCCTTCAGGTCTTTATGCGTATACTCTGCATGCGCCAGTTCATGAACGTAAATGGTCGCACCAGTGCGCCGCGCAATCTCTCCATGCCCAGAGATGTGATCGGCGTGATTGTGCGTCTCGATAACCGCTTGCACCCGCATACCTTTAGCGGCGACCAACTCCAATATATCGTCCACCATGTCCAGCCGCGGATCAACCACCGCACAGACCCCCTTGTTAATACAGCCAACAATATAGCTGGCACACCCCAAATCTTCTTTGACCAATTGCTTGAAGTACATCGTTGTCCTCCTGTATAGAGACTCCTCGGTCACCTCGGATTTTATCATGGAACACTCCCCTTGCATAGTTTTCCACCCATCTCCAATGTTACAAACTACCTTCCTCCTTCGTCTTAATAAATGTAGAGCCAAAAAGCTTCTACACAACTTTACTTTAAGGTTCATACACGGAGTTTTGACTTGTAATGCGGCAAGTAGTGCTTCTTGTAAGGTCGTAATCTGTAGTGTGGTTTTCGTAATACCTGTATCATTTTCAGGGAGTCAAGTTGACTCCCTATTTTTATGACGCCAGAGCGCGCAACAGGACGACTTGCCGCCCAGTTGCGCGCTCTCATTATCCACTATGCAACTGCCAATCAGGGTTTCGTTGGCGCCCTCACCTCTGATTGAAATCCCGTCCTGATATGGCTGTCATCGCAAAAAGGCTTATTTCGAGACTGTCCGCAGCGACACAGTGTAATCTCATCGTCCGTAATCTCAAAAGGGTTGCCATCACTACCCAGCAAGAGAACAATCCCTTCGCGTTCTGAATATAAAGAGGGCCATCTTTTTCCGCCATAATGGTGGGTTTGGTATCATCAGCCATTGCTCATGCGTACTCCTTCCAAATAATTGTTGAGAAATAAGCGGGCTTTTTGCTTCACACCTTCTGCCCTTCTTAAAAACGCAGTATAGCAGACATATCTCCGCTTCACAACCAGCGTTGATTTCAGCCAAATTGGACATACCCGCCATCCTGTGATATACTGTAGTCAATTCAATGTGAGCACTACGATGTCCTCCATTGCCAGGTACACAAAAACAAAGCAGGAAGATAGGCGAAAGGGGTCTAGAATCAATGCCTAAAAAGGGCGAACTTTCAAAAACGGCGCGCGCCTCGCTCGCAAACCGTGAAGAGGCCAACCATCTTACCAACCGCATCTGCTTGAAGTGCGGCGAAGCAATCATGCTCAAAGAACTTCAGCCTGTGAAGGTCCTTGGTAAAGGTATGGTCTTCTACCATAAATCTCACTACAATCTGCAGTAGGTTTTCGGTAGTCTCCTCATCTCAAAACAAAACTACAAGCCTTGGTTTTCAAGGCTTGTTTTATTTTTACCTGTAGATTTGGAAAAGTACCTTCGGGTGCGTCACACACCCTGACAACTCAACCTTGTTAGCGCCACCATCAAGAACTGCCAGCCCATATACCGTCTACCGCTCACTGCGAAAGCGCGCTATAATATACCCAGAGCAATCAGTACCAATATGAAGCAAAAAGGAGCAACCAATGGACGACAACGCAATCCTGCACAATATCACCAAACTGGTTGACGAAGAACACGAACTCATGAAACAGGCAGAACAAGGCACCCTCGACGAAGCCAAACAAGCTCGCATCCACGATCTGGAAATCCAATTAGACCAATGCTGGGATCTCTTACGCCAACGCCGCGCTCGCAGAGAATTCGGCCTCAATCCCGAAGAAGCCAAGCTGCGCGACCCCAACATCGTCGAGCACTACCAGCAATAACTATATCTATTGTCAGCCACCACAATCCACATAAACGGGCAGCCTTTGTGGTTGCCCTTCATACCTGTCCCACAATACCTACGCCGCAAAATAGAGATAAACAGCCATTATAGCCCCGATCAGACATATCAGAATCGTCATGAAGATAGCAAAGCCGCGACGAGGATGAAAAACTTTCTTTTCGATAGCTTTTCGGGCCTGCAAGAAATTGAGCAGCGCTACCACCATCACCACAACGCCAAGTACCGTCAATGTAATACCCACCAGAGCCGAGTAGTGATTAGGGATGGGCACATTCGTTATTTTCGTGCCAATCTCACGCAGCAGCAGCCCAAAACGCTCCACAACAAAGCCGAAGCCCATAATTGCCAGGCTAGTACGTATCCAGGCCAGAAACGTACGCTCGTTGGCAAGATGATCCGTAACCTTCTCACTTGTAAGATACTTCGAGGAGCGTGTTGATGGCGCTTCTTGTAATGGTGTCGAGCCGCTAACGCTCTCGGTATCGTCACTGCTTATCTCTTCTTGTTGAGCCATAGGTTACTCGTCCATTATATTCTTTCACTCATCAGTAAGAGCATAACATATGGCTTAAGGTGTCTACAAGCCCTGAAACCCTACCCCTTCTCTATACTACCCACCCCATATGCTATAATCTCCCCAGATACAAAGAAAGACTATCACACTCAATGACACAAACCAATAACAAACAAACGCGCGCCGCCGAAAAAATACTCAGAAGAGTCAAACATCTTCGTGACTACATGTTGCCCGACGAAATACCACTTCTCGACGTTCCCGCCATCTGGGATAGTGGCAAAGAGCAACGTAGTACCCCCTGTGATGTTATCGTCACAAACCAGCGTCTTCTGGGCTACTACGCTGTAGATTTTCCCAGAAAACGCCACTTTCTCGAAGAACTCCCCCTCTCCACCATCACCGCCGTCACCTTGCGCCACAAAACGTATGAACCGCTTTTTCGTGAGCTGATGGTTAACAATGCTCAGCGCAAAATCTACATTCGTACCTCACGTAGCCGTATCGAAACTTTATACGCCGCCCTACATACAGCAACAGAACAGTACGCATCAGCAGCACCAACGACATTTGAAGAGACACTCCCCGCACAAAAAACTCCAGTTACTACCTCCACAACCTCCGTCTTCGCTCGCCAGGATATCCGTACCTCCTTTTCACAGTCTCCGCTGGCAATTGTCATACTTTTTGTTGGAGGTCTCGTCCTGGAGGTCATTGCCTTCAGCCTCTGGCTGGCAACGCAAAGTATACAGGTTGGGCTGCCGCTTCTTATTGCCGGACTTGTAGCAGTGCTCACTGCAATATTTCTCAGACGCCAAAGACAATCATGATTCTGTACCACTTACCACTGTCTGTTGCCTGCGGGACACGATAAAGCGGGAAAAATACTCTTTTAGCAGGGCCATTGAAAAGTCGAGGCAAGTGAGGTTAAGAGACAGGTAATATCACAACATAATCACACTCGTTCTCTCGACTTGTAAATGGCCCTGCTCTGTTACCAGTAACGTTGACACAGTCTTTTCCAGACAGGTACAATAAGATTACCCAGTAAACTGCGGAAGCTCTACAAATTCTCCTACGGTCCATATATACAAAGACGAGGCAGTGATAATGAAGATCTATGTCTGTGTAAAACAAATCCCGGACCCTAACACCGTCGTTAGCAAGCTTGATCCGGACACCAAACGGCTCGTGCGCAGCGGCGTCTCACTTGTTCTTGATCCCGGTGACGAAAGCACCATCTCAGCAGCTATCAAACTTCGCGATACCCTTGGCAATAGTGAAGTTATCGCTGTGAGTATGGGTCCCACCAGCGCTCAAGAAGCCATGCGTCGCGCCTTAGCCATGGGCGTGGACAGCGCCATCCTTGTTACCGACCCTGCTCTCGCTGGCTCTGATGCACTAAGCACGGCCCGCGTCCTTGCGGCCGTCCTCAAAAAAGAAAGCCCCGACCTGGTTTTCTGCTCAACCGAGAGTACAGATGGGTATACAGGTATGGTCCCCGGCGCTATCGCGGAATATCTTGGCCTACCACAATTGACCTTTGCCCGTGAGATAACCGTCGAGAGCACAAAAGCTATCATCAAACGTGTCACCATGACAGGGTATCAAACCGTCGAGTGCCCCCTCCCTGCCGTCGTGACTATCGCTAGCGGGTCGTTCGAGGCTATTTACCCCACTATGAAGGGCATTATGGGTGCGAAGAAGAAACCCTTCACCCAGTTGGCTCTCGCAGACCTCGGCATCGATCCGTCTCTGGTCGGTGCGGCAGGCGCGCGCGAACGTGTTCTGGCTATAGGAACAGCCGAGGCGCGTGCTGCAGGTCAGGTCATCAAAGACGATGGTACCTCTGCCCAGGCTATCGCCGACTTTTTGCAGCGCTACCAGTTGCTCTAGGAGATTACATACATGTCAAAAACTATATGGGCTCTCATCGAAATTGAAGATGGCAAAGCCGCACGCTCATCGCTCGAAGTGCTCGGCAAAGCCGCACACTTAGGCCGCGCCGAGGCGATTGTCCTTGGCTCCGCTGCCGCGGAGGTTGCTGCAACCCTCGGTGAATTTGGCGCGGCAAAGGTCTATGTTCACGCCGATCCCGTCTACGACAATTATTTGACCCTCCCCGCCGTAGATACCGTCAGCGCGCTGCTCACTCAGCACCAACCAGCTCTGTTGTTGCTCGCTACCACCTTCGATCTGCGCGATATCGCTGCTCGCCTGAATGCGCGCAACAATATGGGCCTGATCACCGACGCCACCGATTTGCATTTCGACGGCGATACCCTCCTGGTCACTGTCCCCTGGGGTGATGAAAATGTCGTGACCGCTACCCATCCACAGCAAGGCACCGGCATCGTGCTCACCCGCCCAAAGGCCTTCTCAGTAGAGCACTTTGCTGACAGAACCGCTGAGGTTGAAACGCTTAACGTCCCTCTCAACGCTGCCTCACAGCAGATCAAGATCCTCGAACGCGTCGAGCTGGCGCCACCCGCGCCATTGTCGATGCCGGTTGGTTGCCCTACAGCTACCAGATCGGGCAGACCGGGAAGACTGTGAAACCGACGCTCTATATCGCCTGTGGTATCAGTGGAGCTATTCAACACATCTCGGGGATGAAGGGATCTAATTACATCGTTGCTATCAACAAAGATGAGCACGCCCCTATCTTCTCTGTCGCGGACCTCGGTGTCATCGGAGATGCACTCACCATTCTCCCACAACTTACGCAAGAAGTGAAGCACCGCAAGGCTCAATAAACAAACCGCTGGTGATGGGTGCGGTGGACTACTTCCATTGCCACACGGCCAGACAATCACGGGCGCGATAGGTTTGCGCCCCTACCTACAAGGAGGTATTTATATGACCCCCCCTGTGATCTCACCTACTGGTGGATGGATAGGCACCACAATCTTCGTGTTGCTCTTCCTGGCAGCAATCGCTCTCTTCGGTCTCCGCGTAGGCGAACTGATTACTCTACTCGTAAAAGCCCGGCGCGAGGACCGTACCGACCACATTGATGACCGTATCGGCGAATTCTTCCTGGTTGTTCTCGGTCAGAGTGGAGTGCTCCGTGATCCCATCCCTGGCATCGCACATTTCTTTACCTTCTGGGGTTTCATCGTCATCCAGTTCGGCCTGCTCAACCTGATTCTCGGAGCATTTAACCTCACATTACCGCTCATCGGCGATAATCATACCTTTGCCATTGTGCTGGATGCGTTCATTATATTAGTTTTCTTTGCTCTACTCCTGTTTGCCTTCCGCCGCGCCGTCATCCACCCCAAACAGTTATTTAGCATCCTGCATGGCCCCTGGGACGGCTATATCATCCTGGGCCTGATTTTCGCGGTCATTCTAACACTGGCACTGGTCGAAGGTTTTGCATACGCCGCCTACGCCACAGCCCACGGCGTGGCTGCCGCCAACAACAGCGGCGCCTGGACGCCCATTGGCACCTGGCTCTACCCATTGTTCAGCGGTCTGGATGCCAATGCCGATACCATCCTGTACCGCGTCTTCTGGTGGCTTCACATCGGCACAATCCTCTTTTTCCTCATTTACCTGCCCCGCTCCAAGCACCTGCACTTGATGGCGACTCCGTTCAATGTCTTCCTCCGCAGCTACGCCCCCAAGGGGGCGCTGCCTCTGCTGGAAAATATCGAGGAGCGCGAAGATTACGGTGTCTCCAAACCCGAGCAGTTTACCTGGAAACAGTTACTTGACGGCTACGCCTGCACCGAGTGCGGTCGCTGCAATACGGTCTGTCCCGCCAACCTTACCGGCAAACCGCTCCTCCCCAAGGATATCATTCTTGGCGCCAAGGAAGCGCTCTTTGTCCAAAGCAGAGAAATTCTGGGGGTCAATTCGCTCTATAACAGGTTGGGCGTTGCGGGCGTCAGAGCCGATGAGACCAGGGCAGAGAAAGAGGCCCATCACGAGCCAATGGTTGGCGGCATCATTTCCAACGACGCCTTGTGGGCCTGTACAACCTGTATGGCCTGTATGGAAATCTGCCCTGTCGCCATTGAGCATGTGCCGAAGATCGTCGATATGCGCCGCCACCTCGTCATGGAGGAAAGCGATTTCCCCACGGAGGTGACCTCGCTCTTCAATAACATCGAACGCAATGCTAATCCTTGGGAAATTAGCAACGATAAGCGGGCTGACTGGGCCGCTGATCTCGGCGTGCCCCTGATGTCAGAAAACCCTGACGCCGATGTGCTCTATTGGGTTGGCTGTATGGGGTCCTTTGATAAACGTAATCAGCTCGTGGCAACTGCGGTCGCCAAAGTGCTTAAGGCAGCCGGGGTCAACTTCGCTATTCTCGGGCCTGAAGAGTCCTGCACCGGTGATCCCGCCCGTCGTATTGGCAACGAATACCTCTGGCAGATGATGGCCCAGCAGAATATCGAGGTGCTCAATGGCTACGGTTTCAATACATCCGCCGACCATAATAGCAATGGGCACCATCCTCAAAGTAACGGGGCGGCCGCGGTGGTTACGAAACACCGCACCATCATCACTGCCTGTCCGCACTGCTTCAATACCATTCAACACGAGTACCCGCAGCTTGGCGGCAACTACGAGGTACTTCATCACACGGTCTTCATCGACAAACTCCGGACCGACAAGAAGATCAATCTTCCTGAAAACTTTGATCAGCGCAAGCTCACGTATCACGACCCCTGCTACATCGGACGCTATAACGACATCTACGATGAGCCGCGCAACGTCCTCAACGTCCTCAACAGCAACAGCATCACCGAGATGAAGCGTCATCGCAACAAGAGTTTCTGTTGTGGCGGCGGCGGTGGTCGCGCCTGGATGGAGGAGAAAATCGGCAAACGTGTCAATCAAGCCCGCGTGACCGAGGCATTAGAGACGGGCGCGGAAGTGCTCGCCGCCGCCTGCCCCTTCTGCATCACCATGTTTGACGACGGCATCAAGGGCGTGGAAGCTGAGGAAAAGATGAAAATAGAAGATATCGCCGAAATCGTCGCCCAGGCAATCGAGCAGCGCTAACTTCATCAAACTTCGGCAAGAAACAGGCTATAGCATAATTTGGTGTAGGCTGGGTTCTCCGTGGCGCCGCCACGGAGAACCCAGCCTACAATCCTCCTTCTGGCCTGATTTCAAACTCTACGATATCGCCTGAGAAGGCAAAGTACACAATACCTGAAATTCGCACAGTCCCCCTAGCCAAATGGACAACTACGTGATATAATTATCCTAGAATTGAGGAAACCTTTTGAGAAAAGTGGGTGCCCCCCACTTTTCTGCTTGCCAGGGACTTTTTCCTTTGCACTCGAAAAAATGATGAAAATGTCTACCGGGCGCCAGCGGGAGGAACATGGCTTATGAGAAGCGAATTTCAAGCGGCAATCGCGCAATTAATTGCCGAAAAAGGACTACCCCGCGAAGTGGTAATGGAAACTGTTGCCACCTCCCTACTCGCGGCTTACCGTAAAAGTTTTGGTGGTGGAGAAAACATCCGCATTGAGGTAGACAAAAACGGCGAGGTGCACGTCTGGGCTATGAAACGTGTAGTAGCACAAGTCAGCGACCCCAACGAGGAAATCTCGTTGGCAGAAGCACAGCGTCTCGTCCCAAGAGCTGCTCTTGGGCAGTCTATCGACGTTGATTCATCATACATCTTCAATCGCATCCCAACGCAGACCGCCAAACAGGTCATCTTGCAGCGCATTCGCGAAGCAGAACACGAGCACCTCTACGACCAGATCAAAAACTGGATGGGCGAAATCCGTCTTGGCACACTGACACGCAAAGATCCTGTCCGTGGCTGGCTCGTTGACTTCGACCTGGACAAGGTGGACAAAATCGAGGGCGTCATGCCTCCCAGCGAAGAGGTACCTACCGAACGCTATCGCGTCGGGCAGCGTATTCGCCTCTACGTCTACGATGTACGGCGCAGCCAGGGCCGCATGTTGCAGATCATGGTCTCACGCACCCATCGCGACCTCGTACGCCGCCTCTTTGAATCCGAGGTGCCTGAAATCTATGAAGGGACTGTCGAAATCAAAGCCATCGCACGCGAACCCGGCAGCCGCTCCAAGGTAGCCGTCGTCGCCCACCAGGAAGGCCTCGACCCCATCGGTTCATGCGTCGGTGTACGTGGTTCGCGTATCAATAACATCGTACACGAGCTAAACGACGAGAAGATAGACATCATTCAGTGGAACGCGGACCAGGCCACCTTTGTGTCCAACGCGCTCAGCCCGGTCAAACCTCTCAAGGTAGAACTGCGCGATGCCGACCATACCGCTGTCGTCACCGTTCCCGAGCGACAACTTTCGCTCGCCATCGGCAAAGACGGTCAGAATGCCCGCCTCGCCGCCAAAATCACCGGCTGGCGCGTTGATGTCACCAAACCCGCCGAAGGTGAAGTCTACGATGAGCAGGTAGATCAGTTCCAGGAATCTGCTGTCTCCCATAATTCACGGCGCGACCGCGGGGACCGTTCCCAGGGTCGGCATGATCGCAATGACCGCGGAGGCGACGGCGGAAAGCGTTCAGGCCACCAGCGAGACCGTGGCGGCCACAGGTACAATTCATCATATGATTACGATAGTAGTAGGGAATAGCAAGATGGCAAATACAGGGAAAAAACAGCCGAAACGGCAAAAGCACATTCCGTTGCGCACCTGCATCGTCTGCCATGAAACCAGGCCAAAACGTGAATTGTTGCGCGTCGTACGCACACCTGATGGACATGTTACCTTGGATGCAACCGGCAAGAAATCCGGGCGGGGAGCTTATCTCTGCGCACGCCTCTCTTGCTGGGAAACAGCCATCAAGAAAAAGCGTCTCGAACAAGAATTTGAACTGACCATTTCGGAGGAAGATCGAGCTGGCCTCGATGCCTTCATTGCCACGCTGCCCAAAGACGAACCTGCTGCTCCGCCCGTTGCAGCCCAATCTTCAAGGCAGCCTGGCAAAGCCAAATAGTTAAACAATGTTGCAAGAACGCGTATAGTGCGCTATACTGTGATATCATCATACATTGTCACAGTAGGGACCCGATTTATCGCGTTCCAGTCTTAACTATTGTTACCCAACCTTCCGGTTGGACAAAAAACTGAAATAAATTAACGAACTAAGCGAAAAATGATGCGTCATTTTATCTCGACTCTTGAAAGAGACACAGCCCCTCGTCAACAGGGCCGTTGTGCTAAGCGAATGTTTGCGGAGCGATAGCTATGATAAACGTACCATAGCAACCGCGCCATATAGGGCGCAGACAACAAAATTGCCTGGCACTGCATCAACGAGGGACTGTCTCCTTTTCCTTTATCGGAGAAGGCGACAGTACTTTTTTGTCGCTGTGAAGAGAGATTTCCGACGCCGCTTGAGGCGCACCATCCGAAAGAAGGGAGTCTTCTTCATGAGAAATACATCTGAGTCTCCAGATACCAATGCCAATACTGATGAGCAGGTAAAACCAGCTACAACTAGAAGCCGATCCAGTACCCGCTCCAAAACAGATAGTACCTTACCGGGCAACCCAGACAACTCGGAACGGGAAGTTAAACCCGCTGCCAGGCGCCGTACAACATCCACATCCGCCACTGCGACCTCGGCCAACGGAGCAACTGTTGCTCCAGCCCAGAACGTAGCGGATACTGCCAGTACCGCTTCTGCTGCCGCTTCTGCTGCACCATCTGATACAGCACCACGTACACGTTCAGCACCACGTACCAGTAGCACGACCACCGCTGCCAGGAAGTCTGCCGCGCAGCCTCCAACACAGCCAGGCGACTCTACGCCCGCTGAAACCACGCCGCGCACTACACCTGTGCAACGTACCAGCGCAACGAGATCACAGCAGGCCAGCACACCCGCTACACCCGCTCCGGCAAGTGGAGTTGATACAGTCACACCAACCGTTCAGCGTAGCAGCGCGACGAGCACAACTGTACAACGTCCTGCCACCGGCACTCCCGTACAGCGCAGTAGTACAACACCGGTTCAACGTCCCGCTGGACCACGCACTCCTATGCAGCGTCCTGCTGGACCAGGTGCTCCTATGCAGCGACAACCTTACGGAACTCCACAACAACGCCCTTATGCTCCTGGTAGTGCACCAGCGCAGCAAGCGGGATATCCTGCCACGCAGCCTCGACCCGCCAATAGACCTGGGACGACACAAACAGGGCCAATGCGCCCTGGTACACCCCCTCGTCCCGGCGCCCCTCGTCCCGGTGGAAATGTGCATCCTGGCACTCGTCCCGGCGGTCGTCCCGCTACTCCAGCACAGCGCCCTCAAGAACGACGGGTAGCCGCTGTAAAAGAAAAAGTGACAGGGCCAGTCTCGATTCCCCCACAGATTGTGGTAAAAGATCTGGCAGAACTGCTGCATACGACACCAAACGAAATCATCCGCAGTCTCATCAAACATAGCATTTTTGCGAACATCAACCAGATGGTTGAATATGAGAAAGCAGCGCTGATCGCCCAGGAACTCGGCTTTGAGCCTGGCCTGAGCACACTTACGACCACCCCTGCGGTGCAAAGTGAGAAGGGCCTATCCGCCAATGAAGCCATGATGGCCACGCGCAATGAAGACAACATGGTCGTCATTCCCCCGGTCGTCACCATTATGGGCCACGTCGACCACGGCAAGACATCCCTACTCGATATGATTCGCAAAACAAAAGTTGCGGCAGGCGAAGCAGGTGGTATCACCCAGCATATTGGCGCCTACCAGGTCGAGATAGGCGGCAAGAAAATTACCTTCCTGGATACTCCAGGTCACGAGGCGTTTACCGCCATGCGTGCCCGTGGCGCCCAGGTCACACACATCGCTGTCATCGTTGTCGCAGCTGATGATGGTGTCATGCCTCAAACACGCGAGGCCATTGACCATGCTCGGGCAGCTAAAGTTCCTATCATCATCGCGCTAAACAAGATCGACAAAGCTAACGCCAACCCCGATCACGTCAAACAGCAGCTTGCTGAAATAGGTGTGGTCATTGAAGAGTATGGCGGCGATGTCGTCTGCGTACCAGTATCCGCTCGCAAAGGCACCGGCATCGACGAATTACTAGAAATGATTTTGTTGGTAGCCGAGGTACAGGACATCAAGGCCAACCCAAATCGTCCGGCCACCGGCGTTATCATCGAGGCCAAGTTAGAGAAGAGCACCGGCCCGACCGCCACCGTATTGATCCAGCAGGGAACGCTCAAAATGGGCGATAACATTGTCGTCGGCCCTATGTCTGGCAAAGTTCGTGCCATGTTCAACGACCGCGGCAAACGCATCCAGAAGGCGCCCCCCAGCACGCCAGTCAGCATCCTCGGCCTGCCCGAAGTGCCCAATGCAGGCGATCGCCTCGAGGTCGTCGTCAACGAACGCACCGCGAAGCAACTGGCGACTAAGGTTGCCGAACAGCGACGCAGTGAGAGCATGCCGCTTGGTCAGGTCAGCCTCGACACCCTCTACATGCAAATGCAGGAGGGCAAGGTCAAAGAACTGGATGTTGTGCTCAAGTGCGACGTTCAAGGCTCCGCGGAGGCCATCAAAAACGCTCTGACAAAAGTCGGTGAAGAAAATATTAAAGTACGCCTCATCCACGAAGGCATTGGCAACATCAACGAAACCGATGTTCACCTTGCCTCTGCCTCTGGCGCTGTCATCATTGGCTTCAACGTCAAAGCCGACGGAGCAGCACAACGCCAGGCGCAAAAAGAAGGCGTCGATATTCGCTACTACAATGTCATTTACAAGCTCATTGATGATATTCAAGCCGCCCTCACCGGCATGTTGGAACCGACCTACCACGAGGTAATCGAAGGCCACGCCGAAGTAATGCAGACCTTCAAGGCCGGGAAAAATCTGGTCATTGCTGGCTGTCGTATCACCGACGGCAAAATCACACGCTCTGCCCAGGCACGCGTCCTGCGTCAAAATGCAAAAGTCTTCGATGGTAAGATCAGTTCCTTGCGCCGTGGCAAAGACGACGTACGCGAGGTCGCCACTGGCTACGAATGCGGTATCGTCCTCGAAGATTTCAACGACTTTGAAGTCGGTGATATCATCGAAGCATACGCACAAGAGCGCGTCAAACCGTAGGGGCGACCCTTGGGTCGCCCTGGTTACCCCCTGGCTACCCGCCCGGCCACGTGGAACCCTTGGGTCACCCTGGCTACCCCAGTACTATATTGCTATTCCTCCTAACATAAAAGGAAACCTATATGGCAAATCCACACCGGCAAGAAAAACTTGGCGAATTGATCGCAATGGAATTGAGTGACCTCATACGCACACGCCTGAAAGACCCACGTGTCGGTTTCGCCAGCATTACCCACGTAGAGGTCAGCGGCGACCTGCGCCATGCCAAGGTCTTCATCAGCGTCATGGGCAGCGAAGAGGAACAGGCAGCAAGTATCAAGGGCCTGAAACACGCCTCCGGTTACCTGCGCCACGAACTCGCCGAACGCATTGTCCTTCGCTACATGCCCGAGCTCGTCTTTAAACTCGATACATCGATAGCAGAAGGCGCGCGAGTCCTCGAGCTCATTCGCCAAAATGAGCAAGAACGGCAGTAGAGGTGATGAAATAGCTACGAGCGATACTACCAACGCACTGAACCGCCAACTGAACCCGGTGCTTGTTCAACAGGCAATGGCTCTCATACAGCCGGCCCGACGCATAGCCCTCATTGCCCATGAGCATCCCGATGGCGATTGCATCGGCTCCACTCTCGGGTTTGCTCATATATTGTCCCACATCGGCAAAACCTGTGTTACCGCCTGCGCCGATCCCGCGCCGCGCACGCTGTCCTTTCTTCCAGGAATCGACACCCTGCAACTTACACTGGATAACGAGGATTTTGACCTGGTCATCGCCCTGGATTCCGGTGAACTGCCACGTTTTGGCTCGCTCTACCAGCGTCACCAATCTTTTTTGGATCGCGTGCCCATCCTCAACATCGATCATCATATCAGCAGTAGCGGCTGCGGCATAGTCAACATTGTCGATCCTACCGCCGCAGCCACCGCCGAACTCCTGGTCCTGTTCCAACAGCAAGCCGGACTTCCCATGAACGAGGATGCCGCAATCTGCCTGCTCACTGGCATCATCACCGATACCAGTTCATTTCAATTCACTAACACGACTGCGCGCACAATGGAGGTCAGCGCTTTGCTCTTACGTGCCGGCGCCATCCCCGAAACGATCGTCCGACCTGTCTATCGTACGCGTCCTCTCGCCCAGGTGCGCTTCCAGGCCCTCGTCGTTACTAACGCGCAAACCTCCTGCGCCGGGCGCCTCATCTGGTCATATGCGACCGCTGCCACCCTTGCCGCGGCTGGAGCTACCGAAGAGATGGATGACAATTTCTCCGGCCTCCTGCGCGATATAGAAGGCGTAGAAGTCGCCGTCTTCTTCAAAAGCTACGACGATCCCAACATCACCCGCCTCAGTATGCGCAGCGCCGCCCCATACAACGCTGCCGAAATCTGCCAGCGCATCGCCAATGGCGGCGGTCATGCGCGAGCCGCCGGCGGCACCCTCCACATGCCCATCGCGGAAGCCACCAGACTGGTCATCACCGAATTAGAACGCATCATGAGTACGAAATAATATGGACGGCATACTCAACATCAACAAGCCCACCGGCATGACCTCCCACGACACCGTGGCAAAAATACGCAAAATACTCAAGCAGTAACGCGTCGGCCATGCAGGCACCCTCGACCCCGCGGCCAGTGGCGTTCTGCCTATCTGCATTGGCCAGGGCACACGCGTGGCCGAATATCTCAGCGAAAGTGGCAAAGCCTACCAGGCAGATATCGTCTTTGGTATCGTCACCAACACCTATGACAGCGAAGGCAGCATCATACGCACCGCCAACACCTCCGACCTCACTCTCTCCCGCATCGAGGAAATCTTACCACAATTCCTCGGCGCGCAAATGCAGCAACCGCCGCGCTTTTCAGCCATCAAAATCCAGGGGCAACCCGCCTATAAACGAGCGCGCGCGGGCGAGGAACTCTCCCTGGCCGCGCGTCCCATCACCATCACTTCCCTTGAAATACTCGCCTGGGACAATCCTCGCCTCACCCTCGCCGTCATCTGTAGCAAAGGTACCTACATCCGCTCCCTCGCCTACGATCTTGGCGAGCGGCTCGGCTGCGGTGCCCACCTCGCCTCGCTGATCCGCACGCGCAGCGGACCATTCGCCCTCTCCGAAAGCATCACTCTTGAACAACTTACAACAGCGGCCTCAGCGGGAACCGTCGCAGATCACCTCTACCCGCCCGACACCGCCCTACAACTCTATCCCTACAACCTCACTCCTTCCACAACATCACCCCCTACCCTCGCTCGCGTCTACGACCTCAACAACAACTTCCTGGCTATCGCAGAATGGCGCCCCGAACAGCACCTCTGGCAACCCAAAAAAGTCTTCACTGTATGAAAACGAATTGCACCCTCTAGATAGCTGTGGTAATATATGCCAAAGAAAGTTAAAGGCCGGTGCCCACAAAGGCGGCAAAGGAAGCACCTCAACATAAACTATGGAATACACTACAACAATAGCGGCAAACCAGCCCATAGCAATTACCATTGGCAACTTCGATGGCGTCCATAAAGGGCACCAGCGACTCATGCACCAACTGCTCGAAACAGCACAAAAACTCAATAGTAAGCCGGTATTAATCACCTTCTCCCCACATACACTCATGGTAGTGCGGCCAGACATCGACATACGCTATTTGACGACACTGGAAGAAAAACTGACACTGACCAAAGACTACGGCCAAATCTCAGACTATATCGTCATCAAATTTACGCCGGCAGTCGCAGCTATGAGCGCCAGTGACTTCATGCAATACCTGACAACTCATTTCTCTGTTAAAGGAATGGTAATTGGCACAAATTTTAGCCTTGGGCATAACAGAATGGGTGACATTACATTTCTTCAACATTACTGCCAGGAACACAACATTTTCGTTCGCCCCATTCCATTGGAAGAGGCAGAACGAACGCGCATCAGTAGCACTCGTATCCGTGTACTGGTCAGCGAAGGACAAATAAGCGAAGCAAATGAACTTTTGGGACATCCTGTTACGTTATCTGATATTGTAAGACACGGCACACAACGGGGCAGGCTTCTAGGCTTCCCCACCGCCAACCTCCTGCCCGAATCACATAAGCTATTACCAGCCGATGGCGTCTATGCCGTACGGGTCAGTATCATTGACCCTATAAGTGACGCTGCCAGTTCCTCTCCCGTCTATAACGGTGTAGTCAATATCGGCATACGCCCAACCTTCGATGGAAAGGAACGCATCGTAGAAGTACATTTGCTCGACGTTCAACCTGATCTCTATGACAAACGTATTACTATCGATTTCATCGCACGATTGCGCAGTGAGCAACGTTTTGCTAATATAGAGGCACTGAAATCGCAGATTGCCACTGATGTGCAGCAGGCGCGTCAGATATTAAATAGGGGGTGAGCATGGTGAAGGCTCCCCAGCGGCCACTTTCACGATTGAATTCCTGGATAGAGGGAAGAGTGGAAAGATTTATCGCTTTCTTTATTCGCACGCCAGTTCAACCGGCCTATATCGCCAGTAAGCTAGTAAGTGCCATGGAAAACGGCACGTTCTTGCAAAAGGCAGGCCAGCGCCTGGCTCCCAACGTCTATGACATCAATTTGAGCGTCAAAGACCACCAGCGCCTGGCTCCAAGCCAATTCACTCTCATCAAAGATTGGCAGGAATCCCTCATTGCCTACGCGAGAAAGAAACATTACACCCTGAAAACTGACCCTATCTTACGCTTGCACGGAGACCCCAATGTGCCGGTTGGCCTGGTGCGTATCGAGGCAAAACAAGAAGACGCAAAAAGTTTGAGCAAAGATGCCGGAGATGGTAGTGGTATTATGTCGACGCAGGCGCTCAGTCCCGAACAATTGGCCCTCTTGCGCGCGCAACTCACGCCAGGGCAACAACTCCCTGGCATAGATCGTCCTCTGGCTGCTAACCAGGTAATGCCGCCGGTCAGGGGTGGCCAGTTCAATAGCCCTGTCTCACCACCATTCATGCCAGGAGCACCAGTAATTGCCATGCCACCCCTTCCATGGGCGCGCCTCTCTATTCGTTTACCAGAGACGGGTCAACAATTCTACCAGATCGAAAAACCGGTCATTAATATTGGCCGTCAACTCAGCAATGATATCATCGTTGAAGACAAACGCGTCTCGCGCAATCATGCACAGATCAAATACCTACCCGATGGTCAGTTTGCCATCTTTGACCTTGGTAGTACCAACGGCATCACCATCAACAATAGTCCTAACATGCGCCAACATACCCTACGCAATGGTGACCGTTTCACCATCGGCAGTTACGATTTCTACTTTGAACGAAGGTGAGAGCTTTTAACCATGCCCCTTCAACTAGATGTCTTTTTATTGATTTTGCGGCTCTTATTCATTATCTTGCTCTATCTCTTCCTGATGCAGGTAGTCATCACCATCAGAAGTGATTTGAAGAAAACGGCAGCCGTCAGCGCCGACGAATTTAAAGCAGCACCCGTCCTCGGTCACCTGGTCGTCGTCGATAGCGGCCCCAGCAGCCTTCTACCAGGCACTCGCTTCGATCTCGAACCCAAAACAACTATCGGGCGCGCCCCTACAAGCACCATCCGTTTGACCGACAACTTCATTTCAAGCGCGCACACCTCTATCGAAAATCGTCATGGCACCTGGTACGTACGCGATATCGGCAGCATGTATGGCACCTACGTCAATAATCAACCAGCTCGTGAAGCCCTTCCCGCCCGACCCGGCGACATCGTCAAAATCGGCTTCATCAGCTTCAAACTGGCCCAATAAAAGGAATACATATGGCGAAGCGAACACCACTGAGCACAATAAAAAAATATCGCTGGCAAGAACTAGGACTCTTCATCATCCCCTTTATCATCCTCCTTATAGCCATGACCCAACTCCTACTTGCCAGGTCTGTACGAGCAGGACTCGTACCAACATCCTCGCTCAGCACCAAAAACCTCCCCACCATAGAGGGTCTCATCCCAGTGCTCGGCATCATCACCATCTTTTTCTGCATCAATTTTCTCCTGAGTTTCACCTTCCCCAGAGCCGATCAAATACTTCTGCCTCTTGTATGCCTTCTCAGCGGCATCGGCGTCTTAATGGCACTGCGCATCGGCCCAAACCTCGTGCCCGCAAGCCCCTCCCTGGGCACCCGCCAGCTCATCTGGGTCGTCGTTGGTCTCGTCACCTTCCTCATTACGCTCTTCGCACTGCGCAGAATAGAGTGGCTAAAAAACACCTATTATCTCTGGGCCATTCTCGGCATCTTTATGGTTGGCATCACCCTCGCCCACTCATTGCGTGCGAACCTGAATAGCCCCACACATGACCAATTGAATATCGGGCCGCTCAACCTGCAGCCTTCGGAACTTCTCAAAATATTCCTTGTCGTCTTCTTTGCCGCCTATCTGAGCAAAAATATTGATGAATTTGCCGGAGACGACTTCCGTATCGGCTCGTTGCGCCTCCCCTTCTTGCCCCCGGCAAAAATCCTGGTGACCCTCTTAATCATGCTCGGCCTCGCCCTGGTCCTCTTCCTGGGCATCCGCGAACTGGGACTTGCTCTGCTCGTCTACGGCATCTTCCTCTGCATGATGTACCTCGGCAGCGGCAGCATCCGCTATGCTGTCAGCGGTCTGGTATTCTTCATTATCCTCGGCTTTATCGGATATGCGCTCTTTGGCTACGTCCGGGCGCGCTTCGATGTCCTTGGTTTCGATATCGTAAACTGGCAGAACTGGTCTGCTGCCGACCAATATTTCGCAGAAAACGGTGGCGTGCAAATCGTCCAGGGCCTGATTGCCCTCTCCAGTGGCGGCATCATCGGTGCTGGCATTGGACTTGGGCACCCAACTTTTGTTCCCGTCGTCCAATCCGATATGATCTTCACTGCCCTCGGCGAAGAATTAGGCCTCGCAGGTCTTTTCGCCATCCTTGGCATCTATTTGTTCATCATTTACCGTGGCTATCGTATCGCTATGGAAACCACCGATACCTTTAGTAAATTATTAGCCTCCGGTCTTACCTCTATCTTCGCTATTCAGACAATCATCATTATCGCGGGCAATATGAAGATTCTCCCTCTGACAGGCATACCATTGCCCTTCCTGAGCTACGGTGGTAGTTCCATTATTGCCAACTACATCATCATTGGTATACTGCTGCGTATCTCTCATAACACAGCAATGGAACGCGCAGGACTAGCCTGAATGGTGTATCTTTTTGTGTCGACTTGTCTCTTGACGTAACACATGCTATACTCTACACGCAGTAGAACAGCATAATTCGTCACTTTCAGCACCAATCTGGAACAGACTACATGGGTCAATATCAACAATGGTTGCACTATCGCGCAGTTGAACAGCAGCTCCAGGCTCAGCTAGGGCTGCTTGAGAGCGAACTGTCGCAACTTCAAGAACGTGCTCAACCTGTAGAACAGTGTGAGCCACCGCCTCAAGACGCTGTTTCCTCTTCAGCCCAATTCCCGCAGGACACAACGTTCGAGAGTTCGTTCCTTGCCACCAACAAGATTATTCTCGCATTGGCAGCCAGCTTAGCTGAGCAAGCCTCGTCACCGCTGGATGAATACACCTCTACACCAGGACCCACCAGTCAGCAAGTTCCGGCGCCAGACCATTCGGCAGAAACCATCTCACCCGCGCTCTTTGCTTGGAGTAACTTACCAAATTTCGAAACTCCAATAATGCCCATTGAACCACCTGTAATCTCTACGTCAACTTTCAATCCTAACCTCGACCACCTGTTCCCACATATCCCTCACCAAGAGCCGGTGCTGTTGCCCAAAGATATGTCTTCCTTTATTGACGAGAATTCGCTGATCGATCCGCAAGTAGAGCTGCCATGGTGGTTGCAAAATATCGCAGTCGCTTCCGGAGCCAACAATTCCAGCGAACCTATCGACCGGGAGAGTATGCGTACCAATCTCCTTATACAACGCTGGCTAGAACGTTGGGGCCACCAGCCCTCGTCACAAAACACACGTGGGGAGAACCATCATGAGTAATACACCAGGACAGCTCTCACCCAACGAAATCAGCCTCCTGTTTGAGAAGCTTTCATCCCAGGATGTCGCAGAGTTTCATGCTGGCTATCAACAGTGGCTGCGCCAACAGCAGATAGCATACCTGCAAACGCAAATCGTACGAGTGCACCAGCAAATCGCTGAAAATAACCGGCAAATACAACTCGTGCACCCTTCATCTATTGCTCTAGCTTCACTTGCCCGTCTTCAATCTAACGGCGTCACCAATCTGGATCTCCTGGATCGCCTGTTGGATCGAGGCGAAACCTGGCTTGACAATACCATGCTGCACCTTGAATACTGTGAAAAGTTTGATTTCATCCGCGGTAATTACACGGAGTGGTGTGAACATGCTCTGGAAGGCGCATACGATTGGATAGACTCGATGCGCAAAGTATCCATCGAAGCCACCAAATCTTCGCCACAATCCACTGAATCCACTGATCAGCCTCCCTCGCAATCGCCCAGCCCGGCCTCTGCTAACATCGAGACAGCAGAGACATTGAAAGAAGCCACCGAGGAAATACTCCTCCAGAAACTCATGAGTGAAGAAGATATTTCCCTCTTAGACACAAAGCTAGATATCGCCACCGTTCTAGTCGACGAGATACCAGCACAACCATCAGCATCCGAGGCTACTACTGCTGCTCCCATTCCCGTTGATGAGACTTCAGCCATGGCAATGGAAGTTATTGCGGCTCCAACGCTCACCCCTTCCCAGGAAGCATCGAACTTAACACCAGAGGAAACAGCTGATTCAACGCAAGTTCCTTTGTACGAAACTTCAACTCCACTCGCTGAACATATTCCCGAAGCACCTGCAGCACCTGCACCCGCAGCAATAGAACAAACCGCTCCCTCTGAGCAAATAAACTTCGAAGACGTAGCCACAATCGTTCCACTGCCCTCAATAGAACTACACACTATGGCGGCAAGCAATACTTCAGACACCCCTCTACCAGCATCCAATGAAAGCAATTCGACACCCATCGATACTCCTCCCAACGAAGTCGCAGCGGCACCTGACAACACTGCATTAGAAGGCACTACAGAAGCCGCGGTACACCCGACATCAGCTGTGCAACCACCAAAAAAACGCAATTTCTTCCAACGCCTCTTCAGCATCTTCTCCCGCAGCTAGCCATTGAAAAAAGGGTTGTGTTGCGCAACAGGTCTTCACTTGGGCAGGTTTCCTCCATGACCCTTGAATCACTAAAAGTGCAACAGTGCCGTGAAACTGTGCCACTTTTGTTAAAGTGCCATGAGACAATGTGATGGCTTTGTGAAGCCAAGCTGTTATACCTCAATCACGACAGGGAGGATCAAAGGCTGGCTGTGGAGTTTTTTGAAGATATGGCTTTCGGCAACGTCACCAATTACCCGCCTGATGTGTACCCAGTTTGTGACATGGCCTTTTTGATTGGAAAGCACTTTCGCTATTTCTTTCTGTAAGAGATTCGCCAGGTCTTCTTTTGATGATTCAGACAACGACGTACCCCGCATGATTACTTCGGGTTTACGCGCTAATTGACTGTTGGAAGCATTGATTTCTACCAGTAGAATCAATGCTCCCTCCTGTGCTAACCGTTCACGGTCGCGGACAACGTAACTTTCCAGTTCTTCCCCTGATACTTCATCGATGTATACATTTTTCACCTCAATTTTCTTTCCGATTTTGGCTTGTTGGGCGGTAAATACTACTTCCTGCCCATTTTCAATCAGAAAAATTTGATTTCTTTTGTAATTCATTTTTTCACAGAGGTCACGGTATGCAATCATATGCCGATAAGTTCCGCTGATAGGCAGGAGGAATTTGGGTTGGGTCAAGGAAATTAAAAGCATATGATCGCCGGAAGAACCATGGCCGGAGACATGGAATGAACCACTGGCAATATCCGAATACATTACTGTTGCGCCCTTTTTTGCTATCGAATCTACCAACGAACTTACCGCAAGTTCGTTGCCCGGTATCGGATCTGCGGAGAAGATAACCATATCATTGGGTTGCAGTCCTATTGCTTTGTGTTCTCCCTCCGCTATGCGGTTCATGGCAGAGTTTTCCTGGCCCTGGCTTCCCGCAACCAAAAGCATGACTTGATTGCTCTTGAAATGAGGTAGTGCGTCTATTTGGATTTCAGTTCCCCGTTTGATATGCAGATATCCGAGTTTTTGTGCGATTTGTTTGGCTTTGATGATGGATCTTCCGACAAAACAGACTTTGCGGTTGAGCTTTTCCGCCGCCTCAATCGCCTGGTTCAAACGGGAAACATTGGAAGAATTGGTAGTAATAAAAACCTTTCCTTGACATTCACGCATAGTTTTTTCAAAATTCTGCGTGAGCATCTCTTCGGAAGGAGTAAATCCGGGTCTTTCAGCCCCAAGGCAATCAGAAAGAAGTGCCGTAATGCCTTTTTGTGCTGCCTGTGCTATTTTGAGAAATTCCGCCCTTTTCCGGTCAGCAGGAGTCAAATCGAATTTGTAGTCCGCTCCATGGTAGAAATTGCCTACCGGTGTTTCAATGAAAAGGTGTGTCGTATCCGGTATGGAGTGCGTGACATGGATAAAGGTAATTTTGAAATCACCGATTTGAATGTTGCCATTAGTAAATCTAACTGTCTGGACAACAGGCTGAGCATTGAATTCGGTTAATTTTTCATTGGCAAGAGCGGCTGTGAGCGGTGATCCGTAAATAGGAAAAGACGGCAATTGCGGTAAGATAAACGGCAAGCCGCCGATATGATCTTCGTGTCCGTGGGTCAACAGCATGCCGACAATTTTCTTCTTGGCTTTGCCTTCCGGCATACAGGTATGAAGGAGATAGGTTATATCAGGCAGGAGTAAGTCTACTCCCAACATGGTTTCATCGGGGAACCCTATGCCACAATCGACAATAAGTATTTGGTCTTTAAACTCATATAAATACATATTGCGTGTGACATCTTCTACTCCTCCAAGAGACAAGAATTTGACCGTTCCCGGCTGCATTATTTCAGCTTTTTGACTTTGTTCTTTTATCATGTACTACCCCCGTAGATTGGACACAAATAAATACTAATGCAGCGTCGTCATATCCGAAATATCAGGTTTGGAAACAGGTATCCCCATCCCTGGCATAGAAACATTCGGAGAACCAGCAGACGACTGAACAGCTGAAATATTCGCAACCTTCCCCTCCAGTTCCTTCACCCTCCCGCGCAACCTTTTCAACTCACGCCTTTCATCCATCGCCGCTGCAACCGCAACAAGAAAGAGCATCGCAGCACCTAACAAAAACGACAAAAAAAGAATCCAGCCCAAAGGTAAAGGAGGCGTACTCCAGAAAATAAGTGTCAGCGAAACATCACTGAGAAAATTCTCAAACGCCAGCACAGCCAATCCCGCCGTAACCAGAACAAATACAATGATAGCTATGTACCGCATCGCAACTTCCTCCGAATATTCAACCCACTTACTAAAAAACACAACACTCAGGCATTTGGAGCATCAACTTGACATTATCCCCCCTCCGTCATACCATGAGCTACAACAATAGTACAACCCTGGTTATGGAGTTCTGGGTGATAGAAATGGTAAAAGGTAATCGTGGAGATCGCAACCGCTCAATCGTCCTTTCCACACAAGAAAAATCCCTATACCTTTCCCACCTCCTACGACTGGACAAGCCTGTATCCATTGAAACGATCGCCAATACCACTATCAACCAGGATATTTTTCACGCGATCCCGCTACTACCTGACCAATGTATTGATTTACTCTTTATTGATCCACCTTACAATATCACAAAATCATTCAATAGTACCGTTTTTAGGAAAAGAGGTTTAGAAGATTATGCTTCCTGGTTCGCTTCATTCATCGTTCAGTTCACCAGGCTTCTCAAACCTACTGCTTCTATCTATGTCTGTAGTGACTGGCGTTCCTCCTCTGCGATCCACTACACCCTGGAACAGTACTTCATTGTTCGCAACCGCATCACCTGGGAACGCGAAAAAGGCCGTGGCGCCATGACCAACTGGAAAAACTGCTCAGAAGATATCTGGTTCTGTACCATGTCGGATAATTATACATTTAATGTCAATGCGGTCAAACTCAAACGCAAGGTCCTGGCCCCCTATAAAGATACCAATGGCAATCCGAAGGACTGGGAAGAAAGCGAAGCTGGGGATTTTCGTTTTACCTATCCATCGAACATTTGGACAGACATGACCGTTCCATTCTGGTCAATGCCCGAAAACACTGACCACCCGACGCAAAAACCTGAAAAACTCCTGGCGAAAATTATCCTCGCCAGTTCGCTTCCTGGTCAACTCGTCTTTGATCCATTTCTCGGCTCAGGCACCACATCGGTCGTGGCAAAAAAATTGGCACGCACCTACATCGGCGTCGAAATCGATGAGACGTACTGTTGCCTGGCAGAAAAAAGACTTGACCTGGCAACAAAAGACAGCGCAATTCAAGGCTACTCACAAGGCGTCTTCTGGGAACGAAACACTCTTATTGAACAACGAACTGGTGGAGCTTGAAACGTGTTATTCAAAGACTATGAGCAAGAACATCCTGTTCACAGCCCAGTACGCACACAATACTTGCGTATCAAAGAACAAAATCCTGATGCTATCCTCTTCTTTCGCATGGGCGACTTCTATGAGATGTTCGATGACGACGCCGAAATAGTCGCCCGCGAACTCGAAATAGCTCTCACCAGGCGCGACTTTGGCCGTGGTGAAAAATCACCAATGGCTGGCATTCCTCATCATGCCGCCGATGGTTATATCGCGCGCCTGGTCAGTAAGGGCTACCGCGTTGCCGTCTGCGAGCAAACCAGCGACCCGGCACTCTCAAAGGGACTGGTTGACCGCGAGGTGATCCGTATCGTTACCCCCGGTACCGTCATCGATCCGGCTATGCTGGCCGCCAAACGCAACAACTTCCTCGCCGCTGTCGTCACAGGTCGCGACGCCGTCGGCATCGCCTACGTCGATATTACTACTGGCGAATTCGCGGTGACACAATTCTCTACTCCCGAGCCTGAACTGTCCCTCCAACAGGAGTTGGCCCGCGTCAGCCCTGCCGAGGTGATTATCGAAGCGCATTATAGCCGCCTTGGCAGTCGCAAGCGGCGCTGGCTGGCCGCGGTAATGAGCGAAAAACGGGTCACGAAAATCGGCAGCAACGGCATTGCCAATGCTGAAGTCCCTGAACTCGACGACGACGACGATGACGATATCGCTCCTTTAACGAAATTGCTCACTGGTGTCGCGGGACACGTCACTCCCTACGATGCTCGTTATTTCAGCGAGGATGATGCCCGTCACCGCTTGCTTACTCACTTTGAGGTCTCCTCGTTAGAAGGCTTTGGCTGTTCCCACCTCCCCCTCGCCATCCGTGCCGCCGGCGCAGTTCTCGCCTACGTGCAGGAGACACAAAAGGGTATCTTGCGCCACCTCACCGCACTGGAAACCTACTATACCAATGGCTATATGACACTCGATATGTATACGCGCCGCAACCTTGAACTCTTTGAGACTGGGCGCAGTGGTTCCATCAAAGGCTCGCTCCTCTGGGTCCTGGATAAGACGCGCACTCCCATGGGAGGCCGCCTCATACGTCGTTGGATCAGCCAGCCACTCCTCGATATTACTATCCTCCGGCAGCGCCAGCAGGTCATCAGCGAGCTCCTCGGCGACACACTCTTACAAGCTCGCCTGGTAGAAGCCCTGAAAAAGGCCGGCGATATCGAACGCATCATCAATCGCGTTCGCCAACGCATCGCCTCTCCCCGTGACCTCGTAGCGCTGGCTGCCGGCCTGCGTGCGGCAGACGAGGTGCGTACCTCCCTTTCCGACGACGCGGCAACACAGATGCCGTCATTCATGCATATCGTGCGCAGGCTCTCCAACAACGAAGATATCACCACGCTCATCAAGAGTGCCATTGTCGATGAACCGCCCCTCAGCGCCTCAGAAGGTGGCGTCATTCGCCCTGGTTACAGCGACGAACTCGACCAGGTCAAACACGCGTCAAAGGACGGACAAAAGTGGCTTGCCGAGCTTGAGCAACGCGAACGGCGTCGCACCGGTATCACTAACCTCAAGGTTGGTTACAACAAAGGCCCAGGCTATTATATCGAGGTCACCAACACGAACGTCAGCCGCGTTCCCGCTGATTATATCCGCAAACAAACTCTCACTAACTGCGAGCGCTATATCACGCCCGACCTGAAAGAATACGAGACCCTCATCCTCAACGCTCAGGAGAGGATCGGCAAGCTCGAGACCGAGCTATTCGCCCAGCTCCGCGCTGATATCGCCATTCACGCAGCAGAACACATCCTCGATACTGCCCATGCTCTTGCCGAAATAGATGTCTACCTCAGCCTTGCGCAGGTTGCCGCCCAGCATAACTACTGTCGCCCACAACTCAACGAGAGTGACACCATCCACATCGTTGCTGGTCGCCATCCCGTCGTTGAGCAGGCACAGGCTGACACACCCTTTATTCCCAACGATACCAACCTCTCCTGTTCCGCTGCGCAAATCTGCATCATCACGGGACCCAACATGGCGGGTAAATCAACCTACCTGCGCCAGGTTGCGCTGATCACCCTCATGGCCCAGATTGGTAGTTATGTTCCCGCGGAAACCGCGACCATTGGCATGGTAGATCGCATCTTTACACGCATTGGCGCGCAGGACGACCTGGCAACCGGCCAGAGTACCTTTATGGTGGAGATGGTCGAAACGGCCAACATCCTCCACCACGCTACGCCGCGCAGCCTCGTCATCCTTGACGAGATTGGCCGCGGCACCAGCACCTACGATGGCCTCGCTATCGCTCGCGCTGTCGTTGAATACCTACACAATAATAAACGGTGTGGCGCTCGTACGCTCTTCGCCACCCATTATCACGAGCTTGTCGAAGTAGCGCAATTGCTACCACGCATCCAATGTTTGAATGTAGCAGTCACTGAGGAGGGAGGAAAAATCGTCTTCCTACGCAAGATCGTACCTGGCGGTGCCGATAGAAGCTACGGCGTGCATGTCGCACAGCTTGCCGGTATCCCACGTCCAGTCGTACACCGCGCCGAAGAGATCCTTGAAGAACTCGAGCGCAAAGGAGACGTCAAAGCACGCCGCAAAGCTATGAAAGACATGGCCATGCCCGTCGCTTGGCAAATGACCCTCCTCGCCTCCGACCAGCATCCCCTCGTTGAGGAGCTCAAATCAATTGCGATTGATGAGTTATCACCCATCGAGGCCATCAATAAGCTATATGAATTACAAAGAAAGGCCAAAAGAGGTACATGACAACTCAGGAAAAATCACCCATACAACAAAACACCCTCGAACAACTCTGCATCAACACCATACGCACCCTGGCAATGGACGGCGTGCAAAAAGCCAACTCCGGTCATCCCGGCACCCCTATGGCTCTCGCCCCGCTCACCTACCTGCTCTGGACCCGCACCATGCGCTATAACCCACGCAACCCATCCTGGATCAACCGCGACCGCTTCATCCTCTCCGCTGGCCATGCCTCCATGCTGCAGTACAGCATGCTGCACCTCACAGGCTACGATCTCTCCCTGGAGCAACTTAAAAACTTCCGCCAATGGGGCAGCCTCACCCCGGGACACCCCGAACATGGCGAAACGCCAGGCATCGAAACAACCACCGGCCCTCTCGGACAGGGCTTCGGTAATGCTGTCGGCATGGCCATCGCTGAACGCTTCCTGGCCAACCGCTACAATCGTCCTGGTCACACCATCGTCGACCACCACACCTACGTCATCTGCAGTGACGGTGATCTCATGGAAGGCGTCTCCTCCGAAGCCGCGTCTATAGCAGGCTTCCTCAAATTAGGCAAACTCATCTACTTCTACGACAACAACCATATCACTATCGAAGGAAGCACCGATCTCGCTTTTAACGAAGATGTAGGGCGCCGTTTCGAGGGCTACCACTGGCATGTCCAGCATATCGAAGATATCAACGACCTCGCAAGCCTCGAACAGGCCATCCTTGCAGCACAGGCGGAGACCGAACGCCCCTCGCTCGTCATCGTGCGTTCGCATATCGCCTATGGCAGCCCCAATAAACACGATACAGCCGAGGCGCACGGCAGCCCCCTGGGAGCCGACGAGGTTCTCCTCACGAAGCGCAACCTTGGCTGGCCCTCTGAAGAACCCTTCTACGAACCCGAGGAGGTCATAGCATTCTACCGCCAGGCCATCGAACGCGGCGCCGCTCA
>WNGR01002795.1_pt1 | contig 34467 bp, 38 predicted proteins | sample 5407581 | NCBI WGS metagenome assembly WNGR01 (sample SAMN13153383, study PRJNA577476) | soil metagenome | isolation source: 80 cm soil or saprolite under Garry oak tree replicate 2 | place: USA:California | collected 2016-06-15 | reverse complement strand
CGCGCGGGGTCAGGAAAAAGCGCGGCCAGCGGCGCGGCAGCGCCCGGCGCAGCCGGGCTCGCGGCAACCGGAACGGCGGGTCAGATGCCCGAATTTTCACGCCAAGCGGCGTCACCCAGGGCACCCACGACTGTTAGGCCGCGGCGCCCGCGGGGTTATCACGCCGTTGATGGTAGACCTCGCCGCCGCGCCACTGGGCGATACAGCCCGCGCCTGTGGCCTTCCCGAGATGCAGGCGCCAACGCCACTGCCCGAGAGTGCCGCAAGAGCTTACGCTCCCGCGCGCGTTCCCAACACGTGACAGGATCTCCCTGATGAATAGGTGTGCCTGGCTGAGCCGGTTGGTGCCGTCATTCTGGGTGCCCGCGAGCCGGCGTTTCGAGACAGTCCGGTTCGGGCATTCGCGAGGGGATTCTAGGGCAACTCGGTGGGCCACAAGTCCGACAACCGTCGGGCGGCGGTGACGCGCTGGAGCCGAACCGAGCGGCCGTCAGGTCACCAATGCCGGGGTACGGCGTGTAGGCACCGCCGATATTGGCTGTTCGCTCGCACCTAAGCCTGCTTGGATCTCCTGACCCGTGGGGTTCTTCAGGTGCGGGTGAGTGCGCTGTGGCGGTCGGGGTAGCCTCGGATGTCGATGACTTGCGCGCCGTCCACGGTGAAGACCTGGTAGAGCTGCTGTGGTGGCGCGGGTCGGGCTCCTTCGGCTTGGCGGGTCAAGGTGAGCCCGAGCAGCACGGCGTCGCGGTCGACTTCTGCGCTTTGCACGGTGGGCATGGTTCCGTCAGCGAGGACGCCGCGATACCAGTCGATGACCTGCGCGCTGTTGCTGCAGACTCCAGTCCAGTGGACCTGGGGGTGCAGGAGCGACCCGAGCAGGCCGAGGTCGAGGTCGCGATAGGCGGCTTCGAGGTGTCGGGCGATGTCGGCCATGACGCCGGTGCCGACCGCGCCGGGCACCTCGGTCAGTTCGTCTGGTTGTTGCTCTGCTGGTTCGTCGGGGTTGATGCCGCAGCGCTGTAGGAGATCCATGACCTCCTCGCTGGGTGGTTTCTCTGAGATCCACACATCCTGTCGGGAGGCGCCGGCGTCGATGAGCAGTCTCACGGTCTCGAGCCAGTCGCCCGGTTTGCCGGCCCGCTCGCCGCTGCCGACGGTAGCGAAGGCCAGCGGGGTGCTGTCGAACCTGGTGTCGCGGGCGTCGACGTCGGCCCCGGCGTCGAGTAGCAGCCGGACTATCGCTGCGTTCCCGTGGTAGGCAGCGGTGGCCAGGGGCTGCTCGCCGAAGCCGTTGCGAGCATGGGGGGAGAAGCCGAGGTCGAGCATGAGGGCGACCGTTTCGGCCGGGCGCGAGGCGGCGGCGTCGAAGATCACGGCCCGGTCCTGATCGGTCAGCCGGTCGTGCAGGTCAGGGTGGCCGGCGAGAAGCTGTTCGGCCGCATGGCGGTCGGTGTTGAGGCAGGCGCCGATGAACCGATCGACGTCGGTGCCGTCATCGGCGGCGCCGAGGGCTCTCAACCGTGCTGCGGTGTCGTCCCGGCCGGCCCGTACTGCCAGGCGTAGCGCAGACACGCCGTCTGGGTCTGTGGCCTGCGGGTCCGCTCCGGCGTCGAGGAGGGCGACGACGACGGGCAGGGAGGCGTTGGCCGCGGCGTCCGGCAACGCTTCGGTCGCTTTGTCTGCCGCCCCGCCTCCGCCCGCTTCGAGGGCATCGAGGAGCAGCGACATCGCAACGGGATCGTCGGCGTAGACGGCGGCGCCGACGGCCCAGGTTCCGGCCACCCGGGCGCCGTGGGAGAGCAGCAGCTGGAGGCATCGGTGGTCGCGATGGCCGGCGGCCTCACCGATGGGCTGGCCCGGGTCGGGGTTGGCGCCGGCGCCGAGCAGCACCCGGGTGATGTCGGGGTTGTTGACTTCCACCGATCCCCTCAGGGCCGACCGGTAGCGGGGGCGGCCTCCGTCGTTGGTGTTCGGGCTGGCGCCGGCGTCGAGCAGGATGCGGACCACCTCGGCCATCCAGGGCGCCCGGTCCGGGTCGATCTGATGCCACCGGGAGTTGCAGGCGTACAGCAGGGGCGGCCAGCCGCGTTCGTCGTCGATGGCCACCGCGGCAGCGGGGTCGGCGGCGAGCATCTCACGTACCGCCTCGGCGTCGCCGAGCACGGTCGCGGTGAGCAGGCTGCGGCTGGCGATGCTCGGATCTGCACGGAAGATGTCGCTGGCCTGCCGCAAACGGCCCTCGACCGAGGCGGCCACGAACGCGGACACCTCTCGACGGGAGACCGCGTCGGCGTCGATGGCGGCTTTGAGCCTGGGCCAGCTCGAGAAGCCCAGCTCGCGAGCGATGACCAGCTGGGCGGCAGCCAAACTGACCGCGTCTTGGCGTGCCGATGGATGATGGCGGGCGAACCGCTCCCAAGCTGCGGCATCCCCCCGTCTGGCCGCGTCGCGCAGTTCTTTGGCCCGGCGGCGCAGCTGGTCGAGATCAGGGCGCTCGGGAAGTGAATCGGACATGGCGTCTCCTCCTTCGCCTGCGGTCCGCTGCTCAGGCCGAGGAAGAGGCCACAGCCACACGTGCATGCTCATTCGGAGGTGGACTCGGTCCTTCCCGTGGACCCGGCGGCACCCTCCCGGCGCCACCCGCGATTGTAGTGGGTCGTCGCACCAAGGGTCTCCTTGGAGATCCATGCCCGACCGCCACCCTCAGCCTCCTACGGCCAACCCCGCCGGGCCAGTGGACAGCACAACACCGCTGCCGAGCCTGCGGGCACGACTGGGAAGAAGCCACCGAAGCGCCCACGAGCCGGCATACGTTCGACGGCAGCGCCCTTCCCCCGAAGGACGCCGGCCCTCAGCTACAAAAGCATCCCCGAGGGTGCCGGTCGGGGCGCCAAGAGCAGGCACACATCACACCGCGGCGGGCTGGCTGTCGGCGCGTCCGATCGGCGGATCTTGGACAGGCCCGTGGCCGCCGGATCGACGTATTGTCCGCGTGCAGAACGAGAGCCATCGGCATTCGGTGAATGCCAATGCCCACTCACGGCTGCGATCGGCGGCCCGCAACGGTACCTGTGGTGCGACGTCGCGACCGCACGGATACTGGCGTAGAGGCATTCGGCGGTCGCTGTGCAGGCAGTCGCCTGAGGCAGGATGACGGTCATGAGCACGGGCACGATCGGTGGGGTCGGCCCGCCGGGCGCGGTGGATTCCGGAGTGGCAGCTGTATCGCCGGCCCGGCGCTGGCGGCGCTGGCTGGCCATCGCCGCGTTGGCGGTGGGCCTGGTCTTGGTCGCGACGGTCATCACCGGCCTTGAGCTGGGTGCCCGCTACCAGCCGGTCGGGTTCGGCAACTCCGGGGGTCATCTGGCCGGGCACATGGTCACCCGGCAGGTCGACAACTTCGCGCCGATGACTGGCCAGACGTACCTGCCGCCGCAGCGACCCGCCAGCGGCGGGCTCTACGTCAGCCTCACCAACAACGGCCCGCTCCCGGTCACGATCGAGTCGGCGTCGCTGAACTCGCCGTACGCCCAGGACCCGATCGACCGGCAGGCCCAGCCGCTGCGCGATACGGGCCCGGCGACGTACTGGCCGCAGGCCGGCTTCGGCAGCGGGCCGGGTACCAGGCTCGCCGGCCTGGTGCTGCGGCCGGGCCAGGTCATCGTGGTGCGGCTGCCGGTAACGACCGCTGGCTGCTGGATGCCGGCGCACGGTTACGCTGTGCTTTCCACGTTCTGGGTGAGGGCCAGGTTCTGGCGCTGGACTCACCTGGTCCAGATCTGGTGGACCAGCCCGTTCGATCAGTCTGAGGGCGCGATCATCGCGCACGAGCCCGAGCCGGCGAGCCAGGGCGGGGTGTGCCCGAGCTGATCCGTCGGCCGCCACCGCTCGTCCGGGTGCGTGGAAGGTCGACGATGTCGCGGGCGGTCGGGTCATAGTTGGCCGGCCGGAGGCCCGACGGTTGACACAGCGTGACCTGGCCGGACGAACAGCCTATGTCACAACCGCGCCGTATCGCCGAGTATGGATTCCTATAATCTGATAGGTATTCCCGGATGAGAGCGCTCAGAATGCCCGGTTCTGTGCGCCGCCTGGCTCGGTCCCGGACGCGCTTGCCGCGGGTCCGGGCCCGGCCGGCCCGGTCGGCGGAGTGTCCGGGTTTGAGTCTCCGGTGCGTTGAGGGCATGCAGCGCGGGTCGGCGGTGTGTTCGCTGGTAGCGCGCTCGGGCTTGCCGCCGCGTTACGCTGCGGCGCGTGACTTCGGAGCCGCCAGCGGATCCGGCCGCAGATGCGGATTGGGCTCGCGGCGATAGCGTGGGCAGCTTCTTTTGCGGCGGTTGCCGCACTGCGCACGAAGATGGGCGAGGACGCCTTCGCGCGCTGGCAGCGCAGCATGGACCTCGCACAGCGCCCCCGGCTGCTGACCGGCATGGAGCAGGCGGTCCTGCGGCAGGCCGTCGCGCCGTTGCTGGCCGATCTGGCCGCCAGCGGCATGAGTCTGCCCGATATCCGCGGCGAGGCGCACGAGGAGCGGCGAGCGGCATCGGTGTGCGGGTGGATCCACGGGCCGGGTCGGACGGGTCAGGGCATCTGGGTGCTCCTGGACAGCCGGCCTGCCAAGCAGGTAGTCCAGCTGGCCGGGCAGATCCAGCGCTCGGCCGCCGACCAGCTCGCCGGTGCAGGACGTTCCCCGGAGTGGCCGGCCTGCCCCGGGCATTCCGGCTCACCGCACCGGCTCGAGCCCGAGGTCCGCGATGGCGTTGCCGTGTGGGCCTGCCGGGGGAAACGGCCAGGTGATCTGGCCCATCGGCGAGCTGCTGATGTCAGGCGGTGCCTGTGGGGGCAGGAAACGACGCCGCCGGCGGTGAATCCGGGCCTTGTCCCCGGGGCCGGTGCACGGAGTTGCTCATGGGCCGGAGCGTGACCGCCGGCCCCGCCAGCGCTGCGACCTGCCGGTTCCGTGCGCTTTGAGCGGCACCGTTGTGCGCGTGGCCGGCTCGGCGCTGTGGCGGCCGGTCAGGCGGAAAGGTATCCGCTGTCGAAGATCCAGTCGGGGTAGCTGGCCCTGAGCAGGCCGAGGTGGCTGTCCCAGGTTTGTGGCCCGGCTGCTGCGGGCCGGGCGAACACGAAGGCCTGGCGGGTGATGGTGAAGCCCCAGCTGAAGCCCGCGACCGCCTGGACGTGGCGGGTCAGCACGGCGTCGGGTGAGACGCACAGGAAGCTGTCGGCCTGCCAGGCCATGTCGTCCCGGGAATCGCGGCAGGGGCGTCGAACAGTTCAGGGCGGACGCCGAAGAACGCGTAGGGGGTGGCGACCTGCTGGTAGAGCGCGATCGGGTCCATCTCTAACCGGTCAGGGGCGCTGTCGGTGGAGCGGACCATCTGCGTCCAGCCGAACATGGCCGCATACCCCTCGGCCGGGTAGGTCACCCTGGCGCGGCACACCGGGAAGCCGCGGGCGGCATCGGCGGGCTGGCCGCCGCTGAGCAGCAAGTAGCCGACGGCATCGGGGTCGGTGTCGGGGGTGACGGATACCGCGATCAGCCCGCTGAGGCCGCGGAGCACGAAGGGGATGCGGACACTTCCGCCGTCAGCGATGGCATCCTCCTCCCGTAACCAAGCCGCGCGCAGATCCCGCTAATGATCCTCGTCATCCTAAACCCGGAGCAGCCCGGCATACGGCCCGTTCCGGGCGGCATGCAAGCCCGGGACGTGACCGGGCACGGACTGCGGATTGCTGGCATGCACCTGCGGAGCCACTCAGCCGGTCGAGGACATCTGGATCGCCCACCGGCCGGCAGCCCGAAGCCAGAGCGATTATGAATTCCTACGATTTAGCTAGGTATTCATGGTTCCGGCCATGCGTAATGACCAGTTCTGGCCGTGGGCCGTGAAACCGGCTCGGGCCTGCTCCGGGCCCGGGCAGGCGCGGCGTGCGACATTCCCGTGTCCCACCGCGACGTATGTTGCTCGCGCTTCGACGGCGTGTTGCCGTCGGCAGTCGGCCGGCCTAGTGGCAAGGCGCCGTCGGCGCCACGGAATCTGTACCTTGCACCATCTGCCAGCAGCTGGCCGAAGCCAGCCCCGCTGCCTGCCGGTCATGCGTTGTCGCAGCTATGGCGCCGGGACGGGCCAAGTGGCAAGCTAATACCAATGCAACAAGGGCAGTGTCGAGCGCCTGCTGTGAACCGTGCGCCTCGCGATCTGCGCCGTATGAAAGGGAGCCAGGACAGGGGCTAGGACACCGCCGGCGATACCCATTGGGAGGTGTTGCATGGCTGCCGACATGACCGGCGACCGCGCCATGATCTCTGAGAAGGTGGCACCCACCCTCGTCGGAAGGGTGCTGAATTCCTTCGACCTCGTGGTTATCTTCGTAGCCCTCGTCCTGTTCATACCCAACGCATCGACCGTGCAGTTCGCCGGGCCGGCGACATTCGTGTTCTGGATCCTGGGGTTCCTGACCTTCCTCATCCCCGGAGCCTTCGTCACCGCGCAGCTTGGACGCATGTTCCCCGAGGAAGGGTCGCTTTACGTGTGGACTCACAAGGCCCTGGGCTCATTCTGGGGATTCTTCGCCGGGTTCGCAGCGTGGTGGCCGGGCGTCCTCGTGATGATTTTGTCCGGATCGCTTGTCGTGTCGCTCTCGCAGGCGATCGACCCCACATTGTTCGCCAGACCCTGGCAGCAGGGACTCATCGTGCTGGCGGTGCTGTGGTTCTCGTGCCTGCTCGGCGTGCTGCGCTTCCGGCTGACACAGAATTACGTGAATGTCCAGTTCGTGCTGTACTCCTTCTGCCTCATCATGATCGGGATCTCCGGCATCGTCTGGCTGGCCGGCGGGCACCACGCTGCCAACTCGTTCGCGATCCACGGCTCAGCGCTGACCGGATGGGGCCAGTGGACGTTCTTCTCGACGGTGATTCTCGCCCTGCTAGGCATCGAGGTGCCGTTGAACATGGGCGTCGAGATCAAGAGTGAGAACGCCATCAAGAAGTACCTGTTCTGGGGCTGCGCGGTGGTGATCGTCGCCTACCTCTGGGCGACCTTCGCGAACATGGCGGTGGTGCCGGTGGGGCAGAACAACGCCACGTACGGCATCGTCCAGACCGTGCAGATCGCGCTCAATCACACCCTCGGCTCGTGGGTAGCGTTCATCCTCGTGCTGATCTTCGTGTCCGACACCGTCGTGTACAACTACTCGTTCGCGCGCTTGATGTTCGTATCTGGGCTGGAGCGGCGCCTTCCGCACCAGTTCGGCCGGGTCAACCGGAACAAGGTTCCCGCCAATGCCGTCCTCGCGCAGACCGCGATCGCATCGATCGCGACCGCGATCATCTACTTCCCGGTCCAGTCGGCCACCTCGAACTACGCCACCAAGGTCTACCTGGTCCTTCTCGCCGCCGTCACAGTGGTGTGGTGCACGTCCATGGTGCTGCTCTTCGCGGACGTGTTCTTTGCCAAGCGTTCGTTCCCTGAGACGTTCAAGGAAGTTCAGCGCACCCCGTGGGGTCTGCTGGCCGTGTGCGGTGTCGTCGGTGTTCTTGCCGACGCGGCTGCGGTTGTGCTGCTGTTCTGGGCTCCCTGGTCACCCATCTTCACGAAGAGCGGCTGGGATCTGGCCGTAGGCGCGATCACGGTGGTCTCGATCGGGATCGGGCTCTGCATCTTCTTCATCTCAGAACGAGCACGCAGGAAAGTCGGCCGGGCGACGGCCACGGCGGAAGCGGGTCTCGCCTAGCAAGCTCGATCGTCAGCTGTCCCCGGTCGCCTGGCGGTTAGCCTGCGCGGCGGGCGAACAGCGTCTGGCTGAGCCCCGGATGCGGGTCCGATCAAGGCCGACGTGGCGCCGCACGGAACCCCGAACTGCCTCCTGGCTAAAGCCAGAATCTCGCCAGGCGAGGGCAGGCGGCGCCAGAAAGTCAGCCACAGCGCGCGCCAGCCGAACGTGACCAGCCCGGCCCTGGCGTTTCCGGCCGCGGCATGCACGGCTGCCAGCGCGAAACTCGCGCCGACGGGCGGCTGGCGTCTGTGTGATCACGCATCCGGCCAGGGACACGCGCAGCAAACCCCGCCCGGGTAGCCCTCGGGGACCAGGCGGGTGAGCACGGCGAATAATCCGCCAGCAGCACCGCGCCCAGGACCGCCAGCAACGCGGCCGCATACAGCTGGCCCGCGTCCGCCCGCAGCACCTGGGCCAGATGCTGGGCCCGTTGTCGAGCTTGGCATCGAGTGGGATCAGCGCCACCCCGACTACCCATGCCAGCATCCCTGTGACCGCCGCAGCCACCCCTGGACCCCCGGTGGGCTGGCCCGGGGGATGGCCCGGCCGGCCAGCTGGTTTTCGGCGCCGGTGCCGGGGTTTCGGCCGTCATGCGCGGCGGAGGCCGTGCCGGGAGCTAGGCGGGGCCGCCAACTGCCCGGGATGGGTTAGCGCTGGCGGTGCGCGGCGAGGGCGTGCCCTCCGGCACCGACGACGGCAGCACCGTGACCGGCACGACAGCGGCGACCACGCGGAACTACATGGCATTGCGGGGAGCCGACACGAGCCTGTTAGGCGACCGGGTGCTGGACCAGTTCGCTCCCTGGAACTGGCCCGCCAGTCGGAGCCGTCGGAACTGGGCCGCGCCCCAGACAGCCTGACCATCGCCGCCATGAACCTATGGCTCCGAGCATTACGAAACAAGGCCTAGTGTTATCTGGATGGCTGCGTCATGGCGCTTATCAGGAGTCGAGCTGGTCGAGCGCCGCCGCTAGAAAGGCGTCGCGGCGAGCGGTGAGGATGGCCGCGTTCAGATCTGGGCGGCTGAGCTCACCGACGAGGTCACCCGGCAGGCAGTAGGCCATGTCGCTCACCGTGCACAGGGCTGCTGCCACGTCCCAGTACGCGACGTGCTCGGCCCGACGGCCGGCGGCTTGCTGCCATCCGGCCAGCACCTCGTCGGCGGCCGGCGAGCCCGGTCCTGATGAGTCTTGCGAGGACTCCAGTGCCGATGAGCCGAAGAACAGGGCCACGTCGAGGCGCAAGGTGCCCAGATCGATGCCGGGTGATCCGGCGCCTGCGGCATCCCAGTCGATCATGCCGCTGCAGGAATCGCCGGACCAGATGGTATTGCCCTGCCACAGGTCGCCATGCACGAACACCAGCTCGCCGTCTGGCACTGGCAGGCTGGCGATCCGCTCTTCTGCCCTGGCCAGCAGCCGCGACGTGCCCACTGACCTGCGCCACTCAGCGAAGTCCATGTCATACAGGGCGCGGGTCCGTAGCTCCAGCCCCGGCCGCGGTGCCAGCGCAACGCGCTGCAGCGCGCCCGCTGCGGCTCCCAGCGCCCGAAGCCGTGGTGCAGAGGCGACGCGGGGGATCTTGCTGGAGCCAGGCAGCACGGTCATCAGCAATGCCATCGTACCGGCCGCGCTGCCGTCCAGGTCCGCAGCGATCAGCCGCGGCGCCGGCAGGGCGTGATCTGCCGCGAGTTCCAGCGCCGCAACTGTGGTGATGAGCTGCCGGCGGTCCAGGTCGGCGGTCACGTCGCCGGTCTTCAGCACCACCTCGGAGGTGCCGCCGGCATCGACCAGGCGCAGTAGCCAGGGATTGCCGCCCGCCCGCATCCCCGCAGCGCTAACGACCCGTGCGGAAGGAGCAACGGCACACGCCGCCCAACTCAGAACTTGCCGGACCAGATTTGGCACGCGCCGAAGCCTAATGTGGGCCGACCAGACTCTTTCTCCCATTGAGTAAGCCAGGCGCGACGATCGCGGGTCTGCCTCGGTCTAGCCGGCAGACCAATGCAAGTGCGATCATCGGCACCGCATAGTCGCCTCTGGCTGGCCTGTGACTCAAGATCAGCTCACGCACTCCCGCGTATCCCCGCAGGCCGCGCCCTGGGATCAGAACTAGTCGCCGCATCGTCCCCGCGCAGCAGATCGCTGCCGCCAATAGCCGTCGGCGAGGCATCAACGCCAGAACCGGCGGATCTGGCGCCGCCCGGTGCAACACTGGCGGCGTGAAACGGGAACGCGCGATGCAGCTGGCCGGGCGAGTCCTGCAGGGACTGGACGAAGGCCAGGACGAATGGCCGCTGAGCCTGGTGACCGAGCTGTATGTCTTCGGGTCGTTCGCCCGCGGCGCAGCCGAGCCGCACGACGTCGACCTCGACATCGAGCACGAGAGCGACTACCGCTGGGGCTCGCATTTCGCCACCTGCCTGGCGTACGGGCGCGACCCCTACAGCCTGATGAAGCGCCCCCTGACTGGCGGCAGGCAGGGATGCCAGATCACGTTCAGATTCAAGGGCAGCGCAGACTTCCCTATGACCCTGCTCTGGCGCAAAGGCGACCCCCTGCCCGCCGCGCTGGAACGCCTGCACGGCATCCAGCCCGACCCAGCCGCCGGACGCGCGCCCCGCGACGCCATGCTGCCCCAGTTCGAGGGACTCGACCAGTGGATACCGCGCCCCATCCGCGAAGCGCTCAGCGCGGCGGTCAACGACGAGCTCATCACTCTGGAACGTGTGGTCCTCGCGGACGACGAGGTAACAAGCCCATACGCCCGCGAGCACCTCGCCGACCGGTGGAGCCCGTCCAGCCCCCTCCGCCGGGCCGGCCGCGCCATCGTCGCCGACTGGGAACGCCGTGGCATCGACCCTCGCCACTGCCACCTGCACGGAACCGACATCGACGACAGCAGCACGCCGTATTTCGCCGGGTTCAGCTGGCGGTACTACACCTCCATCCCGCGCTGCCTCTCCGGACATGGCGGCACTGAATGGCTGGAAGTCGTCAACCCGACCCGGGCCAGGCCCCTGGACACCTTGCGCATCCTGCCGCGAAACCGGGAACTTCTCGCCCGCGTCACCTGGCCATGAGGGGCTGGCGGGGTGCGACGGCCGACGGAGACCGGTCACGTATGCCTATTAGGCGTACACTATTGGCATGGCACGAACACAGACCAAGGAGAGCCGCCTCGCCGTGCGGCTGACCAGCGATCAGCGCGCGCGAGTCGACCAGGCCGCGGCGGCTGAAGGTCGCACGGTCACGGAGTTCGCCATCGCCGCGCTATCGGAACGCGCCGGGCATGTCCTCGCTGACCGCCGCGTCTTCCCGCTCGACGACGAGCAATGGGACCGGTTCACCGAAATGCTGGACCAGCCAGTCACGAGACGGCCGCGGCTAGCCGAACTGCTCGCCCGCGATCCCGGCTGGGCTGAGTGACCGAGAAATTCACCGAGCCACAGCCGCTGACCGCCGATCACGACATCAGCGGGTTCCGCTGCGGCGACGACAGCCTCGATGAATGGCTGCGCCGCTACGCGCTGACCAACCAGGCCAGCGGCTCGGCCCGGACGTTCGTAACCTGCCTGGATCATAAGGTAGTCGGCTACTATGCCCTAGCCTCCGGGGCGGTGTCGAGGGCCGCCGCGCCAGCGCGCGCAGCGAAAGCCATGCCGGAGCCGGTCCCGGTCCTGCTGCTGGCACGCCTCGCCTTCGACCAGGCACAGCAAGGCCACGGACTCGGATGGCGCCTCCTGCGCGACGCCATCCTCAGGACACTGCAGGTCGCCGAGCACGTCGGCGTGCGAGCGCTGCCGGCTCACGCCCTGAACCAGAGCGCCGCCGACTTCTACGCACGGTACGACTTCCAGCCGTCACCAACTGACCCGCTGCACATGGTGCTCCTGCTCAAGGACGCCCGTGCCCTGCTCCGGACACCCCCCGTAACGACATCCCCGGCCGACTGAGCGATCTTGCCCCGCAATGTGCCCCTCAGAACGGCACGGGAACTCCCCCATCATGCAGGAAGAGGACGCCTGACCTGCAGCCAGGCCCTCACGCATGGCGCTGACCCGGGATGATATGAGATGGCGGGCGACTCGGTCACACGTCCAGCGGGCCAGCCCACATGATATTGCTAGCGCTGCCAGCGGGGTCGGCTTCGGCGACGGCCAGGCTGAGGGCCTCGAGCCCACCGACGAGAGAGCGCACCCGCTACTGGTCACCGAGCCAGGGCCGGTAGTCGGCGACTTGGTCGCCGGTGAGGATCCCGCGGCCTCGACCCAGCCAGAACCAGTCGAATGGCTGTCTGACACGTGACAGGCACCGCCATCGCGCGCGGCACGACCCGACGAGCCTGTTCAACTCGGACCGCTGGCACACCGGCTCCGCCTGTCGCTGACAGCCAATCTGTGCGGCTGAATGTCGGCGACCAGCGTCCGTCGCGACGGTCAGATGACGGTCAGACGATCTCCGAACCAATCCTCCTGGACCTGGAAACAAGCCCTGACCTGCAATTCCTAGTTTGTTATGGGTATTCGAAAACCCCAGATCTCTTGCATGCCATGTGGAATGCTGACGTTCAATACCGCCAGATGCCAGCCAGGGACGGCCCCGTGCTGCTCGATGCCGCACCGGCCACGCCCCGAACGACGGTCAGGCCACGGTCAGAACGATCTTTAAGTCGCAGGGGGTCACATGATCGCAAGCCCGTTCAGCCCTGAGTTGGTTGATCGGGACAATCCAGCGGCGGTCACCGAACGTGCCGAGCGACGAAACATGCCCGCGACAGGCACATACTCCCTGCCGAATCTGGCGCGAGTCCTGTGATGCGCTTTTTGCCTGGCTGGTCGGCGCAGAATGACCAGTTCAGTAGGGGCCGCGCAGTGCCGAACAATGATCAATGGCGGCTGTCTGCCCAAGTGCCCGCCGCCGCTCGGCCTCCCGCCGCCGGGCTCGTCGCCGGCGCCGGCGCCGTCACCGCGGGGGCGGTGTATCGAGTGGACGTTCATCAATGCTGACAACGCCTCCAATCCGGAGGGCACCTGGCAGCGGCTGGATACGCCGCCGCCGTCGCCGAGTCCGACGCCGGTGACGGTGCTCGCGCTGCGGTCCGGCGGTTTCGTCGGCAGTGACCTGGAGCGGTACTCGCCGCGGCGGCTGGTGGTCCTGGGGCCGCTCAGCACGATCCGGTGGACCTTCCGCGCCGCGACCTGCTCGATCGACCTGTACTGGTTCGCGCCGCCCCAGCTGCGGCGCGGCCCGGCCCGCGCCCCGTGCCCGTGGCGGCACCGGTTATCGGTCAGCGTCGTCGGCAGCTTCGCCAGCCGGCGCCACGTGTTCTCGGTGATCGGCGGGTACGTCGCCGACCGGATGCGCCGGCTCGTCCGCGGGGTCCTGGCCAGCAGCGCCGCCGCACCACCCTCACGCAGGCCCTCGACCACCAGCTCCGGCGACCCCGCCAACTCCTCGCTCCGAACGCGGGCCACGAAGACCAGACCCACCGGCTCCGCCGCCAGGCGGCGCGCCACGAACCCGAGAACCTGCGCCGATGCGGCCGCGGTCGCCGGGCTGTTCGACGCGGCCGGTTTCTTCCCCATCGACCTCGGCGGCCTGGTGCCGGGCGGGCGCCTGCAGCAGGTCGGGGGCCCGCTGCCGTCGCACAACCTCGTCTCCCTCCGCTCAGATAAGCCATGCTCACCGGGATCCGCCCAGACGGCGGCCCCTGGAGAACGCACAGACCGGCATGCGCAGGCACTGCCACGAGGCAACCGTGATGACTGGCTACCGGCGGGGCCGACGACTGGCTGCTGGCGGATACGACGAAGCGCCCGGGCAGGTTAGCTTCCATGCATTACCTGTTCCGGAGGTTTGCACTCATGATGACGCCACAGATCCTGATGGAAGACGATTTCCGGCATGGCCGCGCCATGGTGGCGATCTCACGGACAGGCGGGCGATCACGCGGTTTCCGCCGCGCTTCAGCGCTGACGACGGCATCGTGTCGGCGTCGGATCGCGGTCTCTATGCGAAAGCGGCGGGGACGAACTCCCAGACAGGGAAGCCCGCCTTTTCGTCGACACCCGGCATCGTTCGTCGAACTCGATCCCGGGTTTCGACGCAGTTCTCGGCCAGGAGCTTCAGATCAGCATCTGGCTGCGGGGCCGGACGTTCGGCACCGCCGCGCAGCCGTTCAGCAGTGCTGTGACTGATCCCGACACAGATCTGCGGCTCGCGTCGTTCGCTATGAACACGATCGACTTCGAGACCGGGATGGTCTTCGACGTGTGGATGACGAACAACGCGATCTATCCCTATTACGAGCGGCTCAACCTGACCGGCACGGCGACTTACGCTGTGTTCTCGTCGGTGTTCCCGCCGGTCTCGCGGACGCCCGACGAGCAGGCGAAAGTCGCCGTGGCCTACGACCGAGCCGCCGGTACCGCGCGCTGGCTCGTCGACGACGCGGAGGTCGCTCACGTCAGCAAGATCGGTATTCCAGCACCGGACGCGACGACGATCATCGATCATGGCGGAACTCCGGAAGTGGTCTCGCCGCGGCAGCTGAACTGTGGGATGGCGATGTTCACGCTGCTCGACGGCGGGCTGGCGCCCTCGGGAACCGGGCTGGTATCCCTCGCGCCGCCGTATAGGTTCCCAACCGGGTTCGCCGGCGGCCCGAAGCTTTTCGGCCAAGGTGCCGAGCTGTCCGTCGAGCGCTTCAAGGTCCAAAGCTGCACCCAACAATGACATAGAAATCGATCGATCCAGCAAGCGGCCGGGCCGTACACGTGCGCGCTCATGCCGCCGGGCCGTTGTTGCCGCTGCCGACTGGCTGCGGGGACTGGTCACTGGCGGATGCGAGCACGCTCTTGCTCGCGTCACGCTTTACACCAGCAAGTACGCATCTCAAACGAATTGGCGGCTGAGCCGCACCGCGAGGCGGGCTCTGCGCACAACCGGAAGGAACCCATGACGCACAGTACGATGCCGGACAGGCGCCCGCCGGGCCTGGCGCCGCTGGACTACGACGTTGATCATGTCCGTGGCCCGGCAGTCGGCCGCCTCATCCTGGAGTACGGCGATTACGAATGCCCGTATTCCCGGCAGGCGTACCGGGAAATCGAACGTGTCGAGGAAGAACTGGGCGGGGGCATCCGGTTCGCCTTCCGGTATTTCCCGCTGACTGAGATCCACCCGCACGCCTTCGCCGCGGCGGCCGCGGCCGAGGCCGCCGCGGGCCAGGGCCGGTTCTGGGACATGCACGACCTGCTGTTTCACCGGCAGAAGGCGCTCGGTGATAGTGATTTGAGGCGTTACGCTGCCGACCTCGGAGTGGATGCCGTGCGGTTCGACGACGGGCCAGCCCCCTGGTGCTGGGCCGGGTCCGCCGGATGTCGAGAGCGGGATGGCGTCTGGGGACGTGCTGGGCACGCCGACGCTGTTCGTCGACGGCATCGTGCACCGTGCCGGCTACGACGCGGCTACCCTGCTCGAGGCGCTGGCCCGATGAGCGCTATCTGCTCGCACACCGCCAGTATCGAGCTGACCGAGCTGTGGTCGTGGATGAGTGGACCGATCAGCCGCTAGGGGTCGCGGACGGAAAGGATCTAAGCAGTGTCCGGATTCTTGACCTGATGACCATTCGCCCGACCGTCATCACCACCACGACCAGCGTCCGGGACGCGGCCAAGACCATGACGAGCGGGCATTTCCGGCACCTGCCGGTCGTCAGTGATGCCGGCTTGGTCGGTATGGTCGACATCGTCGATGTATGCCGCGCTTTGATTGACTCCGTTATCTCCCGCCAGCCCAGCACCGGCGTGGCCCAGCCGGATTAGCCCGAAGTTACGTCGGCCGAGGGTGCCGGAACCGCACCCAGGCGCCGAACTCGGCCAGGTCGGCCTCGGCCGCCGGCGCCACCGCCTGAGCCGAGATCCCGAGCCGCCCGGCCGCCGGCCACACTAGGCCCGGGTCGCCGGTCGGATCGGCCGCCGCGAAACGCGGGCACGCTCGGACGGCTCGTCTCCGCTCATCCGGCACCGCCGTCGCGCCCGATCCGCGTCACCGAGTGACCGGTCCGCGCCCACAGATCCGCGAGACCGCCGCCGGCTTGGCCCTTGCCGACCGCTGCGATCCTCATCTATCCGGCTCCCTCAGCGTCGGCTCGCGTTGAAGTCGCGAGCCACGGCGGCGTGTAGGCGCCGACGTGATACAGGATCGCCGTCGCGTCGTCCGCGGCCCACTCCTCCACGATCATCCCGTCCGCAAGGCGGTAGATGTCCACAGCGTCCCAGCGCACCCGGCGACCGGTGGGGGCGATCCCCAGGAGGTTTCCCTGGTGTGTCGCCTCGACGACGTAACGCACGGCGACAGTGTCGCCCGCGGCCACGATGTCCTGTTCCGCCGCGTGCAGGTCGGGCAGCGCACCGATGAAACCGCGCAGCATCCCGGTGACGTTATCGACGCCTTCAATTGTTCCGAGGGTCTGGCCGTGCCACGTCACCCCGGGCGCCAGGTACTTCGGCGCCAGGCCGGGATTGTGCTGGTTGAAGACACTTTCCGTGTACTCACGAACGATCTCGATGTTCGACCGCACTGTCGTCTCGCTCACCACGAACGGCTCCTTTCGTCAACGAATCGTGCCTGTCATGCCAGTAATGGTGAGGCCGGCACAGCCCGCTCGCATCCGCCAGTGGCTAGCCGCCGCAGCCAGTCGCGTCGGTGCCGGTCAGACGGCGACGCGGCACAGCTGATCACAAAAGCGGCCGCAGAGCGCGATCCATCAGCATCAGCTCCAGCTCACCTCGCGGAACTGGCGGTGTCGGTGCGTGACGCTCCATGTCATGCCTGCGCGCCGGGCGGTCGCAGCGACGTGACGGCATCCCGGCCCGCGGCGCCTGCATTGCGCGACTCCTCCGAGCGGCGGGCCCAATGACGCGAGTCCGCCCCACCCGTGACGAGGATGGCACACCCGGAACTGACTCCCGCGCTCACGCTGGCTCCGGATTAAAAAAGGCAGACCGGCTGGACTGGGAACCCGGTTGCCCCCGGCAGTTCCGGGACCGTGCAGCAGAACAGGAACTCGTACCGCCCGAGCCGTTCGCAGGTGGCCACCAGATCCGAGGTGAGCGCGGCGTCGATCAGCCACAGTCCCATGGCCACGATGGCGACCTGGTGCAGCGGCAGCGGCACCGCGGTGGGCAGCGGCGGAAACCGTTCGGTGCAGTCGCCCAGAAACACCGAGATGTCCCGGTCGTGCAGCCAGGGCACCGCGGTGGCGTGCAGTCCTGCCCGCGGGACCGGCAGGTCGGGCAGCTGCTCGGCGATCAGCCGCTCGGCCCGGCCGGTGTGCACGACGAGCGCGTCCGACGGCCCGACCCGCACGTTGCCGTGCCGCTCCGCCGCCTCAAGGTCCGCGGTGGTGACGTACTCGTCGGCGGCCAGGTATGGCACGTTACGAGCCGCGGCCACGTCCAGCAGCACGCCCCGGCAGAAGAAGCCGTCCCGCGCGGCGGCGACCGAGAACAGGTTCAGGGCAGTAGGCCCGACGACCTCGCTGCGGGGCCGCCCGTTGTAGCCGCGCCCTTTGTAAAAAGCATGGCCTAGCGTGTCGATGTGGGTCATCTGCGAGTCGTGCGAGGTGATCGCCACGGCGTCGATCGCGGTGCGGTCCCCGGGTGGTTCCAGCAGCTGAAGCACCACCGGATGCGGCGCAATCGTGCTCCCGGCCACCGGCATCGGCCTGCCGAGCGGCACCGCCATGCCCTCGCGGACCAGCGCCGCAGCGCGGCGGCGTACCTCCTCGTCGATGAGGTTCAGCGTTCCGCGCTCGTCGTCGTCGCCCCAGCGGCCATGGTTGGAGCACCGCTCGAACAGCTCATCGAGCTCGGCGTCGGACAGGTCACGGGGATGCTCTGTTGTCGCATCGGTATCGGCCACGATCAGTTTCTCCCTCCGGTTCGCGTGGCGGCAAGGGCGCGGCGGTGGCGCGGCGCAGGCAAACGGCACGGCATGTCGGCTCCCGCTAGCCGCCGGTGAGCGTGAGACCGCCGTCAATGACCAGCAGCACACCGTTGATGTAGCTGGCGGCGGGGGACCAGAGGAACAGAATCCCGGCCGCGAGCTCGGCAGCAGTGCCCGGCCTGCGCATCGGGTTGCGGCGGATGCGCTCCACCATGCCGGGTGAGTCGAGGAACGCCCGGTTCCGTGGGGTCTCGATCGGGCCGCCGGGGGCGATCGCGTTGAACCGGCACTTAGTGGCTAGCTCGGTCGCACACCAGCGGGTGTAGCCGAGAATCCCGGCCTTGGCTGCGGCGTACCAGCCGAAGCCGGGCGGATCGTTCCCGGTCCCGCCTGCGATGCTGCCGGAGACGGCGGAGATGTTCACGACGCTGGCTCCAGGGCCCGGCCCGGTCGCGAGGAACGCCTCGGTCACCTTTTGCACGCTGCCGAGTGCAGCGTCGACAGCCTGGCCGAAGTCCAGGCTGGTGCCAAGCGCGGCTGGTCCCGCGTTATTCACCAGTAGCGTCGGCGCGCCCAGCTGTCCGGCGGTGGCCTGCATCGCTGCTTGCACTGCCGCGGCGTCCGCAACGTCGGCGGCGAACGGCGTGATCGATGACCCGGCGTCGCCAGCCCGGGCGACGGTGCGCTGGGCGCCATCCAGGTTGATATCCCAGGCAGCCACCGTCAGGCCCTGCTGGGCGGCGAGGATGGCCGTAGCCTGGCCGATGCCGCTGCCCGCTCCGGTGACGATCGCCACCGTCCCCGGCGGGTGCACCCATCCGGGCCAAAGGACTGGCTCGGTGTCGATGGTTTGCTGTGTCGTGTTCAATGGGCCTCCAGCCTGCCAACGGGTGGGCGGCGCCGCGCCGGGGCAACCGCGAACTGGCTGTAGACACCGAGCAAGCCGCTGGTGTCGTAGTAGACAAACTCGCCGTCGCCGTCGAGCCCGTGCCCGCCGCCGCGCATCGCCTCGGCGATCCCGGCACGGGCCATGTGCTCGGCGACTGGATCAAGGTCAGCGACGAACCAGCTGACGTAGGCCAGTCCCGATCCGCGTTCCCGGAATGCGTCGGCGTGCACGCTCGGCCCGGTGACCGGCTGCACGACCCCGATACGGCCGGCGGCGGCGACCGCGTTGCGGGATTCGAAATTGCCCGGCTCGCCCCGGTAGCTGCGATGCCGCAGCGTCGCCGACGTGTACTCATGGATGGCCCACGGGCCGCAGCCCCAGGCCCGGGACAGCACAGCCACGGTGCCTTCCAGATCGGCGGTGACGAAACCGAGCTGATCCAGTGGCCGGCCCAGAAAACCCGGCAGCTGGCTGGCCGGGCGGCCCGGCTCCGGCACCGTGCTCACACCGCGGGGTAGCAGCGGATTGCCGAGAGGCTGCCGCGGACGGCGGTGGCCCCGGCCGCATAGGGGATCAGGTAGACCTGCCCAGCCGTGACACCAACCGGCTCTGCCGACTCGGACGCCAGCGTGCCCGCGCCTTCGTTGACCACGAGGACCGAGAACCGCGGGTCGAGTGCGACCTCACCGCCGCCGGGGATGATCTGGTCGGCTGCGAAGAACCCGGCAGCGCCCGACGGCAATAGCGGGGACGAGCCCGGCGTGCCGGTGGCGAGGCTGCGGATGCACTGGCCGCGCAGGGCGTCCAGGTCGGCGCCAGGGACTGCGCTCCGCCGAACCGCACCGAGGGCGACCTCCTGCGGCAGCCCGAGAAACAGCGCGTGGGGGTCCAGCGGGAAGCCAGCCCACTCCAGCATGATGCTGAAGTCGGTCATCTCCTGGATCTCCAGGATGAAGATCCCTTCGCCGATCGCGTGCGGCACCCCGCCCGGGCAGAAGAACACGTCACCGGACCGCGCCGGAACCTGGTTGCAGTTGCCGAGCAGCGCACCGGTGTCCTGCGCAGTGACCCAGCCGGACAGCTCCGCCTCGCCGACGTCGCGGCTGAATCCCAGGTGCGCTGACGCGCCGGGATCGGCGTGCAGGACCAGCCAGGCCTCGGTCTTGCCGAAGTCGCTGCCGAGGTGCAGGCCGGCGAAGGCGCGGTCCGGGTGAATATGCAGCGGCAGCCGGCCGCCGGCGTCCAGCAGCTTCACCAGCAGGGCGCCGCGCGCGCCGTACCGCTCCGTGTACCGCGGGCCGAACCACGTCTCGGGGTCGGCCGCGACCCGATCGGCCAGCAACGACCCGTCTGGCAGCGTGGTCAGGCCGAGCGGGGCGGCCCCATACCGGATGGTGGTCGAGGCGATCCACTCTTCGGAATGGGCCGGGTCCAGTTCGGGCTCCCCGCGAAATGCGCCGATGCGCCCGGCACCCGGGTAGAAGGACTTCAGCGTGTTCGGGGCGAGCGGAATCGGCCGCACTATACCTCCGGGTGATCAGACGAGGCGGATCTCGAAGTGAGGCGGGTAGCGGCGGCTCGGCGGCTCGATGAGCTCGATATAGGAAGCAGCGCCGTCGATCGTCTCGAAGAAGCTGATCCGGCCGTCACCGTCCATGCCGTGCCCGCCTCCGTACTGCACCTCGCTAAGACCCTGGGCGACGCCGTTCTCGCTCGGCGTCCAGCGACGGCACGAAGTAGCCAAGGTGATGCAGGCCAGGCCCGTGCGCGTCAAGGACTCGGTGAAGACGCTCCGGCCGCTCAGCGGTGCGACGATCTCCAGGCTCGGCCCGAACTCGGCGATGACGCCATGCGATTCGAAGTCGCCAGGCTGCCCGCGGAAAACCCGCTGCGGCAGGTAGCTGGCCGTGTAGCGCCAGCCCAGCCACCGCGAGACGCCCAGCTTGGGCCCGAGCCGCCGCACGCCCTCCTCCAGGTCGGTGACCACGTAGGCGACCTGGTCTGGCGGGCGGCCGGTCACCGGGGCGAGCACGGTGTCGGTGCGGTCGCCGTACCCGGGCATGTCAGAGCTCCTCGGCCGATACGGCGTCGTGCCCGGGCGGGCCGACCTGCTTGGCAGCGGCCTCTGCGCGCGATCAGCCCGCTGCCGCACGAGCGGATCGCCGGCTTCTCGGTGATCAACCTCCCGGTGCTGTTCGACGGCGCCTACCTGCCGCACCAGGCCGCCCCGCCGGCCCTAGGCAACGGCACCGCCGCGGTGCTCGCGGACCTGGGCCGCAGCCCGGACGAAGTCGGCGAGCTGGTGCGTGACAACGTGGTCCAGCTCGCCGAGGGCGCCAGCCAGCCGGCGGTGACGCCATGACCGATCAGCATGTGGTGTACGAGGTGGACCGGGCGCACCGCCTGGATCCGCATCGACCGGCCGGAACGGCGCAACGCGATGGCAGTGCAGACTACCGAGGAGCTGATCGAAGCGTTCGTCGGGGCCGGTGCCGATCCGGACGTCTGGGCGATCGTCCTGACCGGCGCCGGGGACCACGCGTTCTGCGCCGGTGGCGACCTCAAGGAAATGGACGAGACCGCCCGTTCCGGCCGCGATATCGCCGTCCCGATGACCGGCATCTACCGCAACCTGTTCGAGGTCATCCTGGAGACGCCGAAGCCGACGATCGCGGCGGTGAACGGCGCGGCGCTGGCCGGCGGGTGCGAGCTGATGCTGTCCTGCGACCTGAAGATCGCGGTGTCCGGCGCGCTCATCGGCCTGCCCGAGGCCAAACGGGGCATGGGCGCCAACCTCGGGTCTGTGCTGCTGCCCCGGCTGGTCCCGCGGGCGATCGCTATGGAGCTGCTGTACACCGCGCGGTCGATCACGGCCGAGGAGGCACACCGGATCGGCCTGGTGAACCGGGTGGTGAGCCGGGAGGACTTCGCCGGCGCGGTGCGCGTGCTGGCCGACGAGATCACCGCCAACGCGCCGCTGACGCTGCGCCGGTACAAGGAGATGGCGATCAAAGGCTGGGATCTGCCGGTGCCGGCCGCGCTGCGGCTCAATGTCGGGCCCAACCCTTACCTGAGTGAGGACCGGGTCGAGGGCGTCCGTGCCTTCGTGGAGAAACGGCCGCCCCGCTGGTCCGGCCGGTGATCGCGCCGTCCGCCCCCGCCCCTGCTAGCGACTGGAGCACCTGCGATGAGTTTCCTGGGGAGTGACTGGGAAGGCAAGATCTTTGTCAGCGGCTGGACCGATGGCGGCGGCGAGCCGATCCGCGTGACCGAGCCCGCCACCGGCGAGCAGCTGGCGACCCTCGGTAGCGCGAGCCCCGAGGACGTGGCGCAGGCGGCCGGCCAGGCCGCGGAGGCACAGGATTCGTGGCGCGCGATCCCGCCGTCAGAACGGGCGGCGGTGCTGCGCAAGGCCGGCGCGCTCTTCGAGGAGCACGCCGCCGAGATCCAGGGCTGGATCGTCCAGGAATCCGGCGGGATACCGCCGAAGGCGGCGCTGGAGACGGCGATCGCCGCGCAGGAATGCTACGAGGCCGCGGCCCTGCCCACGCACCCGATGGGTGACGTGCTGGCCAGCAACGCGCCGCGGTGGAGCTTGGCACGGCGCCGCCCGGCCGGGGTGGTCAGCGTGATCGCGCCGTTCAACTTCCCGCTGATCCTCTCAATCCGGTCCGTTGCCCCCGCGCTGGCACTGGGCAACGCGGTGCTGCTCAAGCCGGATCCGCGTACCGCGGTGTCCGGCGGCACGGTGCTGACCCAGGTATTCCGCGCCGCGGGGCTGCCGGATGGCGTGCTGCAGTTGCTGCCGGGCGGCCGGGAGATCGGCGAGGCCACGATCACCGCCCCGGAGGTGCGGGTGGTGTCGTTTACCGGATCGACCGGTGCCGGCCGGGCGGTCGGGGCGCTGGCCGCCCACCACCTCAAGCGCGCCCACCTGGAGCTGGGCGGCAATAACGCGCTGATCGTGCTGCCCGGCGCGGACCTGAAAAAGGCGGTGTCCGCGGGTGCCTTCGGGTCGTTCATGCACCAGGGGCAGATCTGCATGGCCACCGGCCGCCAGCTGGTGCATGAGAGCCTGCACGACGCCTACGTGGACGCTCTGGCTGCCACCGCCGATCATCTTCCGGTGGGAAATCCGGCGGCTGCGCAGGTCGCGCTCGGCCCCATCATCGACAGGTCGCAGCTGGACAAGGTCGACGCCATCGTGCAGCAGGCCGTGGACAACGGTGCGCGGCTCGCTGCCGGGGGCACCCACGAGGGACTGTTCTACCGGCCCACCGTGCTCGCCGAGGTCCGCCCGGACATGGCCGCATGGCGGGAGGAGATCTTCGGCCCGGTCGCGCCCGTGCTGCCGTTCGGCAGCCTCGACGAGGCGATCAAGATGGCGCGCGACGTTGACTACGGCCTGTCACTAGGCATCCTCGGCGATGTCGGCGACGCGATGCAGCTGGCCGACGCGATCCCCAGCGGCATCATCCACATCAAATGAGCAGACGGTGGACGACGAGGCGAATGCGCCGTTCGGCGGGGTCGCCGCCTCCGGCACCGGGTCACGCTTTGGCGGCGCGCAGGCGAACATCGAGGCGTTCACCGAGACGCAATGGCTCACGGTCCGCCCGGACATCGCGCCGTATCCATTCTGATCAAGGGCTGGCCGCCCGGCGATCCGGTGCGTTCGCCGCGGCGGCCGGCCCGAGGAGGCTTTCGTTCCCATGAGCCGCAAACCACTGACCATTGCCGTCGGCGCGGACAACGCCGGGTATCCGCTGAAGGAAAGGCTCAAGGCAGCGCTGCTGGCCGATAAACGTGTCGCGGAGGTCCTTGACCTCGGCGTCGAATCGTCCTCTGATGACCTTCCTTACCCGCATATCGGCATCAAGGCTGCTGAGACCGTCCGGGCCGGCCAGGCCGACCGTGCTCTGCTCTGTTGCGGCACCGGGATCGGGGTGGCGATCAGCGCCAACAAGGTGCAGGGGATCCGGGCCACGGTTGCGCACGACTCGTATTCGGTCGAGCGCAGCGTGCTGTCCAACAACGCGCAGGTGCTGTGTTTCGGGGCCCGGGTGATCGCCGGCGAGCTGGCGGAGAAGCTGACGCGGGAATGGCTCAACCACCACTTCGATGAGCAGTCGGCGTCGGCGGCCAAGGTAGCGATCATCGATGACTATGACGCGCCACCATGACGGCCGGCAGCGGCCCCGGCACGCTGGCTGCCCAGGCGGCCCCGCCGGGCACCGCCGGCGGGAACGGCACCGCGCTGATCACCGGGGGCGCGGGGGGCACCGGCTCCGCGATCGCCCGGCGGCTCAGGGCAGATGGCTTCCGCGTTGTCATCACCGACGTCGACCGCGCGGCAGGCGAGCGGGTTCGTCATGACCTGCAGGTCGAGTTCATCCGGTGCGACTGCGCCAGCGAGCCGGACATGCGCCACGCGGTGCGGCTCAGCGGGCCGGTGCAGGTGCTCGTCAACAGCGTGGGCATCCGCGGGGCGACCGGCGCGATCTGGCAGATCCCGGTCGACGACTTCCGCCGGACGATCGAGGTAAACACCGTGTCGCACATCGTGATGTCCCAGCTCGTCGCCCCGGCGATGATGCAGCGGCGATCCGGTGCCATCATCATGATCGCCTACGGCGCGGCGCGGACCGGTGCGGTCGGGCGCTCGCCGTACGGCATTTCCAAATGGGGCCTGCTGGGCCTTACCGAGTCGCTGGCGAACGAGCTCGCACCCTGGGGGATCCGGGCCAACGCCGTGCTGCCCGGCATGGTCGCGGGCGAGCGCTTTGCGGGCAGCATCGCGCTGCACGCGCAGTGCGAGGGCATCACCGAGCAGCAGGCCCTGGACCGGATCATGCCGCGGACCAGGCTCAGGCGCCTGGTCGACCCGGCCGAGGTGGCGGCTGCGGTCAGCTATCTGGCCAGCGACGACGCCATCGGGGTAACCGGGGTGTTCCTCGACGTTAGCGGGGGATTCGAGTGACCGGCAGCCCGGGCCGGGACCGTGCCCAGGAACAGGGGGCAGCCGTCCTCCCGGGTGAGCTGGCACCGCTGGAGGCGGCCGGGGTCCGGATACCCCGGATCGGGTTCGGTACGTACGGCATCCCGCTCGAGGACGCGCGGCCGCTGGTCCGCCGCGCGCTGGAAGTGGGCTACCGGCACATCGACACCGCGATGCGGTACGACAACGAGCGCACGGTCGGCCAGGGTGTGCGGGACAGCGGGGTGCCGCGCAGCGAGATCTTCGTCGCCAGCAAGTTCCCTCACACGCACGCCTCCGCCCGTGACGTGGTCGATGCTGCCTGGTCGTCGGTCCGGGAACTCGGCCTCGGGTACGTCGACCTGTTCTTGATGCACTGGCCCAACGGGGAAGTGCCGCCGGAGGAAACCTTCGGGGCGCTGACGCCGCTGATCGCCGACGGAGTCATCCGCGCGGTGGGCCTGAGCAACGCGCCATCCGCGCCGGTGCGCCTGGTCCTAACGGTTACCGGGCTGGCGAACGTCCAGGTCGAGCATCACCCCTACCTGCGGCAGGAAGCGCTGCATGAGCTGGTAGCCGAGCAGGGCATGACGCTGACCGCGTACGCACCGCTCGCTGAGGGCCGGGTGTTTACCGACCCGGTGCTGACGTCAATCGCCGCCAAGCACCGCAAGAACGCCGGGCAGGTCACGCTGCGGTATCTGCTGCGCAGGCCGCGGACGATCGTCATTCCCAAGACCTCGCGGATGGAGCGGGTCCCGCTGCACCTCGACATCCTGGATTTCGACCTCGACGACGCGGACGTGGCGGAGATCGACGCCCTCGGGGCAGCCCGCCGGCGCTTCTTTGACCCGCCGTGGCAGGCCTTTGCTTGGGATGAGCGATGAGCAGGGCCCGCGCGCAGCAAGCGGCTGCTCGCGTACCGCTGCCCTGGGCGCGAGCTCGCGCAGATCAGCCTACTAGCCCAGTACAGGAGGGTGTCATGCCTGGTTCGGTGATCACTGGCGGTGCCCGCACGCCGATCGGAAAGCTGTCCGGGGCGCTCAAGGATTTCCCGGCGGCCGATCTCGGCGGTATCGCGATCAAGGCGGCGCTGGGGAAAGCAGGCATCAGCGGTGACCAGGTCGATTACGTGATCATGGGGCATGTGCTGCAGGCCGGGGCCGGGCAGATCACGGCACGGCAGGCGGCGGTGGCGGGCGGGATCCCGATGACGGTCCCAGCGGTCACGATCAACAAGGTGTGCCTGTCCGGGCTGGACGCGATCGCGCTGGCGGATCAGCTGATCGGCTACGGCGAGTTCGAGGTGGTCGTCGCCGGGGGGATGGAGTCGATGACTCAGGCGCCGCACCTGCTGCCGCAGGCCCGGTCCGGATACCGGCTCGGCAGCGGCGAGCTGGTCGACTCGATGGTGCACGACGGGTTGTTCTGCGCGTTCGACAAGCTGGGCATGGGCGCGGCCACGGAGACCTACACCAAGCTCGCCCAGATCAGCCGCGAGGAGCAGGACGCGTTCTCCGCCATGTCGCATGGCCGGGCGGCGGCGGCGATGAAGAACGGGGTGTTCGGGGGCGAGATCACGCTCGTTCCCGTGCCGCAGCGGCGGGGCGAGCCGCTGCTGGTGTCCGAGGACGAGGGGGTGCGCCCGGAGACCACGCCGGAGTCGCTGGCCAAGCTGCGCCCGGCGTTCGCGGCGGATGGGACGGTGACCGCGGGATCGTCGTCGCAGATCTCCGACGGCGCGTGCGCTGCGGTGCTCATGTCGCGCGCGAAGGCGGAGGAGCTCGGCGCGCCGGTGCTGGCCGAGATTGGCGCGCACGGGGTAGTGGCCGGGCCGGATGCCTCGCTGCTGTCCCAGCCGTCCAACGCCATCCGCAGTGCGCTGGACCGGGCCGGCCTTTCGGTGCACCATGTTGATCTGTTTGAGATCAACGAAGCGTTCGCGTCGGTGGCGATCCAGTCGATGCGGGAGCTGGGCATCGGCGAGGACGCGGTCAACGTCAACGGCGGCGCGATCGCGCTCGGCCACCCGATCGGCGCCTCCGGTGCCCGGATCGTGCTGACCCTGGCGCACGAGCTGCGCCGCCGCGGCGGCGGGACCGGCGCGGCCGGGCTGTGCGGCGGCGGTGGCCAGGGCGACGCCCTCATCATCCGCGTCCCCGCCCGGTGACACCGCAGCCGGTCCCTGGCCGGTCCCGAAGTGCAGCACGGGCACGGGGCCCTGCCCCGGGAACCGGCACCGGCACCGGCCCGGTCAGTCCCGCCCGGGCCCCCAGACCAAGAGCACGCACAGGAAGGAATCGCGATGGCGGATTTGAGCGGGCAGGTGGCGCTGGTGACCGGCGGGATCCGCGGCATCGGGCTAGCAATCTGTGAGCGGCTGATGGACCGGGGGGTGAAGGTCGCGGCCGGGTATTCGTCGAACCGCGATGCGGCGGAGGCGTTCTGCGACAAGTACGCCGACCGCGGCGTCACGATCCATCAGGGCAACATCGGCTCGAACGAGGACTGCGTGCGGGTGATCGGGGAGGTGCTGGACCAGCACGGCCAGCTGGACATCCTGGTCAACAACGCCGGTATCACCGTGGACAAGACCGTCCGCAAGATGACCCCGGAGGAATGGGACCGGGTCATCCACGTCAACCTGTCCGGCGCGTTCTACCTGTCCCGCGCGATCTTGCAGCACATGCTAGACCGCGGCTACGGCCGGATCGTGAACATCTCCTCGGTGATCGGGTCGGCGGGCGGGTTCGGGCAGGCGAACTACGTGGCCGCCAAATCCGGGATGTTCGGGCTGACGATGAGCCTGGCGCTGGAGACGGCGAGCAAGGGAATCACCGTCAACACGGTCACCCCGGGCTTCATCACCACAGACATGACCGCCGCCGTCCCAGCCTCCGCGATGGAGAAGATCGTGGCCAAGATCCCAGTCGGCCGGCTCGGCGAGCCCTGGGAAGTCGCCCGCGTCGTCGAATTCCTCGCCGACCCCGACTCCGCCTACATCACCGGCCAGGTCTACCCGGCCAACGGCGGCCTCTACATGTGACACACCCGCCCCGACGACCGCCGAAAACAGGAGCCATGGACAGCCAGGAACGCATCAGCAAGGAGATCGCCGAGATCCAGGCGGCGGATCCGGGCGGGACCCAGCCGCGGCTGGATTTCCCGCCGTACCGCAGTTCGGTGCTGCGCCATCCGGTCACGCCGCTGCACCGCGCTGACCCGGAGGGAGCGGAGCTGATCGCACCGGTCTTCGGCCTTTCGGACGTTGACCCGGTCGAAGCCGACCTCACGATCGCCGGCGGCGGCCAGCCGATCGGCGAGCGGATCACCGTGCACGGCCGGCTGCTGGACGGGGACCGCCGCCCGGTGGGCCGCCAGCTGATCGAGATCTGGCAGGCCAACGCGGCGGGGCGATATGTGCACAAGCGGGATCAGCACCCGGCACCGCTCGATCCCAATTTCACCGGTGCCGGGCGCTGCCTGACCGACGGCGACGGGAGCTATGCGTTCACCACGATCAAGCCGGGCCCGTACCCGTGGCGGAATCACCGCAACGCGTGGCGCCCGGCGCACATCCACTTCTCGGTGTTCGGCACCGACTTCACCCAGCGGATGATCACTCAGATGTACTTCCCTGGCGATCCGCTGTTCGAGCTCGACCCGATCTACCAGTCGATCTGTGACCCGCGGGCCCGGGACCGGCTGGTCGCGGCCTACAACCATGATCTGTCCACGCACGAGTGGGCGATGGGCTACCGGTGGGACATCGTGCTGACCGGCAGCCACGCCACCCCGACGCTGCCATGACCGGCCTGGCCGCGACCCCCGGGCAGACCATCGGTCCGTTCTACGGCTACGCGCTGCCGTACCGACGGGACCATGAGCTGGTGCCGCCCGCGCGCCCGCAGGCCGTCCGGCTGCACGGGACTGTCAATGACGGTGACGACGTCCCGGTCCCGGACGCGCTGGTGGAAATCCGGCAGGCGGACGGGTCGGGCGTCGTGCCGGCCGTCGAGGGCTCGCTACGCCGCGACGGCACGGTGTTCACCGGATGGGGCCGGTGCGCTGCCGATCCGGCCGGCCGGTACTCGTTTACCACCGTGGAACCAGGGCCACCCCGCGAGGGAGCGGCCGCGTTCTTCGCGCTTGTGGTGTTCGCCCGCGGGCTGCTGAACCGCCTTTTCACCCGGGCGTACCTGCCCGGAGCCGGGGATGCGCACACCGCCGACCCGCTGCTGGCCAGCCTCGATGATGACCGGCGGCGCACCCTCATCGCAGTGCGCGAGCCAGACGGGAGCCTGCGCTTCGACATCCGGCTGCAGGGCGACGGCGAGACCGTATTTCTGGCGTTCCCCCGGCATGAGGACCGAGTCCGGTGACGCGGGACCACCGCAGCTTCCAGGCGGAGCGCCATGGCTGAACCGGTGCTCGCAGTGACCCGGCTGGCTGGCACGGCTGGGGACGCGGCGCTGCTGGTGGTCGGGCCCTCGCTCGGCACAGCTGTTGCGGCGCTGTGGGAAGACTGCGCCGCCCGCGTCGGCGGCACAGATCCGGCCGCTGCCCCGCCCGGCGGCGGATCCGGCACGGGCCATCCGGGCGGCTACCAGGTCATCGGCTGGGATCTGCCGGGACACGGAGCCAGCCCGCCCGCCACGGCCAGCTTCACGGTCGCCGAGCTGGCTGCGGCGGTGCAGGCAGTGGCCACAGCGGCGGCGGCGGGGCGGCCGGCCTGCTACGCGGGAGTCTCGCTCGGCGGCACGGTGGCGTACGCGATCGCTCCGGAGCCTGGCCCGTTCCTGGCCGCCGCCGCGATCGCGTCAGCGTCCAGCATCGGTGATCCGCCGCAGTGGAAGGACCGGGCCGAGACTGTGCGCAAAGCCGGCACGGCAGCGATCGTGCCCGCATCCGCCGGCCGCTGGTTCGCCCCGGGCTTCACCGAACGCGACCCCGGCACCGCCGGCCGGTTGCTGCAGACCCTGGCCGACGCCGACGACGAGTCCTACGCCCTGGCATGCGAGGCACTGGCGGGCTTCGACCGGCGCCGGGACCTGGGCCGGATGCGGATCCCGTTCCTGCTCGGCCCCGGCGAGCACGACGGCGTGGTGCCGCCCGCCCGGACGCGGCAGGATGCGGCCGCGATGCCGGGCAGCCAGCTGGAAGTGTTCGCCGGCTGCGGGCATCTGCCGCCAGCCGAGGACCCGGCCGCGGTCGCCGCGGAACTCGCCGCGTTCTTCGCCGCCCGCGCGGCGCCGGGCCCGGCTGGGTCGTCGCCCGGACGCCCGCCCGGGTTCCCGCCAGCGCCCACCCGGCCCCGCACTGAGGAGACGTGATGACCGTGATGCAGGAAGTTTTCGTCTACGACGCGGTGCGCACGCCGTTCGGCCGGTACGCGGGAGGCCTTGCCGGGTGCCGTCCGGACGACGTGGCAGCGCACGTGCTCCGCACGCTCGTCGACCGGGCACCTGGCCTGGATCCCGGCAGCATCAATGACATCGTCTTCGGCAACGCCAACGGCGCGGGGGAGGACAACCGCAACGTAGCGCGGATGGCGGCCCTGCTGGCCGGGCTGCCGGTCACGGTGCCGGCCTCGACCGTGAACCGGTTGTGCGGATCCAGCCTCGACGCGGCGATAGTGGCGTCGCGGCAGATCGCCGTCGGCGAGGCCGACGTCGTGATCGCCGGGGGCGTCGAGTCGATGAGCCGAGCGCCCTGGGTGCTGATGAAGCCGGAGCGCGCGTTTCCGGCGGGTGACGCGGGCCTGGTTTCCACCACGCTCGGCTGGCGGCTGGTCAATCCGGCGATGCCCGGTGCCTGGACGGTATCGCTGGGCGAGGCGACCGAGCAGCTGCGCGAGCGGGAAAAGATCACCCGGGAGGACTCGGACAAATTCGCCCTGCGGTCCCACCAGCGCGCCGCGGCGGCATGGGACGCCGGCTTCTACGACAGCCAGGTGGTCAAGATGCCGGGAGCCGGCCTGGACCGGGACGAGTCCATCCGTACCGACACCACGCTGGAGCGGCTGGCGAAGCTGAAGCCGGTGTTCCGCCCGGGCGGCACCGTCACGGCTGGTAACTCCTCACCGCTCAACGACGGCGCGTCCGCAGCGCTGCTCGGCAGCGCCGCCGCCGAGGCCATCACCGGCCTGCCGCCGCTCGCCCGGGTCGCGGGCCGAGGAGCGGCCGCCGGCGAGCCGCAGTTCTTCGGGTTCGCCCCGGTGGAAGCCGCCACCAGGGCCCTGGCCCGTGCGGGCATCGGCTGGAGCGACGTCGGCGCGGTCGAACTCAACGAGGCGTTCGCCGCGCAGTCACTGGCATGCATCCGCGCCTGGGGCATCGACCCAGAGATCGTCAATGCGCACGGCGGTGCCATCGCGATCGGGCACCCGCTCGGCGCCTCCGGGACGCGGATCCTGGGTACGCTCGCGCGCTCGCTTGCCACCTCCGGGGAGCGCTGGGGAGTGGCTGCGATCTGCATCGGCGTCGGCCAGGGGCTGGCCGTCGTGCTGGAAAACGCGGGGCGCTGAGAATGGCCGAATTCTTCGATGACCCGCGGCAGGCAGTAGCCGGGATCGGTGCCGGGGCGACCGTGATGATCGGCGGCTTCGGCTCCGCCGGGCAGCCGGTCGAGCTGATCGAGGCCTGCTCGACGGCGGGGCCCGCGACCTGGTCGTGGTCAACAACAACGCTGGGAACGGCGACCGCGGGCTGGCCGCGCTGATCGGAGCCGGCCGGGTCCGCAAGATCATCTGCTCGTTTCCCCGGCAGACCGACTCCTGGCACTTCGACCGCAAGTACCGGGCAGGCGAGATCGATCTGGAGCTGGTGGCGCAAGGTAATCTCGCCGAGCGGATCCGGGCCGCCGGCGCGGGCATCGGCGCGTTCTATACCCCGACCGGGTACGGCACGCTGCTCGCCGAGGGCAAAGAGGAACGGGTCATCGACGGAAGGCCGTACGTGCTCGAATACCCGATCCGGGCAGACTTCGCGCTGGTAGCCGCGCATATCGCCGACGGACTGGGCAACCTTGTCTACCGTAAGACGGCGCGGAACTTCGGGCCGATCATGGCAGCGGCCACGGCGACGACCGTCGTGCAGGTGTCGGACATCGTTCCGGTGGGCGGCCTGGACCCGGAGAGCGTCATCACCCCTTGCATCTACGTCGACCGGGTGCTGCGCGTGCCGCGGCATCCGGCCCCGGTGCCGGAGCCCGGGCAATGAGCGAGCGCGGAGGGCTCCCCGCCGACCAGATCGCGGCGCTGGTGGCGCGGGATATCCCGGCGGGCTCGTTCGTCAACCTGGGGATCGGGCTGCCGACCAAGGTAGCCAACCACCTCGCGCCGAGCCAGCAGGTGCTGCTGCACACCGAGAACGGGATGCTGGGCATGGGCCCGGAAGCGCACGGCGACGAGGTTGACCCGGATCTCATCAACGCTGGCAAGATCCCGGTAACCGAGCTGCCGGGAGCCTGCTATTTCCACCACGCCGACTCGTTCGCGATGATGCGCGGCGGCCACCTCGACATCTGCGTGCTTGGCGCCTACCAGGTGTCGGCGAGCGGGGACCTGGCGAACTGGCACACCGGCCGGGCGGACGACATCCCCGCAGTCGGCGGTGCCATGGACCTCGCCCTCGGCGCGAAACAGACGTTCGTGATGATGTACCTGCTCTCCCGCGACGGCACCGCCAAGATCGTCCGGAAGTGCAGCTACCCGCTGACCGGGCTGGCCTGCGTCAGCCGGGTGTACACCGACCTGGCGGTGTTCGGCATCGGAGATCGCGGCGTGGTGGTGCGCGAGACGTTCGGCGTCGGCTTCGCCCGGCTGCAGGAACTGGTCGACGTGCCGCTGCTGGACGGCACCCGGCCGGCCGGCAATCCGCGGCCGGTGGCGCGGAGGGCCCCGTCGTGAGCGGGCCCGACGTCACGGTGACCACGGTGGGCATCGTCGGCGGGGGTCCCGCCGGGCTGATGCTCTCGCATCTGCTGGCGCTGTCCGGGATCGAATCGGTGGTGGTCGACAACCGCAGCCGGCGGGAGATCGAGGACACGGTGCGGGCCGGCATCCTGGAGCGCGACAGCGTCCGGCTGCTGTCCGAGTCCGGGGTGTCGGACCGGGTGCTCACCGAGGGCCATGAGCACGCCGGCATCGACCTGCGGTTCGGCGGCGTCAGTCACCGGATTGACTTCCAGCAGCTGGTCGGCGCGTCAGTCTGGCTGTACCCGCAGAACGACGTGTTCATCGACCTGGCCGACGCCCGGCAGCGGGACGGTGGCGATGTCCGGTTCGGCATCACCGACACCCGGGTGACCGGCGTCACCAGCGACCAGCCGCAGATCTTCCTCACCGATGCCGACGGCGCGGGCCAGGAGGTCCGGTGCGACTTCCTGGTCGGCGCGGATGGGTCGCGCAGCATCTGCCGGTTCGAGGTGCCGGAGACAGAGCGCCAGTACTACTTCCGCGAGTACCCGTTCGCCTGGTTCGGCATCCTGGCCGAGGCGCCGCGCAGCAACCCGGTGCTCATCTACACCCACTCGGATCTACACCCACTCGGAGCGCGGCTTCGCGCTGATCAGCCAGCGCACCGACATGCTGCAGCGGATGTACTTCCAGTGCGACCCCGAGGAGGACGTCAGCACCTGGTCCGAAGACCGGATCTGGTCGGAGTTCCACGCCCGGCTGGACGGGCAGGACGGGTTCCGGCTCAACGACGGACCGGTGATCGACCAGATGGTGCTGCCGTTCCGCAGCTTCGTCGGCGAGCCGATGCGGTTCGGCCGGCTGCTGCTCGCCGGAGACGCGGCGCACACCGTGCCGCCGACCGGGGCGAAGGGGCTCAACCTTGCGCTCGCCGACGTGCGGGTGCTCGCCGAGCTGCTGGAACGCGCGGTGAAGAACAACGACCTGGACGCGCTGGACGAGTACGGGCCCCGGGCGATGGGCCGGGTCTGGAAGGCACAGCATTTCTCCTACTGGATGACCATGATGCTGCACCGCCTCCCGGAGGCGACGCCGTTCGACACCCGGCGCCAGCTCGGCGAGCTGGAATCGCTGGTCGGCTCGGCGGCCGGGTCGGCGTACCTCGCCGAGGGCTACACCGGCTGGCCGGATGGGGGCTAGCCGACTCGAACATCCGGCTGGACCCCCGGCTGGACAAGAACTTCATCGCCAGTTTCAAGAACCAAGGAGTACAGGGGTCCCGATCGTGGCCGTCCGCAGCGCCGATGGCTGGCTCGCGTGCGGTACGGGCAACGCCGTGCCCTGGCCGCTGTGGAGGCTGGCCTGGGCACAATGCCCGTGCTGGTCGCCGCTGACGAAATTACCGACGACGCGGCCACCGTCGACCGGATCGTGGCCAGTACGCCGAGAACACCGAGCGCCCCACTGGCCAGCAGCGAGCACGTCGGTGTCGTCGCCCAGTTTCTCGACTTGGCCCTGACCATCGGGCAGATCCGGCGCCGCACCCGGATGGCCAAGACCGACGTGGCCGCGGCCCTGGCCACCACCAGATCCCCCGTTGCCGCCAACGCCCTCAGTCGGTACGGGACGCTGACCTTGGGCCAAGCGGCGATACTGGCCGAGTTCGAGGACGAGACCGAGGCCGTCGAGATCTTGCTAGTCGCCGTCACAGAAGGCGAGACCAGGTTCAAACACGTCGCGCGGCGGAAGCGCGATGACCGGGACCTGCGCGCCGCCAAAGCGCCGGCGGTAGCCGAGCTCGAGGCCGCCGGTGTGACACCCGCCGACGTGCGCCACGCGCTGACATCCATGGCCGCCCGGTACTGGACCGCAGCCGTGGCCATGGGGCACAACGCCCTGACGAGGGTGATCCGGCACGCCGAGGCACGCGACCTATCGGGCGCAACGG